>Ga0315288_10009667_pt1 | contig 12142 bp, 8 predicted proteins | sample YL17G11_20_MG_FD_203454 | JGI IMG/M metagenome (GOLD analysis project Ga0315288, IMG submission 203454) | Sediment microbial communities from Yellowstone Lake, YNP, Wyoming, USA - YL17G11_20 | ecosystem: Environmental > Aquatic > Freshwater > Lake > Sediment | place: USA: Wyoming | collected...
CGCGGCTGGCGGTGCTGGTGCTGGCTGTCATTGTCGGCGTGCCGTTGCTCCAGCTTGTCCCGCTGCCGGCCGGCTTGACCGCGCTGCTTTCCCCCAATCGCGGCCTCTTTGCCGCCCAATTGCTCTCCCCGTTTTCCCCGCCGCCCGCCTATGTGGCTCTGTCGCTGAATCCGCACGCCACCCAAGCAGCCGTGTCCAAGCTCATTGCCTACGCCCTGGCTTTCCTGATTGCGCAGCGGCTTGCGGTTCGCGGGCGCGGCTCCATCCTGCTCCGCACCCTGGTTATCGTTGGCCTCTTTGAAGCCTGCTATGGCCTGGTCCAGTACCTGGCCGATTGGCAGTACATCTTTACCTACCGGAAAGTGTTTGGCACCGACAACGCCACCGGGACCTATATCAACCGCAACCATTTCGCCGGACTTCTGGAGATGGTTTTGCCGTTTGTTCTTGCCGGCGCGCTGTTCCGGCGTCCGCAACGCGCGGAGCTGGGGGTGAAGAGAAAGCTGCTGGCTGCCATCTCTTCCGAGAGCAGCTCCAGGCTGCTTTCGCAGGCCATGTTTTTCGCGGTTCTCTGCCTGGCCCTGGTTTTCTCGCGTTCGCGGATGGGAATCGCGGCGGGAGTCAGCGGGCTGCTTCTGGTTGGCGGCCTGCATGTCCTGCGGCGCCGGAGACGATCGGCGGTGGCGCTGCTGCTGGTGTTGTTGTTGATCCCCGCATGCTATGCCTTCTGGATCGGCACAGACGCGGTGATTTCGCGTTTTGAAGTCTTGATCCATCCCGGAGCCATGGAGCGGGACCGCCTGCCCATCTGGAGGGACAGTCTTGGCGCCATCCGGGACTTCAAGTGGCTGGGAACGGGCCTGGGAACCTATGAGTGGGCCGTCGGGCATTACCAGACCGGGTTCCTGGACTATCGCTATGAGCATGCGCACAGCGATTACCTGGAATTCGCCACGGAAATAGGCGTTCCGGCGGCCTTGTTGCTTTTCGGTGGCTTATGGGTGCTGATTGTGCGCGCTGGTCGGACGGCGGTCCGCTCTAGCCATCGGTCGGCCGCCATTCTGGCGGCAGGTTCCGCGGGCGCATTGGCTGCCATCCTTCTGCATTCCGTTACAGACTTCAACTTGCAGATTCCGGCCAATGCCCTGCTGTTTTGCTGGGTGGCGGGAACCGCGATGGGCGTAAGCTGCCGGTTGGACGACCGACGTATTTCCAATTTGGGAGAGATGGGAAGCGCTTGACGGGTTCGAGGAAGGTTCAGACCATGCCGCTTCCTCCTCGCTCCCGGCTTCGACTATAATACGTCCTCGCTGCGGGCTCTTATAAGCGCGAAGGGCTGAGAGCGGAGACGGGGACGGCGGGGGCAACCCATAGCATACGGGAGGGGCAGCCACCCGCTGCCGTTGCCGCGTGAGGATTCCGGATTTCAGACGTCCCAGGTGCTTGAAATCGGCAATCCGAAATCGCCGTCATTGGGGTGTGGCAGGATCAGGCGGTGTAAGGCACAGGGCGGAGCTGTCTAGTTATGGCTCAGGGCAGCGTCAGTTGGTACGCGGCTTACACCCGGCACCAGAACGAGAAAGTCGTGGCCAATTTACTGGCTCGTAAAGGGATCGAGGTTTTTCTGCCGCTTTACCCGGAGCGCAGCCGGTGGGCCGACCGCATCAAGATCCTGGAAAAGCCGCTGTTCCCCTGCTACGTCTTCCTGCATGCCGATTTGCGGTTTCGTGTGGCGATTTTGCAGACCCCCAGCGTTCATTTTCTGGTGGGAGGCAACACCGGTCCGGCGCCCATTCCGAAGGAGGAAATTGAGGCCGTTCAGCACGCGCTCAAGAGCCGGCTGCTGGTGGAACCCTATCCGTTTCTTTCGGTCGGCGATTGGGTCCGGGTCAAGGCCGGACCGCTGGCCGGCATCGAAGGGATTCTGGTTCGTAAAAAGGGCGCGGAGCGCCTTATTCTCTCTGTCGAGATGCTCCAGAAGTCCGTTGCGGTGGAGCTGGACGGGTACCTGCTCGAGCGCATCGATCGCCGCCGGCCGTTTGAGAACCGACCGACGACGCCTGGGGTCCGCCGTTGACAACGGCTACCCGTCGGATACTGTCGGGTCTCCTTGGGCGTAATGTTGCCGTGCTAAGCCTCGCCGAGTCACCAACTAGCGCGAGCGGCTGAGGGGCCAGAACTTGCGGCGCTTTGTACGAAACCTGTTCTCCGTCTACGCAGTTAACGTGCTAAACGGCGCGCTGGGGGTGATATTCGTCCCGGTCGCCATCGCGTGGTTAGGAAAAGCCGGCTACGGTCTGTTTTCCATATACTCGGTGCTGGTTGGCTGCCTTGCTCTGGCTGATCTGGGGATGGGCAAGAACCTCGCTCGTCTGCTGGCTTCCGATAGGAGCGAAGAAACACAGCGCGAGTCGCTCCAAATCGCGCTCGCTCTTTACGTCTGCTTCTCGGCCGCCCTTCTCATCCTCCTGCCGTTGCTCCTGGCTTTGGTAGCGGACACCCTATTCCCTGTCCCAGTCGAACAACGGGCCGCGGTCAAGTGGATCACTGCGATTGCCGTTTTGGAGTACTGTCTGGCGGTTCCCACTGGTCTCACGCAGACTTTCACGATCGCCACCGAGCGCTTCGACCGCTACGCTAGGTTTGTATTTGTATCCGGACTATACCGCTACGGGTTGCTGTTTCTCGGGATTCTGGTGTTTCATTCGCCAGTCCCGGTTGTTGGCTTGGTTGCGGCAAGAAGGCTGGCCGATCTTTTTGTTGCCCGGCGGTTGATGGGCAATCTGCCGCGTGGAAGCTGGCGACCGAGGTTTTGCACTCGCAGCATGCGCGAGATGCTGGCTGGTTCAGCGGTTCTGTCTCTGGCCCAAACGTTGCAAACAGCCATGTTGACCCTGGCTTCGGTCCTGGTGAATCGCTATTTCGGGATAGCGGGCCTGGGAATCTACCGTTCCGGATTCGACCTGGCCAGCAAGGTGTGGTTTTTCTCAAACGGTCTGGGGCTGGTCGTGTTTCCCAGGTTCGCCAGTTTGCTGGCCGGGGAAACGAATCGCCCCCAGTTACTCGCCCGACTGAGAGCGTTCATGAGAGCGAGTTGGGCCGGATACAATTTGCTCGCGGCGGTGGGGGTATTGGCCGCTCCGGTGTTGATGCGCGCCTTCAAACGGGGAGACGAAGCGATCGTCGCCCTCTTCGTGCTCCTGCTGCTTGGCGTGAGTATCAACGCGCACGCCAACGTTGGCTACGAGTTTGTGCTCGCATCGGCGAGGTATCGCCTGGCGGTGTTCGCCTGTGGGCTCGCCCTGGTGAGCATGGTGGTGTGCTTCTTCTTGCTCAGGGGGATGACAGGAATTCTTGCGGTGGGATGGGCCTGGATAGTCAGCCAGGCGCTATATGCCGGTCTCGTGGACGGTTCCGCGGCGTTCGAGGGCATGCTCTGGAGCCCGCTTCAGTTCCGCCTGTTGGCATTCAAGGCCCTGATACTGGCACTGTCCATCGCTGCGGTTGGCGCGTATTTGGGTCTCCTCCCATCTGCCTTCCGGCTGGCCGCGCTCGCGTTCCTGATGCTCTTCTTTTTCGGTTCAGCGCGCCGAGCCCAAGCGGTGTTGGCAATGCCCCGCCTGGAGTAGCCGGCCGAGCGCTTGACTTATGCCTCCCCTTTTTACGGTTTTCACCCCGACCTTCAACAGGCGCCATACCCTTGGCAGGGTTTACGGAAGCTTGAAGGCACAGACGCTTCAGGATTTCGAGTGGTTGATTGTCGACGACGGTTCCAGCGACGGTACAGATGCTATGGTGAGCGGGTGGCGGCTCGAGGCGCCGTTCGAAATCCAGTACGTCTACCAGCAAAACGCCGGCAAACACGTGGCGCACAACCGGGCGCTCGAAGTGGCGCGAGGTGACCTCTTCCTCACCCTCGACTCGGATGACGCCTGCGTTCCCACCGCCCTGGAGCGTCTGAAGTTCCACTGGGACTCGATACCGCCCGCTCTCAAGGACCAGTTCTCAGGAGTAACCGTTCTGTGTGTGGACGAGGCTGGTCATCTAGTGGGAGACGAGTTCCCGCAGGCAATTCTCGATTGCAATCCATTTGAGCTCACATCTAGCTACGACATTCGCGGGGAGAAGTGGGGATTCCATCGCACCGAGATTCTCAGGCGGTTTCCGTTTCCGGTCTTCAACGGCGAAACGTTCGTGGCCGAAGGGGTGGTATGGAACCGCGTCGGCAGGGAGTACAAAGTGCGGTGCGTGAACGAACGTTTGCGCCTTTTCTTTCGCAGTGCGAACGGGATCAGCGCCTCCATCCGGGATTTGCGCGTCCGCAATCCCCGCGGTGCCCGCCTTTATTACCAGGAGTCTCTTCAGTCTACCGGTTGGTCCCTTGTGAAATGGAGGCAGGCACTCAACTATGTCCGGTTCTCTTTGCACGCTGCCGTCTCGCCACGGAGGATTATCAGGGAGTCCGGTCGACCTGCATTGATCACAGCCATTTATTGGGTCGGGTATGCCGTGCACCTGGTTGAACGGAATGTCAGATCTGGCGCAAGTGCCAGGACGTGATTCGTAGCACTAGGGAAACAACCTCCTACTATCCATGTCTATCGACGAGTGTTGTAAGCTAGTATCTCTGCGGGAACTCTTGAAGCTTCACGAACTACCGGACGGCACCTCTAAGCATCTCCTGATCCTCTACTCGCTTGTCATCGGGACTAACGCCAAGCTCATCCTCGAGCTGGGACTCGGCAGGACAACGGGCGCGCTCCGGGCAGCGGCCGCACGCACCGGCGGAGTTGTAAACACATGCGATTTCGACAAACGGCGCCTTGGGCATCTGGTCAGCCAGCAGGATGAGGCTTGGCGTCTCTTTCTGGAGCCCTCTGGGGATTTCCTCGGGCGGTTCCCTGGACCTGTTGACTTCGTGTTGCACGACGGCGCTCACGACTACGAGCACGTAAAAGGAGACCTGCAGGCAATCCTCCCAAAGATGCGGCAGTTCGGGCTGGTGTGTGTCCACGACACGCAGCAGCCGGACCTCTACCGAGACATGCTTGGGGCCATCCGCGACGTGGTCGCCCAACATAGCGTGTCCCTGGTGAATCTGCCCTTTTCCTGCGGATTGGCCATAATCCGGGTGGAGCAAAGCATCTTCCCGCCGGTGCAACCGACCGCGGGAACGCTGCCCGACGGACGGTCTGACACATTGATGACGCCTTTCCCGATGGCGGTCGTGTCGCACCCTGCGGCCGCGGATATAGGCCAATCCGGGCTGGCTACGCGTTTCCGAGCTTTCAAAATCACCGTCGGGCATCATCTCAGGCAATGGGGACTGCGATAATCCGGCCAGTCGACCCGCGACTCGTATGGCAGGCGAAGGCCGACGCCCGGCAGGACGCTCACCGATGGGGGCAAAAGGGGGCCTTCCTTTCCAGCACTAGAAGACCCGTCAGGAGAATCGACCTTGTAGACCTCGGCTAACGGCCACCCGCCAAGGTTGCCGCTGCCTTATTGGTCGACGCCATCAATCAGCCGCTATATGTTGTCATTAACAGCAGCGCTTTTTCTAGGTGTCGTTGCTTTCACGAACTACCGATTCTGCAAATCGGTCCTGTATCCCCCTTTTGTCTTCACGGCCTGGTGGGCTTTCCTACTCCTTGCGACCGCAGCGTCTTACAACCAATTCTACCCCCTATCCCCGGACACCGTTGGCATCTTCCTCGCGGGTGCGGTCATGTTCACCGTGGGTGGTGCAGTTGCGGCCAGAGCATGCACACAGATGCGGACCAAGGTCCGGTCCACCCAATACTCCCCACGCGCGTTGGACGTGATATTGACGCTTGGCCTGGTCGCGCTTGCCGCGCTGTTCCCTTGGTACTACCGCTACGCGGTTGAGCTAGCGCAGCAGGTGAGCGGGGGCGACTTTTGGCTCGGCCGCCGCCTCGCGGAACTGCAAGCCGCAGACGAGTTTGTCACCCTCGATACTTTAACCCCTGTCGGGTCGCTTTTGCCGAACCTGGTTGTGGCGGCAGCGTCGCTGGCCTTGATCGCCTACCTCGAGGCCGGGGAAGGGCGCTTCGCGCGATTCCGTGCCTACGCCTACATTGCTGTGGCGACAGCCTATAGCGTGCTGACCGCCGCGTCAGGTGGTCTCCTTTTGTTTGTTCAGGTGGCTGCTGTTGCCCTAATGGCCGGCCGACGCCTAACATGGCGTACGCTCCTGGTTGTTACAGTCGCTTGCGGCTCTATCTTCAGTGGGAACGGTATTCTGCTGCGTAAAGGCGAGCTGTTCCGTGCGGTCAGCTTGGCCGACACGGTCCGGGGTGCTTTTGAGTTGATTCAGCTTTACCTTGTTGGTCCGTTGATAGCGTTTGACCGGTCGCCCTTGGAATCCTGGGGCTACCGCCCTTGGGATATGTGGCGATCTTTCCTCGTCATAGCGGTGAAGCTGGGCTATCGAGTGGATGTCCCTCCGCTGCATTTGCACTATACAAGCGTCTCCCCCACTCAGGTAATTAATACCTACACGATGTACTATGCGTACTACCCGTCCTACGGGTTAGCAGGCGTCATCATTATCACCCTCTTCCTGGGGGCGGTTTTGACCGGCTTATACGTGCGCGCTGCGCAAGGGTCTCGTGTAGCGGTGATCATGAACGCTTTTATGGTCGGGGGAATTCTGATGAGCGGCTTTGCCGAGCAGTTCCTGATGGCCACCTATCATCTGCTCAAGATCCTTATAATAGTCTATGCTATTTACCGAATCGCAGGGCTCTGGCGCGGGCGGGGAGCCACCGGGAGTCGGCGAGAACCAGCATTCGTCATGAAGGACCCAGCGGCCTGGCCTGTGAGTACTTCGGCAGGTACGCCAGCGGGCACTGCCGGTCGATACAGGAGCCAGGTCCGTGGCTGAAACTTGATGCTTCGGTAGGGGGGCATTTTGCTGGCCACCGGGGTCCGGGTCAAGGGGGAGACTCCGTTGGGCGAACGGGCTGGGCATCGTAGTTTATGGCCCGCTCCATGTAGAGGAGCGATTCCTTCCTGCGAGCGGGCGGTGGCGTGACGTGGCTGGTGGGACAGTTGAGTATGTTGCGCGTTGCGGCTTTTACAGGCGGCAAAGATGTGCCCAGTGCACGTTATCGGGTCCGCCAATACATTCCGCTTCTTCGAGAGAAGGGGGTACAGTTGCGCGAGTACAGCGCCTTGCTTGGATGTTATCCGCCAGCCAGCCGATGGTTTCGGCCTTTTTGGGGCGCTGCCACCTTGGCCAGCCGTCTCCCGGGCGTGGTCGCATCGTTCGCCTACGACCTCACCCTTTTGCAACGCGAGATGGTATCGACCTTCTTGACCACGGAGCCGTACACGAAGCGCCCACGCGCGCTGGACGTGGACGACGCAATCTGGCTCCATCGCCGGGGAGGATTAGCGAGGGAACTGGCCCGACGGTGCGACGGCGTAATTTGTGGAAACGCCTTCCTTGCTGAGAATTTCCTGCGATGGAACCCCAACGTCCACCTCCTGCCGACCGGTGTGGACATCGAACGATACCGGCCGGCGAACAGAGCGGACCAACCGGACCTGCTGATCGGTTGGTGCGGCACAAGCGGGAACTTGCGAGAACTGTACGCGATTGAGGGTAGCCTGGCGAAGGCGCTGGAGGAGCGCTCCCAAGCCAGGCTGCTGGTGATTTCCGATAAGCATCCGCAGTTCCGCACGGTTCCGGCCGAACGCGTACTCTTTCGGCCCTGGTCGCCGGACGCTGAGGTAACCGGAATCCAGCAGATGGCTGTGGGCATCATGCCCTTGCAGGAATCATTGTGGGCGCGGGGGAAGTGCAGCTTTAAGATGTTGACCTACATGGCCTGTGAGGTGCCAGTCGTTGTTTCTCCGGTCGGCATGAACAGCGAGGTGCTGTCGCTGGGGTGCTGCGGACTGCCGGCACTAAGCGACCGGCAATGGGTGGATGCCCTGGCTTCCCTGCTTGACCACCCCGACCAGCGGCGGACTATGGGCCGCACAGGCAGGCAGATCGTCGAGAAGCACTACAGTACCCGGTTGCTTGCGCCCCGGTTTGCGTCCATCCTCAAGTCGTTCGTAGCTTGAATCCAACGGCAGTAAGAGTCGCGGCCCGACGATTGAGCCACGGACGGAGCGTCCAACGGTTTTTGACTCGATGCAGATGGCATTAGCTGCTTAACGGATCGAAGCGTGCTGGACTTGGTAGCGCTCACATTCTCGCGCTCGGGCTCGCCGAAGGAGTCGGCGGATCACAGTGACTCGCTTGTCGCCACGGGCGATCGCCCCCTGAACATTGCTCATCTGATAACTGGCCTGTCAATCGGCGGCGCGGAGATGATGCTCTGCAAGCTTCTCAGCCGAATCGATAGGGACCGTTTCCGCTCTCATGTGCTATCGCTGGACCGGCCGGCGGCCCTGGCGGATGTGGTCCGTGCAGTGAGCACCCAATTGTGGAGCGCAGACGTCAACAAGTGGAGCCTCGGGGTCGGCGCGATGTACCCTCTGACGCGGCAGCTTCGCCGGTGGGATCCCGATGTTCTGCACGCTTGGATGCTCCATGGCTGTTTCGCCGCAACGCTTGTGCGCCCGCTCTTGCGGCGCCGAATCCCACTGTTGTGGAACATTCGGCATTGTCTGAACGAGATCCGAACGTGGAAGACGCTGCCGCGCATGCTTATCCGTATCTTGAGCGGTCTGTCTTTCGTGCCGGACTGGATTGTCTACAACTCTCACGCCAGTGCCAGGCAGCACGAAGCCATCGGGTTCAACCCGAGCCGTACCCGCGTGATCCCGAACGGGTTCGACGGTGACTTGTTCCGGCCCGACCTGGAGGCCCGTCTGTCGGTGCGCCAGGAACTGGGCCTGGGATCAGAAACAGAGCTGATTGGTCTGATCGCACGCTTACATCCTGTCAAAGACCACCACACGATGCTCAAGGCTGCTGCCTTGCTTGCCGCGCGTCGTCCCGGCGTCCACTTCTTACTGGCTGGAAGGGATACTAGCACTTCCAGTCCAGATCTACAGCAGCAGATCGAGCGTCTCGGCGGACTCGCTGGGCGAATCCACGGCCTTGGCGAGCGGGCCGACGTTTCTCGGATTACGGCAGCGCTGGACGTCGCCACCTGCTGTTCCACTTCCGAATCGTTTCCCAATGTCCTCGGCGAAGCGATGGCCTGTGGCGTGCCATGCGTCTCGACGGATGTGGGAGATGCCCGGCTCATTGTCGAGGATACCGGCAGCCTAATCCCGATGGGCGATCCTTTCGCGCTTTCCGAGGCGTGGAATGCTTTGCTTGCTATGGGGCCGCAATCCCGCATGGCCTTAGGCGCCGCGGCGAGAAGACGCATTCTTCGGGATTTCTCGCTCGATGCTGTCGCGCGCTCGTTCGAGGAACTTTACGAGGATAGCTTGGGCCGTGGATAACTTGGATACCAAAACGGTTGAAAGCTTCGGCGAGGAATGGGAGCGCTTCGATCAGTCTTCTTTAACGGACGAGGAACTACACGAAATCTTTCAAATGTATTTCGAAGTCTTCCCATGGAATCGTTTACCGAGAAGCGCAGTCGGCTTTGATCTCGGTTGCGGGAGCGGCCGATGGGCCCGTTTCGTGTCCCAGCGGGTCCACCGCCTCTATTGTATCGACGCCAGCAAGAAGGCGCTGGAGGTGGCCAAGCGCAATCTCGCCAATTCTCCAAACTGCCGCTTTGTGCTCGCCTCCGTGGATGGTATCCCGTTGAAAGACAGCTCCATGGATTTTGGCTACAGTCTGGGTGTACTGCACCACGTACCGGACACGGAGGCCGGAATTCGATCATGTGTAAGTAAGCTGAAAACCGGGGCTCCTTTTCTGCTGTATCTCTACTATGCGTTCGATAATCGACCTGTGTGGTTCCGGTGGCTCTGGCACATTGCGAATTTCGCTCGCAAGGCAATGTCCGAGCTTAACCCCACTCTCAAGTACTGGATGTGCCAGATTATAAGTGTGGTCCTTTACTACCCGCTTGCGCGCCTTTCTCTTGTTCTGGAAAAGCTCGGTGTTGACGTAAGTTCCTTCCCGCTATCATGGTACCGCCGCCGGTCTCTTTATGTTATGCGCAATGATGCCCTGGATCGCTTCGGCACCCGTTTGGAGAAAAGATTCACGGCTTCCGAAATTAGAAGAATGATGGCAGCCGCAGGGCTGGATGACATCCGATTGTCCACTAACCCCCCGTACTGGTGTGCCGTGGGGGTTCGGAAGCAGGAGTGACCGATGTGCGGAATCGCTGGCTTTGTTGACTTTTCGCGTACTATAAGCACCGACGAACTGCGAGCCTGCGTGACGCGGATGTCCCTATCTCTTGAGCACCGCGGTCCCGACGAATCGGGTCTCTGGGTGGACGCACCGGCCGGAATTGCTTTCGGCCACCGGAGACTGTCGATCATCGACCTCTCTCCCGCCGGCTCCCAGCCGATGATTTCGGAGAGCGGCCGCTACATAATCATCTTCAATGGCGAGATTTACAATTTCCAGGAGCTTCGGACCGAACTCGAATCCTCGGAACCGTGCCCCAGGTTCCGAGGGCATTCCGACACGGAGGTCATGCTGGCAGCCTTTGAACGCTGGGGCGTAAAGGAAGCGGTTCGGCGGTTCAACGGCATGTTTGCCTTCGCCCTGTTCGACTGTTCCGAGCGGAAGCTGTATTTGGCCCGTGATCGTTTGGGCGAAAAACCTCTCTACTATGCGCAGGTGGGCAACATTTTCTTGTTTGCATCGGAGCTGAAGGCACTACGCGCGCACCCCGGTTTCAACCCCGAGATCGACCGGGGGGCGCTCGCCCTGCTCTTGCGCCACTGCTACATTCCGTCGCCATACTCGATTTACCAGGGAGTCGTGAAGCTCGCGCCGGCCGCGCTCCTGACGCTCGATGTCAGTGGTGAGGTTTGCGAACCCAAGATTCAGCCGTACTGGTCGGCCCGCGAGGCCGCCGAGCGCGGTTGCCGTCAGCTCTTTGCAGGGTCGGACGAAGAGGCTGCTGCTCACGTCGAGGCACTGTTGCGCGAATCCGTGAGGATGCGGATGGTCGCCGACGTGCCGCTTGGCGCGTTTCTATCCGGCGGAATTGACTCGTCGCTCCTGGTGGCGATGATGCAGGCCCAGAGCACCCAGCCGGTAAAGACCTTCACGGTTGGCTTCACCGAGCGCCAATACAATGAAGCGAAGTTCGCCAAGGGGGTTGCGCAACACCTGCTCACCGAGCACACCGAGCTGTACGTCACTCCCGACCAGGCAATGCAGGTGATCCCGCGCCTGCCGATGCTCTACGACGAGCCCTTTGCCGATTCGTCCCAGGTCCCGACATTCCTCGTTTCGCAGCTTGCCCGGCGACACGTCACCGTTAGCCTGTCGGGCGATGGCGGCGACGAAGTGTTTGGCGGCTATACCCGCTATCTCTGGGCGCATCTGATCTCTTTGAAGCTGCACCGCGTGCCGCCGGTCCTGAAGCTAGCGCTGGCGAAGGTCCTCAGAATTGCCTCTTTGCCGAGCGCGGAAGCTGGACTCTCGGTGCTCGAAAGATTGCTGCCGAACGGGTTCCCCTTCCGTAATCCCGCAGATAAGTTCCAGAGATTGGCACAACTGTTGGCCAGCAAAGATCCGGCCATGGCGTATCTGGGTGTGATATCCCACTGGCAGGAACCCAGCCTGGTCGTTCTCGGGGCTTCGGAGCCGCCCACTGCAATGAATAGGGGGTTGGAGCCTGCGGATCTTTCCGACATTCGACAGCAGATGATGTTGCTGGATACCGTCACCTACCTGCCGGACGACATTCTTACCAAAGTGGACCGGGCGAGCATGGGCGTCAGCCTCGAATCCCGGGCGCCCTTTCTTGATCACCGATTGGTGGAACTCGCCTGGACTCTGCCGCTCGCCATGAAATTTCGGAGACGTCAGGGGAAGTGGATCTTGCGGCGAATCCTCTCGAAGTACGTGCCCGAGCGGCTGTTTCGGCGTCCGAAGTCCGGTTTCGGCATCCCCATCTATGCATGGCTTCGCGGGCCGCTTCGCGACTGGGCCGAGACCTACCTCGATGAATCGCGGCTGCGCCAGGACGGTTATTTCGACCCGCTGCCGATCCGCCGCAAATGGGCG
>Ga0315288_10009669_pt1 | contig 12141 bp, 13 predicted proteins | sample YL17G11_20_MG_FD_203454 | JGI IMG/M metagenome (GOLD analysis project Ga0315288, IMG submission 203454) | Sediment microbial communities from Yellowstone Lake, YNP, Wyoming, USA - YL17G11_20 | ecosystem: Environmental > Aquatic > Freshwater > Lake > Sediment | place: USA: Wyoming | collected...
CATATCCTTGGTTATCTCCTCCATAACGATGCGTTCCGTCTCCGGATCAATTGCTTTGTCTAGATTGCGTAGGACGAGAATCTTGGGGTGATTTTCGAACCGACGCGTAATGGGGTTAATCGGCGGCCCAGGTGTCGTCATTAGCGTTTTGAGGAATGAATGAAGTTGGCCAACTAGCAGCAAGCGCTCGCCCTAGCTTCCAAAGAAATTTCCGGAAGCCACTATCTACATTCGACTAAAGTAATTTCGGCAGTCCACAGTAAATTAACACCACCAGACGTTCCCGTTGCGATAACTTGCAAAGGAGAAGCCCCGGCAGTAGCACTCAAGGCCAAAACGGGTAAAACTACTCCTCCAAAGTTGGCATTGGTGACACTGACGGGAGCTACGATCGACATGGCACCAGCTGCTATAACTACGACTCCTTTTAGAGTTACGGATGCGGCAGCTGTATTGGCTGCATTTTTGCCCACCGCCTCAACTGTTACTGCCCAAGCGCCATCAAAGGGTAACGTGACTGTACGATCTAGACCCGGTGGTGTGCCCCGAACCAATGTTGTCGCCGGGCCCACATCACTTTGCGCCACATACCGCGAAACTTGTCGATCACCCGGAGCACTGGCTTGTCCATGTGCTAAAACATCTTGTAATGTATTGTAGGCGACTGCTTCTTGACCGGCAGCTTGTGAGGTTTTTGCTGTTACAGAATTAAGATTTCCTCCCCCAATAAAACTATTATCACCATTAGTAATAGTATTGTCATTTCCACCGCCAATACAAGCATTGGGAGATGAGGTAATCGCATTGGAAAGTCCACCTCCAATAAAGCACCGGTCACTGGTCGTAACAGTATTTGAACTACCTGCGCCAATACCTGAATTATCGGATCCCACAAATACACGATGAGTGGTACCGCCTCCGATAAAACTATTCACAGCTTGGGCTTGGTTCGAAGTTCCGGCAACTACACCCGATTGAGCCTCATCCGCACGATTGGATTGACCGGCGCCAATAAAAGCACTAGCACCTGTGGCCGCGATTTGATTATTAAAACCTGCTCCAATAAAACCACGAGCGCCATTTAATTGGTGATTTCTTCCCGCTCCAATAAATGAGTGCTCGGTCGCTATGATTCGATTGGTAAATCCACCACCTATCGCATTAAGCTCACCATCAATCGAATTTGTCAGTCCAGAACCAATAAAATTGTATCCCGGATTACCACTCAACACGACCGATTGGTCAATTAGATTATTGGAACCACCCCCAATGACATTACATTGTTCATTGGCTTGACCCGCAACTGAATTGATCTTGTTGCCAATACCGCTCGCAATACAAGACTGTGGGGAGGGAAAAGTCGCCGTACCAAGAAGTCCACCAATTTCATTCACGTTTCCACTGTTAATCACACCTCCATCACAACCAGGGTAAACATGATTACGAAAACCGCTGCCGATAAAGCTTCGGATTGCATCAGTACTATTGCCATCACCTCCACAAATAGCGCTATAGGTGGCTGGGTTTGTAATCGAATTAAGATTACCACCGCCAATAAAACTGGTATCCGCAGCTGTTGAATTGGCAAAGCCACCGCTAATAACGCTAGATGGAGCCACAAGCGTCACCACATTATTAGAACCACCTCCGATAAAGCTTCGATCACCATTTGCCGTATTGGTTGATCCACCTGCAACCGTACTTAAGGAGGCAGCGGCTATATTCGTCGTACCCCCTCCAACGGCGCTCTGAATTCCCGAAGCTTGATTGTTTAATCCAAATGCCACTGAATTTTGGCCACGATTGGCTTGATCCCATTCGGTGCCGGTAACTTGGCCAGCTCGAAACGATCCATTCACAATATCAAGAGCTAAACGAGTACTGGCACCTTCTTCCGTCGTAGTGGGAAACACCAAATCACTTGGGATGATTGCCCCGGGAAAGGCTGGATTAAGTTGAACAGTGGGTGTTCCAGACACTGAATCCGGAGCATATCTCCACACATGAACATCGGAGACTGGGGCAGGTGGCCCATTTATGGTATTAACATTGATAACATCGAAATTGCCGACGCCCGCATCGATTTGATTTGTTACGACATTACAAGCCACAAGTCGGTTTAAAGCACTAATGCTATTGACTTTGACGTTTTCCAGTTGGGTGTCTTTGGGGAGAATTCCAAAGGAACGATCAACGCATTTGAAAGACATGTGGTTTGTTTTCTTTTATAGCTAAGCAAAAAGTTCCGGAGAGGCGCCGGAAGCCCCGCAAATTGCCACGTGTTTCGAGAAAAATCTCGGCAAAAAAAAAGCGCCGCTGATGGGGCTCGAACCCATGACTTTCAGGTTAAAAGCCTGACATTCTACCAACTGAATTACAGCGGCTGCCGCATTTCTTGCAGAAATAAAAAACGCTATGCCTCTTACGGCCCAACAACGACGCGAGCGAAAACAACAACGCCAAGCACAGATCCGCAAAGACAGGCAAAAGGTTCTCGTGGTTTTACCCTTGGCTCTTGGTGGCTTACTCTATTGGGGCCATCGGCTGCAAGCTCAGAGTAGAGAAGCCACGTTAATAGCACAGGCGTTGCCTCCTTTAACATTGGCTCAAATGCAAGGGGTTAGGACCACTTATGAAGCACGTGTGGCGCAATTTTATGAACAACAAAGACTTATAGCGGCACAGAAAGCGCAAAGAAAACAATTTGTTTTGGAAGAGGCAAAGTACGTGAAAGATCATCCGCAGCAACCGTTACCTGATGCGCAGTGCACGGCACTAGAAGATCCCATAACCTTGGAAGAGTTCCAGATTACCGACCCGAATCTTGTTATGATCATCTTTTCGCGCGGACCTCCGGCGCAAGGCCAGTGCTATTTTCGTTCGGCATTAATTGAATGGTTTAATACAAGAGGAGAGGAAGGAGAGTATATCTCGAACGAAGCTACGGTGAAAGTTCAAGGTGGTCGCTTTAATGACCTTTACGTCCAAGCCTTCAAATTGCCCGACGGCACCTATATTAGTACTCAAAGTCGAAATGTGCTCGAAAAATCCCGGTCGAGAAAATTCTGGCGCTTCGAATTGGCGGACATTCGCTTTAAAGAGGAAAATACAAAATTGTATGGGTTAGTCCCTATTCCCGGAGACGAGCGCCGGAGGTTTCTGGGCCTCTTGTAATAACTGCTTGATTAAAGACGTATAAGCTTCGGAAGCTTCAAATGTTGCCCGCCAGCTTGTCGGTTGGTCTCTCCAACTTTGCAAGCATTTCGCGCGCGTGGTGTAGAGGATGCTTTGAATTATGCTGACGGCCTCTTCCAGCCTTAGAGGTTTGCCACGCTTGTCAAACGAGTCGGCCAAATGCGAGAAGCGGTAGTCTCCCACAGAAAAGGCGCGCATTCGGGCTTCCTTTTTCTCGAACGCCGTCATGATCACTTTGGCTTGCATGTTGGAGAAGCAGTAACTGGCCAAACGGCGGACCGTGATTTTTGGAGGAGGATTCATGAGAAGCACTTGAGTTATGAGGTGAGGTACTTTATCGCTCGAAAGCTAGCTTTCCAGAAATTTCCGGAAAGTTTGCAGGGGCAGCAAGAATCGGTGTCAAAACTCAAAGAGCCCGCCGCCCATGGAACACAAAACCTACCATGATCCCCAAAAATGGGACAATATCTGCGCGACTTTCAAGCGCTACTACAAGAATCAAACCAAGTTCAAACTGGATCCGGAACAAAAAGCTTCTTACCAGTTCACGGACGAACCGGAAATTCGCGAGCTGGTGTGCTGCGACGGCAAGATTTCGTCCCCTATTATCTCGGCCCCAATCAAGCAAGATTGCGGAGACCACGAACACGAAGGACTTCTCTATGTTTGCACCAACAACTGCCTCGGGACACCCGTCGAAGAACAAGGCAAGCTTCAAATGAACGTCACTCTGGATGACGACGAAATCGATGAGAATGGCTATTTTCAGCCAGATGCATCTCTTCTTGCCATTTGGGAAGCAGCAGTACCCGTAAATAAATGATGACTAGGGGCTAAGCATGTCGACAATGATTGGTGGAGGGACCCTCGGAGTATATATGCCATTTTCCGTAATGCCCAATACATTACCTTCCTCATCCATCATAATTCGGCGCGGAGGGGCTACCTTTTCTCCCTTACCCTTCTTCTCCGGCTCTGGCTCTGGCTCCGCCTCCTCGGGCTCGGTAAATAACATTTCCGGATTATATGGCCCTTCCGTCATGTAAAAAAATCCGGGCTCTTCCTTTAACCGCTTCAGAAACGCGAGAACTAGGTCTCGATAATGCGCCGCATCATACGCGATCCGGAGAAATGGAAGGCCGTTTTCGCGACACCAGTTGTTCTTGCGAGCATCGTTAGTTCGTACTTCTCGAAAAATTTGGTTGGCTTTCTTTGCCCCCATAAATCGTTTTTTTCCTGATTTCATAAATTGGAACATAACCGGCTTGAAGTGAAACTCACCATCCATTTCTATAATAGCATGTTGATTCTCCGGAGAGATGATTCTAAAATCAAAACGACATCTTCCTACGTTTGCTTGACATTCTGGAATAATTTCTAAAAGGACTCCGTCTTCTTTTAATTGGTTTAACACCACGGCCATTTCTTTTTCCATTTTTGATGGTGCACGAGGCATAATAGTTCAAGGGTTTTGTTTTACTAAAGGGTATTAAGGGCGGGCCCGGATGTTACGACCGGCGGGGGCGGGGCCTCCTTCGCTGGGGGCGAACTCGCTGGGGCGGCTCGTGGGGCTCCTCTGGGATGGGCGGAAGGGCTCGGGCCTCTTTTCGCTGGGGGCGAACTGCGTGGGGAACTCGCGCTTCGCGGGGCTTGACGGGCGTTAGCCCACTATACTTGAGTGCTGCGAGGAGCATTTCTTGTGCGCAGAACCGTAAGGCGCGGTTCAGTTCTTCGAACAGTTCCGAAGTAGCGTCCTTATCGTCTTTGGTGGCTCGGGAAGGCATTCGCTGGGGCTTCGCTGGGGGCGAACTCGCTGGCGCTTGAGTTATGAGGAGGAGAAAGAGGCTTATCGCTGGCAAATAGCATGGTTTCTCAGGAACTTTCCGGAAATTTCTGGGCAGGCGCCCTTTTGGAGAAGACCTTCCCTAGCGAGCCCCTTATAAGAGGTCTTTAATGTTAACCCTTAGCGCTTTGGCTAGGGCTTGGAGGATGCGGAGCGAGGGCAGGCGAAAGCCATTTTCAATGTCGGAGAGGTATCCCTTAGACATTTGGGCTCGATCCGCTAGTTCCTGGGCTGAGAAGGCCTTCCTGCGGCGTAACGCGACGATTTTTCGGCCGAGCGTTAAACGGGACGGACCCGAGCGCGACGGTTGTGGCATAAAATCTACGTCTCTTGTCTCTCTCTCTTTTTTTTAGGGGAAGGGCTTCGCGAGGGGGCGCCGGAAAATTTTTAATAAAACGTTTTTTAGTGTTCGCTATTGGCGAAAGAGAGCAAAGAGTCCGCAAGTGGACACAAAGAATTTGGCCGAGGCGGCTCTATCGGAAGCATCGATATGGAAAGTAACGCGAGTGGCCAAGTCGGACGACTCGAGGGATGGCGCGGTCGGAATGAGGGCCGTAACCTTGATGTCTTCACGGTCATACATGCCATCGGTAGGCGAGGACGTGTACTCGGTCCGGAAATTGGTGAGCGGTGCGGCGCCGGCGGTAGCGAGTTGTGCGAGTCCCTTGTAGAAGCAAAAGGCTTCGGGACCGCCGTCGGGGATTTCGGAGGCGTCAATTGGGCGGACGAGCGCGGCAGTCGGCGAATTTTGGCGCATGGCGGCGCAAAAGTTGCGGTGCGCCTGCTTCGCGGCCTGTTCTTGCGCGATGACTTTTTTGGTGCGGTAACGGCGCGTAACGGGCTTCGCGAGGGGCTTCGGGGCGACGGGCTTGCGTGGGGCGGCGACACGGTCCATGCGAGCTTCCATGTTGGTAAGTTTGGTTTTGACAACGGCGAGTTTGGTACGGAGTTGTTGCGGTGTGAGCTTGGTGACGCGCATAACGGGGTTGGCTCGTGTTCCGGTAATGGCGCCATTTTTGGCCTCTTGGAGAAGGGCTTCCAGGGCAGTGAAGCCATCTTGGTCGAAAGTCATCATGGAGGAGCTAGGAGGGTTTGAGAGGCTTTTGCTAGGCTGAGAAAGTTGAGTTATGACGAGAGAATGAGGGTCAAGCTAGCGCTGGCGGTCAAATGGCAGGAAAATTCTGAGAAATTTCCGGAGCGGGGGGCGCCGCTTTTGATTGGTCCGCCATTTTCCGGAAATTTCGAGAATGTTCTTTGTCTAGCGCCAGAGTAGCCTCATTCTTTCGTCATAACTCAAGTTTCTTGGCCTAGCGAAAGCCTCTCTCTCCCTCCCCCATGACTAACCGCCATTACTTGGACCAGCAGCTCCTCGCCTTCATGACGGAGGACGAACTCATGTTGAACATCATGGGCGTCCTCGAGAACCCGAGCCCCCGCGCCGCTCCATTACCGCCCCTGCGCCGCCGCAGCACTCGCTCCCGAAGCCCTTCCCCGAGACCACGGTCCCCTTCTCCATTGCGCGGAAGGCGGCGCCGGAGCCCCTCGCGGAGCCCCTCGCGAAGCCCCAGCCCTAGCCCTCCGAGGCCCATGACGGTGAACGTGAGCATGCAAATGGGTTCCGGTGGCTTTACGTTTGGCGCTACCGCGACGGCCCGACGCGCCGCTTCTCCGCCATGGCGCACGATGCAACGTCCGGCTCCGCCCATTTTGCCGCGGTATGTTCCGGAGAATTTCCGGCTGGGTCGACCTCGTCGTCCGGCTGCTCCGGTGAAGCGCACGTTCAAGAAGGGCAAGGAGCCCGCTGTGCCGCCGACTGTGGCCTCGTCCCTGCTGGACCGGAACCGTGAAGCCCTTCTCGGTAACACGGACGAAGAGTGTGAATCGCAGCTGGCTCGTCCCGTGAAGGTGTTTCTGGCCACGGCTCTGAACCAAGTGACACAGTTTGTGGTAACCGAACGGGACAGGCTGAAGAAATGGCGGGCCGACTACGTGAAGGCCTTCCCTAATCAGTCGGTAATGGAGATGGTGGTCGCGCTGCGCAGTGCCTTCCCTCGGCAACACGCCGGTGCGGGCACCCGTATCCTCTCCGGACTGGACGACGCGATGAAGAAGGTGTTGTCCCGCAAGATCGACGCCTTAGAGTTTGAGGCCAAGCTGGAGAGCATCACTCCTGTGCAGTCAAGCTCGAGCACGGATAACCACCCCGTCTGCGCTATCTGCACCGAGGCCTATCTGCAAGGCAACGTAGTGCAATGCGGTGCCGGTCATACGGCCTGCAAGCCGTGCTACTACCGCTATATTACAGCGACCCTACAAGGCCAAGCCACCAAGTCAGCCATCAAGTGCTTCCAGCCGAACTGCGCCTTACTCTATCCGGAGAGCCTGGTGGAGAACAACTTACCGGCTGAGCGGCTGCAAAAGATGGAACAGAAGGAGCGCGCAGTGGCTTTACAAGCGTCGCAATCGGAAGGCACCGCACAAGGCACACTCGTCTGCAAATGCGGCGTGGTCGCAACCATCGAAGGCGAGGATGCCCGAGAGTGCGCTATCGCCTGCAAGTGCGGCAAGCAATACTGCCTCAAGTGCAATAACGAGGCTCATGAGGGTCTAGCCTGTGGCGAAACGGGTGATAGCAAGACTCAGGCCGCCAGCATCGAGTGGATCACGCAACACGCCAAGCCATGCCCTCGCTGCAAGACCCCGATCGAAAAGAACGGAGGCTGTGTCCACATGACCTGCGCTCGCATTGCCGGAGGGTGCGGCTACGAGTTCTGCTGGGTATGCATGGCTAATTGGAAGCCTGTCGGTCGACCTGTAGGCGAGTGCCTTTGTGTACAGCGCCGTCGTGCCACCCTCCGCAATCGCGGTCCTGCTCCTATGCAGCAGTAGTAGTAAAGAAAAAATTTTTTTCGCCAAGTCCTTTTTGTTAGCGCTAGCGTTAGGGTTAGGGTTAGGGTTAGGGTTAGGGTTAGGGTTAGGGTTAGGGTTAGACATTTATACCCCTTAAAAAATTTCCGGAAAGTTTTGTGATGGGTTGATTATGGCTGCCCTTTTGACCCCCTTAAAAAATTTCCGGAAAGTTTTGTGATGGGTTGATTATGGCTGCCCTTTTGACCCCCTTAAAAAATTTCCGGAAAGTTTTTGTGATGGGGCAAGAAAGTACTTATACCTATTGGTCCACCATTTTTATGCGGCCGCAAAAATTTGATTGGTCACAGCGACTCCATTATTTTTCCGGAAATTTCTAAGAATCTTCTTTGTGGAGCGCAAGAGTCCTGCGACAGCCTCCTCATATCTCAAGTGCTCTGCGCAGCTCTCCTCCCATGGACAACGCCATCATTATCCCTCCCTTTCCAAACATGGAGGAGCAACCACCCTCTCCTTACCAGCAGCTGCTCGACCACGGTTTTCAAATCATCGACCAACCGGTTCTGGACTTGGAAGAATGTGCCGGCGCCATCTCCGGACTGTGGGACTGGCTCGAGTCACTCAACCGTGGCCTTCGTCGGGACGCTCCGGAAACATGGACGTCCAAGACATGGCCGAAAAATATTCACGGTATCATCGAGTACCCTTCGGTGGCCCATACCCTCCCCGTATGGCAAATTCGCTGCAACGCCAAAGTCATTGCGCCTTTCGCTACGCTCTGGAAAACTTCTCCGGAGAACCTCATGGTCTCTTTCGACCGCGCCTGCATCCACCGCCCTAGCAAACATAAGAAACCGCAAGGCTCGTGGCTCCACATCGACCAAGGACCCGCTCTCCGGGGACCCACTTGCTACCAAGGCTTTGTGACCCTGGCCGATATGCCCAAGGAAGGCGGTACCCTCACTATCGTACCCGACTCACAAAAGTATCACGACGAATTCTTCCAAGTCTTTCCGGAAAGGCTCTACCTCCTCCGTAAAAACAAGAACAAGAAGACAGGCCTCGTCGAGGAACGCAAGGCCGACAACCGCGAAAACTGGCTTCGCTTCACTGAAGAAGAACTCAAGTGGTTTACGGATAAGGGACTTAAGCCTATCCGGATCGAGGCCAAGGCCGGTCAACTTGTCCTATGGGACTCGCGTTGCATCCATCAAGGCACCTATGCCCTCCCCGGATATGAACACCTCTGGCGCTATGTCGTCTATGTCTGCTACAAGCCTAAACCCAAGGCTCAAGGTGCAGCCTCTAAGAAGGCCCTCGATCGCGTCCTCGGTAAGAAACGCAAGGCATTCGAGGAGGGACGCACTACCTCCCACTGGCCGGTCCCTGAGCCTCTCCGGAAACGCGGCAAGGAAGAATGGCTCGGCACCAAGAACTTTGCTATCATGCCTCAATTCTCCAAGGGGCAACAACCCGAGCCCGCTACCTCCCTCAAAATCCGCACCTTGGCGCAGCTCATGGCAGTATCTCCTCTAGGCCCCTCTCTCGCTGGCTTTTAGGGGGGTCGTTCGCTCATAGCGAAATTAAAAAAGTTTTTTTCCAAGTATTTTCCGGGTTCTTCCGGGTTCTTTCAAAAAAATTTTTCAGGGTTCGGGTTAGGATTGAACACGGGCCCTGCTGCCTCCCCTTAAAAAAAAATTTTCCGGAGAGGTTTGTGATGGGTTGAAAACATGGGCCCTATGTGACCCCCTTATAAAATTTCCGGAAATATTATTTATTGCAACAATACAACATATTGCCCACAGTCCGAGACAAGGTCTTCGTCTCCGTGACTTAACGAAAACGTGACTCGCTCTCCAATATGGGAGAGGCACTTGAGGACTTGTTCCGACTCCGACACGATCTTGAAGTGTTTGGGCGCCAAGTTGACCATCGGCTCGTTCCGCTTGGGGTCCCATATTTTGGCGTTGCAGTACCCCTTCGGCGCCGCCCGGATAAATTCCGACTTGGCCTCCGGAGACTTTTGAAAGGGGTTAGCCTCCACCTTGGGCTGACGATCTTGCCGTTGCAACTTCACGCGCCGGATCCCCATCTTTTTGAGCAGACGTTTTTGCAAGGGAGTAGTGGCTAACGTCTTGAGGTCGACGAGGTAGCGTGAAGTCTCCGGACGCCGCTGCTGACGCTGCTCCTGCTGTTCACTGGCCGTGAGAAGCGCCATTCTTGTAGCATGGACTCCAAGATGGGGTGACAAAATGGTGGAAGTCATGGCTTTCGCTTGGCTAAAAATTTTGAGTTGTGACGAAAAGCGGTGCTGCCTTTTGCTTTTATACCCCTACAGGACCTCAAAAGTTGCGATGGGTTTCAGAAATCTCTCTGACCTTTCCGGAAAATTTTGATTGGACACAGCCAAAAAAGCCGATTGGGCACGGCGAGCCGCAAATATGGAGCCCCGGAAAAGTCAAAGAGATTTCCAAACCCATCACAACTTTTGAGGTTCCAAAGGGGTATAAAGAGAAATACAGCGGTCACTCTTAGGCATATCTCAAGCAAACAAGCCAAGCAAACTAACCAGCAGCTACCTGCCTCTCTCCCCCATGTCTACTACTACCGACGAACAAAAGATGCGCCTTCTCCAAGTCCAACGCCAATGTTACGACCAAAAGCTGCGCGCTCTTGAAGTGCAACGCCAACGTTACATCTCCTGGACCAATTCCTTCTCACGAGGCCGCCTCATCAAACTGCAACGCAAACTCGGCGCAAAAGTCCAAGTCATCTGGGCCCCCGTCAAACAGGCCGCCACCATCTTCGGGCCGATGCCCATCTCCGGAAAAATGGCCATCCCCAAGAAAGTCGAACTCACGGTCGGACCTTTGCCCGACTACTCCGAAGAGCTTCACTTGGATCTCGACTTTGAGAATAACGACGTCCTCCGGAGTTACTTCCGCCCACCCACTTGTATTCCCGTTTCTAATGGCTGGTACATTGTTGTCCCCCAATAAATGACCTCTAAAAAAATTTCCGGAAAGTTTGTGATGGGTTGAACATGGGCCCTATGACCCCCTAAAAAAATTTCCGGAAAGTTTGTGATGGGTTTGAACATGGGCCCTATGACCCCCTAAAAAAATTTCCGGAAAGTTTGTGATGGGTTGAACATGGCTCGCCATTGCCGCAAATATGGGGGTACCGCAAAAAAATTTGATTCGTCACAACCAAAAAAGCCGATTGGGCACGCCGCAAAAATTCTCATTCGTCATGGCGCCCTCCGGAAAGGTCAAAGAGATTTCCAAACCCATCACAACTTTTGAGGTTCCCCAGGGGTATAAAGAGAAATACAGCGGTCACTCTTAGGCATATCTCAAGCAAATAAGCCAAGCAAAGCTACCTACCTACCCCTCTCCCCCATGTCTACTGACGCCATGATTGCCACCATCTCGAAATTACAAGAGCAGCTCAAGATGGCTCTCTCCCGAGTTGAAGCCCTTGAGACTAAGGCCAGCCTTAATAACGCCAAGGCAAAGAAGCCACGCAAGCCTGTCGTCCCCAAGCCTCATGCCAAGGCACCGCGCCGCACCAAGAAGGCCCGTGAAGCCGAAGCTGCTAAGGCCAAAGAGGACGCACATGTTATCTTCTGCAACCGCCTCCAATTCAATTTACCAGAGGCGGCACTCATTCGCCGTGTTAACCCCTCAGAAGTGCCCCAAGAGGGTCCGGAGGCCTTTTGCTTCTACAAGGGACTCGCGGAACTGTCACGGGCCGAGGCCGTACCCCTTACCACCTACCGCACAACGTACACCTCCTCCCCTACCGATGGGCAATACGACAACGAGACCATTCGTGTTTCCGCCCTTGTTAATGGCGTGGCCACAACATTTCAAGTGGATGCTACTGCTAGAGCCGCTCGCGCTAAATTCTTTATGTCCAACTGCGGACAGTTTGCGCTCTTTAGACAATAAATGTCCTTCATAACTCAAGTCCCCCTCAAAGGACCAAAGGGAGCACTCGTCACAGCAAAAGGTCAAGCTGGGCCGTAAAAAAAGGTATGTGAGGGTTTTTGTTAGGGTTAGGGTTAGGGCTATCGGAGAATTAGGGTTAGCTCGGCGAATTAGGGTTAGGGTTACCGGCAGCTACCGGGAAAACCGGTTTTGGCGGGAAATAGAGCCGTTAGGAACCGGTTTTCACGGCCCAGTAACCGGTTTTTGGCGCGAAAAATCGACGTTTCTGTCCCACCCAGAAAC
>Ga0315288_10009672_pt1 | contig 12137 bp, 9 predicted proteins | sample YL17G11_20_MG_FD_203454 | JGI IMG/M metagenome (GOLD analysis project Ga0315288, IMG submission 203454) | Sediment microbial communities from Yellowstone Lake, YNP, Wyoming, USA - YL17G11_20 | ecosystem: Environmental > Aquatic > Freshwater > Lake > Sediment | place: USA: Wyoming | collected...
TGCCGTCCCGCCGGCTGCGAGTCGCTGTCGGGGAGGGGTGCTGCTAGAGGTCAATCACGTCGTCGTCCTTGCTCTCCTGGCTGTCGAGAATGCGCTCGACAAATGTGATGAGCTCCAGGGGGTTGAACGGCTTGGTGAGGTACGAATCCACGCCCGACTGCCATCCGCGGAAGACGTCGGCATCCTGCGCCTTGGCCGTGAGCATGATGACGGGGATGTGCTTCGTGGCCGGGTCCTGCTTCAGCGCCTTGAGCACGCTGAACCCGTCCAGTTGCGGCATCATCACGTCGAGGACGATGAGGTCGGGCGGGTCCTGCTTCACCTTCTCGAGGGCCTCTCGGCCGTCGTACGCCGTCGCGACTTCGAATCCGGCGCGTTGCAGGTTGACCTCGACGAGGCGCACGATGTGCTTCTCATCGTCGACCGCGAGGATCCGCTTCTTCTTCTTGGCCATCGGTCATGGCCCTCCCTCGGGGCACACCTACTCGGTGTAGCCGTCCAGATCGCCCCGATCCATTCATTCGCCACTCCCGAGAGTGGGGCCTCTGCCCGGAAGCTCATCACCGGCACTTATGAACCTGACACGTGCGGAACCCGTCAACACCACCCGAACCGCGGGGCACAGACGACCTACCGTCCCCCTCCTCGCACGTGGTTCTCGGTTCCGCAGGCTGTTTCCTGCTCCAGCGTCTCACATTTTCCGCGCGGCCGGTCGCGCCATCGCTAACTACCTTGCGGCGCCCCCACTCGCACCAGGGGCCGGAAAGCCTCGCAACCGCCCAGCAGCTCCTCGTTCAGAGGCATGTCGGTCAGCGACAGAGAGAACGCCCGCTCGAACCCCGCCCGTATCGCCCCCGCCGCCTCCGAGTAGGATACTGTCCTCCCGGCCGCCTCCGCCACGCTCACCACGCCCGCGATCGGCTGCGCCCCCTCGCCGAGCAGGGCATCCGCCTCGGCTTCCCTTCGGTCCACGAGCGGAATGGAGCCATGCTGGAGGATCGCGCCCTTCTTTCGCACCTGCGCGCTCCCCACGATCTTGCGCCCGCCATGGGCCAGGTCGCACCGTGCCGCCGACGCGAAGCAGGCTTTGCTCCCCGTGACCTTGTCCCCCGAGATACCGGGCGCCAGCTCCGCCCGGATCCCCAACAGCGCGAGCGCCTCGATGAGCCCGAGCGAGAGGCACGCGTAGGACTCGATCACACTTGTGGGGCGCCGGAAGACCGACTCGGCCACCACCACGCTGTAGGTGATCTCGGCCAGATGAAGCACGGCACGGCCGCCCGTGGGACGCCGCACCACGCCATAGCCCAGTCGGCGGTAGCGCCGCACATCGTCCGCATCGACTCTCTGGTGGAAGCCCAGGGAAACGCATGGCGGCATCCAGGAATAGACCCTCAAGCATGGTGGGGCCGCCTCCGGCGCGCGGATCACCTCGTGGAGCAACGCGAGGTCGAGGGCCATATTCAGCTCCCCGTCGTGCGCGCCCGAATCGACAAAGCGCCACTCTCGGCAGGATAGGTCGGCCATGACACCCACAGCCCGCCTAGCCGCCCAGCGACGCCTCGTAGGCAGCAGCGTCCAAGAGGCGATCCAAGTCCGACGGGCTGCTCATCTTGACTTTGGCCATCCAGCCCGCGCCGTACGGATCCTCGTTCACCGTCTCAGGAGTGTCGCCCAGGACGTCGTTCACGGCCACGATCTCGCCCGACACGGGCGACGTAAGCTCCGCGACGGCCTTGACGGACTCAATGCTGCCCGCGACCGCGCCCGCCTGTACCGGGGCTCCGACCTCGGGCAGGTCCACAAAGACGATATCGCCCAGCTCGTCGGAAGCGTACTTCGTGATCCCGATCTCCGCCGTGTCACCACTGACGCGAACCCACTCGTGGGTCGAGGTGTACTTCAGGTCACCGGGGTACATGAGTCATCCTCCCAAGCACGCCCAAGCCGGCGGCCGAGCGTAGTAGCGGTGATTGTAACCGCGGGCGGCGCGTTTTCCAAGCGCCCGGGCTACGCCGGCTGCGGTTCGCCGCGCTTGAGGAGTCGCCCGATGAAAAGCCCTAGCTCATTGGGGTTGACCGGCCGAGTCAGGTAGCAGTCCACTCCCGCGCACCACGCCGCATAGCACCACGGCACCGCTTGGGGACCGCACGGGCACTCCTTGGTGCCACTCTCGCCTGTGGACGCGTACTCCCTGGTCCCCGGTCCCAGCAGGACGACGGGGATCCCACTGAGATCGGGTTCGCGGCCATGCTTCATCATCGCGATCAGCGTGAAGGCGTCACACGGGCCATCCAACCGCTTGGCGACGACCACCAGGGCAGACGCATTGTCGCTGATCCACCGGTGGGCGGCCCACGCATCATCGATGCGCTCACACATCAGATGGTGTTCACCAGCAGCTTCCTCGATCTGCCTGACTTCATCGTGTGATAGGTCGGACCCGACAACACACACGGTTGCGGCCATTTCGATCATCCTCCTGAGCGCCAGCCTCCGGGCCTCCGAAAGCCAGCGCTTGATTGTGCCGCTGGGTCGCCCCAAGGCGGCAGCGATCTCGGCCACACTCATCCCAGAGCAGTAGAACCTCCACAGGGCATCCGAGTGAGGTTCGGGCAGAGCGGACAGCACCTGTTCCAGCCAGAGGCCGGCGACGACGTCCGGATCGTTCGTCGGCGGCTCGTATTCCGGCCTCCGCTCGGCGGCGCACCGCAAGGACCGGTCCCTCACGGCCGCGGCGCTCCGCACCACGATGGCCTCCATCCAGCCGAGGAACGCCTCCGGGTCGCGGAGGCTTCCCACGGACCGGAGCCCGGCCAAGACCGCGTCCTGCACGGCATCGAGAGCGTCCTCGCGATGACCCGTGCGCGAGAAGGCGACAGCGAACAGGTGGTCGCGGTGCTCGACGATCAGTCGGGCATAGGCCTCCGCGTCCCCGTCCCGCGCCGCTCGGGCAAGATGGATGGTGTGCACTGTGCACCCTCCGAGTATGGCCTTTCACCTATAGGGAGTGGTCGAAGCCGGTAGACGGTTCGCGGCCAGGCGGTCGGCGGTGCTTCGTACCTCCTGCGCCACACAGGTCCGCGGTTCCTGCCCGCGACGCGGCTTCGACGATTTCTGGTAGCATGGTCCGGTATCCCGGGTCCCGCTCGGACGAGCTATAGGAGATGGCCACATGCAGCACCGGACGACTATGGCGGCATCAGTCGGAGGCGACACCAGACGATGATGCGCCGACGCGCCGTGTTGCTGCCCGCTCTACTAACCCTCATCGGCTTCGCCGCCGCCGTCCCCGTCCTCTCCGGACGACATGCCGTGGAGTCGCGCTACCGCACGGTGGAGATGGTGCTCGATTTCGACGAGATAGCGCAACTTGCCGCCAGCGAAGGCATCGACGTGCCCCCCATGCTCGACAAGCTCAAGGGCACGGGCGTTACCGGCATCGCGATCAGCGAGGACACGATCCCCAAGATGATCGAGTCCGGCCGGGCCGGCGTGCTGGACGGTACGGGGAACCTGATCGTCGAGATATACGGCTCGAAGGAATGGTCCCAGCGCGTCCAGCGCAACCTGGAGGTGAAGTGGCGTGCCGAGGAGATCGGGCCGCATACCTTCGCCTTCGGCGAGTCCAACTTCCCCGTCACGCTGGAGTCTCTCAAGGAGGTCGGCGTGGGATGGCAGCCGACGCAGATCGGGGCCGTGCGCGCAGCCGGCTTCACTCCGATCTGCCGTCCGACGGATTCGCCGCGTGTGTCCGAGAAGGCGCTGCGGTTCACCTTCCAGCAAGTGGAGGAGGCCGGCGTCCGGAGGGTGTTGTTCGCGGGCAAGTTCGTCCTCGGGAACAGTGAGCTGCTGCCCATCACCGCCGAGGAGCTGGGCCGGAGGAACATCGCGTTCTACGCCGTCGAGCTGGACGTGCAGGACGGCACGGCCGCACTCACGTCGTTGCTGGACGGCCACGTGATCCGCACACATTCGATCGGCGACCGCGAGATGCTCCGGCAGACGCCGGAGATGGCGCGGGAACGGTTCGTGCGCGCCGTGCGGGAGCGGAACATCCGCGCGTGCGTCATCCATCTCTTCCTCGACCGCGCGATGACGAGTCCGGTTGGGTACAACCTGGACTACATTCGGGCACTGGCGAACGACCTCCGCGAGAACGGGTACACCCTCGGGGACGCCGACCCATTCCCCAGCTACAGCCCGGCGAGGCCGCTGCACCTCGCGCTCATGGTCGGCGTTGTGGGCGCCGCCGTGCTGTTGCTCTCCCTGCTGGTGCCGATGCGAGCATCGACCGGGGTCTGCCTCTGTGTAGCGGGTGGCGTCGTGGTCCTCGGCGCGGGGACCGTATGCCCGCTGCCGGCGCGGCTGATGAGCGCGCTCCTGGCAACGCTGACATTCCCGTCCATCGCCATCCTGTCCCTCTGGAGGGACCCGGATGCGACGCGCCCCGCCGGCGGGTTCGCAACACGCTTGCTGACGAGCTATGGGCTGTTCATCCGCGCGTCGGCGATCGCAGTGGCCGGCGGGTTGATTGCGGCATCGCTGCTGTCCGACCACCTGTTCATGACGAGGGCACAACAGTTCCGCGGCACGAAGCTGTCCCAGATGGGGCCCGTTCTCATCGTGGCGATAGTGCTGGCCCTCGACTTCACGGCGGGCGGGGAGACCTGGCGGGATGTCGTGGCTCGGGCCAAGGCCCGGTTCGTCGCTCTGTGGAACCACCCGTTCACACTGGGCTACGCTCTCCTGGCGGCGGCCTGCCTCGGCGCCGCGGCCTTCTGGATCATCCGCACGGGGAACGATGTGCCGGCGGCGGCCTCGTCCGGGGAGCGCCACATGCGATCCTTCCTCGAGAGCATCCTGGTCTACCGGCCGAGAACCAAGGAGTTCATGCTCGGCCATCCGGCGGCCGTCCTGGCGGTGTTCCTCGCGCTCTCAGGCCGTCGGCGCATGATCGTGCCCTGCCTGATCGTCGGGGCGGTCGGGCAGGCTTCGATGGTGAACACCTTCTGCCACATCCACACCCCGATCCAGGCAACGTTGCTTCGCACGCTGTACGGCGTCGTGCTCGGGCTCGTCGCGGCAGGGGCCGTGTGCGCGGGCGCCGAGGCCTACAGTCGGCTGGCCGGTCGAGCCGAGGCGAGGGACGGATCAGCGTGAGCCGGGTCCTGCTGCTGGGCTACTTTGGGTTCGGTAACCTGGGGGACGAGGCCTTGCTCGAGGTAGCCGTGACACAGCTTCGGCGGCGCGTACCGGAGGCGGAGGTATCGGTCGTCTCCGCCGCGCCGGAGGAGACTGCTGCGCGGTTGGGTGTCCGCGCCGTACCGCGGACGCTGGGTGTCGGTGTCCTGCGCGCCATACGGCATTGCGACGCGCTCGTGATCGGCCCCGGCGGGATCTTCCAGGATGCGACGAGCGCACGCTCCGCCGTCTACTATGCCGCTATCGCCCGGCTGGCGAGCTTAGCGGGCAAACGCGTCTACCTGGTTGGCCACGGGATCGGCCCGCTGAGGACGTGGCTGGGACGCATTGCCACGAGGGGCGCCCTGGCCCGAGCCCGAGCGGTGTCCGTTCGGGACAAGGCCTCGTATGACCTGGCGCGGAACCTGTGTCCCTCGGCCCGCCTGGTCCGGGCCGCGGACATGTCCCTGCTGTTGGAACCGGACACCGACGCGGCGCGCCGGCAGTGCCCGGAGCTGTTCACGGACAGCCTGGATGAGCGCCCGAACATCGTCGCGGTGTCGTTCCGGCCGTGGGGGCGGGGCGGCTTCGATGCCGACGTGATCGCCCGCTTACTGGTGAGCCTGGAGGAGCGCCTTTCGTGTGAGTTCCTCCTGCTGCCCCTGGGCGGGGAAGGGGACCGGAGACTCCTCGAGGCGGCGCGACGTCAGATACATAGGACGCCACACTGTCCGAGGGCCGCACTGACACCGGGTGGGACCCTCGCGCTTCTGGCACGGTGTCGCGCCGTCTTGGGGATGCGGCTGCACGCGCTGGTCCTCGGCGCGTTGGCGGGGTGCGCTCTCGCCGGTGTGGCCTATGACCCGAAGATCACTGCGTTCCTCGCCGAGCTGGGCTTGGCTCCTGTAGCCACCGTAGGCGAGGGCACACCGGCGGCGGATACGGTAGCGGACAAGGTCGTGCGCGTGCTGGGAACGCACGATGCCGGCCGGCTGTCCCAGCATGTTGGGGAGCTCAAGGTCAACGCTCTGCGGAACGTGGACCTACTGGTGGAAGCGGCGGGCCAGGTGACTCCGTGACGCCGTCGTGACGGCCAGGCAGGGCGGCCGGCGACCGGCTCCCCGGAGATACGCTTGCAGCGACACGGACTACAAGCTGGCTCTGACGTGCGCGTCCGGCCCCCCGGCGCGGTGGCCGTGGGGCTGATCTGCTCGATCCTCCTCGCGCTGGCATGCTCCCTGGGATACGCGCAGTACGAGTCCCTGCCGGGGCAGCTTGACGTGGACTCCGGGGGCGCCGCGGGCATCGGCGAAGGGCTGCCGGGGCCGGCATCGACGGGAGAGGCGCCGCGAGGCGGGCGCCGCGGACCGGGCGGGATGGACACGACCGGCATCTTCGCCACCGACGACAAGGATGCGTTCGGCGGCCTGCCCTTCGACGACGGCGAGCGGCGACGGGGAGCGGGCACGACCTACCAGCCGGTGCCCACAAGCCTCGGCGGTGACACGGGGAACGGCTACGACACGGGCGGCCAGGAGCAGTACGGCTACGCTTCCGGCAGCGGCGAAGGCTACTACGCCCAGCAGTCACACAGCGGCGGGCGCCGCCGGTATGCGGACGATGAGAAGCTCGACATCAACGGGCGCGCCTCGCTGGCCTACCGGTACCACAGCGTTACCGGTGCCGTGGAGCAGTTCGAGAACCAGTGGGCCGACACCCAGCCCTGGGAGCGCAACCTCAGCCTCTCATGGCGCGGGCAGGTGTTCGGACCGCTCTACTCGACGGGTAACCTCCGCATGGGGCCGTACGTGCCGACCATCGCGGACTGGTCGGTATCCGGGCACACCAACAACTTCGATGTCACATACGGCGACCTGGACGTCAGTATCGGCCGAAGCCCGTTCGCCCGGCTGCAGAAGTCCATCGCCGGCTGGGAGGCGTACGGTCAGTACGGGCGGATGCAGGCTAGCTTCTTCACCGCCGGGCAGAAGAGCCGCGTCCGGCGGGAGACCATGCAGGGCGAGGGAACCAACGGCCCGTACCGTCTCCAGTTCGCCCCCATCCGCGAGGGCACGGAGCACGTCCGCGTTGACGACCGCGACTTCAGCCAGCGCCAGTACGACCTCAACTACGAGACCGGCCTGCTGACCTTCAACGAAGGCATCACCATCCCCCCGAGCTCCGTCATCCAGGTGGTCTACGAGGAGAACAACCCCTCCCTCACACAGGGACGCTTCTGGGGCGCGGAGTTCGTGGCCTCAGTCGGCAAGACGCCGATCGGGGTCACGTACCTGTCGCAGGTCGTGCCGGGCTCATCGGGCAGTTCGACGACATCCAAGCTCTTCGAGGAGACCTTCTACGGCAACAACTCCACGGGACCGTTCTTCCTCGGCCGCAAGCCGATCGACTTCGATCAGACCATCGAAGTGTTCGTGGACGGCATCCAGCGGTTCTCGGGCCAGGACTGGGAGATCAACCCGTCGAGCGGCGCGATCCAGTTCTACAACATCGTCCCGGCAACCGCGACCGTCATCATCCGCTACTACTACTTCGATATCGACCAGACACCGACGTACAGCCGGTCGGTGCTTGGGATAGACACGGGCCTGAACCTGGACGACGGCGCCGTGGCCGTGTCCTACGCCCGGAGTGATGCCGGGCCCGAACGAGGCCAGGGCAACGCGCTGAAGGTAAGGGGTGTCTACGACCTTCTCGACGGGAGGCTGCACGTTGACGGCGGGTACAACTACATGGATCCGACGTTCACACGTCTGGAGTCCGCCTCTTTCGAACGCGATCGAACCGGATTCGACTTCAGCGCCGATTACGAGCCGCGCGACGACCTCAGGCTCTGGGCCGACTACTCGCGAGACCGGTCGAACCAGGGCTACATCACCGGCGCCAGCCTCGGGGGGTTCACCGGCGCGAGTTCCACCGGCAAAGCGTTCGATGTGGCGACAACGCGTTACTCCGCCGGCGCGGACTTCTCGCACAAGGGCCTGCCCACGGTGCACTTCGACCTCTCGCGCCTCAACAGCGGCCGTGCGTCGACGGGCGGCTCGCAAACGGGGTCCGAAAGCCTCGCCGTCAGCCACAGCATCGGCAAGCTCTCACTCGGGTTCGCCGCCGACCAGACGCGCCGCACCTTTGCGCCGTCCTCTTCCGGTAGCTCGACCGACCAGAGCGGCACGGGCGGCACCACGGATCAGACCAGCGCCTACGCCTCTCAGCCCGAGGACAGCCTGAGCCGCCAGTATCGGCTGAACGGACGGTTCTCCTTCCGCGAGTCCGACAGCATCTCGGGCGCCTACTCGGTGAACACGACCAAGGACCGCTATGACTCCACCCGTGACTCCGAGGGGCACACGCTCAACGGGCAGGTTGAGATCGTTCCCGTCAAACAGCTCAGGCTCAGCGCGAGCCATCGAGCCACGCTCTCGAAGGGGGCCGTGTTCATCGGCGGGACCACCGGGGGCTACTATGGGAACTACGGCGTGCCGACGAGCGGCGGCTTCGACTATGGCGGCGGCTGGGGTACCGGCGGGTCGGGCGGGTCGGGCGGGTCGGGCGGCTGGGACTTCGGCGGGTCCTCTGGATCGGGACGCTCGGCCAGTGCCGACAGCGTCTTCCGCAGTACGGCTGCGCAGGCGGCCCTCGCTACGTACCTGCCCTACACGATGCGGCAGTCCAGCACGAGCGACACCTCGTCTTCCTACTCACAGGCGCTAACCAATGACAGCACCACCGGGATCAACATCGACTTCCAGCCCATGGACAAGCTCCAGATCGGCTACTCCATCGACCGTCGGCTCTATGAGACTGAGGGGCAGGTCGGTTTCCTCGCGGACAACGAGTCCTGGAGCCGAACACTCACCTGCAACTTCCGACCCTTCGAGCGCCTCTCACTCAGCGGAGGCTACAGTTGGAGCAACACGCGCTACCTCGACCAGGTCTATGGCAAGGTGAGCACGGAGATGCTGAACCTCTCCGGGCAACTCGAGATCACGAAGAACCTGGGCCTGAACCTGGGCTACTACTTGACCAGCGCCATCAACCCGGCCTACTCGGGCTCAACCGGTCAGAGCTCCGGCGGCGGCGTGACGATCATCACCGGCAACAGCTACTCCACGCTGCGCGGCGATATCAGCTACCGCATCTCGAAGAACACGGACTTCTACATCCGCGGGGAGCAGACGTTCAACCGGGGCGGGTTCGATGACAGCGACCGCCGCATGGTCTGGCTCGGCATGGACCAGGACCTGACGAAAGACATCACGCTCAATCTCGCCCTGCGGTACATCAACTACCAGTCCCGCCCCACCCTCTTCGGCCTGCCTGAGGCGCGCAACTACAACGCCCTCAGCTTCCAAGCACAGCTCACCGCGCAGTTCTGACGGCGACCCCTTGACCACAAACTGTTGTTCGCTTACAGTCTGATGGACGAGGCAGGCGACACGAGGGGGTCTTTCTGATGACACGCCGCACGTTCACGCGCGCCTTCATGGGCGCAGCGGGAGCCCTGATGGCGGTCAGAGACGGACTTGCCATCGGACAGCCCTCTGACGTGGGTGCCCCCGGAGCCGACTGGTCGGCCGAGCTGTTCGACTCCAGCGTGTCGAGCAGGTGCTGGTGGTACACGCCCTACGACGGCGGCTGGGCGGCGACCCGCGGGGCCATGGCGGACGATGCGGAGCTGCGGGACATCGTCGAGATGGAGGCGAAGCTGGCCCCCGTCCCGGAGTGGGCCCAGCGCGTGGTCGAGTGGTCGATCAACTATGTGTGTCCCTGCGGGCACTGTACGTTCCCGCGGCCGCAGCTCGAGGTCTTGCGCGACATCGGCACTGAGACCCCGCCCACGTTCACCCATGGCTGTTACTGCGCGGATGGCGCCTGCAAGCGGGCCATGATGGACTACTGCCTCCTTCTGGACGCATGGCATGCGGGTGCCCCTCCCGATGGTGTGGCCAGGGAGCTCGAGGCCCTGGGGCAGCGCGATGTCGACTGGCGAGCCGTGGCCAACGACACCTGGGCGGTGCTCGGCGAGCATGTCGAGTGGCGCGACCTCCTTGTCGAACGCATCCTGCACCAGCTCCGACACGCCATCAAGTTCACTGTGTGGGACGACGACCCGGGCGGGCGGTTTGGTCGCGACGAGTACGTGGGCGACGCGGGCGAGCCCGCGGCCGAGGGCAACCCGGCCGTGCTGTTTGGGCACATCGAGCGGCCCGTGTTCGGGTTCGATGAGTCCTCCTCGCCGCGGGTGAGAGCCATGGAAGACCGGCTGGCCGTGACCTGCCCCGTCGGCATCGAGTGGGGGAAGCGCTGGATCGAGGAGTGGTGGCTCTGCGCGCCGAAGGCGTTTCGGTACCTGGAGCGCCGGCTATGGTATGTGGGCCAGGGAACCTACGATCACGCCATGCCCGTTCCCACCTTCCTCCAGTGTGAGGACACATACCCGAACCACGACAGGGCTGCAGTCTGGTTCTCGGACTTCACCACAGCTCTCGATGGCTGGTGGCGAGGCGCGCCGGTGGCGGGTGACGTGGCCGGAGAGGTTGGCCGCCTCCTCGGCCCGGTGACGGACACCAAGCGCTGGCTCGTGCGCCTCTACCTGAGGAAGCTTCGTCGGCTCGTGGAGAACGGCGAGCAGTTCACCAGCCTGGTCGACCCTCAGCACACGCACCTACGCGGAACAGCGCCCCTCAACCCGACACTGTGATGGCGAACCGTCCCCTTGGGGGGTCACTGACTCACTTGAGGGTCATCTCCCGTGTCGCCACCGTGCCCTGTTCTGCCGTTGAGCAGCGGTAGCGGAGCGGGCGTACTGACATGCCCCCCGTTTTGAGGGCCAGTGGTGGTGTTAGGATCTCCTGAGACAAGGGAGGTCATAGGATGCGGAAGAGGCGTTTCAGCGAGGAGCAGATCGTGCGGATCCTGCGAGAGGCGGAGCGGGGCGACCAGACGGTGGCGGAGGTGGCTCGGTCGCACGGGGTTGCGGAGAACAGCATCTATCGTTGGCGTCAGAAGTACGCGGGTCTGAGCGTTCCGGAGACCCGTCATCTCCGGGAGCTGGAGCAGGGGAACGGTCGGCTCAAGCGGCTGTTGGCCGAGCGCGATCTGCGGTGCCCCCCAGACGGTAGACAGTGCTGGAACGAGGATCAGTGGGGTTCGGGCCCCGAAGGAGATGGTGCCGGATGGCACCAGTGAGAACCGTGGAGGGAGCCCAGCCCCATGGCCAATCGGAAGTTCAGCCCGCAGTTCAAGCTTCAGATCATCCGCGAGGTCGAGGATGGCGAGAAGCGGATCAGCCAGATCTGCCGCGAGCACTCGCTCTCCCACCCCACGGAGTCTGCGACTCCGCGGGGACCCCGCTCTCGGACTCGATCGTCCGACGCTGGGTCGAGCAACACCGGGAGCGCGGCCCCGACGCGTTCCGAACCGGCGACCCCAAGTCCGAGGAGTTGGCGGCCACAAAGAAGCGCATCGCCGAACTCGAAGCCGCGCTCGGTCGGGCCACCCTCGAGGTGGGTTTCCTCCGGCGATGTGTGAAACGAGCGAACCTCCCTTTGCCGGAAAGCGCGAGATGGTAGAGTCCGAACGAGAGGACCTCTCCGTCTCGCGCGCCTGTGAACTGATGGAAGTCAACCGTTCCGGCCTCTACAAAGCTCGCCAACCGCGCCGGGACCGGGATGAAGAGGTCCGCGCCCTCATGGACCCGATCGTCGAGCACTTCGCCGGCTATGGCTACCGCCGAGTCGCCAAGGAACTTGTCAACCAAGGCTTCGTCGCCGATCACAAGAGAGTGCTGCGGGTCATGCGGCAGAACGGATGGCTCTGCCGGCTCCGCAGTGGGAGGATCCATACGACACAGTCCAACCACGGCCTGGGGGTCTTCCCCAACCTGGCCAAAGACCTCCAGGTCACGAAGATCAACCAGCTCTTTGTCGCCGATC
>Ga0315288_10009674_pt1 | contig 12136 bp, 12 predicted proteins | sample YL17G11_20_MG_FD_203454 | JGI IMG/M metagenome (GOLD analysis project Ga0315288, IMG submission 203454) | Sediment microbial communities from Yellowstone Lake, YNP, Wyoming, USA - YL17G11_20 | ecosystem: Environmental > Aquatic > Freshwater > Lake > Sediment | place: USA: Wyoming | collected...
GGCACGCCGGGGGAAGCGAACGTGTCGCTCCTACCCGGTCAACGAAACTGTGAAGTGGGAACGCAGATGGTCGCCACGCCAAGCGCTCTTCTTGCCGTGGGTTCTTTATGGGAAGAAACAAAAGCCCGCGGCATCCCGCAGAGCGGGACCGTGGCTACACGCTGTCCTTTGCGCCGGCGCTAGCGCGAGGCGGGCTTCTTGGACATGGCTTCCTGGATTTGTCGACGCATGGCGGCGAGGGCTTCCGGGGCGCGCTTCGCCATCCACTGTTCGTACTTCCCCGCCAGATTCTCCACATTGCTCCAGAGGAACGGGTTCTTGCGATTCTCCCGCATGGCCGGGGCCAGGTGCTTGATCTTCTCCCAGACCGCCCAGAACTCGCCGGTGTTCTCGAAGAAGAAGTCCCCGGTGATGAGACCGTGGTTCACGATGGAGGCGGCTGTCTCCCAGTAACTCACCACCATGCGAAAGAAGGCATTTTCCTGGCAGCCCGCGGGCCAGCGCAGCCAGAAGTCTTCCAGCGATTTGGCTTGGAATTCGATCTCGAACCACTCGCGTGCCTGGCGCAACTTCACTTCCCGGCGCAAGTCGTAAAGGCGCAGGAGAAGTTCAGCATCATGATGGTCGGGATGTTCCCGCATGTTGTCCTCCACAGGCTAGTTACTTGGTCCGGGCGTGGCGGGCAGGGGTGCCGGGGTGGCAGGCTGCTTGGCCCGCAAGGCCTCCAGGTCATTGGTCAGTTCCCGCGCGGTCTGGAAACGCTCCTCGGGCTTTTTCGCCAGGCAACGTGAAATGAGGGCCTCCAGCTCGAGAGGCAGATCGGCATTAAGCTCCCGCAGAGGAGTGGGCGGCGTGTGGACCACGCTGTAGGCCACTTCCGTAATCGATTCTCCGGCGAACGGCCTGTTGCCCGTACACATCCAGCAAAGCAGAATGCCGAAGGAGAAGATGTCGCTGCGCGAATCGACGGTGCCCCCTGTGATCTGCTCCGGCGACATGAAGGCGGGCGTCCCCACAATGAGCCCGGTTTGAGTCATCTGCGTGCCCGCCAGCTTGGCAATGCCGAAGTCCGCGATCTTAGCCCGACCTTCGGAAGTAATCAGGATATTCGCCGGCTTGATATCGCGGTGGATGACGTTGCGGCGGTGGGCGTAGTCGAGGGCATCGGCCACCTGGGCGGCAATAGCCAGTATCTGCCGGAGGTCCCGCGGCGGGCCGGGTTCCCCTGGCTTGCTCGGCACCAGCAGCTTATCGAGTGTGGTGCCTTCGACGTACTCCATAACCAAGTAAGGCTGGCCGTCCTCGTCTTCTCCCACATCGTGGATGGTCACGATGCCGGGATGGGACATCTGGCCAGCGGTTTGCGCTTCCCGGTAGAACCGCTGGAGGTAATCCGCCAGGACTTCCGGAGACTGATTCCCGATCAAGATGACTTTGATGGCCACCGTGCGGGCGATCTGGGGGTCGCGCGCCTTGTACACCACGCCCATGGCCCCGCGGCCCAGCTCTTGCAGGATCTCGTACCGCCCCACCCGGCGCGTTCCGGCGGCGGAGACGCCGTCCGACGTCGCCAGAAGCTCGGCTCCCCGGCCCGCCCGCGCCGCCATCGTGCCCCCCCGCGGCGGCTCGAGACTCCATTCGTAAACCGGCATCCCATCCACTTCCTGGCCCACCAGCCGGAAGCCGGACTTGTCTGCCAACAGGTTGTAGATCTCCCCGCCTACCCACAAGCTGTTCGCACGGCCCTCCTTCTGCATGTGCCCCGCCACGTCAATCACGCGGTCCGCAACATGTTCCAGCTTGCTATCTTCGAAGATCGAGGCCTCACCATAGTTCACCCCGGCGCGGACGCGAAATGACGTCCGCAGCTTGTTGTGGACCTCATTGAACCGCTTCAGGCTTTGCAGGACACGCTGCCCCGCCGCCAGGGCGAGGTCCAGCTGGAGGAAACACACCATCACGCCGTCGGGCGTCCATGCCACCTTCCAGGCCCCGTGCTGCTGGAAGGTTTGCTTGAGCATCTCCTCGTAAGCCTGGAAGGTCGCGGCGATGGCTGTGTCCTCCTCGCCGTGCTTCATCTGCGTAGAACCGACCACGTCAATGGAAAGGAAGGCACAGGACTTGCGCTTCGAGGCCTTGAGCGCATCCTCGATTTCCCGGTACCGCTTCAGGAGTTCCTTGCGCGCGTGCTCCGAATCGGCGGGAACGCGCCCCAGGCCAGCTATCTCGACCAAACCGGCCTCCTCTTCTGCCGCACGTTTCTTGGGCGTGGCCACCATCCGACACAGCCAATTGAAGGCCGCGTCCAGGGCCACCTTGCCCACCCAGGTGGCGAAGGCCAGAACAAGAGGAAGAAGGAAGCTGACCCCGGGCGCCGGCCAAGCCACTCCCACCCAGGAGCCAACCTCCCTCACCACCGGGTCGCCCCAGACGTGGAGGTAGACGATCAAGCTCCAAGCGTCCAACTTTAGGTTGTGAGGGAATTGCAGGCCGAAGAGAATCAGAAACCCCAGGATGGCCAGCAGGAACGCCCACCCGGCCGTACGTTGAACGGCCCGGATAAAGCTAAGCGCAACGCTCCGAAGACTGGCTGCCAAGAACCCTGCTCCTGTGCGAGACAACTGCCGGTGAAATCGTCCACGCGGCCCGCGTGGCTCAAAGGCAGGCGCTTCAAGCGCCGGCCCGGACCCGTTGCTCCAGACGTTGCCCTCCGTGTATGGCCCATCATACCATAATTCACCAGCTACCACTTTCCGGCCCCGCCGAGCCCGGCGCGGCAGACACGTCAAGATCACTCAACAGCGCGGTGACCTGTCGCTCAATCAGGTCCCGCACACTGCGAAAGAAAGCGAGGTCGCGGCTGTAAGGATCCGGAATGTTCCACTCGATCACCCGACCCTGGAAACCGGCGGGGACGGGGCAGACCACTTCGCATCCCATGCCTACAACGATGTCCATCTCGGCAACAGGGACGTCGCGCAGCCCCTTGGACCATTGCCCCTCCAGCAAGGTTCCCTTCTCAGCCATCACCTCGTATGTTTCCGGAGTAATCTCGCCCAGGGGATGCGATCCGGCGCTCCAGGCGCGTACCCGCCCCTGGCCCAGATGATTGGCCAGCGCCTCCGCCATCTGACTCCGGCAGGAATTGCCGACACAAACGAAGAGGATGTTCAGGGGCCGACGCCCGGCTGCCTCAGCCATCGCCACTTGATATCACAAAAAGAAGATTGAGTCATCGAATCAGCGGGCCATCTCGTAGCGCTCGCCCTCCGGCGGGCATTTCTTTGTTCAGGTGATTCAATGACCCCATGAGTCAATCAGCCAATGGCGCGATGATCCGATGATTCGATGGCCCGATAGCTCGATCACTCAATGGCTCAATTTCTTGAGGAAGTACCGGTGGACCGTCTCATCCTGGGTTAGTTCGGGATGAAACGTGGCGGCGAGAATGTTTCCCTGCTCTACCAGAACCGGCAGGCCGTCACAGCGCCCCAGCACGTGCACGCCTCGACCCACGCGGCGAATGATGGGCGCGCGGATAAACACCATCTCCACCGGCGAGTCAGCAAGTTCCGCGCATTCGCCATAACGTACGGAACTGTCCACCTGTCGCCCGTACGCGTTCCGCTCAATCGAGACATCCAGCAGCCCTAGCTGCTCTTGCGCCGGGTTCAAAACCTCTTTGGCCAGGAGAATGGCTCCCGCACACGTGCCGAAAACCGGTTTGCCCGCCGCAAACTCCTTGATGGCGGGGCCCATGCCTTCGTGGGCAAAGAACTTGAGCATGGTGGTGCTTTCGCCGCCCGGCAGAATGAGCCCTGCTACCTCTTCCAGCTCGGAAGCATGCCTGACCAGCTTCCAGGGCGCCCCGATGCGGTCGAGCATCTGGGCGTGCATCTCAAAGTCGCCCTGAAGAGCAAGGATGCCGACGGGTTTGTGGCCGTTCGTCATCTTCAGTTGCCAGTCGCCGGTTGTCAGTTGTTGGTGGTTCGTTGTTAGTCGTTCGTTGTTCGTTGTTCGTTGTTCGCTGTTCGTTGTTCGTTGTTCGTTGTTCGCTGTTCGTTGTTCGTTGTTCGCTGTTCGTTGTTCGTTGTTCGCTGTTCGTTGTTCCTCAGCCCAAGGGCTTGACCCCCTGCGGCAATCGGCCGTTTCTGGCGACGGACAACCAACAACCCACAACCAACAGACAACCAACAACGAACCACCAACAACCGCTGACCATCTATCCTGCAAACAGACTTCGCGCCAGAAACCAGACATTCGCTGGCCGCTCGGCCAGACGGCGCATGAACCAGGGAAACCAGAAGCTCCCGTAGGATATCAACACGATCGATTTCCAACCCTCTTTCCCCAGCCGCATCTGTTCGGCGCGCTGGATGCCGTACAGCATCTGGAACTGAAGCCCGTCCATGGACAGTCCGCTGGACCTGGCCAGCTCCTCAATCTGCCGAATCAACTTGAGGTCATGCGTGGCAATAGCGGTTCGGACTCCGGCGGCCCGCGCCTCCCCGCTCAAGAGCTGCTTGCTTAAGGCCAAGAAATTCTCATCCACGTCTTTCTTGCGCGCAAAGGCGACCTCCGCCGGCTCCTTGTAAGCGCCCTTCACCAGCCGAATGGCCGCGCCCAACGGAATCAACGACGCAAGATCACTCGCTGTCCGGTAAAGGTAGGCCTGCAGACAGAGACCCACGTTCGGGTAGGCGCGCCGGGCGCGCCGGTACAATTCCAGCGTGGCCTCGACATAGTTGCTGGCCTCCATGTCGATCCAGACTATGCTGTTCACGCGCGCGTGCTGAATGATCCGCTTCAGATTCGCGTAGCAGAGCTCAGGGCCCAGGTCCAGGCCGAGCTGCGTCAACTTCACCGAAACTTCCGTGCGCAGGCCCAGCCACTCAAGGCGGTCGAGCACCTCAAGGTAGTGTCTGGTTACAGCGTCAGCTTCCGCCGCGTCCGTGATGTTCTCGCCCAGGTGCGTGAAGACCGTTCCGAGCCCTTGGCTCTGAAGGGTGCGCGCCGCCGTCAGCGCGTCGCTCAATTCCTCGCCCGGCATGAAGCGCGCCACCGTGCGCCGCACAAACCGATAGCGCGGCACGCGGTTGCGCAACCAGGGATTCTGCGAGGCGCGCAGGAAAAGGTCGCGCATCACGCCACTCATGGGCCTTGGTTCTCCTCTCGTGACCTGCGTAACTAGAGACGGCCCGCGGGGCCGTCTTGGAGGAGGCGTTCCGCCGGAACGTCTCTACTAGCGCATCCGCTCACGCAGCGAGGTTAGGTGCGCCACGTGATGGCGGCCGTGCCAGGCATACATCCCCAGCAGCCTCTCGAGCTTCATCACGCCATGTTCTGGGTGTTGGAACTGGCGCGCAAAGTCTGCCGCGCTCATCTGCCTGAGCATTATCACCCATCGCTGGTGCAGCCCCTCGAGCATGGCCAAGGAGGGCTCCACGGGCGCGGTGCGCGCATCCACCAGTTCCGCCCAAAGCTGCTGCTGGTAAGTCTTGACCGTCGGCACGTCCTCGGTGAGCGCCAGTTTGAAGCGCACGAAGGCGTTCAGGTGGCTGTCGGCGAGATGATGGATTACTTGCCGCACAGTCCATCCACCCTCGCGGTAGGGTGTATCGAGTTGCTGTTCGGAGAGTCCCGCCACCGCCGCCCGCACCTTGCCCGGCAACTCGGCAATCTGCTCGATCATGCTGCGCCGTTGCTCGTCGGTGAGATTCTCCTGCCACTGGAATTTGCCAATGGGGTACCGCAGGTCTGATGTCATTTAAGCCTCTCTCTTAGTTGTTATTCGGCCGCTTGCTGTAGCGGCGGCGTCCTCGCCGTCGCTTTGGAGTGCGGCGACTTGGCGCCGCTTTGCCCGACAGGCCACCAAGGTGACCAAGCCCAAAAGCGGGAGCAAGCTCCCGCACTCCAAATGGGCGCACAGCCGTGCGCCCCTACCACCCGCGGGTCTGCATCAACTCCTTCGGGTCGAGCTTGGCCACGTCGATGCCGCGCATGGCCTCGCCCAAGCCTTCGCAGCACTCGGCAACGACGGCGGGCTCGTTGTAGTGCGTGGTGGCGCGCACGATGGCTTTGGCGCGCTTCGCCGGATCCTCGGACTTGAAAATCCCCGAGCCGACAAAGCAGGCCTCGGCCCCCAGTTGCATCACCAGCGACGCATCGGCTGGCGTGGCGATGCCGCCCGCACTAAAGTTGGGCACGGGAAGTTTCCCGTTCTGGCTCACCCACTTTACCAAGTCATAAGGCGCGCCCAGCTCTTTGGCCTTGGCCATCAATTCCTCTTCGCGCAGCGTGGTGAGCAAGCGAATCTCACTCACGATGGCGCGCATATGCCGCACCGCCTCCACGATGTTGCCGCTTCCGGCCTCGCCCTTAGTGCGGATCATCGCCGCGCCTTCGCCAATGCGTCGCAGCGCCTCGCCCAAGTTGCGCGCGCCGCAAACGAAGGGCACCTTGTACGGCCACTTGTGGATGTGGTGCTCCTCGTCGGCAGGCGTCAGGACTTCGCTCTCGTCCACGTAATCCACACCGATAGCCTCCAGCACCTGCGCCTCAGCAAAGTGCCCGATGCGCGCTTTGGCCATCACGGGAATGGTCACAGCGTCCATAATCTGCTTGATGATCTTGATGGACGCCATGCGGGCCACGCCGCCTTCCTTGCGGATGTCCGCCGGCACGCGTTCCAGCGCCATCACCGCCACCGCCCCCGCGTCCTCAGCAATCTTGGCCTGCTCGGCGGTGGTCACATCCATAATCACGCCGCCCTTGAGCATCTCCGCCAAGCCGACTTTCAGTTTCATTTGTTCATCGTATTGCCACATTGCAGTTCTCCTTGAAAGACAGTCAACAGTTCACAGTTGACAGTTGACAGTTCACAGTCAAAAGCCCAAGGACGAAAGCTGTTCCCTCGCCACTGTCGACTGTTGACTGTCAACTGTCAACTTCTCTCACACCAACGCCACTCCCGAGCCGGCCGGGGCGTGCTTCTCGCCCGTTTTCCCCTTGGAGATTTCCTCCGTTAGAAGCTCACCCAGGATTCTGACGCCGGTCCCAAGCTGCTCATCGGAAACGGTGGTGAAGCATAGCCGAAAGGCGTTGTGCTGCGGGTCCTGGAAATAGAAATACCGCGCGGGGGCGAAAATCACGTGCCGGTCGCGCGCTTTGACCAGGAGTTCGCCCGCATCCAGCCCCGGCGGCAGTTCCACCCAGACCGACATGCCTCCCTCCGGAATGTCCCATTTTGCCTCACTCGGTAAAAACTGCTGAGCGGCGCGGCATAGCACGTCTAACTTATGGCTATACAAGGACTTAGTCCGTCGGATGAGCTTGTCGAGCCAGCCGCGACGCCCGAATTCTTCAAGGACTGCTTGGCCTAACAGGTTGGTGTGCAAATCGGCCCGCTGCTTGGCCTCGCGCAGGCGCTCAATCACCCGCCGCGATGCCACCACCCAGCCTACCCGCAAGCCCGGAAACCCGACCTTCGAGAAGCTGTTCATATGAATTACCAGGCCGGTTGTGTCCAGTGCCTTCAGGGGCGGCAAGTCCCGGCCGCGGTACCGCAGGGGGCTGTAGATGTCGTCTTCCGCCGCCGGAACCTGAAAGCGGGCGGCGAGCTCCAGCAGGCGCTGGCGCGCCGCCAGCGGCATCGTCCGCCCGGTGGGATTCTGAAACGTCGGGCTCACCAAGATCAGCTTAACCTTGTTCTGACTGAGCACGGTCTCCAGGAAGTCCAAGTCCATGCCTTCCGCACCCACGCGCGCGCCGATCAGACGGACTGCGGGCGAGTCAAAAACATGCCAGAGACCGGTGTAAGTCGGGTTTTCGCACACCACCGTGTCGCCCGGCGAGATTAGCGTGCGGCGCAGCAGATCGAGCGACTGCTGGCAGCCGCTGGTGATGAGAATTTCGTCGAGCTGCACGGCAATGCCGTCGCGCCCCAGGCGCGCGCGCAAATACTGCTTGAGCGGAGGGTAGCCATCGCTCGAACCGTATTGCAGGAGCTTGGCGCCCTCACGCCGTAGGGCCGCGTCCAGGGCGCGGCGCACCAGGTCCACGGGGCTCAACTCCGGCGAGCCGTGGGTGGCGGCAAAGGAGATCATCCCCGGCTCGGAGGCGCTGGCCATCAGACGGCCCAGAGAATCGTCTTCTGACTCCAGGGCGAAGAGACTATCCCAGTAGAAGTCGCTCCTGGGCCGACTCCGTGGGTGACCGGAAGCGCGTAGCGTCGCCGCCAGGGGCGTAACAAATGTGCCCCGCCCGACCGTTCCTTGAATCAAACCTTCGGCCTCCAGCTCCGCGTAGGCGTTGCTCACCGTGGTGCGATGGACCCCCAGGCGGCGGGCAAGTTCGCGGCTCGGCTCCAAACGGTCTCCCACGGCGAGCGCGCCGGAGCAGATCCGTTCACGAATCTGCTCGCGGATTTGGACGTAAAGCGGTTTGTGTAGGCTAGTATCGAGCGTGATAAGCACGGGAGCCCTTCCCTCCTGGACTGCCTCCACGGTCCAATCTATGCCGAAGCGTGCCGCCTTGTAAAGAGCCAATTAGGCCAACGGCCTAACAGGCCAAGCTGCAGCATGAGACTGGTGAGAATGTTGCGACTGTCCTGAATAATCAGCCTGGTAGGGGTGCGTGCCCCGATGCGCCAGCGCATAGCGAGCCGCACTCCGCTCCCATCATCAGCGGGGCACTGGCCAGGATTGCCCTTGAATGTTGGTATAATCGCGCAGGCAATTCGGCGCTCGCACGGGATTGCCTTTGCCAGGCACTCCCGCGCTCCACGACGAGGTTGACGCGAATATGGAAAGCAGCCGCATGTCCCCGGACCGAGTCCCCCACGCCCAACTGCTCGATCGCAAGGCCGTGGCGCTAGTGGTGCTGGATCTGCAAGCCAAGCTGGTGCCGGCAATCTTCGAGCCCCAGCGCGTTATTCGCAATGCCCAGCTCCTGCTGCGCCTAGCGCAGGTACTGGAATTCCCTGCCGTCCTGACCTCGCACTATCCGAAAGGTCTGGGCAACATCATCCCCGAGATCACCCAGTTCGCCCCGGGCAGCGAGCCCATTGAGAAGACCAGTTTCGGCTGCTTTGGCGAGCCCGATTTTCTGCGACGCTTAAAGCAGCGTGCGCCCCAGGCCAGCTCTTTGCTGGTGGCGGGAATCGAGTGCCATATTTGCGTAATGCAGACCGTGCTGGGCGCACTCGAGGCTGGCTACCTGGTCCACGTGGCGGCGGATGCCACCTCGTCCCGCACTCCGGAGAATTGGCAGATCGGCTTGACGCGCATGGAGCGCGCCGGGGCCGTGATCAGCTCCACCGAGATGATGATCTACGAGCTCCTCGCCCAGAGCAACACGCCGGAGTTCAAAGCGCTCCTGCCCTTCCTGAAATAGCATCGCTCTGCAAGATCTCGGTTTGCAGTTGGGACCAGCAAGGAGCGCGGGGCGATCAGAGTCCCTGGAGGAAGGGATTATATTCGCGTTCCTCGCCGATCGTCGTGGTTGGCCCGTGGCCGGGGAAGACCGGTGTGTCATCAGGAAAACGCAGCAGGGTATTTTGGATGGAGCGCAGGATCTGGTCGAAGGACCCGCCCCACAAGTCCGTCCGGCCGATGCTACCCTGAAAGAGCGTGTCCCCGCTGAAGATCCTCGGCTGCTGGCCCTGCAAGTGAAGCGAGAGGCTGCCGGGAGAATGTCCAGGCGTGTGCAGAACTTCAAGCGTCAATGATCCCCAACGCAGTGTGTTCCCTTCCCGGAGGAACTGGTCCACGTCGATCACGCCCGGCGGCACGACGCCCAGCCAGGCAGCCTGCATGGCGAGGTTCTGATACAAGGGCAAGTCAGCTTCATGCATCAGCACGGCAGCGCCGGTAGCCCGCTTAAGTTTCTCAATGCCCCCCACGTGGTCGATGTGGGCATGCGTGGCAACAATGTACTTGGCGCGCAGCTTCCGCTGGGCAAGAATTTCCTGCACCCGCTCGACATCGTCGCCGGGATCAATCACCACCGCTTCTCCAGTTGCTTCGTCCCCGACAATCGAACAATTGCAGGCGAGCATCCCCACGGGAAGGATTTCATGGATCATCGTCGCGCTCTTAACGCCCTGCCATTGTAACCGAGGCGGCGAGGGGGTGAATACAAACCTCCGCGTTGGCTGACCGCCCTACTGTTCCCAATGCCCGCTTGCAGCGTGAAGTTCTCGGCTCGGCGAAGGAAATTCCCGAGACGATTTCCGGAGCGGTCCGCGGCCTGGGTGGTTTATGGCCCGCCCGGGCCCCCTGCTTTCCTGCCCTGAATCGTGAGTGGCGCTGCGTACCCAAGAAGTAAATGGCCCGCGCTATTATGGTGGTAAAGACCTTAACTGGGACTTGACTGTTGTTCTCCGTTGCCCAGAACGTCTACAATGCACCGCTTAGCCACGGGGAATGAGAGATGTCTGTTCTGGTCCAATGGATTCACGTGACCGCCGCCGTGATCGGCGTTGGTGGGCTCGGGTTCTTGCTGCTTATCCTCTTCCCCTCAGCCCGCATCCTTAGCCCCGAGCAGCATGACTTGCTGCTAAAGGCCGTGATGGCGAGGTTCCGTTGGGTCGCCAGCGCCGTGATTGTTCTCCTCCTGACTTCCGGTTTGTACCGCATCCGCTTGCGCTACTGGGAAGCCCCGTGGGCGTCGACTTGGAAGTGGCTGACGGTGAAGATTGTTCTCGCGTTGTTCGTCTTCGCGATTTCATTGCTCTTGACGCTTCCGCTCAAAATATTTGACCGCTTCCGCGCGCGGCGCCAGATGTGGCTCTCGATTGCCTTTGGGCTGGCGCTGGCCGTGATCCTCATCTCCGCCTATCTCAGGGGTTAGTGCATGTCCGCTTTCGCGCGCAGCCCGCTTGCCGAGTATCATGTTTCGCAGGGCGCGTGCCTGGCCGCATATCACGGCACCCAGGTCCCCGCACGTTTCTCCGACCCCCGCCAGGAACACGCGGCCGTCCGCAACGCCGCTGGCCTTTTCGATTTTTCTTTCCGCGCCAAGTTCGCGGTGACAGGGGCAGACCGTGTTCGCTTCCTCCAGGGCATGGTGACGAATGACGTCAAGAACCTCGCCCCGGGCCACGGCATCTACGCGGCCATGCTTAATCCGCAGGGACAAATTCTGGTGGATCTGCGCATCTATTGCACGGAGGACCGGTTCCTGCTCGATACCGACACCGACCTGCGCGCCAAAGCCATGCAGTGGGTTCAACGCCACATCATTGCGGACCGGGTGATGCTGGAACCTTTGGAGGTTTACCCGCTGGCGTTCCAGGGGCCGCGCTCGCGCCCGTTGCTCGAGAAAACCTTGCACCTCGACCTGCCCGCTATGCAGGAGTTTGACCACTTCCAGACGAACTACGCCGGCTTCCCGGTGCGCGTGGTGCGCGCCTCGAGCACGGGCGAAGAGGGCTACGAAATCTGGGTGGGAGAAAAGGGTCTGCTGGGCGTGTGGGGGGCGGCGTGCGGGCAAGCCCCGACTTACGAAATGCTCCCCTGCGGGGTTGAGGCTCTCGAGTCCTTGCGCATCGAAGCCGGCATTCCTCGCTACGGTTCTGAGCTGAGCGAGGACACGCTTTTGCTTGAGGCTGGCTTGCTCAACGCGGTGAGTTTTACCAAGGGCTGCTACGTCGGCCAGGAGATCGTGGAACGTACGCGCACCCGCGGGCACGTCAACTGGAAGTTGGTCGGCTTGATTGTGCGCGCTCCCGAAGCGCCTGCACCGGGAGAGAAGCTGACTTCCGCCGGCCAGGAGATCGGCGAAGTCACCAGCGCCTGCGTTTCCCCCACGCTGGGCCAGACCATTGCGCTTGCCTACGTACGCCGCGAGATTGCGGAACCCGGAACGCAACTCGCCCTCGCCTCTGGACCGGCGGCGGAGGTCACAACCCTCCCTTTCTACCGCCGCGCGTAGATCGAAACTCGAAATTCGCCTTCCGAATTTCGGGGAGGTTACTCCGTGTGGAAGACGGCGCGCTTGAACGAGCCGCGCTCCTGCTCGATCTTTTTCTGGAGCGTCAGGATGGCGTAAATCAGTTGCTCCGGCCGCGGGGGGCAGCCAGGTAGATAGACATCGACAGGGATGATCTGGTTCACGCCCTGTAGCAGAGCGTAGT
>Ga0315288_10009677_pt1 | contig 12135 bp, 10 predicted proteins | sample YL17G11_20_MG_FD_203454 | JGI IMG/M metagenome (GOLD analysis project Ga0315288, IMG submission 203454) | Sediment microbial communities from Yellowstone Lake, YNP, Wyoming, USA - YL17G11_20 | ecosystem: Environmental > Aquatic > Freshwater > Lake > Sediment | place: USA: Wyoming | collected...
TGGATTCCGGCTTTCGCCGGAATGACGGAAATACGTCTTTTCAGACTTTTTACGAGATCATCATCTTTGCTGGTCGTGGTAATCTATGTCCTTCATTGGTTTTTGCTAATATCTCTGTGAACTCTGTGCCCTCTGTGGCTAAAGTTTTTTGGTTGCGGTTATATCGCGCTGTGCTCTCTGTGACCTCGGTGGCAAAATCTCATTATGGATAAAGAACGGAAAAAGGCGCTCAAAGCGCTGCAAAAAAAGATCCACTATCGCTTCAAATCTCTGGACCTCCTGGATCAGGGGCTGCGGCACAAGTCTTTCGCCCACGAGAACTTCGGGAGCGACGGGCAGGACAACGAACGCCTCGAGTTTCTGGGGGACGCCATCTTGGACTTAGTCATCAGCCACATGATCATGGAGCGTCATCCGGAGTATACCGAGGGAGGTCTTTCGCAGCTGAGGGCGGCTGTGGTCAACGAGGTTCGTCTGGCCGAAATCGCCCGTGAACTGGCTCTGGGGGAATATCTGTTGCTGGGAAAAGGCGAAGAGATGACCGGAGGGCGGGGGAAAAGTTCGATCCTGGCCGCTTCCCTGGAAGCTCTGCTGGCTGCGGTTTACCTGGATGGAGGGTACAAGAAGGCTTTCGGGGTTATCTCCATACTATTTTCTTCCCCCGTGGAAATGGCGGCGGAGGAAGGATTCTACCAGGACTTTAAGAGCAAATTGCAGGAGGTGTCCCAGGAGACCCTCAAGGCCACGCCCCGCTACCTCCTCGCCAAAGAGTTTGGGCCGGACCACGACAAGATCTTCGGCGTCAAAGTTCTGATTCAGGAAAAAGTGGTTGGGGCCGGGGCCGGAAAGAGCAAGAAAGAGGCGGAGCAAAGGGCGGCGAAAAGGACTCTCCAGAAGCTCCAGCTTTTTTTGGGGGCGAAAGATGACGGAAGCAGAGAAAAGCCAGTTTAAATCCGGGTTCATCTCCCTCATCGGCCGGCCGAACGTGGGCAAGTCCACTCTGCTCAACCTCCTTTTGGGCGAGAAGATCGCCATCATATCCGACAAGCCCCAGACCACGCGAAACAGAATCCTGGGAATCAAGAACCATCCCGATGGACAGATCGTCTTTTGGGACACCCCGGGGATCCATCGGGCGCGTTCCAGGCTCAACCAGTCCATGGTCAAGGTCGCCCTGGCGACTTACAAGGAAGTGGATGGGATCTGTTTCATCATCGAGGCGAACCGCCCCTTCGACGATGAAAATGATTTCATCCTGGAAACGCTGAAGACAGTTGAAAAGCCGGTTCTCCTGGTCATCAACAAGATCGATTTAATTCCGAAGCCCGATCTTCTTCCCACCATGGACGAATATTCCCGCCTGCGCTCTTTTGAACAAATCATTCCCATCTCCGCGCTTCTGGGGCAGGGGGTGGAAGTCCTCGTGGCGGAGATGCTCAAAATCCTTCCCGCGGGACCCCGACTCTTTCCTGAGGAAATGATTACCGACCTGCCGGAACGTTTCCTGGCCGCCGAGCTGATCCGCGAAAAAGTTTTCCTCCGCACCCACGAAGAGGTCCCTTATGCTACGGCCGTGGTGGTCGAAGAATTCAAGGAGCGAGGGGAGAAAAACCTGGTGGTGATCAAAGCCACGATTCAAGTCGAACGGGAATCTCAGAAGGGAATCCTGATCGGAGAAAAAGGCCGGATGCTCAAGGAGATCGGTCGCCAGGCCCGCGAGGAGATTGAGGCCTTGCTCGGGGCGAAGGTCTTTTTGGAACTTTGGGTGAAGGTGGAGAAGAATTGGCGGGAAGACCCCGCGGCCCTGCGGCGTCTGGGATATCGATGAGGCGGGGATGTAAGGCCCAATTTTTCAGGCTGGGAACGACCCGGCCAACCCAGGAAACCTTCTCAAAAAAACTTATCACCTGATCTTCGATACAGACGTCCACTATGGCGGCTTCTGCTTTCCCACCTGACTTCTGGATTTCTGATACGGTTGTTTCAGCTGCCCCCCGGTCTATGTCGGCCACCACCAATCGGGCACCCCATTGAGCCATCATGATGGCCGTAGCCCGACCAATCCCGCTCCCGCCTCCCGTAACAATTGTAACTTTGCCCGCGATCCCTAAATCCATATGGTTTTTCCCTTCATGTTGAGGTTGTGGTATAGGCCACCCGCAGCCATAATTACTAATGAGTCCATAATAGTCTAAACATCATTGGTTGGAGGACCTTTCCTGTTGAAAGCCTCGAACTGGACTCCGGCTTTCGCCGGAGAGACGAACATTAGAACGGCATGGTTCTTTGTCGTCATTCCGGCGGAAGCCGGAAGCCAGGATGATTTAAAAAAGATGAAATCCATGTCTAGACAATTTTGGCCTCATTAGTATCTCATTTCTTTAAAATCGAAGCGAGCATTCCGAGGACCTCGCGGGTCGTTCCCCCGGGAACCACCAGCCATAACCGCGCCAGATGTTCGGGAGAGCTTCGCTCCAAGGCTTCCCGGAGCAGCACGAGGAAGCGTTGTTTCTCCAATGAGCCATGTAAGGTGCCCAGCATCGGAAGGGCAATCGACCGGAGCTTTCGAGTCTCCACTTCCCGGAAGATCCCGTCCAGAGCAGTGACGATCCATTCTTCTTTCCAGGATGGCTCCTGGCTGAGGTCATGAACGACCGCCAGCAAGAAAAGGGGGTGCCCTTCCTTAACAATCACAGAGCCGGGAACTGCGGGATTTGTCTTCAGCAGCTCGGCCATCAGCTCCTCGGTTTGTTCGCGAGTCTCCAACACCTCGGGGTCGGCGCTCAAAACCAGATAAGTATCTTCCTCTTCAACCAGGGCATCGGCCAGGAAGGGAGGCCATTCTTTGGGCGCGACAAACCGTCGAACCGATCCCATCCATACCTCCGAGCGACGCTGGCCTGGAACTTGCGGCGGCTTGGGTTTCTCCTCCTGGTTCATGGCTCCTCAACCTTGTAGTTCGGGGGACATTATGGGGACGTAGCGTTATGGGGCCCGTTATGTGGGTATCCTATATTGCCCTTGCCAAGACAAAAAAGATAGTCTTGGTCATCCAGGAAGGTCGTACACCTTTCGATCCGCCAGCCCATAAGGTGTTGGAGAACCCAGGCCCATCCAGGCGGGCTTGTCTCGGCATGAAGTATCTTTATCATGAAATTTCAAAAAAGGGAAAGTCATAATTTCAGGAACGTCCCTGGGCCCCCCCCTTCAATAATGACGCTCAACGTGCCAATTGAGAGGCACCGCGCCTTTTGCGGGGTCCTGCTCAAAGCGGATGTTAGCCGGCATGGATTATACTATTACTTCTGCGATATAGACACAGATCGTGAACACCACCCTGCTGTTTGGAAACTCCTCATGGGAGATGACTTGTAAATCCAAACATTTTAGAATGTTCTTAAATTTATAGTTGAAGTCCGATATATATTCTGATTCTCCTTTCTTGCTCTCGTTTATAACTACAATGAGCTCAAATGCTCCACCATTCGCGCCAGATATAAATTTCCTCAGCTTTGATACATCTTTTTTTACAATTTCTTTACCCTCTTTATCTGATTGCCATCTCTTAATCTCAAATGCAATTTTGCGCCCTGCCTCGTAAAGAACAATATCTATTCCTCCCACTTCTGTTTTGAATCGTACAGAATGATTCACGGAATCAGAGTAGAACTCCTTCAATATCAGATAGCGTATGACGTGTTCCTGTAAAACTCTAGTGAGGGGCAGAACGGTGTTCTTTTTACAATGTTCCATCTGATACTGGTCTAAGAAGCCAATCGAGATAAGATCCGAAATCTCTTTTCTCAAGGCAAGTTGGGCAGCTTTTGCAATACGATCTATAATCGGCTGGTAGTTATTATCTAAACTCATATGTTTAGTCAACCTATCAATTTACAGCTAACGTGCTCGCGGCTGAGCTGCGGGCCGAAGGCCCGTCTGCTCCAGTCCCGCTAAGCGGGATTCACCCGCCGCGGGCGTAGAACACGCTGCCCTCAGACGCGAGCATTTGCCCCGCACGACTATTGCTTGTTGCCCTCCATGGCCTTGTTGGGCGCTCTCATCTCAGAAATGACCTTGTTTCAGAACCTTGTCGATCTCGGGATTTGTCTCCTCCACCATGCTTTGAATCTTGTCAATCATCCTTTGAAACACGTCAGCATAGTACTTCGCTGATTCCAAGAACTCAACATAAGCTTGACGGTGTTTCCTTCTAGCCTCGGCGCTTCTGTACTCCTGCCTGACGTTTGATGACATTCGCTTCGCCTTCCTGACGACCAGCACGTCATCTATCTGAGTCGATGTGATGGACACCGGCGTCATATCCAGAAACTCGCACACGAGGAAGTACAACGATGAAGGAACGGCAATCTTGAGGTCCCGGCTAGTTGCCACTGCTTCTTGAAACATCGTCTTGTCCAGGTTTGTCTTGCATTCGGCGCACACGTATCCAAGATGGGATTCGATGACTTCTGATTCAGCGAAGTCCTTGTCAAAAGACGTCATCATATACAGGCGCTTACCGAGGACGAAGTCCTGGTCTTTTGTCCTCAATCTCGGATGGCCGCCACGCCCAGAATCTACAATAGACGAAGTGAAACTCAGTCCGGCGAATGTGTTACGCGGGCCATACTCAAACGTTTGATCGTCCAATCGAAGGCTTCGATAGACCAATTGTGGAAGGAACTCCTCCAAGATGGTGTTGTCGAGTTTCAGTTGGCCTTTCTGGCGATAGAGAAAATTTTCGGGGCTATCGAATATGAGGTCCAGTTCGATGAACGTCTTGTAGCGGTTGGTTGCCTCTACAAGGTGACGGACTGAGTTCTTTTGACCGGGTTTGATGCGTTGAAGCTCACTAATCCAGTCATTGTACCTCTTTACCGCTTCTTCAACCCTGGGCTTGTCGGCGGAGGGCAGCCTCGGATTGCGAAGGAGTGCTTTAAGTTTGTCCATATGTGGCGTGGGGAATACCGGCGTCTGCCTTTCCATGAATTTCCCTCCGTTCTCTTTCACCATCATGACAGAATGCCTCGTTTGGTAATAGGTGTATTGTGAGCTATCGAAAAGGGGGGTTCCCTCAATCTCGTTGACTCTCTCAACCGCTTCGTGGAGAAGGTCACTGTTCCCTTCCGCAACTACTGGCATTGCAGTCCTAAGGGCCCCCCGGGCAACCGTTCTTCCGAGGGTCAACGGAGTCATCTGGTCGCTGAGGGAGGACCTTCTTTCTAGGTTAAGCACGTCCTCCCGTATCTCTTGGCCGAAGCGGTTAAGGAACACGCGTTTCTGACGCAAAACAACATCAAACAGGCCTGACTCCCGAGCTATCCGCTCCAGAATATCGGCGTTGTAGAAAGGCGCACCCAAAACTCTCGATTCGTGGCCTACAATTAAGACCGCTCGACCGCGGTTCTTGATGACTCTGGACAATTCTAGAACCGAGTGCGCCATATCAATGCAGTACTGGATGACCGTGAAAAACCGATTCCCCCGGTTTGCCCTGTTCGATCCGATTTCCGATCGCGCAACTCGTAATAAGTCCCATCCGAGAAGCTCGACCGATCTCCGGTAGTTCTGATGATAGTTGAAGACGTTGATGTATGGAGGTGAAGTGAGTGCAAAGTCAACTGATTCAGCCTGCAGTGGGAGCGCCCTGGCATCCTGCAAATCCGCCTTGATTGGCTCATTCGAGAATGGCAACTGCAGCACGAGTTCAGCCAAGGCATGGAACTTACCTTGGATGAGATCATTTGTCAGTGGATTGTTATAAGCGTCAAGGAGTACGACGAGGGCATTGCACAGGATTTTGGCCTGGTCACTGATCGAATTACCAATGCCTGTGATTTTTGCCTCGAAAGCGTCCGTTTCAAGACTATTGTCTGCAAAAAGAATGATCGGGAACTCCCCGGTAAGCCTCTGGCGGAGTTCTTTTAGGGTATATCTTCTTTCTTCGATTGCTATGTTTGTAAACTCATAGAGTTTGCTAAAACACCATGCCGCGGGGTTTATCTCAAAACCATACGCCGGCAGGGACATGGATGCAGCCTCATACAAAACCGTCCCGCTTCCCACGAACGGATCGAGGACTACGGACTCGGGCAGGCAGTACGCCTCCAATAGGACCTCAACCAACTGTGGAGAGAACTGACCCCGCCAGCCAAAGAGATTGGACCGGTTTTTCTCCTCGATATTCAACAGGCTCGGCTGCAGTGGTGTCGTGAATTCCTTCAATTGATCGTCCTTATTGCTGCCGCCCAGCGATCGAACTCACCGGCGCGCCGGTTAGGGTGCATTTGATGGGGCGACTTGTTGGGGTACATATTATCATAAATCCGATCCCGATCTTTGAGAAATCGCTTGACAAAGGACGTCCCGACGTCTAATATTGTGCCATGGTCAAAGAATATGCCAGATATGCTCCTGGGCGGGTGCGCGATGCGGTCGTTCATGTCTTGTCGTTAACCTCGCGGCCTCTTTCTGTCAGGGAAATCGAGAATCGCGTCTCTCAAATGATCGGAGCAACACCAAACTCATCGGTTCGTTCGTATCTGCGTTTAAACACCCCGGATCTCTTTGTGCGGGAAACTCGTGGAATGTATACCGTACAATGGGCAGTTGGCCAAGGAGCGCAGAAAGAGCTTTTTAAATCGCAGTCGTGGCGTGAACCTGCCCGATTCGGTAAATCTACAATTTTCCATGCTGACTGCTTCGACTGGATAGAACGACAAGAAGATAACACCATTCATGCAGTTGTCACAGACCCACCGTACGGTTTATATGAGTACTTGCCAGAGCAACAGAATAAGCTCCGAAACGGAAAAGGTGGGGTATGGCGAATTCCGCCTTCCTTCGATGGGCACAATAGAAGCCCTCTCCCAAGATTTACCACGCTCACCTTACAGCAGCTCAAGGAACTTAAAATGTTCTTTTTCTATTGGGCGAGACTGCTTTCGCATAAGATCGTTCCTGGCGCACACGTCGTTGTTGCTTCCAATCCGCTGGTGTCATACATAGTCTCTGGATCGTTATCGGACGCTGGGTTGGAACGAAGAGGGGAGATTATTCGCCTGACCATGACCTTGCGAGGAGGCGATCGTCCGAAGGCTGCTCACGAGGAGTTTCCCGATATCAGTGTAATGCCACGTTCAATGTGGGAGCCGTGGCTTGTCTACCGAAAACCGATTGAAGGGAGAGTGCAAGATAACCTTAGGAAGTGGGGGACCGGAGGATTCCGGAGGCCATCCCCTGACAAGCCCTTTGGGGACGTGATTTTATCCGCACCGACCAGGAAGGCTGAACGCAACTTAGCCCCGCATCCAAGCCTCAAGCCCCAAGCATTTCTGAGGCAGATTGTCCAAGCAGTGCTGCCCCTGGGGAAAGGGGTGGTTCTCGATCCCTTCGCTGGGGCAGGATCGACGCTGGCAGCAGCGGAGGCAATCGGATATCAAAGTATTGGGATCGAGAAAGACGAGTATTTCTTTGATATGGCTTGCGAATCCATACCGAAACTCATCCGCTTCACGCCAAACAGACAGCACTAAAGACGGTATATCCAGTTCTCCCTCAGTTTCTGAATACCATCTTTGTGAAGAGTGGCAGTTCGAGTGCCGAGTTCACCCCGGGGATTTTTCCTGAAATCTAATATCGCTACGTGTCCGAGATATACCTCCGCGAAGGACATGGGGCGACGATCAATGGCCGGTTCTGCCTCTGTATCTATCTCATAGACAAAAACGCACATCCACTGGTCTCTTGCTCCATGGGTATCAACCGCGCCCCCCGCTTTTTTGGTCGTTTTTATCTCAACTCCCTCCACTCCTGCTTTGACCGCATTGCCGGGATAAACGCCTTGTACAATCAGGTCGGGATGGCCGTTGAAATAGCGATTTTCCGTGAGAACACGTGAATGCTTGGCGAGACTAGCCGTGAGCATATCCGAAAGAACACCTGACATGATAGCAGGCCGCAACATGTCATCTATTCGCTGCAATCCCTTGCGGGCCAGATGCGAGTTGACATCGTAGAAGAAGTCGTAGACATCCTGCATTGCCATCTGAAAGTCCTGTGGCCTCAATTCAAATGGAAAAACGGCTCCAGGGCTGAACTTGTTCACATCGACAATGTTTCGCGTTATGGCCATGGAGTGCTCATCATACTACAAAGGATAGGCGTATGTCACTTAATGGGTTTCGATACGAATTCTTTTCTCTAACCCAACGTAGAAAATCAGCCGGCGCTGAAAGCGATCGGCCGGATTGCCTTGTTATAATTCTTCCTTCAATCTTCTGAAATCCTCCCGGGTAAACCCTTCCCACTGGCAAGGAAGTATTGAGTTGTTATGGAATAAAGGTTCGTTTTCGATATCGAAGGGCGACATTTTCTTTGCTTTTTCAAACAAGGGAGTACCCGGAATGGGAGAATACTCAACCAGGATGGGCTTGGCCCCCGTGCCCTTTACGAAAGCAATGCTCTCCTCCACCTCTTCGGCCCTCTGACCCGGCAGCCCGGCCATGAGATAAACTCCGATTTCTGCGCTCGCATACCCTACCCTTTTTAAATTCCGAACCGCCCTTTGAAAATCCTGGTTGCTTACCTTTCCCCCAGTCTCGACCTGGGTTGCTTCATTGGATGTCTCCAGGCCCAGGTGGATCGTTTTGAACCCTCCCCGGAAAAGAAGATCGGCCACTTCTTCATCGATCATCTTTACATGAAGAGCATTGGGGGTATGAAAGTTACATCGAAGGTTCCGCCCGATTACTTCCCGCAAGAATGGAATGATGTGACCGGTGGGATTGATCAGGAGGGCATCATCATAAAAGGCAAAATCATGCACGGAAGAGTGTTCCTGCCAGTAAAGAACCTCCCCGACTACCGCCGCGGGCGACCGGGATTCAAAGCCTCTCGTGAGTTTTGAGGAGGCGCAGTATGTGCAGGAGAAAGGGCAGCCGCAGCGGGTGAGCAAACAGACATATTCCAGCGCGGGATAAAGATCGAAAGCCGGGTATGGCCAGGAGGAAAAATCCTCACCGGTCTGGTGGGCCGGCTTCCCCAGATACTCGGCTAAGATACGCCTTTTCTCTCCATCCCACGGTCCCGGTAGAACGCGGTCTGCTCCCGAATGCTTTGCGGCGTGATCCGGGCAGAGCGTGGCGTACGTGCCCCCCAGCAGGATCGGAACACCCGGCATATTCTCCCGCAGGAACTGGATCGTCTCAACAACACCCGTGTACCAGTAGGTCATCGAAGAGGTCACCAAAATGAGGTCGGGGCGGGGAAGGGAAGCGAGAAGTTTTCGGGTGACCTCCGGGGGGATTCCGTAACGGCGGTAATAGCGGGTGACATCCCGGAGGACTTCCGGTTTGGGTATGATCTCCCTGTGAAAATGTCCCCGCCCGAAATCCCGGCGTTTGGGGGTTTTCAACTCGGCCTTATATTTTCCCGGCAGAGAGGTGAAATTCAGGCAGTCGAGCAGCCATACTTCGTAACCGCTTGACCGCAAAAGGGAGCCCAGGTAAAGGAGCCCGAGAGGTTTCATCCAGAAGTCATAAGCGGAGAAGTCATGGACCCAGGGGTTGACTAAAAGAACGGATCTCTTTATCGCGGGAGAAATCATCGCGGGGAATCAGAAGAGCTTCATCTGATTCAGTTCTGCCGCTTCTTCCCGGGAGGGCCCTTTTTTCCGTTCTTCGGGAGTGAAAATCTGAATCTTGCCGAAAACTCCGTCGTATCCCGGCGTGATCTTCAGGCGTCCTTCGCGCACGCGCAAGATTCCTTCCAGGATCATGGGCGGGGTGAAGGAAGAAAGTTCTTCGGGCGAGAGCTCCAAAAGGATGTCAAACTCCGAGCCCCCCCGTTCGACCAGGCGGAGGTATTCTTTCTCAACGGAGGAAGCGTTGGCTCCCACCCCGAGAGCGTCCGCGATGATCTCTTCCAGAGGAACCATGTGCAAGGATGGGATGGCCTTGGCCGGAACCGACCCTTCCGGCCGGTCCGCCAACTCCTCGACGCGATTCATCACCCCAACAGTCAAGCGTTTGCCGCAGACCGGACAGAGACTCTTGTGCTTCCGGGTTTCTTCCGGGGAAAACAGAATCCCGCAGTTGCGATGTCCGTCGAAATGATATTTTCCTTCTTCGGGGAAAAATTCGATGGTAAAGAGAAACTTCCTCGGGTCTTTATTGCGGATGGCCTCCCGGATGCCGGCATAACTCATATCGCAGTTGAATATGTTCGCCTCGCGGCCGATTTTGTTCGGGGAATGCGCGTCCGAATTGGAGATCAGCGTGATTTCATCCAAAGCCGACAGCCGCCAGTTCATCTCGGGGTCCGAAGAAAGCCCCGTCTCGACGGCGTGGATGTGCTTGGATTCCTCCTCATAGCATTCGGGGATGGAGTCGAAGCCCGAGTTCGCCCCGAAGATCGAAAACCAGGGCGTCCAGGCATGGGCCGGAATGAGCAGGCAGTCGGGAGAACTGTCCAGGATCATCTTCAGGAGGTCTTTGGCGGAAAACCCGAAGATCGGCCGGCCGTCGGAGCTGGTCTTGCCGAGCCTCCCCAATTTGGAGTTGATGCGATCGGCCGCCTCGAAGGAGGGAGCAAATATCAAAGTGTGGATCCGCCTTCCCTTCCCTCCCTGAGTGAACATGTTGCTCACTTCCCCCGTAAGCATGAACTGCGTGCCCTCGGGATCTTCTTTCAATACGAAGAGTCCATTCCCCAGGGGACGCAGCTTCGCTTTCAGGTCCAGAAGATGGAGCGGGTGGGTGAAATCCCCGGTCCCCAGGACTTTGATCCCTTTTCGCTTGGCCCATGCTGAGAGCGTCTCCACTTCCATATCCCGGCTGGTCGCCCGGCTGTATTTGGAATGGAGGTGGAGGTCGGCAATGAATTTCATTTTGGCCTCTCCCCGCTGGGGGACGCTATTGCCAAGATATAACCACAGAGGACACAGATAAGATATTAATTTTCAAAACAACCGCGATCTTTTCCCAAGCCTAGGTCAGTAATCGTGGGTAATAATTTCGTCCTCTATCTCTGGAAGAAGAGTTTTTTTGAGTACACAGTGTATTTCTCTGCGGCCTCTGTGGTTCCATGTTTTCTCCTCTGCATAAAGAGGCAAAAGGCCGGCTCGGAAAGGTGCTATTTTTCCTTCAAGAGCTTTCTGACATTCTCAACGTTCTTGGCCACAAACTGAGAGCAGCGCTGGCGCAGGTTCATCTCCTGGAATTTTTTCCGGTCCGCCGGGTCCAGAAGATTCAGATGGATGAGATCCTTACACTGGATCGTTCCGAACTCTTTCTCGAATTCCCGGATCATCTGCTGGACTTTCGCATAAGTCTTCTCCCGGTTTTCCTTCTCTTCCCCCCGGGTAGAGCCGTAACAGAAGCCCAAGCCCATGGCTCCCCCCACAACGGCCCCGCAAATCGTTCCCCAGCGGGCTACGCCCCCTCCGAAGGGGGTGGCCATCTTCGTCGCTTGAGTCTTGTCAAAATTCAGATCCTCCCCGAGGATCGTGATCACGGACTCGGATCAGTTCAGCCCGCTCGCCAGGAGGTCGAATGATCTCTTCTCCAGTTCTGCCTTGGTTTCCATAGATTCCTCTTTTTCCGAAAGAAATTTGTACCCCATACGTCCGAATCGTATTATATGGGTCCGGGCGTCCCATGTCAATTTTTTGCTTTCGGCGTTCCCCGGAATTCACTGGAATATTTCAAGTTGAAGGTTTCAAGTTAAAAATCCCGAAATTCGTAACCCGAACCCTGAAACGAATTTTATATGACGGGTTCGTCACGCACGAATCCCCCCTGGGCGAGGAAAATCCCCCCTCGCCCCCGTGAAGCTGTGAAAAAATCCCCTAAATTACCCCCACTCTGGCCCTCCCCCATCAAGGGGGAGGGAGTTTCTTTCTTAATGTTTCCCCTCTCCCCGGGCGGGAGAGGGTAGGGTGAGGGGGGACATCCCCAATTTTTCACACCTTCCCTTTAATAAAGGGGGGTTGTGAAAAAATCGTTGCCGCATCCCACCATTATCGTGGTTCGGGAGCCAGGTGGCGATGAGCGCGGGCAGCATCGGCGGGAGAAAACGCTGAAAGAAGATTCAACCTTGTTTCCGCGAAGGGGGGCGGGGTGCTTCTTCCCGCCT
>Ga0315288_10009678_pt1 | contig 12133 bp, 8 predicted proteins | sample YL17G11_20_MG_FD_203454 | JGI IMG/M metagenome (GOLD analysis project Ga0315288, IMG submission 203454) | Sediment microbial communities from Yellowstone Lake, YNP, Wyoming, USA - YL17G11_20 | ecosystem: Environmental > Aquatic > Freshwater > Lake > Sediment | place: USA: Wyoming | collected...
CAATCCGCAAGTCGATGAAAATCTGTTAAGAGTGCTGTACGTGTTGAGCGGAATTAGCGGCGATCCGCGCTACAAAGATGCGGCCAACCACGAGGTGGAATGGTTTTTCAACAATGCGCAGTCCCCCGTGACGGGCCTTTTGCCCTGGGGTGAGCATCTGTCGTGGCATGTATTCCTTGACCAGGCAATCTCCAGCGGAACACAGTTCGATCACGAATTCGCCCGTCCCTGGGTGCTGTGGGATGAAAGCTTCGAATTGGCTCCCGAAGCATCGAAACGTTTTGCTTTGGGCCTGTGGAACCATCAGATCGCCAATCAAGAGACAGGCGGCTTCGACCGCCACGCTCCTTATGACCGCCACGGCCCTGCAGACGGGAAGGATTTCGCCCGCCACGCCGGTTTTTATATCCACACCTGGGCCTACGCCTACAAGCATACCAAGGATGAGGCTTTTCTGCATGCCATTGATATCTTGCTTGCGCGATTCGAACGCAAACGCCAGGTCGGCGACGGCAAAGCAGTCGCGACAATTGGACCGTTGGATGTCGAAACGGCGGCATCAATGGTGACAGAGCCGTTGGCCTCGCGGCTCCGCGAGTTTGCCGACACAGAGGATCAGCTAATCCTGCTGGACCTGCGCCAGACCTACGCTCGGCCGGATGGAGCCTGGGCCTTCGAGCCGACGTGGGAGGCAGGATACTCTGCCGGCGTCACCGCAGGCTGGGCGATGTTCGCCCTGGCCCGTTACGAACAGGTGAAGAAAAATGAATTTCGTGATTTGGTCGTTGCGGTCGCCGATGCATACGTCGATTCACTGCCCGCCGAGGACGTGGACGTCTGGGCGATGAGCTTCGCCCACGTAATCAGCGCCGAGGCGGCCGCCTACAGACTGACCAAGGATTCGGTCTATCTCGAACAGGCTTGCCGGTTTGCCCGAATGGCAGTCGATATGTTCTGGCAGGACAGCCCCTTGCCCAGGGCCAGTCTCAAAACCGACCATTATGAGACAATTACCGGGGCCGATTCGCTCGCACTGGCGCTGTTAGAGGTCCACGCAGCGAGGAACAACCTGGACATAACCATACCCTCCAATACGATTGACCGCTGAGGAGAAACAACGGATGTACGGCGATAACGGCTTGCGAAGAACACTGGCGATTTATCTTGTCACGCTGGTGGGTGCATTAACAGGAAATGGTCAGGAGCTGGACCTGGAGAAGATGTTCAAGGAAGGTATCCCGGCGTCCCCGTTTATCAGCGTGGTTTACAACTACGCCAATGCGATGCTCGAGCACGGCAGGGACAGTTACGGCCCTCAAAAGAGCGGCCTGTTCCTAAGCGCACTCGATAGGAATACCCTCGGCCCCCTTGCGACTCGTCCGCCCGCGCCGGCGGGCATTCGAGAGGGGGACCGACCGGGGCCCGCGGACGGGCCCCTTGTCGGCGCAAATCCGCACCTGGACGAGAATCTTCTGAGGCTGCTGTATTTTCTCAAGGGACTATCCAGCGAAGACCGCTATCCCCAGGCCGCCGATGATGCCCTCAAATGGTTCCTTGAGAATACGCAATCGCCGAATACAGGGCTATTGCCCTGGGGTGAGCATTTGTCCTGGAACGTGATGACCGATGAAATCGCATCGGGCCATCCCGAGCCGGTGCACGAGTTTGCCCGGCCGTGGCTGCTATGGGACAGGTGCTTCGAGCTGGCCCCGCAGGCAAGCAAGAATTTCGCCCTGGGATTGTGGAACAGTCAGATAGCAGACCATAACACGGGGGCGTTCAACCGCCACGCGGATTTCCACAAGTCCTCGCCTGAGCCGGGAATGGACTTCGCCAGGCACGCAGGCTTCTACATCCGCACCTGGGCCGAGGCTTATGCCCATACACAAGACCGGACTTTCTTGACCGCGATCGATGTGCTGCTGAGGCGATACCAGAAAAAGCGCCACCCCACAACCGGGCTTATCGAAGTCACCTCCGGTTCGCCCAAGGCCAACTCCGCCTTGTCCCTGTCTTTGGCAATCGACTGCGACGGTGCGGCTCGTCAGGCGCCGGAGCCTTTGCGAACGCGCCTGAGGCAATTCGCTGTCCGCGAGGATGAAGTCTTTTGCTCGCTGCCCCACGACCTGAAAAGCAAGAAAGGCTTCGCACTGAGTTTTGACTCTGCAACCGGCAAATCCGACGGCTCGTATAGCTCACTGTGGGATGCAAGGTACGGAGCCTTCACGACGGCGGCCGTCGCGATGATGTGCGTATCACGGTACCAGAACACCGGCAAGACCGGCTACCGCGACCTGGTTGTCCTGTCTGCCGACGCCTATATGGATTCCTTGCCGGCCGAGGGCGTTGACGCCTGGCCAATGACGTTCGGCCATGCCATCAGCCTTGAGCTGGCGGCGTTCGGCATCACCGCCCAAAAGGAGTATCACGACCGGGCGTTCGGACTCGCCGAGATTGCAGTTAAGAAATTCTTCGACGGCAGCCCTCTGCCGCGGGCCAGCCTGAGGTCAGACCACTACGAGAGCATCACGGGGGCCGATACACTCGCCCTGGCTCTCGTTGATCTGCATTTGAGCACATTGCATATCACGGCCGTTCGCGCCCCGGTTAATACCATCGACCGCTGATGTAATAGAGCGGGGAAAGGCAGGAACTGTGTCGCACAAACTGGCAATCGAAGGCGGCGACAAGGCCGTGACGAACAAGCTGGCCGCATGGCCGCAGTTCGATGAGAAGGCAATCAAAGCCGTGGAAAGTGTCTTACGGTCGGGGAAGGTGAATTATTGGACGGGTCGCAATGGCATGGAGTTTGAGAAGAAATTTGCCGAATGGCAGGGCAGCAAGTTTGCGGTCAGCACATCTTCGGGGACATCGGCCTTGCACGTTGCCATCAGCGCCTTGGGTATCGGCCCCGGAGATGAAGTGATCGTGCCCAGCTATACATTCATCGCCAGCAGCTTCTCTATAGTGCAGGCCGGCGCGATACCTCGCTTCGCAGATGTGAACCTCGACGATCATTGCATCAGTGTTGAATCGGCCGCGAGGCTCGTCAATGAACGGACCAGGGCGATTATGCCGGTGCATCTGTATGGCAACGTATGTGATATGGACCCCATCCTGCATTTCGCCAAACGGAACAACCTCTATGTGATTGAGGACAATGCAGAGGCATTCGGCGGAGTCTATAAAGGCAAGAAGACCGGGACGCTCGGTCATATTGCGGCTTGCAGCTTCTGTCAGAACAAGACCTTCACAACAGGCGGTGAAGGCGGGATGGTTACCACAGACGACGAGGATTTGGCCTGGAAAGCACGCAGCTTTCGTGACCATGGCTACGACGTCAAAGAGCGTCTGCAACTCCTGGAGTTGGAGCAGAAGCTGCCCTACATACACAACCTGGTCGGATGGAACTATCGAATGACAGAAATGCAGTCAGTCATCGGCCTGGCCGAACTCGAACGCATAGATACCTGGAATATGCCCAACCGCAGACGAAATGCCCATATCATTATCGATGCGATCAAGGCTCTGCCTCCTGTCAAGTATGTGCCGGTTGACACGCCGGAACGCCGGAATGGCTGGTATGTCCTGGCGTTTTCGTTGGACATTGAGAACATGACCTGCGACATCGGTCAATTCGTGAAGGCCGTGTGCGCTGAAGGGGCGCCTTGTTGGAGGGTCTTCTGGCCGCAATGCCACACCGAGAAGGCATACGCCGAGCACAACGCTTTTGGCAGGAGCGGCTTTCCATTCAAATCAAAGGAGTACACAGACCCGCAGAGTGTGGACTATACCAGAGTGCAAGTGCCAAATGCCCTCTGGCACCAGAGCCACACATTCACCTGTTTTGCGTTCCCGACTTTCACAGAAGCAGATTGTCGGCAGATCGGTGTGGCTCTGGCGAAGGTGATCCTGGCCTACGCGAAATAGAGGAGGCGCTTCCATGCGCAAGATAAGATACGCCATCATCGGCTTTGGGGGTATCGCTGAGAACCGCATTGCCAAGGAAGGCTTTGGAATTGACAAAGGCCGCTTTGCCGGACACCCTTTGGCTCGGTTGATCGGCGTCGCAGACACAAATCCGGCCCGGAAGGAGGCGGCCGCAAAGCTGGCCCGCCGCGGCGGGCTGGGCCTGAAATGGTATGACTCCGTCGAGGAAATCCTCGGTGACCCGCAGGTTGAGGCTGTCTTTATCGCGACGAACAACCGCTCCCATGCGCCTATTGCAGAAAAGGCCATTCAGGCCGGCAAACACTGCCTCATCGAAAAACCGATCTCCACAACGTTGGCAGACGCCCGGCGATTGCAGCAACTGGCCCGTCAGCAGCAACTCAGTCTGGCGGTCGACCACATGATGACCGAAAACGTGTACAACCGGAGAGCCAGGGACCTCATACAGCAAGGAGTCATCGGGCAGGTCAGTGACATAGTGCTGCACATGGAGTTCTGCTACGGTTCAACGCCGCAGGAAGCTGCCGCTTGGCGTTGTGCCGATCCCAGGGAGATCGGCGGTCCTATCGGCGATGTGGGCAGTCATTGTCTATATATGGCGGAGTTCTTGCTGGACTGCGGGGTGGAATCCCTGTCCTGCGTGTACACACCCAGGACTTTGGATATCGCGGTTGAGAATGGAGCTTATGTGCAGTTCCGCATGAAGGATGGGACTCAAGGGACAATACGTGTGGCCTTCAACCAGCCCGCCGGTGCTTTGGCGGGCCAGCCCCGCGGCGGTCTGGCCGGCACACTGACTAACCTTGGCTATGAGGTGTACGGCGCTGAGGGCATCATCAGGGGATATGCCACACTGTTCCAGTTGTCAGGCCATCCCGGAGAACCTGTGGAAGTCCGCCTGGAAGTGGACAAGTTTGGAGTTACCGAGAAGGTCGAGATCGACGAGGTACGGAACATCTACCAGGCTGTGATTGCCGGACACGCCCAATCCATCCTCGACGGCAGACCATTGGACGCAGCCGATGCGCTCCATAATCTCGAACTGATACTCGGCTGCTACCAGTCCGCCAACCAGCAGGGACAGATCGTCACCTTTTAGCTGCGGGCGGCTGTAAACTCGCATTGAACCCACAAGTGTACGCAAGCGGCGTTTGTCAATAATTCAGGTTCGTTGATATGCCGTTGCTATTTCGGCATCTTTTTCCGCTGCGCCTTGTTCCTCGGGCCCTTGGGCGCGGGCTTGATCGGGTGCTTCTCCTGTTCGGTAAGCTTGTTCCACTCCGCCAGCAGCTTTCGATGCCGCTCTATCTCCGCGGCGAGCGCCGTCTGCCCGGCCAGATTCTTCATCTCGCCGGGATCCGTCTGCAAATCGAAGAACATCTCCGGTGTCCGCCCGTCCGTCTCGGGGAACGCCATATACTTGTACCTGCTCGTCCGCACCATAAAGCTCCGTGCCGGCCCGTTTGCCATTTCCGAGACGACATACTCGCACCCCGCCTGCTGCGGCTTCTCGATAATCTCCCGCAGGCTCCGCCCTCGCATCACCGCCGGGCCTTTCACCCCCGCGTAGTCGCAGATTGTCGGCAGCACGTCCAGCGCTGAAACTAAGTGCTTGCGGTCGATCCGCCCGGCCGGCATCACGCCCTTCCAGCTCACGATCAGCGGTACGGCGGCCTCTTCTTCGTAGTACATCATTTTGCCGGTCCACCGATGCGATGCCAGACCTTCCCCGTGATCGCTTGTGAATATGATGATCGTATTGTCTTCCTGCCCGCTCCGGCGCAGCGCCTGCAGCACCTGCCCGACCTGCCGGTCCACGTCCTCCATCATCCGGTAATACGCATAAATGTACCTGCGCCACTGATTCTCGTCCCACTGGTCGTGCCGGACCTTACGGATAAAACCCTCCGGTGCATCTTGAGTATCCCCGAAATTGGTGGGCAGCGGCGGCAGCTCGGCCCCGGCCGGCGGCTGATACCGCTTCCATACATCGTCCAGAATCGGGCTGTTCTCGCCTGCCGGCAGGCAGATGTCGTGCGGATTGATGAACGACGCCACGGCCAAAAACGGCTTCTCGCGCTTGCGCCCGATGAACTCGATTGCCGTGTTCATCGTCTCCTCATCCACCAACTGCGCCAGCTTGCCCGTCCGCGTGGTCTTGTTCAGCGCCTCGAAACCGGACATGCCGCCGGTCGGATACACCTCCGGGCAGTGCCACTTGCCGGCGTAGCCGGTGTCATATCCGGCCTCGCGGAAAACCTGGCCTGAGATGGGAACCTCCGGATCGATCGCCATGCTGTTGTGGTCCACACCGATCTCATGCGGCATCCGGCTGGTATGCAGCGCGGCCCGCGACGGGCTGCACAGCGGATACGGACAACAAGAGCTCGTGAAATACACCCCGTTGGCCGCGAGCGAATCCATATTGGGCGTTTTGACCCACTTGTTCCCCACCGCGCTCGTCGCATCTGCACGCTGCTGGTCGGTAGTGATGATCAGCACATTAGGCCGTCTCTTACCTTCCGCCGCCGCAAGTCTTCTGCCGAGGGCCAGCGCGCAAAACCCCGCCGCACCGGTCCTTATCAATTGTCGCCTGGTAATAGTATTCGGCATCATTACAGCCTCCCGTGTTTCAGTTTATCCAAATTCCCGAACCTGTAGTCATAAGTACGGCACAGCATTCACCGAGGCAAACGACACAGGAACCATTGCTCAGAAGCCCTTTGATTTCAAAGGCTTGCGAACTGGGCGGTACTGAACTCGAACCAGTGACCTCCTGCGTGTCGAGCACCGTCAGCAAAATGCTGTACATCCGTAAATCACGGTGATTACGGCACTTGTGAAGTTTTCAAAACACAATAAAAACCGCTAAATCCAATGAAATCCGGCCGTAAAAGTGTAGTAAAGTCTAGCGTCAAGAACTCCTGCGAGAGTAGCAATAGACGGCACCCATTATCGCATCAGCCTACACTTTTGAAATCGCAACTACACTTTTCAACTATACCCTGCTACTTCGCTTGCTACAATAGCCCGCAAGCACCTACCCATAGTAGTGCGGGCATTGCTGCGTCGATCGCACCACGCGGAGTTCCACGTTCCCTTCGCCCAATGGCGACATCTACCCAAACAATCTGCTTATGTCCTCGTCCGTAACCCTTTCATCAGGCCTTATAGGCTCTCCCCGTCGCCTCCTCAGGTGCTCAAAGAACTCCTTCAAATTACCCGGAGCTGATTTTATTGCCAACCCAAGCGAATACCTCATTAAAGAGATATCCGCCCCATCTATGACCCCTTTTATAAGACCGGTTTCCGTGTCCCCCTGGCTTTCCATTTCTCTGGCAAATCTATCCAAAACTCTCTGCAAGCTGCCATATTCAACTGCCTCTTCGCCAACTGGCTTATTCGTTATTTGAGAGTGAGGCATTCCCATGACTCTGAGCAGGTACACTGCTTCAGGAGGAATTGCATCTGTATGCTCAAAGCCTGCTTTGAACTCCGGGCCGCCATAATGTGGGGGCAGCAATATCTGAGGTCGCTGTATCAGAACAACGCCTTTCCTTACGACGGTCCTATCCTTGAATCGGCTGTGTTCAGCAGCAAGAACATAAGTAAGTTCCATGTCTCCGAACGTAAAGAGTATCCTCTGATATTCTCTGATTACCTCGGTGGCGATCCAGTATTTCTTAAACTCTTCTCTGTTAAATGCAGGCACTTCTGACTCTCTCAAAAACGTCACACAAAAACGCATAGGTTGTGTGATGTATAGCCAATAACATCCCGATAGGTCTGTCTGACACGCTGATCTGCTCAAATAGCAGTGGATGTACCCAGACCAAAAACATGGAGCGGGGCACAATAAAGATCAGCGCTCCTGAGAACAGGATTCACTACGCCTTTAAGCGTTTGTCCTGACGCCCTGGGATTATGATCTTTCTTACCCAGTATTTGGACCGGTGCTCCCGCTCCGAGTACTCATTAGAACCGGAAGCGATGTGGTTGTCAAGAAATCTCCTGCCTAGGATTGAATCTTTGACCCACACTCCGAACAATAACTTCCTCGCGTCAACAACATGTGGTCACAAACCGGACACCTACGGACCAAGCTGCGTGTTTTTGGACTGACCAACAGAATCAGCAGCACCACGATGATAGTAATCGCTGTGCCAGTCAAGTATTCGGTCCGGATGTTCTTTGCCCAGTCCACAACGCCTTTGTCCGAGAGCCAGTTGGCCACGAACAGGATGTTGCCAGCCAGAAGGACTGATCCAATCAGCCCCAGCACAATGATTTTTCGAATTGTCAAAGTCATCACACTACACTTTCAAAAAAATCTACATTCATCAATACTCATCGTAGCGCGTGATCGGTGCGGGCGCAAGTCCTTTCTTGAGAAAATCTTGCGGATTGATGTAAGTGGCGCGCGGAGGCGCAGTTACAACGCGAAAGAATTTTCAACTATCCTGTCTATTTTGTTGAAAGATGTATGCCCGGCAATCAAAATGCACACAAGAACAGGGCTCGCGGAATGAGCCCGCGTATGGAATTTATTAGCCGTGGTGTCTTGACTGAAAAAGGAGCACGATTATGCGTAAGCTCATTTTGGCGTTAGTGTTCGTACTGCCGATATGGCCAAGAACTCATGCCGACGTCGTAAAGCTGGAAAGCCGTTCACTGATGGTTGAGGTTGATGACATGACGGGCCGATGGGCCTTGCTGGATAAGCGTTCAGGGACCAAATGGCCCTCCAGTGGGACGGCTAATTCGGGCACCGCAACGTGGCTGGAGGGCGACTTTCAGAGAACTGAATTCCTGGACAAGACCTCTGTACGCCTGCACTGTAAAAGCGGCGCCACCGTGGTTTTTGCCCTGACCGAAGAAGGAGATGGCCTGGAACTTCGCTATGAGGGCAAGGAGGACAGTCCGGTCCGGGTACTTGATGATGCGTTGGCAATTACCGATGTTGAGGGCGGCTATGCCATCGTCCCTTGCCGCGAGGGGCTGCTTGTCCCCGCCGATAGCGGCAAGGCATTCAAGCACGCGTTCGGCACATCCGACTATGAAGGTTGCCACATGAACATGCTTGGCTTTGTCAAGGGTGGCTCGGCCTTGATCGTAACTTGGGATAGTGCTTACGTATTTCCCGAACTCCAGAGCAGCACACCCAGCGGTGAACGATATCGTCAAAGGCTTACCGCAATGTTCGAACTGCAGCGCAGCGCGAACTTACTGCGTCTGATGCCGCTGGGAAAAGGCGACTTCAATACCGTAGCTACAGGTTATAGGCGCTATGCCGAAAAGAAAGGCCTGGCGGTAACATTGAAGGAGAAGATACGCCGTGATCCACATGTCGAATTGATGGTTGGCGCCGCTAATGCCAAGCTGTGGACATGCCTTGCGCGGCGCATGAATGAAGAAAGTACAGCAGAGGAATCGGTCAAAGTGCGCTGGACGTTCGACGAAGCAGCCCAAATCGCCGAGCATTTGAGCAAAGATGTGGGTATCGAGCGTTGCCTGTTTACCATTGGAGGTTGGAGTGAAGGTGGGTACGACTGTCGTCACCCCGACAATCTGCCTGCTAATCCTGAGTGCGGCGGCAATAAGGATCTGGCAGATGCTATCAAGCGAGTACAGGCATTAGGCTACGTAGCCTCCCTACACGATAACGTTCAAGACATGTATCGTGATGCAAAGAGTTGGGATCCTGCGTTTATCGAGAAACGTCCAGATGGTTCGCTGATTGCAGGCGGCAGGTGGCTGGGCGGACGAGCATATATGGTCTGTGCGCCGAAACAATTGGAATTGGCGAAACGGCCGCAGAATCTCCCAGCCATCAATGAGTTGTTCCAGCCTTGGAGCTATTTCATCGACACCACATACGCCGTGGGGCCTCGTGAATGCTACGATCCAAACCATCCTATTGACCGGAACGACGATATCGCATGGAAGATTCGTCTCAGTGATTACGCCCGTGGGTTATTTGGCATTTTCGGCAGTGAGTGCGGACGCGAGTGGGCACTTCCCCACAGCGACTTCTTTGAGGGTCTGGTGGGCGTTTCAGGCCATTACTATCACAATCTCAAACCTGAAGAACTCGGAGCTACAGTTATTCCTTTCTTTGAGATGGTCTATCACGATTGTCAGATATGCTATGGCAAGTACGGCTATCGTGCTGACCAGGCAGCAGAATATGTTGCGCATCACATTCTGTGTGCTCGTCCGCTGCACTACCACTCATTCCCAGATCACCTTTACTGGAAATCATCTGCGGACCAAGGCAAAGGAGATGAGGGCAGTCAGACTCCCGATCGCTCATGTTATGCCCGCAGTGATGGCGGTTGGGCTGAAGGTATGCATCCTCTTGACGTTTTTCTGAAGAACACGCATGAGGTTCTCGGGCCGCTGCAACGGGAAACTGCTCACGCTGTTCTAACCAAACTTGAGTTCCTCACCAAAGACTATTCTGTGCGAAAGGCTACATATGGATATGGGCCGGATGCGACGAAAGTCATCGTGAATTTCGGGACAACAGAGGCCAAGGTTACGTCAACTCTCGGAGGTGATGTTATCCTCCCACCTTGGGGATTCGTGGTTGAAGGGCCACGATTTGCCGCTTTTCACGCGTCCCGCTGGAATGAACAAGAGTATGGCAAAGGAGCCTTATTTACACTCCAGGCAATAACCGACGAAAACTTGAATGAGGCCCATCGAATACGCGTTTTTCATGCCTTTGGCCCCGCAGAGATTCGATGGAAGGAAGACCTCTACAAGGTGGAACGTGAGCAGATAATTCAGCCCCGTGGGTAAGCGACGAGCTCAGCCGTTTCCGAGAAAACAGCATCTCCGGAGAGTGTAGCATCTGTACAGAGTTCTGTTCTATCCTGCTTTTTGTTTTTCACCGCTTCTGCCCTTATGTAGTGTATTTATTGTTTTCTTCAGACCGATAGTGTATTCGTCATGCTGCGTATCAACAGCTATTCGTTGACTTATATGATCCCTGGTTCGCACGCGGCGTATGCTTTTCTGCATTTTGCGATGTCGGCGGTTCGCACGCTCTACCGCGTTTGATGTTGCCGGCAGCAGCGAATCATCGAGGAAGGTCAATGCCTTCTCGAGGTTTGGGGCCCAAAGTTTCTTCAGCCTGTCTCGCAACGCTACGAAGCGTCTGATTCGGCGGCGCAGCCTGGCAAGTTTTGGCCTCGGTGAATCCTCAACACATGTAATCCCTTGTGTTTCATCTGCCACATATTCGCCTGGTCCAAGCATCTCGATAAGGTCCAACACAGATTCAGATTTCTATGTTGGAATATCGGCGCCTGGGGGCAACATATGTCAAAAATACTCTGTATTGCTGCTACAGTCTCAGAAGAAATGCTGATAAGTGTTGCTCCTTTGCCGCGTGATATGTCCGCAACAAGCACAGACCCCCTGTTGTGCTGGGCCAAGCGTATCCTCGAAGAAAGCGACGGCGGCAACCTCGAATACGCATACCACCTTGAACCCGGCTACAACACAAGTGCTGTTTATGCTCTGACTGATTTCGTAAAGAGGCTGCCGAATGTTCAGAATTCTTGAGCTGTTCGGCCACACATTGTCCAATGGTTGTTTGTGTGCGAGTCAAATTGGCAAGAAACCACAAGACGAGTACATCTGACAGCCTGCCAAGAGGTGTTCCTTATCGTGGTGAAGGCGACTTACCGGCGCTAATAATCGAGCGTCACAGCGACCAGAACCGGTGCTGCGGGTGTGCCCAGGTCGCGGAAAACAATCTTGTCAATAGTGACTTCGCGTAGCTTGACACCCAGCACGAGGGGCTGCCCTGCAAACCAACAAAGGCTTCCTCAGCTTCTGCTGGCAACGGCCAATCGTCGGCAGTACGGCCGGTCACAAGCGGCACAGTCTGTTTCTCCCCGTCGGCATACTGGATTATACTCATCCCGAATGAGATTTCGGTGTCAGGCTCCGATGAGTTGGAAGTTCTCGGTTAGGAGCGTACGCAACGCCTCTCTGTGGTCTTTGATACGCTCAAAGAAGTCGCGACAAGCGGCCACGAAGTCAGCGAAGTGCTCATAGTATTTGGTGTACAGCAACTGCGATGCAACGCCCTAAGCGAGCGTACTTCTTCGATGGTCAATGCGAAATCACGCATACCCATAGATGTCGGCCAACGACCTATAAACACTTC
>Ga0315288_10009680_pt1 | contig 12132 bp, 14 predicted proteins | sample YL17G11_20_MG_FD_203454 | JGI IMG/M metagenome (GOLD analysis project Ga0315288, IMG submission 203454) | Sediment microbial communities from Yellowstone Lake, YNP, Wyoming, USA - YL17G11_20 | ecosystem: Environmental > Aquatic > Freshwater > Lake > Sediment | place: USA: Wyoming | collected...
GACGACGTTGGTCTCAATGATCGAGGCGAGCTCGCTGATGTCGGCGACTCGATCGGCCACGAAGGTGTTTGGCCGAATGACTACCTCCCAGTTGCCTCTAGTGCGGATTTTGCGAAGGAGCTCGGTCACTGCGCCGGATCCAGTAGATCACTCAACTGGTCCTCGAAGCGGTCTTGGTCACTTGGAGGAGGCGGCATCTGCGAAATCAATCCTGACTTGTGTGCAAGTGCCACAAACGCGGCCAGGCTCTTTCTGGTGGCCAGCTCCAGCAATGCCCTCATGTCTTCCTGCGTTGGTATCTCGGAGGTCTCGGGCTTCCGCTTGGCGCGAACGTACAGTGCGCCCTTCCTTAGCACCAAGGAAGGCTCCTTCGTGGCAAGTTGGCTGCGTCCCTTGTCGGAAATGACTTGGTAGTCCTTCTTGCACAAGATCGGGACTTGGCGAAACTCCTGCACCGTGATGACGATGGTTGACTTTCCATCGAAACGCAATTCTTCGACCTCATATGAGATGCTAGGATCACAATACTCAGAGAGCGTATCACCGACACTGTCGTAGCTCCACGAAAGGACGTCTTCTTGAGTCAGTCCCGCCACGGCGAGACGACCGTCCTTACCCTGCTCGACTCCAATGATGACTCGCCCACCGTCCGGGTGATTGGCCATCCCAAGCACGGCGCGGACAACCTTTGCCGCAAAATGGTTGTCTTTCCTGGAGCCCGGCCCTTTGAACTCGACTCCTCTTAGCTCATGGCCCAAGGTCAAGAGTTCACGAAGTTCGTTCTCATCCATGCAATTGACTCCTGGGAAACAATGTAAGTCTAGCACCTTACAGGTGGGAACTGCCTGGAGTGCGCATGCGGGCAACTCTTTGCCCAGATTTCGAGGCCGTGGCGGCACTCGGCACGTGGCGCTTCAGATGCTTGACTATGCCCTCAATACTGCTTTAATGATAGTTAATATTATGGTACGTTAGGCAGCCGGGAGGCCCCCCATGCACACCGAACTCATCCCTATCTCGGACTCGCGGCTCGCGGCTGGCGTACAGAATTTGCTCGAGGATGGCAAGTCACAGAACACACTCCGCGCCTATGCGACCGGATGGAGATCGTGGCAGACATGGGCCGACACGCACGGCGTCAAGGCGCTGCCCGCCTCGGCTGCTGACTTGTGCAAGTGGGTCGCCGACAATGCCGCACAGCCGAGGCCCATCGCGCCGGCGTCCTTGTCTCTGTGGCTGTCGGCTGTCGCATGGCAGCATCGCGGAGCGGGTATGCCAGACCCCACGCGGGACGGCCGACTGCGCGAGCTGCTCAAAGGCTATCGGAAGAATCACACAGAGACACCAGGCGCAAAGGAAGACCTGACACGCAAGGACGTCTTGCGGATGCTGAAGGTCATTCATGACAAGCGCGATGCGGCGATGATTGCGCTGGCCTTCGGAGCCTGCCTGCGTCGTTCCGAGTTGGTCGGGCTGGACGTCAAGGACATTCATTGGACCGAGTCCGAACTGCGAGTTACGGTCAGGTGGAGCGAGACTGGCAAGCCTCTGAAGAAGCGCCTGCCTCTGGAGAGTGCGCTACCCGTCGCCAGCCTCCTCCACGAGTGGCTGCGCGAGTTGCACCGTTCAAGCGGCCCTCTCTTCCCTCGCCGCCTGCGCAATGGCGAGTTCGGTGTCACGCCGTTGAGTGCTGGCCGGTGGGTTGTCGCGTTCAAGAGATACGCCCGGATGGCGGGCATCGACCCGGTCGGCGTGGGAGGTCATTCATTGCGGAGAGGCTTCGCCCACGAGGCGCTGGCGGCTGGCGTTTCGGTGCGGGCGCTGCAACTGGCCGGAGGGTGGGCCGATCCGGCCACGGCTCCTCACTACGCGACGGCATTCGTTGCCGAGGGCAGGGCGGCTGCTGAGGCAGCATTGGGTCCGAGGTTTGAGCGATAGCGGAGCCGATTCATTCCTGAGCCTCAGGAGGGCTGAGGAGGAGGCGGTGATGAAGATCAATGCGAGCAAGCGAGATGGAAGACGCCGCGTCGTACAGATACCCGCCACACTGGCCGGAGATCAAGGCACTTTTCACCTCGGTGGAGGAGCTCGTGGGCATGCCGCCCTCAGGCATGGGTGTTGAGATATTCCCAAGACCCACCAGCAGCCCGCGCAATCAGAGGCACTACCGCAGGGTGGGCACGCGAATATACTTCGAGTTCCAGAAGGGTCAGACCCTATGGGCAATTGTCGGAAACAAGGGTCGCATCCTAGACCGAGTCCACAGCGGAGGGCCTTTCAACCTTGAGCCCGCCCTGTGCTGGCTAGGGTGGCGGGGCCAGCCTCCCGCCAACAGGTGCAGGAACGCCTCATTGCCCTTGGGTTCAGTGACAATGACCGAGACGTTGACACGAGTCTCCACAATCCCCGGCGGCAGATAAATCGGGTCGTGAAGATGCTCCGGGCGGATGCCGAACACGATCTCCTTGCCCGTGTCGAAGCAGTTCGTGGTCGCGTGCGCTACTGGACAAACCCTCCCCCATGTGCACGCACAACGGCAGGAGGGAGATCCAAATCAGACCAGAACCATCAACATTCTGAGTCGCGAAATCACCGCCAGGCGAGGAGAAGGCGTAATCGGACAATTGGGGGTTGATGGAAAGAGACAATGATACAAGTGAGTACAATCATTGTCTTCTATGTGTCAAGACATTTCGTCTTTCAAGGGGGTTGACTTGCGGAGTCTTTTGTGGTATACTGTCATTATTATAGAACACAGCCTCCTGTCAAAACAAAGCCTGCCCAATAACGCTGGGCAGGATGGCGGCAAGCGCGGGTGGGCGCTTGCAGACACAGATTACACAATAGATCGAAGGCATGTCAAGCTCACCCGTACCGAGGGTGATCTTCTTTATTTCTAGGGGGACGCGCAGCGATGCGCACAGGGGGAGGCGGGCAGGGAATGGTGCACAGCTATTCCCTAGCCCGTATTGGTTAGGACATAGCCCTCAATACCCAATGGGCTGAGGATGCACCCCAAAAAGATAGGTGCCGAAGACCAGCGTTTGGATGACGTGTGGCCGTTAAAAGTAGAAGACTCAGACGAACGAAAACCGTCCAGGGGCACGCGCAAGCGTGCGGGAGCGAGTCGTGACTACGGTAAAACCTGACCTGAGCGAAACACCGACTTGCACCTACCGAATGGCCCACCCAGCGTAGGGCCAATTGTCCAGCACACACGCTCTCTTTTTTAGGCTGAGGGGGGATTGAATCAAAACCCGATTAGTGCTCGATATTGATTTGTGCTCCCCCATTCCAATGCAGATGCGAAGCCCACGCATATCGGACCTTTGTATGATCGGGGCGTCCGGTTCTCCTGTTCTTCTGTACGATGTGATGTGTGAAGATCCAAGCCAAAGGGGGAAGTCCCAGAAGGGGCACGACGCTACAGGAGGGTTGAATGCCAAAAGCGGCATGCTATGTTCGAGTGTCTACGGAGGGACAAGCCAGCGACGATAAATCGAGCGTGTCGAACCAAAAGGCACAATGCCTCGCCATGGCAGAGCGGGAGGGTTACAAGGACGCGCAGATTACTTGGTACGAGGACACGAGCGCGGAGCCTTTCACATCCTACACGCCCCGATTGCACAAACCCAAAATCGAAATGCGCGACCCGAGTAGAAACGTTGTGACGCGCAAGTATGCCGACCTGTGTGCTGAGATCGCGAAGGGCACCTACGGCCATGTGTTTGCCCTCGATACTACCCGCCTGTGCGGTGGCTTTGCCCGCATGGAGGAGCTACGCAAGGCGATGGAAGCGGCCAACGATACCGGGCATGCGGTTGTCATTCAACTGGCCGCACAAGGTCAACTCAGTATGAGCATGATGGGCATTATGGCTGCGGTTAGCTTCGACGAAATGGAAACCCGAAAGCGCCGACTCCGCGCAGGCCGCAAAGGGTCGCTAGTGTTGGGCAAGCCTCCAACTGGCCACGTGCCCTATGGCTACGTGCGCGTTAAGGGAAAGACAAATGAGATCGTCGTAAACGAACCGGCGGCCAAAGTCCTAAGACGAGTTGCCGGCTTGTATATGAAGGGGCTAACAACCCGTGCCATTGCCGACCGCCTTAGCTCTGAGCGCGTGCCCTTGCCGCGAGGCGCAGACGCCCGTTGGATAGGCAGTACGGTTGGGCATCTGATTACCGCCATTCGCATGGGATGGTACAGCGGCACCCCAAAGGAGGTAAGCATCCGGCGCGGGGCTGTGGATGGGTACACCGGCCAATATGCGTGGCCGAAAATCATTGCCGAGGATGTGATGGAGGGAGTGCGGCGCGCTCACGATGGGTCGGGGAGGTCAAAGCGATACAGTCACGAGGCGCGTTGGGCGCGTCCTTGGTACTTGCAGGGTCTAGTGTACGACCACTGCTCTGAGAATCCTTTCATGTGCCATAGCGTGAAGCGGGATACAACATACTCTAGTTACAGATGCCAAGCCGACCTTATCAAAGATCAGGGCGGTACCCGCAAGCCTGATTGCCCTGTTGGAATCAACGCGGAGGAGCTAGAACAGGCGGTATGGGGGGCGCTGTGCGATTTCCTCCAAAACGAGCAGGCGGTTGCCGACAAGCTGCGCGAACGGATAGCTGAGATCATGGCGGGCGCGGATGTGGCGCGCAGGAAGGTGGAGGACATACAGGCTCAACTCAATCGCGTGGTGGCCGCAGACAAGCGCCTCGCGGATGCGATTGCAGACGGCACACTGACCCGCGAGGTGGCACGAGATCGGTTGCAAGCCAATGAAAAGGAGCGACAACGGCTCAGCAGCGACCTCCATGACGCTGAGCGAACCCGCCAAGTCGCTGAGGGGGATGTGGCGCTAGGCGAGATAAAGATTGCAGCGGTGCGCGATTTCTTACTTCAGAAGGGTGCGCTAAGTGTCGATTTGAGCGAGGTGAAGTACACTTCAGAGGGTTGGAGGGCGGAGAGGCTTTTCGTAGCTTCTGCCATGATGGGGGATGATGATTTCCTGAAGGCCGAAGAGGTCCCTGGCAGCGGAAGCTTTCTTGGGCCGCGACGGGTCAAACCTGAATGGGTCATACGGACGTTGGGATTGCCCGCCGACCTCACGGATGCCGACGAATTGAGGCGAGTGCAGGCGGCTCGAAAACGCGACCTGATTGTGACATACGTGAAGCGGGTCGATGTCTGGCTCACGGGGGAATATCGGCAGTGGCGCAAGCCGTGGGCAGGGCAGGTGACGTGGAAGGTGCAACTCCCGGCCGGAAATGTGGGGTCTAGGACTTGGTCGAAACCTTCACGTTCTGGTTCAACGAAATCTGGAACGGCCTGGTGTTCCATTTCACCCAATATGCGCCGGTGTGGGGCGCGCCTGGCAAGACGGCCTTCCTCATTCTGATCGGTCTTAACATCGAGATTTGCTTCATGTTCGCCATCGCCGGCATTACCTTCGCCAAGATGTTGCCGCGCGCGAAGAAGGCGCGGGCTCTCGGCATCCCCAATCGCCTGGCATTTGCCATAGCGGGTTCGGCCTTCTGCGTGCTGGTGGAGGTGCTGCTCAATGCGGCCGGCGCGCTCTCGTGGGACTACCCATGGTGGAACGCCCGCCTCCCGTGGCTCATCTTCCTCATCGGGTACTTCACCTTCTTCATCGTTTCTTTCTGGGTTTTCGATATGGCCTCGGTGCGGAAGAAGGCAATGGTTGTCGGCGCCCTCGGCGCCCTGGATGGGGTGAGCCTGGTCGTGTTCGGGGCGGTTCTCAGGTGGATCTGAGCTGGCTCTGCCCCCGCGCGGCGCCTCGGCTTGGGCCTCCATGACCGAGCCCCCCAATGAGGGCACCCGCCGGAGCCTGCTTCGGAGTGTACAGACGTGCGCCCGAGCTGGCCTGGGCGGGCAACGCTGCAGATAACGGCTGGCCCGGCATGGCCAGAGTGAGAGAGGATTCTCCAATGCATGGTGCGATGCGGCCGAATCAACATCCGGAGACGCGCCACAGTACTCGCCGGAGGTCTCGGAATGGCAGGAACGCAATCGAGGCCCGCCCATGAAGGATTTCGGCCGCACCGCCCCCGTAGGCGATTTGATGCTCGAGCGGCTCATCGACGGAAACAGGCGATACGCATCCGGCAAGTTGACCCATCCCAACCAGGTCTTCCGGCGCTGGTCCGGGCCGCCGGACCGCCAGCAGCCCTTCGCGACAATCCTCAGCTGCTCAGAGTCGGTTACCCCACCGGAGGTGGTTTTCGACTGCGGCGTCGGCGACCTCTTCGTGGTGCGCGTCGCGGGGTTGGTGCTGAGCGAATCGGTACTCGCCAGTGTGGAGTTCGGCGTGCGCACCTGGCACATCCCCATCGTAATGGTGCTGGGGCACTCCCATTGCTCGGTGGTGGCGGCCGCATGGCGCGGCCTAGACCCGCCCAGCCCCTTCGGGAGCCTCGCCGCCCGCTTGCGTCCCGCACTCGAACGCAGCAAGCGGCTGCCGGGTGATGGGGTGTCGAACGCCGGACGCGCCCAGGCGCAAGTCGTAGCCGAGTACCTGCGCGGAGCTGGGCAGGCACTCGTGGGCGGCGGCGCGGCCGACCGGCTGCGGATCCTGGCTGCCTTCCTCAATCAGGGGTCGGGAATGGTTGAAGTTCTGGACTAATGCGCCTCGCCGCAGGAGGGGGTCGACCGATAATCATCTGCGCCCACGCTAGAAAGCGTGGGCGCGGTCTTCTTCCGAGAAAGGGCTGGTCACCGTGCGGCTAGAGTGAGGCCTCGATGATCTCGCCCACTTCGGCGGAGGTCAGTTCGATCGGGTTGGTCTTGGTGCCGTTGGCCGCAAGCGATTTCTCAATCAGCGCGGGGATGTCTTCGGAGGTGACGCCATACTGGGAGAGGGGGGCTATCTGCAGGCGGCGGCCTATCTGCTCCAACCATTCGACGCCGTCCTCCGGCGTGGCTGCGGCTGCGCCCGTGAGCAATATGGCCACCTCTTGCGCGCGAGCGAGACCCGGCGCATGGGGGGCACGCGCCCGCATGGCGCGCACGTTGATGCGCATGGCGCGCGGCAGGATTTGCGCGCACAGCGCGCCGTGCGGAGCCGCGAACATCCCACCCAGCGGTCCAGAAATGCCGTGCACAACCCCCAGCCCCGAGTTGGCCAGCGAGAGCCCGCCGAACAGGGAGGCCAGGGCCATATCTTCGCGGGCCTGGGGGTCGCTGCCCAAGGCGTAGGCCCGTTCGAGGGAGCGCACCACACGGCGCATCCCTTCGCGGGCCAGGCCATCGGTGATCGGGTTGGCGCGAATGGAGAGGAACGGCTCGATGAGTTGGGTGAGCGCGTCCATCCCCGCGGCGGCCGTGACGGCTGGCGGCGCGCTGTAGGTCAACTCGGGATCCACCACCGCAACCCGCGGCAGAAGGAGAGGGTGGCGGATGCTCACCTTGACCCGGTGTTCGGGCGAAAACAGCACAGTGTTGCGTGTCACCTCGGTGCCGGTGCCGGCCGTGGTGGGGATGGCGATGAAAGGCAGGGGAGTCACGCGGATGGGCATGCCGCGCCCGATCACTTCCATGTAATCGAGGGCAGAGCCGGGATTCGTAGCCAAAGCCGCCACCGCCTTGCCGCCATCCAGCACGCTGCCGCCGCCGATGCCGATGACCAGGTCGCAACCGGCGTGGCGCGCCGCGCAGGCTCCCTCGTCCGCCATCTGAATCGTCGGCTCGCCCGGAACCGAAAACATCCAACAGGCAATTCCCGCCTCGACCAGCGCTGCCTGCAGCGCTTGAGCGCGAGCGGCCCGCGCGCCGTGAACCACCAACGCCGTGCGACCCAGACCGCGCGCGAGCTCCCCTACCTGATGGAAGGTCCCGGCGCCGAAGAGAATGTGCGCGGCGGTCGCAAACTCAAATGACAGCGTCATCCCATCCCCTCGTCGCTCGGAGCGCGGTTCTGATAGACAATTTTCGTGCGCGGTTCGGCCAACATTGAAGCCACGACCTCGCGCCACGTGAGATAGTGCAGTGTGGCCTGATGCTGGGCCGGGCCCTCGGCTGTGCGATAGGCCTCGAGCAGGATGAAGCGCGTGGGGTCCTCGTTCTGTTGGTAGACTTCGAATCGGGCGATGCCCGGTTCCTGCTGACTGTGCCGGGCGTTCTCGCGCGTCGCCTCGAGGAAGGCTGCCACGGCTTCCGGCCTAACGTGAACCTGAACGAATACAACATCCATCGGCTCCTCCACGATCGCCAGATCAGTCGTCGGATCCAGACAGGCTGCTTCCGCGCCGGATGACCGAATCCCCGAACCGATCGCGCAACGCATCAACGGCCGCAACCAGCTTGCGCTCCTTCTCGCCGGCCTCGTTCCACAGTGCGAGCTGGCGAGCGGCCGGCCCCAGCCCGGTGACCCCAACCCCGATGAGGCGCACCGGCCTCGCCGGGACCCACGCCCGATCGAAAAGTTCCAGCGCCGTGCCATAGATCTGATTATCAAGGTCGGTCGGCTGCGGCAGCGTTGCCTGGCGGGTCAAGGTCGTGAAATCGGACCAGCGCAGCTTGATCTTCACAGTTGTTCCGGCCAGGTCGTCGGCGCGCAACCGGCGCGCCACGCGATCGGCCAGTCGGCGCAGGGTCCGCATGAGCTCTTGCCGGTCGGCCACATCTCGCGCGAAAGTCCTCTCCTGACTCACCGATTTGGCGGCCCATTCGGTCACGACCGGGTCATCATCGCGCCCTTGGGCGCGCAGCCACAAGTCATGCCCCACCTGGCCCAGGTCGTCTGCCAGCGCGGGTTCAGGGCGAGCGGCCAGGTCGCCGATGGTGCGAATGCCGAACTGGTTCAGGTGGGCTGCGGTCTTGGGCCCTACGCCCCACAAAGCTTCGACCGGCAGCGGTGCCAAAAAGGCTGCCTCCTGCCCGATAGGGACAACGGTGATGGCCATCGGCGGGTTGGGGCCGCGATTGGCTGCCTTGCCGACGTCGGTGGCTATCTTGGCGAGCAGTTTATTGCTGGCCGCGCCCAGCGAAGCGGGGAGCTGCAATTCGCTATAGATGCGCGCCTGCAGCCGTTCGGCAATTTCCCGCGGCGGGTCGGGGAGATCCGAGACATCGAGGAAGGCCTCGTCGATGGAGAGCGGCTCGACCAGCGGAGTCAGATCTGCGAGGCGTTGCATCACCTGATCCGAAAGTTCACTATAGTAGCCATGGCGCGGCGGGACGACCGTGAGCCCGGGGCAAAGCCGGATTGCGCGAGCCATGGGCATGGCCGAGCGCACACCGTGCTGGCGTGCCGCGTAGGAACAGGACGAGACGACCCCACGCGCCTCGGGTCGGCCGCCGACGGCAAAGGCCGTGCCTCGCAACGAGGGGTCTTTCAGTTCCTCGGCGGCGCAGAAGAATGCATCCAGGTCGAGATGGATGATCTTGCGAGGCGGCTTGAGCATGGAGCAACGGCCTCGTCAGAGCCTTCCCTCTCCGGGAAGAGGCGGAGGGACCGGCTGGCGACAGTCTACTACGTTCGCGCCGAGGTGGGATGGGCTATGCCATCGGCAGTGCGCTCCCTGCCAGGGAGCGGCCGAGGTGCGGCCACTCCGTTGTGCCGGTTAGTGAGAAGCACCGCCCACCGTTTCGCGCGCGAATCGCACGCTATCTTCCGGCGATACCTTGATGCGCGCGTCGAGAATCACGCCACCTTCGTCGAGGACGAAATGACTGCGCAGGATCCCCTCGAACTTCTTTCCGTACAGCGTTTTCTCTCCCCATGCGCCGTAGCGTGAGGCCACGGTGTGATCTGGATCCGAGAGCAATGTGAAGGGCAGTTGGTATTTGCTCTTGAAGCGCGTGTGCGACTCGGGAGAATCCGGGCTGACCCCCAGCACAACGGCCTCGACCGATTCCAGGTCGGCATGGGCATCGCGGAACCCGCACGCCTGCTTGGTGCAGCCTGGCGTGTCATCCTTCGGATAGAAGTACAGAACGACCTTTCGGCCGCGCAGTGATGAAAGACGAACCTGCGTGCCTTCATCGCTCACAAGCTCGAAATCGGGCGCCATGTCGCCTTGTTTGAGGGTGGTCATTCTTCTCTCTCCTCTCCTTGGCTCAGCAATTGCTTTCAGCGGGCAGGCAGCTCAGCACTGCAACCGGAGTCATGCGCTTGGGCTCCCGCGTGAATGCGGGAGGCACACCCCTTGGCATGGGGCATCACAAGCCGGCTCCTCCCGGGAATGCTGACTGGCTGCCGGTCGGCGGCAGCGGGCGGATATCGGAGGCTGTGCGAATGTGCTGAATCGGCGAAGAGATGAGCCAGCCATTCGCCAGGAGCGTGCCAACGGCACTGATCAGGAGGGCTGCGGGCACGCCCAGCTTCTCGCCGACGAAACCGCCCGCGAGGGCACCCAAAGGGCCAAGACTGGCGCCCGCAAGGTTCATCGTTGAGTTGACGCGCCCCAGAAGTGCATCGGGCGTCAGGCCTTGCCGCACGGTGACCTTGTTGACCTCGGAGATGGTTCCAGCAGCGTCGCCGACTACCTGTCCGATACCCAGAAACAGCGGCCCGGCCACCGCTAGGAGGGCCGCGGCGGGCAGCAACATGCGCAAGAGGGATTGGGTGAGCGAGCTGCCGAGAATAGTCTTCCCCAGCCCGATGCGCCGCGCGAGCCACCGGTTGGCCAGCGCTCCCATCAGGCTGCCCACGCCGCCCAAGCCTACCCCACCGGGGCTGAGGCCCAGCGTTCGAATGGCAAACAGGTCATAGAGCGTTTGCAGGAATCCTCCAAGGAACCATCGGACCGCCGCCTAGCCGGCACATGCCCGTAAGGCCGGTTGGTCGGTGACCGAGCGCACGCCGGCGATAGCTTCCCGCCATATGGAAGTGTGTCGGGCGGGAGCTGGCGGCGGCTCCGGCTTGCGGATGAGGGCGATCGAGATAACCGAGACGAAGTAGGACAGCGCGTCCAGGAGTATGGCCATCGGTGCGGTGATGGCCTGGACCAGGAAGCCGGTCAGGCCGGGGCCAAGAATCTCCGCCGTTGATTCCGAAACGGCCAGCTTGCTGTGTCCCCTCCAGGAGGTTTTCGCGACTGACGAGAGTCGGCAGGTAGGCGACGTACGCTGCATCGAACAGGAGGCCAAGCAGAGCAGAGCCTCCGATGACAAAGTACCGTTGCCCCATGCTCAGCTGACCAAGAATTGCGGCAAGAGGTACGCTCAGCAGGATCCCCGCCCGCAGCAGATCGGCCGCGATCATGACTGGCCGGCGGCGAAGGCGGTCCACCCAAACGCCGGCCGCCAACCCTCCCGCAAGTACGGGCACCGATCCGACCGCGGCCAGGACCCCCATTTGCATCGCGTGGCGTTGAGCACCAGCAGGGCCGCAAACGGTATGCCGTCCCGGGTGATGCGCGAGCCGAGCTCCGAGACGGCCTGGCCGCCCCACAGCTTGAGGAAGTCGGAATCTTTCCACAGGCCGCTAAGGCGCAGGCGGCGAGTTTCGGAGATCTGGGTCACAGTCTGCTATCTCTGCACCAAGGCTGCACGTCGTCGTGACCGCCATGCTGCTGGCCGCGCCGATGGAGACCCACGGCCGGCCGGACTCATTGGGGGGCCTCGTGGGCCGGCTCCCAAGGCTGTGAGGAGATCTTCGATGAGGGGCTGTGGACAAGGGCAGGTGCCGATCCGGGGCACCCGGACCCGCGCTGTGCGGCCACGGCGTACCCGGCCTTCCCGGGCCTAACGATAGGACTGGGCCTGCAGCGTGAACAGCCGGGCATACGTCCCGCCCAGGCGCAACAGTTCCGCATGCGTGCCCATCTCGCTCAGCGCGCCTTCTTCAACCACGTAAATGCGGTCGGCCATGCGCACCGTCGAGAAGCGGTGGCTGATGAGCACTGCCATCCGGTCCGCGACCAGTTCACGGAACTGGGTGAAGACCCGCAGCTCATTCTCTGCATCCAGCGCCGCGGTCGGCTCGTCGAGCACGAGCAACTCACATTCGCGCATGAAAGCCCTGGCCAGGGCAATCTTCTGCCATTCGCCTCCGGAGAGATCGCGTCCGTTGTGGAACCAGCGGCCGAGGGTCGTCTCATAGCCCTCCGGAAGTCCGCGGATGACTTCATCCGCGCCGCTCTTGGCGGCTGCACCCTCGATACGCGGCCG
>Ga0315288_10009681_pt1 | contig 12131 bp, 10 predicted proteins | sample YL17G11_20_MG_FD_203454 | JGI IMG/M metagenome (GOLD analysis project Ga0315288, IMG submission 203454) | Sediment microbial communities from Yellowstone Lake, YNP, Wyoming, USA - YL17G11_20 | ecosystem: Environmental > Aquatic > Freshwater > Lake > Sediment | place: USA: Wyoming | collected...
TGAGGGCATCGCGAATTGCTTCGCCGACGTGTTCTTCAGGGAGGCCGGCCGATGCCACGTCAGCGATAGTGCGGGGAACCGAAGTGACAGGCAGGCCCTCCCGTATCGTTATCTCTGAGGGATCGATCGATCTGGTGTGCTGCCGGATACCAGGGCGTCTCCGCGACGCCGACCGAGGCACTGTCACGTGAACCTCGCCGGGGATCACTCCTGAAAGGTCATACACAGCAAGTGCGCTGTCATGCGATATGACCGATTTCGGGCCGCACCTAAGCCAGGCCACGAACAGATCCTCCAGTGGCGAGGCTGGAAACTGGACAAGTCGGTATACGCCCCGGCTGGCGCGAAGGAAACGTCCAGCGCTGGCATTTCTCGATAGCCCGTCCCGAGAGAAACCCGCTACCGCAGCTTGTTTCGCAGTGAAGTAGCCCGCTTGCTGCTCGGCGCGGCGGTAGAGGGCCAACCGGTCTGGACGCCGGGGATTAATGTGTGCAGATAGTCTTTGCTTTTTCAACTTTCTGCACACATTTTATAGCAAAGCCAGTTCTTCTGTCAAATCACCCGGTGGCGCCCCTGGATTCGCCCTGGCAGCAGTTTGCGCAAACGCCGGCAAGGCCGCGGGGGCGCCAGTGCGCGCCGCAGAGCAAAGCGCCGCAACGCCCGCAGCGGAAGTGGGCGCGCGCGGAGCAATCGCGGCAGCGGTGCCGCCAGGGAAGAGCCAGGTAATCGGTCAGCAGCAGGTCCAGGCGCGGCGAGATGATTTCCAGCGGGGTGCGCCCATAGCGTAGGTACAGCCAGACCGTGCAGGCGGTGACGGCGGTCAGGCCGGCCAGCCGATGAATAACGTTCTCAATTTCCTTTCGATGGTTATGATATAGCCCGGTGAGGAACCAGCGACAGGCGGAGAGAGCCCATTGGACAATCGAATGCTGCTGATTCAACTTCCCGGTTACGGGCTGCAGACGGCCTCCTCCGTCTACGCCCTGCAGGAAGAGGGTGTGGACATTCTGGACCTCAATCTCGACCTCACGAGACAGATCTGCGGCGATGGGTACCGGCTGGCAACGGACGACGACTCCCTGAGCAAGCTGTGCGGTCACGTCGTCGATTTCAAGTCGAGAGTCAAGCGGTTGCATGATTTCGACGCCTTCTCCGGGTTCGTATCTCCGCATGCCGGCAAGATCCGCGGCTACAAGCTCTTCGGGGTGTCGCTGAACGGCGATTGGCTGAAGCCCCTGGCCGTGAACATGGCCGCGTTCATCAGGGGCATTCGTCCGGACGCAACGATCGCGGTGGGAGGAGCGCTGATCCTCGACTACTATCCGGAAATCGCGCCGTCCCTGCTCGACGCGGGCTTCGATATCGTCGTCTTTGGCGACGGCCGGTCGCAGGTTAGGGAACTGCTGAGTTCCGGCGACGTGGAGAGATGTTTTTCCTCGGTTTTCTCACGGAACGGCACTCCCTGGATAACCTCGAGAAAGGAAGCGCTGCTAGGAATGCCGCGGTTTCATCCCAACATCTCCCTCTATCCCTACCCGCAGATCCTCACCGTTCCGATCAACATGGGGTGCTATTACGGCAGGTGCAGCTTCTGCGCGGAGCGCAGCTACTCGGGGTCTTCCGCCTACTACAAGTTTCCGAACGAAGAGATTATCTCTGCCCTGCGGCACATGCACGCCAGCGGCGTCCCTTTCGTCTGGCTCGGCGGCAGCGGGATTCGGAAGGAAGAGCTGCGGGGGCTGCTCAAAGAACTGAACGCCTGCGGGGACGGCATTCCGAAATACGGCCTGGAATCCAGGGCCATCGCCATCGACGAGGAACTCGCCGGCCTGTTGAAGCGCTCGAGATGCTCCAAGATCTCCTTCGGTCTGGAATGCCCTGACGAGCACATCTGCAACCAGATCTACAACAAGGGAATCGACATTCCCGGGTTCCTGGCCGGCCTGAGGCACCTCGAGCAGGCCGGTTATCAGCGCGTCTCCATCAACATAGTGATCAGTTCCCTTTTCCACGATGGCGCCAAGCTGGACGACATCGCCGGCTTTCTAAACTCATACGACTGCGTCACGGATTACGTCCTGTACCTGCTGTCGGTGACTCAGGGAAGGAGCATCGAGACGATTGCCGCCGGCCGTCTCGAGAAGCCGATGGCAAAGCCTCTGGGCCCCGAGCACATGTTCTGGCCGGAGGGCGAGGCCGAATGGTTCAAGGGCGCGATGCGCTATCTGGCGGCCCAGGTGGAGAAACCGTTCGGAGTCTTCATGGACGAGAACACCAGCCTGCAGCTATGGTCGCTGGTGGAGGACGACCAGATACCCGACTTCCGCCGGCGGTTCTACCGGGCGCAGCTCAGCATTTCCAATGCGGACTTCAAACCCAACAAGCCCGTGTGGCGCTGAGGAGGGACAGGTCTCTCGCGCCCGCGGGTCACGCGCTTTGTCCGGCTCCCCGGACTTGGAAAAGGGAGGCATCTGCCGCCGAAGGCCGGGCGTGCGCATGGAGGCGGTGCCTGCAGGAGCCTCCCCATCGTTGCCGAGGGCGCCGGCGCCCTCTCATTCCCGTCCCTTGATCACGGTGTCTTGGAGCGGCCGCCGAACGGTGGCCGGGGAGACTCCCGCCTTGAGCGCCGTCATGATTCCCGCCGCCTCCCAGTAGTTGTCCACGACGAACAGCTTGCCGGGCTTGAACGGCAGGTCCTCGAGGTTGTTCCGCATCAGGTTCTTGTTCTCCCTGACGGCGATCACCGGGATGTCCTGTTCGAGCGCTGCAAGCGTCGGCAGGCCGATGCAGCCGTCCGGCGTCACCAGGCAGGACACGTCCGCCACGGTCAGCCCGCCGTCGTGGACGATCCTGGGGGCCTTGTGCAGGCCCTTCAGGATGGAAAACAGAAACGTCCGCGAAATTGCGTCGGCGGCCTTGCGCGGGTCAGCCACGCCCAGGGTCTCGAAGAGTTCGTTCGTGCCGGTCAGCGTCAGCGCCATCGGCGAATGGGCGCACGGGATGTCGAACGCGGTGGCCAGGCTGTGCGTCAGCATGGCCTCTATCCCGCCGAACGGGTTCACGACGTCCGGGCTCTTGTAGTACTTAAGCTCCAGTTCAAACGGCACCTCGATGCGCGTGGTCAAGGCGATGGCGTCATACTTCGAGCGGCAGGAAGCCACGATCTCGAAGATCTCCTCGGCATGTGCGATCTCACCGGCGGCCCTTCCGGCTTTGGTGTAACCGGAGGTGAAGGTTGTGGTGCCGGGCATCTGCAGGACGTCGCAGTCCAGCCCCAGACACACCCGGGCGACACTCACCACGTTCGCTGCGCCGTCGTTGAAGGCCTTGTACTGGTGCTTGTCCATCAGGAGCATGAGGCGGTTGCTCCTGACCTTCTGCAGGCCGATGCTGCCCATCATGAACCGCGTCAGGATGGACCCTTCCACGTACAGCGTGTTCTCCGTCATTTCGTTCACGTCGGCGGCGTTCACCACGTTGGGATGCGTGATGAGAGTGTCGCAGGCCGACGCCAGCAGCCGGGCCACGGCGTTGGCGTCCCCGCAGTGGCCGCCTATGCTGGCGCCGATTCCCGTCGGAATTATCATCACCGCGTTGAACCGGTCCGTGTCTTCGAAACGCCGCGGCGTGAAGTCAAAAATGCTGCTCTCGGGCAGTCCGTAGTTCGCAATGTCCGAAACACAGTCGATCTCGCACGAACACTCGCCAGCCGTGCTGCTCGTGACCGCGAAACGGACCGGATGTTTCAAGGATGAGAAGGCCGCTTTCAGCGCCTTCAATCTCAATTCAGTTTTCGGCAGAGTGACTGCCTCGGTGTAGACTCTCATTTCCTGATCTCCATGAACCCATTAGCGAGTCCGCTTGGTCACAGTCTAGCGGTCTCTGCCGATGTCCCCACCGAGAGCCTGGCTCGGGTGGCCGCCGTTTGCGTGGAGGCCGGCTATGCGGCCGGCGAAGCGCTGTACCGGGAAAACGAGGCGGCCGACCGCATGTTCGTTATTCTGGAGGGGGCGGCCGCCGTCGCCCGACACGGGGGGCGGCCCCTCCAGCTCGGCCCCGGCAAGGTGCTTGGGGCACTGGCCATGCTGGCCCGCAAGGCCGCCGGCACGTAGGTTGCAGCGTGCAGGGCACAGGTTGCGGGTGGCAAGCACACCCAGAACCCCCAGCCGGCCACCTGCCTCCGCCCACCTGATCACTTGGGGCGCCACAGATCGATGCGCGTTGCGACCAGCCTGGCCTTTTCGTCGTACTTGCCCAGGACGATCACGTCGGAGCCGTCCGTGAACTCCTCCACCTCAGCCGGCTTGTTGCCGTCCTTGGTGAATTTCGTCGCGGCTTGCCAGACCACCGTCTTCTCGATGTTGCCCTTGCGGACCGTCATCGTATTGTTGGCCGCGTTGCTGCGCACGATAATGCCGTGCCAGCGCTCCTCCTTGGCTGCGGCTGCCTTTTTCTCCTTCTTGGCTTTCTGTTCGTCTGCTTTCTGTGCCGTGGCCGACAAGGCTGCCAGTGAGAGTACCAGCAGCAGAACCACGATGCGTTTCATGTGCTTGTTCCTCCTTGTGGCGGGCTCCCTCCCCACGGCGGGAACAGCAGCGCCGTGCCCGTCCGTTCATCGGCAAAATGCGGATGGCACGATAAAGCCGCTGCTGCGAATCACCGGCGGAGTGTCCCGTCAGGATGTCACATTTGATGGCCCAAGTCTCCCAGTGCCGGGCTGAAGTATAGACGAAATTACAGGAAACGGTAAAACCCGGATAAAGCCGGGATTCCCCTTTTCGGCTCCCGATTCCAAGCCAGCATACACCCAGTTGCCTGCTTTCGATCCCTCGGGGTGCAATCCTTCCTCCCGGGCGTCTGACTCGCCTTCGGAAGGAGGAGTTCTTGCCCTGCCGGACGGCCCCAAAACCGCGGAGTCCCGCCTTTCTCGACCATTCGACAGACACCGCTCCGTCTCAACCCTCCTCGTCGGTCGATTTTCTTGCTTCCACCCCGTGCCGCCTACCCCACTGGCAGCGGCAACGCGGAGATCCGCCGCACCATGGCACCGAACAGCCGCCGCGTCAGATGGCTCTCCGCCAGCAGTAGCCAGTAATAGCGGGCGCGCTTGATGAGCCTGCCGCCGGAAGTGACCCGCGATCCCTGGAAATCGATCTTCAGAGAGGTGTTGAAGGAGAGCTGAAAGGGCTGATTTTGTTTCTCACCCCTTGGGTTTCGGCCTCCGGGGCATCTTGACTGCATTCAAACCCGCGTGGATAAAGGCGTCGCACCATCCTACAAAGTCACCGGGAAATGTTCAAATCGGAAATGCGGGTCTAGTATTTCTTCCCACGGAGTATGAACTCATGCTCCACTTCAGAAGGCTTGAATATCTCGCTCGCAAAGTCCAGTATCGTGGCCTTGTCAAAAATCCGACAACTGTACACGTCCAGGGAAACGAACCTGACTGCTTCGATGGTGTGAATCTGGATGCCCGATTCTATCAGGGGCAACCAGCCGCTGAGTCCCGCCTTGCCCGGAAATGCCTTCTCATCAGACCGGAAAAGAAATGGCGGAGACTGCTTCGTCATCTTGAGCACCTCAGCCAGTTTCTCCAGAAACTCATAGGTGAGGCTGATCGAGGAAAGCGCCTCTCCTCTGCAGTCGTACATGTCAATCATCAGATGATAGCCAAAAGCCATGGTCTACTCTCCCGTCAAAGCTGGCGCACTCGCTGGGAAACAGAACCAGTGTCGTCGCCCACGGCATTTTCACAGGCCATACTTGGTTTTGAGCCAGGGGCTCACCAAGCCCTTCAGAGGTTCCTGCTGAGTCCGCCTGAGGAAGCGAAACCCGCTGACCACTCCGTAGCAGTCGGGACTTCCGCAATGGCACGTGAAGGGCTCGGAGAGTTCCTCCTCCGTCGCGCAGTAGTTCAAGAGCACCTCTTCGCCGGGCTGGATGTCCCTTATGGCGCGGAACTCGAGCGTGCCAACGTCGAAAAGCAGGTTCGGGGAGCACCCGTGATTGATGAAATCATCGAAACCAGGTTTTTCGGGATCCCGCGTGTCGAGGTGGTGGAACTGGTCGATCTGAATGGAGTAGCGGCTCCTTACTTTCACAGGCGCAACGGCCCGCAGGCTGGCTGCCACCTCTCCCCGTGCGATGCGGCGGGTGGCCATGAGGCCGAAGACCCCCGGGCTTTTCTCGAACTGTCTCAGAGGGATTGAGCTGCGGTCCACTGCATCGTCTCCAGGTGACTTGAGGATGCCCGTTCGAGCGCCGTGCGCGCCAGCTTTCCGGTTGCGGCGTTCGCCTTGCCGGCGGCGGCGACGGTTGCCGCCTCAAGCACCGGGTCGGGACATCCTTTGACAACCTTGTCCACGTACGGGCAAAGGGCCTTGCTGATCTGTGCGGAAGCGAGGGCCGGCCACATCGCCGGGATGTGGTCGTTGGAGTACTTCAGCACGTGGCCGTTGCGGTAAACCGGCGCGTGGGCCGGTTGCGGCACGCTGTCCTCGATGCCTTCCGTGCTGAGGTCGATGATGAACGCGCCTTCTTTCATGCGGGCGATGTGCTCGCGGGTGATGAAGAAACCCTCCGCGTACCACTTGATGCAGTTGACGATGGTATCGAAATCCTGCACCGAGCGGAGGAACTCGCGGGAGTTGCTCCTGTCGAACACCCTGTAACGTACGCGGAGTCCGTCCAAGACTCCCATGGCGCCGCTTCCGAGGTATCCCTTTCCGATCACGGCGACTTTTCCGAACTGCTCCGGCGGCCTGCCCATAACCATGGCGTGCATGATGCCGAGCCTGCCGGCGATGCGGCTGTTCTCGCGGAAGACGAACTCGCCGTCACGGTACATGAAATGGAAGTCCACCACGGTTAGCGCCTGCTCGACCACGGCCCTTGCACACCACGGGTTGTCCTCGATGTACGGCCAGCCCCAGAGTGTCATGCCGTCCTGAAACAGGGCGCCATCGCTCTCCGAGAATCGCGGAACGCAAAGGACGTCCATGTGCCGCATGGCGGATCTCGGGACGAGGTTGGCGCCGAGGCGCGCATATTCCCCGTCGGCGATCCCCAGTGACACCGCGTAGCCGGCTTCGAAGAACAACTGTTCCGGATGCCGCAAAGTGCGGACGTTCTCCGGGAGCAGGGCCACGCGGGTCTCACCGGGCATCGTGCTCCTTGTGAAGCCGATCTTGTTCATCATTCGGTCCGCTTGAACGTGACGTTACCCTTGCACTCATTCGCCGAAGAGCCCGCGCCACCCGGTGATGCGTCCACGGCACTTGGGACTCCCGCATTGGCAGTCAAAGGGCGGCATGCGCCGGTCATAGAAGGTCGAATAGTCGATCGTCAGTTCCTCGCCGATATTGATGTCACGGAGCGCCAGCACGTCCAGGCCTGAGAAGCCGGTGTTTGGGTCGCAGGAGTGGTTCTGAGGGGCCCATTCCGCGGGATCCCTGTCCCAGAACGCATATACCTCTTTCCCGAGCGGGTAGGCATAGCGGTGGAAGTCTTCCTGGTCCGCCTGGCTCCAGTTGCGCTCCACATGGGCTTTGGTGACGATGCGGTGCGGGCTTTCTTCCCCGCGCATCACGATCTCGCCGGCCGCGATTCCTCGCCTCGCGAAAACGCCATAACCGGTCTTGGACTGCCGGACAGCATAACACTTGGTTTTTCTGGCATGGCGGGCCAGCCCTTCCTCGATGATCTTCCTCAGGAAGCCCGCTTGCCCCAGACCGTCGAACTTCAGGATGTAGTCCGCCGTTCCCTCGAACCCCTCCGGGTAGAAGATGGAACAGTCGAAGTTGGACTCCAGGAAGAAAAGGTCGTTCCCCTTCGAGAGCCTGAAGTCCATGCGCGCATATCCTACCGCCGAGAACGCGCTAAACACCTTGCAGGCAGCGTCTTGGAGGCTCTCAGCCAGGAGCGGGTCATGGCAGGGGACGTTGCACTCGGGGCGATGCTGATGCATCTTCATGTCATACGTCTTGAAACCCTCCCCCTCCCGAAAACGGAACTCCGCCGGAAGCAAAGCCAAGGGGCGGCCCGCCGGGTCGGGGTTCCCGCACACCAGGACGCTAAACTCCCGTCCGTCTACGTACTCCTCGACCAGAACGGCACCATACTTCCTGATCAACGCGCTGACTGTCGGCTCCAGCGCGGCGGGTTCCCGCACCAGCGAGTCTCCATCAATCCCCAAGCTGTCTCCCATATTGTTGGGTTTTACGAACAGAGGATATCTTAGCTGTGAGCAGGCCGACAGATTGCCGGGTGTCTCCACAACAACATGCGGAGGGGTTGCGATGCCCTCCGAGTGAGCCACGAACTTGATAAGGTCCTTGGCCGCGGCAGAGAGGCGCAGATTGGGGCCGGTATAAGGCAGTCCGAAGTGTTCGAGCGTCCAGATCACGTCGACAGAAGGCACGTCGGCGTCAGGGTAGATGTCGCAGAGGTTCACGTAGATGTCGAAGCCCTTGCCGCGAAGTTCGCGGATCTGGCGGAAGGTCGTGGTCTTCTTGAGAAACTCATGGTGAAAGGAATGCTCCGGCAGAAGGCCGGACAAGCCTCGGGGCGGATCACACTCAGGGCAGTCAAAGTCTGACCCTTCATAAGAAACCTGGAGCACGCATATTCTCATGGCGTGAACTACCTGCACACAGGCCCCCGGAACGGGCCTGCATGCCATCCGTCATTGCTTGGGCGAGCGGATCGCGGTGATGGCCTCCAATCTCGCTTTCAGGTCCGGGTTCGCTTCAACCAGCCGCAGGAAGTGCTCACGCTGCAGAGTGAGAAAAACGCAGTCCGTCAGGGTGTGTACGCTGGCGGTCCGCGGTATTCGCTCCATCAGGGCGACTTCGCCGAAATGGTCGCCGTCCTCCAGAACGGCCAGGGGATGTTCCTCTCCCGATGCCTCAGTTCTGAACACTGACACCTTGCCCCGCACGATGATGTAAAACTTGTCGCCGGCGTCCCCCTGCTGAACCACAGGCCGGTGCGGCGGGAAATGCTCGGTGGCGAAGAACCTGGCGATGGTTGACAGCGATGCGTCGTCCAGTTCCTGCAGAATGGGCACGGCGCGAAGTCTGGCAGCGTCCACTCGAGCCTGGGTGCCGTCCTCGCTGAGGGAGAAGCCGGCCTGCTTGTTCCACAACCTGGCGTACAGGCCGTTCAACTTCAACAACTCATCGTGGCGTCCCTGTTCCGCCAGGCGTCCTTCATGGAAAACGAAGATTCCGTCCGCGCCCGGCGCAGCTTCGAGCCGGTGTGTCACGGAGATAACCGTGCGCCCCTTGCTGATGCGTTCGAGAGACTGGTTGATGGAGGCCGCGGTGGCCGGGTCGAGCGCGGAGGTGGCCTCGTCGAGCAGGAGGATGGGCGGGTTGGAGATGATGGCCCGGGCGATGGCGATGCGCTGGCGCTGCCCGCCCGAGAGCTTCCCGCCGCGCTCGCCCACGACCGTGTCGTAGCCCTCGGGCATCCTCACGATCATGTCGTGCATCTCGGCAGTCCTGGCGGCAGCCTCAACTTCCTCGTCCGTCGCGTCTCCTTTGCCCATGCGGATGTTCTCGCGGAGGGTGGTGTTGAAGAGGAAGCTCTCCTGCAGAACGACGCCTATGTGCTGCCGCACGGAGTCCTGCGTGACGGTGCGGATATCGCGCCCGTCGATGCACACGGTGCCGGACGCCGGGTCGTAGAAGCGCATGAGAAGGTTGAAAACCGTGCTCTTGCCGCAGCCGCTGGGACCCACGAAGAGCAGCGACCCGGCCATCGGGATGGACATCGTGACGTCGTCGAGGTTGAGCCGGTCGGCCGAGTACCCGAAGCGCACGTTGGTCAGGGAGATGTCCCTTTGCGGGGCGGGCAGGGAAGTCGCGTCCGGGGCCTCGGTCACGTCTATGGGTTCGCCGAGCAGTTGCTCGATCCTGCGCATGCCGGCGCCCGCCTGCAACAGTTGCGGCAGGCCCCAGGTCAGCTCGGAGGCCGATTGGACGAGGCCGCCCAGGATTATTTGGAAGGACACCAGCTCGCCAATGGTCAGGCTTCCACGATACACGAAGAACGCCCCGCAGGCGATCACCAGCAGACCGAAGAAGCTCACGCAGCGGTTCGACACTCGGTAGGTGAGATAGGACAAGAAACACGCGCGGGCTGCGGCGCGGAAGAAATCTATCATCTGGTGCTTGAAACGCTCGATGAGCTGGACCTGCAGGCGGAACATCTTCACTACCGGCTGGGCCAGGACGTTCTCCTGCAGGACGGCGGCGATCTTCGCCTGCTGTTCCTTCAGCCGGGTGTTTGCCTCCTCGGCGCGGGGCTCGATCGTCCGCTCCGCCCATAGGCTCAGGTACAGCCCTATCGTCGACAGTGCCGCCAGCCTCCACTCCAGGGTGAACAGCAGCACCAGGCTGAAAAGGATGAACAGGCACTGGCACACCACCCCCTGCAGGCACACGGTGACGGCGTTGTCCACGGCGGCAAGGTCGGTGGTGAACCGGGCCGTGATATCCCCCGCCGACACGCGCCCGTAGAACCGCATGGAGAGGCGCTGCAAATGCCGGAACATGTTGAAGCGGAGGTCGTTCAGCAGCTTCGCGCCCAGCCGCGCATAGAAATAGTCCCTGCCAATGTCCGTGGCGGCAGACACCAGCTCAGCGGCTGCAAGGACCAGCAGTATGATGACCAGGGCCTTCAGGTTGTGGGGCAGCAGGGCGTAGTCGGTGAGGAACTTGAAGCCCATCGGCAGGGCGGCGCTGATCAGCATGGAAAGCAACAGCAGGATGCCGACGATGGTGGCCTCTTTCTTGTAGGGACGCATCCAGCCAAGGATGCAACGCAGGAATCCCGCGATCCCCATCGTCGGCTCCTCCGCGGGCTCCGCCCCGGCCGCCCGGCCGGCCGCCGCTTCCGTGGCCGTTGCGGCTGCCTCCGCTCCGTCCTTACGCGGGACCATGCCGGCGAGTCTCTTGCGCTCTTCCTGATCCTTAAGCCGCTTTATGGCCAGTGCCGACCGCAGACGGTTGCGCAGCATGACCGGATCAAACGGCTTTGACAGATGATCCAGGGCGCCCATCTCGATCGAGCGCACGACACTGTTCATGTCGTCGCTTGCCGATAGCACCACGACCGGGACGGTGTCCAACAGGTGGTCGGCACCCATCCGTTTGAGCACCTGGAAGCCGTCCATCTGCGGCATCGCCAGATCTAGAAGCACGAGATCGAATTCCCGTTCCCGCAGCAACTGCAACGCCTGTAGCCCATCCTCGGCCAGAGTGACGATGTAGTCGAGGCGTGTTAACTGGCGGTACAGGAGGTCCCGGTTGGCGGGGTCGTCATCGACGACCAGCAGTCTGGCTGCGTCCGGCTGTTTCTCCTTCGCGCCGGGAGCGGGGGTTCGCGGTATTCCGGGTTCGCCGGGAACGCCGGGTGCCGACACGTTGCCGGGCCCACCCGGATAGTCGACGAGTTGTGCGACGAGCACGGGCAGGCGAGCCGCCGCGGCGGCCAGTCTGGCGACATCCTCGGCAAGGAACGCGGTCGGTTCCGCTTTAGCGCTTTCGGCAAGACGGCCTATGACCTCCGTGAGCACCTGGAGCGGCGCCTCCATGGCCTCACGGAGCCCGGCGCCGATGCTGCCGGCGTGGAGTGTTTCTGCTTCCTCGAGCCGGGACACCGCAAGCCTATCGTCGATGAGCGACAGGATGTACTTTCCCTTGTCGTTGATGATGGTCAGCGTCGGAACCAGCGCCTCCAACCGCCGGTCCCTGGCTTCTTCGATGAGGAGTTCGCTGTACCCGATGATGGCATTCAGCGGGGTCCGGAGGTCGTGTCTCATGCGCGCGAGGAACGCCAGTGTGACGCGCCGCTCGTCGCCGCCGGGTTTGGGGTCTGCGTCGGCCTGACTCGCCATGTTCATGCGCTTGGCCTGTCACGACGGCCGCCATCGGCCCGCCCCACAGCCCTGCGCGCCTCCTGAGTAGTGCCTCGCCAGTCGAGCCGTGCTCGACGCACGGGCTCCCGTGTCTGTTTCCGGCGGGCCGTTGTCCAATGCGCCGCGCGGGGGAGTTTACCCGTGGAGGAGTCCGCAGTGCAAGTACAAAGCGCGGCTGGACGAGGTGATGAATGAATGCGCATCTCGC
>Ga0315288_10009683_pt1 | contig 12131 bp, 8 predicted proteins | sample YL17G11_20_MG_FD_203454 | JGI IMG/M metagenome (GOLD analysis project Ga0315288, IMG submission 203454) | Sediment microbial communities from Yellowstone Lake, YNP, Wyoming, USA - YL17G11_20 | ecosystem: Environmental > Aquatic > Freshwater > Lake > Sediment | place: USA: Wyoming | collected...
CGTGCAATTGTTCATCCTGCTGACGGCGTTCGCGGTACCTGTAGCAATCTCCATCCGGGCCACAGCCCAATCGGTGCCGAAAGAATTGGCGACACCACACAACCATTTTCCATCCGGCGACCATGTCAACTGCTGGAAGAATCCCTTGCGATCCAGGCGACTGACAACCTCTTTGGTAGCCAAATCGACAAAGTAAATTCCCTTCACGGACATGCACGCGATACGTTTACCTTCCGGTCCCCATGACGCCCACGTGTATTCGCCTTCGCTTCCATAAACCTCAACATTGCCCCCGTCACTGTCGGCAAACACCAGCTCGCCCTGCATCCCATGCAGGTTGTTGTCGAAGCTCTCAGCCAGGGCAATGCGCCGATACAAAATCCTTCGAGCATCCGGCGAGAATCGCGGCAGGCCTTCGTTAAACATCGGCGTATTCGTGATATTCTTTGTGTCCGATCCATCCGGACGCATGATGAACAGGTCCCAGTCACCTTTCATAGTCCGGGCGGCATAAATAATCCAGCCTTTCTTACACACTTCTTTGGCCAGCTCGGCAACCCTGGGATCGTCGTGCTTGCCGGCTGCGGGGGAGTTACTGGCAAGCGACAGGCCGGCAAATTGAGCGATGCCGGCGATAACGAGAAAAGTAAATATTCCAAAATGGGTTTTCATAGAAGTCTCCATCAATTCATCGCTTGTTCGCGTCAATTGCAGCATAAGTCCAGTGTGGCTCCCAGCCCATTGAAAGCTGCAGGATCGGTCCGGTTTTGGCGTCGGGATAGGCCTTACGCAAGGCTTCGTTCTTGCCGGCGATAACAGGAGTGTCTTGAAATCGAATGATTGCCATTGTTGTCAGGGAATTGTCCACCTCGCCGAGGTCCTGCTGCGACCTTGTAAAAAGAACATACTTTCCGTCCGGTGAAACACATCCGCCGTAGATATGCCGTCCTTCTTCTGCGTAAAGCACGCGTTTTTCCTTGCCGTCGCTGTCGGCCATCCACAACTGCGCCCAGCCGCCAATACCGGGGATAATACCGCGAGAGTAAACAACATGCTGCGAGTCGGCCAGCCAGTCGGGCGTGCAGTTGTAGCGGTCTACCTCACTTACGGCGTTTATTTCATCTGTTAACACATTGATCCGGCCGATGTTCCAGTACTGACCCAAGCCGTTGGCCGTGCCGACAAAACACTTGCCATCCGGCGACCAGACAAGCTGCTGAACGATGCCCCTGCGGTTCAGTTCATTAATAGTCTTCCTCGTGGCCAAATCAACGATCCGCACTCCCTTTATGGAAAGACAGGCAAGTTTCCTGGCATCAGGCCCCCACGAGGCCCAATTATAATCACGGCCCCAGATTCCCGGATTTGTACCATCTGCATCGGCGATAACGAGGTCATAAATACCGTACTTGTTATTATCGACAGCAGCTTCCCTGGGCATTCGATAGTATAGTATCTTTTGTCCGTCCGGCGAGAAACGTGCCGCCGCCTCATTGAACCCGGGGGTATTCGTGATGTTCCTGCGGCCTGAACCATCGGGACGCATCAGAAACAAATCCCAGTCACCATTGCCGGTATGCGCGCTGTAGATGATCCAGCCTTTAGCACGCACTTCTTCAGATAAACCGGTTACCCTGGAGTCATCATCACCTTCGGCAGGGAGCTTTTCTGCCTGCTGAGCCCCTTTCCCCTGGAGAGAGACACCAGTGATAATCATCAACACAAACGCTAACTGCCAAATTCGCATATAGATCCTGCCTTGCTCTAAAAACACTCTATTCTATCGATTTTGGCGATGAAGTACAACATTGAAAAGGCTCGGCAATAACTGCTCGACTCCACTATGTCTCCGAGGATGGCCGCTTTCGTTACAATTGCGAGAATGTGCGTCTGCTGGTATAATTCACTGCGATGAGTTTCACATGGACTGACGTATTCTAAGTCAGAACAACGGCGGTATGTAAACAAGGACAATCAAATGACGGATAGAAGTATTTCTCCTGAGAGGTCTGCGGCAGTTTCTCGCCGGTACGTTTGGTTAGGTTTACTGCTTACTTTTTCAGTTGTCTGCCAGGCGACAGAGACAGACCGGCAATGGACCGTATATTTGGCCCAGGACAAACATCTCGACTACAACTGGTGCGGTTCGGCAACCGAGGTCGAGTTGCGAATGACGGCGCTCCTTGACTACTTTCTGGATGCAGCCGAACGAAATAAGGTTTGCTGGAACCTGGATGGAACTCTCTGGGACCAGGTCTATCGGCGTCATCGCGGTCAAGCGGGTAGTGTGCGACTCCACGATGCGATCCGCAGAAGCCGTATTGGTTACGCAGGCAATTATGCCGTGCTTCTCTGGGGTATCATGGACACCGAAACCGCGATTCGGGCCTGCTATGGGGCTATTCCAATTGAGAAGTCCACAGGTGTGCCGGCGCGGACCGCACTGGTTATGGAGAATCCCGGAATGACGCTGGGCATAGCCAACATCCTTACAGATTGTGGATTCGATTTCCTGGGCAGGGGGATCTATCAGCTTCGAGCTGAAAGCTATCTTCATCACCGCGATCCGTATCCTCTGTTCTGGTGGAAGGCGCCAAACGGTAAACGCATCCTTGTGCGCTGGGATCTCTATCAGGATACAAAAAGCTGGGGTGGCTATGCCGAGGCCCATTGCCTGGCGGCCATGGCGGGTGAGAAGTGGAACGCGTTTGAGCTGCAGTCGTTTGGTGATCGAAACACTGAGGAGGTCTTCAGCAAGCGAAAGCAGTTTATTCAGCAGACCATCGAACGTTACAAGGCCTACGGCGAGAATTACCCGATTTCCAGCATTTTACTGCTCGGTACAGGATGGGACAATTGGACGCAAACGGAAGATTTCTCGGCATTTATCAGGAAGTTCAACGCGGAATCTGACGGGACCGTCCGGGTTGTGGACGGACGATACGATGACTTTTTCGTGGATGCCGAGCGGGAAATCCATGAGAAGAACCTGACGATCCCGGTCTTGGAAGGCACGTTCGGCATCTGTTGGGAAGAGTGGGCAGCCCATCTGGCGGGGCTGACCGCGGATTTCTGCCAGGCCGAGCGGCTGCTCCGACTGGCCGAGGCCTCAGAAGCTCTGGAGGCCATGTCAGGCCGGGGCGATAACAGTAGCCGCACTCTTCTCCGGCACGGCTTTTCAGAACTGATGAAGTTCGCCGAGCACGATTTCGGCGGGACAGATCGCCAGCGAGCGGCCTTGTCGGCAGGTGCCCGGGCGAGTGCGGTGACGCAGGCGATGGATATCGGCCGGTCTTTGGCACCGAGGCTTGCGGCGTGTCCGGCGCCGAATGCAGGTGATTCTACGCCGGAAAAAATGACATTCGAGTGGCGAGGCGGCCGTGTTGTGTTCGACCCGAACCAATGTGGCGTGGTTTCCATCACAGATGCTGGGGGAAGGGCCTGGGTGCCCGTCGGACAAGACATATCTTTGGGTCAGTTCAAACACACGCTATACCGCAGCCGGGCCCGGCCTGAGTCCGTTTTTCCGGAGCCGCTCCCCGCATCGACCGAACTCGTTCTGCTTAATCTTGTGAGCCGAAGGACTGACCGGGGAGTGCAGATCACGGCAGACTTTGAAAGATCGGGCTTTCAGATAGAGAGTACGTGGTTCTTTCACACGGCAAATCCCTGGATTGACGTTACCTATCGGCTGAAGGACGGATGGTCCGACGGTCCTCAGACGGTTGAGTTCTGCTTTCCATTTGCGATAGAAAATCCAACGTACCGGTACGATGCGCCAGGAGCCATTCTCATAGCCGGCCCTAAGCAAACCGGTGGCGATGATCTTCCCGGGGCCAATCCCCAGTTGTATGCCGGCGTGACCTTTGCGGTGGCAAGCGGGGGCGGTCGAACGGCTCTGCTTCTCACGCCGGACACGCTGCTTCTTAGGTTTGGCCAGAATGCCCCCGACAATCTGACTCAGATCACCTCGATGCCCATGATGAACTTGACCGGCAATGACTGGCAATTCGGACAGGGTGGTTGGAACGATTGGACGTTCCGCTACCGGATTGTCCTGCTCGATGAGAAATTTGATCCGGTGCGGGTTGTACAGGAGGCGCAACAGTTTGCGACGCCGCCGTTCCTTCAAGTGCCGGAACAGTCCCCGGCAGTGCCGAGTTTGGAAGCTCTCGACATCGATTTTTCCGGGGGGCCGCTGTTAGCATTCAAAGTCGGGCAAGACAATCGACGCCTGGTTTTGCGGTTTTGGAACGTACTAAATCGCACCGCCCAGGGTTCACTGAAGCAGCCTCCCGGATGGTCGCAGGCAGAGATTTGCGATGCACTTGAGCGGTCCATGAAGCCACTCGATACAGCAGGGGATAGAATTCGATTCAGTGTCGAGCCTTTGGAGATACTGACTATAGCACTTGCGAAAGGCGACTAAGTAGAAGGGGCATTCGAGGCTCGACAAGCCACGGTAGTCCGACCTTTGCTCCAGATAAACAATAACCACTACACAAGCCGCATGCGCCCATACAGAACTCCTGCAAAATTGCACACCTGCTTCACAAGTACCATCGGCGTTTTCAACGGCCTTACGAAGTATGGAAAGGCTGTACTTGTCAGGATTCTTAGCATTTACGGTCACGGTGCGATGCCTGCCGTTCATATCGCGAAAACGAACCACATTTTTTTGGGGCGATTCTTTTCCGTTAACACTCGTGAAATTACCTGATGGCAATGTTCCCAAAATGTTCCCAAAACAGAATAGGCATTCCGGGCAATGCTGTCGATAAAAAAGTTAATCTCTTGTTCAGAATGGAGTTATACAAATCGGGGAGACAAGATTTGAACTTGCGACCTCTGCGTCCCGAACGCAGCGCTCTAGCCAAGCTGAGCTACTCCCCGGTCAAACCGAATTATGAATATAGCACATCTATTATTGTAATGCAAGCTATAATAAATTTATTGGATCGATATCTATAGCGACCTTGACGGCAGGGCGGATGGGCGGCTCGGCCCGTAGGCGGGAGAACAGCCGCTGTATGGTCATCGTTTCGGGGGCCTGAATAATAATTTGCATCCTGTGGAAACGCTGGATTCTGCTGATTACTGCCGGCATCGGGCCGCGAACGGTTACTTCCAAAGCTTCCCGCTCGATAATCCGGTCTATTCTTTGACGCATTTGCTTGCTCGCTGCGTCGAGCTTGTCAAACTTCATATCCCGCAATCCGACCACGGCCAACCGCCAGAAGGGCGGCAGGTTGCAGGCCCTGCGATGCTTCAATTCCTCTGTAACAAAACCATCGAAGTCCCCGGCGACGGCAAATCTTATCGCCGGCTGATTGGGTAAAAATGTCTGGACGAAGACCGTCCCCTTTTTCGCGGAACGTCCCGCCCGCCCGGCCACCTGGGAAATCAACTGGAAAGTCCGTTCGTTCGCCCTGAAATCCGGCAGATACAGGCAGGTATCCGCACTGATAATCCCGACCAGGGTCACGTTTGGAAAATGCAGACCCTTGGCCAGCATTTGCGTGCCGGCTAATACATCGATCCTGCCTTCGCCGAAATCCTGGAGGAGCCGGTAATAGTCCTTGCTTGCCATCGAATCGCTGTCAACTCGCGATATGCGGGCATCGGGAAATTTCCTGGCCAGCTCCTCTTCGAGCCGTTGCGAACCAAGCCCGATCATTGCGAATCCCTTGCCGCACAGGGGGCATTTTTCGGGTACCAGAGTCTGCGCCAGGCAATAGTGGCAGATTGCATAGCCGTAATTCAGGTGCTCGCCCGTGACTGTTCGCATCCGTTTGTAGCGGGGGGCTTTAGACTTGTGAAAGGTCAGGGTGACATCGCAGTTGCGGCAGTTCAGCGTGTGCTTGCAGGAAGGGCAGAACACAAAATTGCTGTAGCCGCGCCGGTTCAGGAGCAAAATTGCCTGCTCCTTTTTCGCAAGGGTTTCCTTCAGATGCCTGGCCAACGGCTCACTGATCAGGTTTATGCCCTTTTGCGTAATTTCTCCCTGCTTTAAATCGATAAGCTTCATCTGCGGCATTGGCAGATCCATCACTCTTCTGGGCAGATTCAGCAGGGTAAAATATTTTTTGATCTGGCAATTCGACAGCATTTCCAGCGACGGGGTGGCACTGCCTAAAATACAATGTGCATTCGCCAGTTGTGCTCGCTTGATCGCCACGTCTCTGCCGTTATATCGCGGTGCTGTATCCTGCTTGTAGCTGGATTCGTGCTCTTCGTCAACGACGATCAGTCCAGGTTTCGCCAGGGGAGCAAAGACCGCCGAGCGGGCGCCGATAACAACGTCCGCTTCCCCAGATTTTATTTTCTGCCACTGCACGTTGCGTTGAGCTGCGTTGAGGCCCGAGTGCATCACGGCGATTTTCTCGAACCGTTCATTGAATCGCTGAACCGTCTGTGCCGTAAGAGCAATCTCGGGAAGCAGCACGATGGCACTTTTGCCTTTTTGAAGAACCTTCTGGATGGCCCTAATGTATAGCTCTGTTTTGCCGCTGTCGGTTACACCATACAGAAGCGTGACACCAAAGTTATCCGAGGCGATTTGAGCCTTGATCGAGCCGAGCGCCTTTTGCTGGTCCTCGTTAAGCAGGATGTGACCTTCCGGTTCGATAGATATCCCTTTCGGGATGACGGGCAGGGATTTTAATATTGTCTTATGGGCTATTTTAAGCAGTTGTTTTTCAGCCAGCCTTTTCAGCGGCTCCCTGCCGCAGCCGACCACATCCACAAGAACTTGCAGCTCCATCGCCGAATCCGGGCCGAGAGCCTGCCGTTCCAGAAGATGTTTAATGATATGCTTTTGTTTTGTGCCTCTCAATTCGTCGATTGTTTTTTCGGCCTCAGCGGCACTGATTTTCAGATAAACGTATTGCAGTGTTTTAACGCCGGCCCCTTTCTTGACCGCCGCCGGCACCATCGCTGCCAGGACCTGGCCGAGAGGGCAGACATAATAGCCGCTGATCCACTGGGCCAAATCCATCAGCTCGGCGTTCAACAACGGCTCTTTTTCTATCACACTGATTACAGTTTTTAGCTTATGCCTTTTGTCGTGTGCGGCGAAGGATTTTTCAAAGGGGACGTCGGCTTCGACACAGAATCCCTTTTCCAGCTTGTTTTTTCTCCCGAACGGAACCTCGACTCTCTGTCCGATCTGAATAGGCCAAATCTCATCCGGCACCCCATAGTCAAATTCCGTATCGGCAGCCGACTCGAACGCCACCCGAATAACATGTCGGCAGGGCGGTTCCCTGGTTTCTTCGGCAAACAAATCTTTAGTTTGGTATTTAGTCATTTGGCTATCTGAGGCAAAGCCTTGGGCGAAACATTGAGCTCCGCAGTTTTTTGCCGAGTTTCCAGTTTCAAAAGACACCAAAAGCCATAACCGGTGCGCCGGCAAACGCGACGGAAAAATCCGAGTGTCCCAACATTACGCCGTCCTGCTTACAAAGTAGCGTACCCTGTAATTTTACAAAAGCGTTATAAATTTTCGCAACCGCCCGGTCTTTTTTGGCGAGGTTGCCCGGCCGGGCCGGGATTCATACTTTCAACCAACATAAAGGGCAGTCGCCGCCGGGAAAAATCCGAACCGGTCAAAATTTTCAAAAACGAATATCTAACCTTCTGCAGATGGTCTTTGTTTTTAGTTGTGTTCAATGTTTCTTATCTTCCATATTAGTGTCATATAAACCGGCTTTTCGTCTCATTTCCGATTCCTTACTGATATACGTATCCTCGCGTATGTTCAGCCCGAGCTTTGCGATCAGGCTCTTGATATAATCAAGGTGCGGGCAAGGTGTCGAATGGAAATTATCTTTGGTTATGCAGGAGGATAGCTGCACGACGATTCGATCTTTTGTTATTCCTTCAGCCTTATCGATCCGTCGGATTAAATTGCTCAGCTTACGGTGGACCGCCCGGCCGCAGCAGCCGCCACATGTCAGATTGAGCATGCGATACGTCTTGTCCTTTGGGTATGCGGCAAAACCGCCGGTACGTTCGTTAAATGCCCTCTCGCAGTTGTAGCCGGAGCAGCGTTCTTTGACAATATGGCATTGAACTACAACGATATAATCTTTGTCCTTCATATTTATCATATTTTCAGCTTTCTGATCCCTGAGCTTAAAATGTTCCGTGGCGATTTCGTTAATATAACCACTGATATGGAGGCAGTAAATTATCGATCCATAACATCTTTGACAAGCATTTGTTTAATTTTTTGCCGGACATCTCCTGCAATCCTCACAGAATCTTCTGCTTCCTGGCGTGTGATTATTTCCCAATCTCCGGGATAGCGAGTGTCAACTGCGTAGCGATTAATTCAGGCCGAATGTTCATAAAGGACCCTGCCCTGCCTGACTGCCGGATATAAGATATGGCCGGCTATATCATGATATTGTTCGAACTCCTGCGGCGTAACAACTATCAGGTCTAATGGAATGTCTCTATCAGCCAGAGAGGCGTCAATCTTTGCTGCCTGTTTTCTTTTGGAACCTCTCGTGTCCATAACAATAAGCAAATCCACATCGCTGTCAAAATTGGCTGATCCGCAAGCGTGTGAGCCAAAAAGAATTATTTTTAGCGGATGGAACTCGGAGACTATTCGTTTGACGATCATATCAATTTTTTGATGCACATTTTCCATAATCACCAATCGATTATACAAATGTATTTTTTTTAGTGTACTCTAATAACATCGGCCTTACTAATTATTTGAATTTAAAATGTTCTGTGGCTGATTGGTTAATATGCTCGCCGATGGCAAGCGATGCCGTCGCGGCCGGTGACGGTGCGTTCAGAACGTGAATGGAATTGCCTTTCCGTTCTATCTTGAAATCGTCGATCGGCCGGCCGTTCGGCTCAATCGCCTGGGCCCGCACACCCGCCTTACAGGGTTTTATATCATCGTCCTGCAGCGACGGGATCAACCTTTGCAGTTGCCGGAGAAACAGTTTTCTGGAGAATGCCCTGGCATACTCGCCCAATCCGTATCTCCAGTATTTGAAGAACATTTTCCAGAGCCCGGGATAAGACAGGGCGTCCCATGAATCGGCCAGGATGAAATCGGTTTTGCCGTAACCTTCCCGCTTGAATGAGAAGACTGCGTTCGGCCCGCACTCGACGTTGCCGGCAATCGTTCGCGTAAAATGGACCCCGAGGAAGGGCAGGGCCGGGTCCGGAACGGGATAGATCAGCCCTTTGACTTTCTCCTGCGCCTTTTCCGTCAGCTCGTAATAATCACCGCGGAAAGGGACGATCCTCATTCCCGGTGCGACGCTGTCCATTTTTGCCACCCTGTCACACTGAAGGCCCGCACAGTTGATAATATACTTCGCGCCGAAAGATTCTTGATTCGTCACAATCTTCGTATAGAAGTCGTGCTTATCGAGTGCTGTGACCTTGTGCGAAGTCAGAACCTTATTGCCGTTGCCTTTTTTCTCTATAAGCTCGCCCAGCTTCTCTGCAACTTTGATAAAATCAATAATTCCCGTGCATGGCACACGAATGCCCGCGATGCCTTCGCAGGAAGGCTCAATTTCTTTGATTTGCTCCGGCCCGATTTTTTCAACGCCCTCTATATTACTTTCCTGGCCGTTCCGGAGAATCGTTTCGAGGTTAGTTAATTCTTTTACCTTTGTGGCAACAATGATTTTTCCGCAAATTTCGTAGGGGATTTTGTGCTTTTTGGCAAATTCGACAAGTTCCTTCCGTCCTTTAACGCAGGTCTTGGCCTTATTCGAGCCGGGCGTGTAATACAGCCCGGAGTGGATAACGCCGGAATTGTGGCCCGTCTGATGTGCGGCGACTTTTTCCTCTTTTTCCAGCACGGCGATGCGAATATCGGGATGGCTCAGCATAATCTTATAGGCCGACGCCAAACCGACAATCCCGCCGCCTATGACGACAATATCAAAATCAGTGCTTCCGTTCATTAATTCAAATCCCAAAATTCCAAATCAGATTCTTAGCCCATACAATAACCGACACATCGGTGAGCGTCAATTGTGAACCATGTGTCGATTGGACTGATTAAGAGCCTGTCTGAATAACGGTTTGCTATAACATGTCATGCTGAATCCTTCGACTTCGCTCAGAACAGGCTGCGCGAAGCATCTGGATTCCGAACGGCGATATCAAGCCCAGATTCTTCGGCTTCGCCTCAGAATGACAGATGCTAAAGGCTAATTCGGACAAGCTTTAAGTGTGTGAAACTCGGGAAGATGCAAGATGGGATTTGAGCGTAAGTTTAGAAAGCCGTGGCAGATACAGTTATAAATCCGGCACGATTTCGGGGTAGACCTGGCCTGATGAATTGATTTTGAATACGTAAATCAGCCCTTCTCTGAGCTTCCAATAGACGGCATTGCCATAGATTGCATCGATATCGTATTCGGCGAGCTTCTCGGTGTCGTTCGCCAGCTCCCAGATTTCAGACCAGAACATTTTCCTGTGCTCTATCGGCAATGCCTCAAGCAGGTCCTTATATCTTTGGGGTTCGGCTCCCGGTTCTTCGATGGCAAAGCCTTCTGCCGGCGTCATTTTCTCGCCGTAGACCCTTCTCCACATGTATAATGCCCTTGTCCTGCCGTCCATGACCATTTTGCTGCCGAACTTCACGATCAGGGCGTCGAAGTGGATTATATCGCCCGCGATTGTATATTCTTTTTCCAGAATCTTATTGAGCTTATCGTCTCTGGCCGTCTCAACGAAGCGTATCGTCGTGAAAAGCTCCCCATCCTTCATTTCCTGGCCGATCACCTTGGCATAGCCGATCTGGTCCTCACGGCTAAGGTTGGTGAGCGCCTGCTTTAACTCCTTGTTCTCGGCCAGAAGCTCGTGGATAGTCGCAATCGCCTTGTAAGGCGTGCGGCCCAGATAGACCACCCCGGCAAGAACCGCCCCGATAACAATCAGAGGCAAGACCTTCAGTTTTTTTCGCCCTTCGGCCATCTATCCCTTTTCGCCGGTAAATCACAATTCTTGTACGAAAACCTTCCTTTCCTACTTTATCATCGGCTCTGCCGCCCGATTCTCTGAACTTTTCTCTGCGCAGTTTTGGCCGCTAATGTTCCGTGGCCGGGCTCTGTTATCCGCGGCATTACAATTGTAAGAGGTGCGAGTTTATACTTTTAAGGTGGTTTCCTGGATTTTTGAAAATTTGCAGCAGAGAAACTGGGAAAAAATTAGGGCGTTATTTCTACTGGTGAGCTGCCCAGCCAGTTTGATGCCAGCAGGTATAAGTCAGCCCGGTTAATGAGCCCGTTACAGTCGAAATCCACCATGGCGTTTTACTCAGGCTGCGATTGGGAGGCCATCCATGACTTCGACAAAATGGCGAAATCATCGAAATTAATAATATGATCGTTGTTGCCATCGCCTTCCAGAAGTGTGCCCATTTCTACTGATGACCGTGGGGCAGAAATGACCACGTTCCTCTTCACATTCATTAGAGTCGCCTCGCCAAGCATGGTGATATCATAGGTGCCCGGCGCAATACCCGTCGCTTCGCAGACTGACGTATTGGCGGCAGCAGATTTTGTGGTGGTCAATTTGAACTCATAAATCGTAGCATCGTTCAATACATCGGCTCCCGGCGTAAAGAACTTAACGGTCAATGGGACGGCCCGCCCGGCATCAGGACGGCTATCACCTTGAAGAACCACAGAAATAGACACCAGGGTTTCTATTGGGCCTATGCTGACTATTGCCTGGGGGATGTGTGAAGCGGGTATATTTGTGGCGGCCTGAATGCCTGTTCGCTCGCCAGGGATTAATTCGGACTCAAAGCGACAACCTAAATCAATGGCGGTGGCCTGGATGAGCATACTACCGGCCACAAAACCGACTTCTAATTGAGCGTACTCTTGCCCGACATAGGAAGAATCAAGGCAGAGTATGATATAACACGGCGCCTGAGGTAAACCGCTGACGGCTGATTGCAGCCTGCCCCTTGAATCTGCAGGCCGCGTGCCGCCTCTTCCGGCACTTTTGGAGTCTATTTGCTCGATCCGATGATCTATGGTCGCCATGCTTGTGTCGGTATTTCTATTGTGATAGCGAAAAACACCATTTTCGTTCGCAAAATAAATGCTCCGGGTCAGGTAATAGTTGGCCCA
>Ga0315288_10009684_pt1 | contig 12131 bp, 6 predicted proteins | sample YL17G11_20_MG_FD_203454 | JGI IMG/M metagenome (GOLD analysis project Ga0315288, IMG submission 203454) | Sediment microbial communities from Yellowstone Lake, YNP, Wyoming, USA - YL17G11_20 | ecosystem: Environmental > Aquatic > Freshwater > Lake > Sediment | place: USA: Wyoming | collected...
AGAGGATGACGCGGCCCATCTGGATTTCCCACTGCGCTTGCGCCTTGGACAGGGAGTGCAGGCAGAAGCCCAGACTCTGGAGATCCCTGCGGATCTTACGGAACATTATTCCATCCTTATCCTGGATTTCCCATATGATGTTGCCCACAACCATCGTGAGCCATCTTTCGAGTATTCTAACCAGGCCGCGCGCCTCAGGAAGCCGAAAAAAGTAGCCGAAAACCTGTGTCTACCGAGAACTCCGTCCCCCACGACCTTCCATGAGAATCGATAGCCTGTCAAGACGGAATCTTCGCAGTGGTTTCCTGCGAGGAAGCGGTTCATCTCGGTAGCAGTGGCGGCAAGTCGACGCCCTCGTCCAGGAAGCTCTGCCAGGCCGCCAGCAGGTCGTGCGTGAAGTACTTGTTGGACTGGCCGTGTTTGCGCTTGCCGGCCAAGGGCGGCAGCTTCACCGTCCCGTGGCGGGCAACTGTCTCGCAGCCGGTGTGAAGGACGCCGCCGTGTGCGGCGTCCCTCTACTCCCTAGCTACCGCAGGAGAGTTCGAAATGTCCGCGTTCGGGGGTCCAAACGTCATTGAGACCAATTTCTTTCATTTTTCCGCTAGGCGCAACGGGTAGGTACAATCTGTTGCGCTACAACCCGGGCAACTTCCTGCGGAGGCTGGCGTTGCCCCAGAGCGTGAAGCAGTGGTCGTTGACGACGCTGCGGGAGAAGCTGGTCAAGATCGGAGCCAAGGTCGGCGGCCCCACACTGCCGGTTCAAACGTATTACCTGACAAACCGCCGGCTGATTAGTGCCAGCCGGGTCGGAGAGGACTTGATGACGGCATCTGTGATGGGCGCCTTGGGACAGGTGAGGCTGGGCGCGTCCTTCCTGGGCGCAGCCCTGGTGTGCGGCCTGGCGGGGATGGTCGCGGGTTCCGGTCCGGCTGTCGCTGCCGCCCAGAGCACGCAGCCGGCGACGCAGCCGGAATCGTCGGCGACTCCTTCTGGCGGCGCCTGGCGCGACTGGTACGACCGCAGCAAGAATCCAGTAACCTGGCTGAAGTGGGGCGCGGATCTGCGGCTGCGCTGGGAGTACTACAACAACGCCCACACGCTCAACCAGGACCTGCCCGCCCACGAACGGGACTATTACCGCCAGCGGGCCCGGCTGTGGGGCACCTTCCTGCCCTTCCCGAACGTGGAGATCAACACCCGGCTAGCCTGGGAATTCCGCGCCTACGTCGCACCAGACGCGATCAACTCCTCGACGGGCAGGCCGTATACGCACACCAGCATGGACGAGGCCCTGTTCGACGTGCTGAATGTGCGGTTCCGCAACTTGCTGGGCGGGGGCAGCCAGGGCAAGGACGCCGACCAGCTCGACCTGACGGTCGGTCGGCAGGACATCTGCCTGGGCGACGGATGGCTGGTCGGCGACGGCACGCCCCTGGACGGCTCGCGGACCACCTTCTTCGACGCCGTTCGCGCCACCTGGGCATCGAAGCCCGCCCGGACCACAGTCGACCTGATCTACATCAACCAGCACGCTGACAGCGACTGGCTGGTCGAGCCGTTCAGCGCCACTGAATACCCCCTGTCCGAGCAGGACGAGCAGGGCGCCATCCTCTACGTCAGCAACAAGTCGATCAGCAAGACGACCCTGGACGGCTATTTCATCTACAAGCACGACGAGCCGGCCGACGGGCGAAGCTCGACCGCCCCGTGGCTCAAACCGCTGAAGCGCGGCGAGCAGGGCGACGTCTACACCTTCGGCGGGCGAGTGGAGCGCGAACTGGTGAGGCGGCTTTTCGCCACCGGCGAGCTGGCCTACCAGTTCGGGGGAAAAAACGGGCGGACGCTGTCAGGGCTGGGGTTCAACGGCCTGCTGTCCTACCGCTACGGCGATCGGCGAGACAACCAGTTCCGCCTAGCCTATGAATATCTTTCCGGCGACAACCCGCACACCCCCGGCCGCAACGAGGGCTTCGACCCGCTGTGGGGGCGGTACACCCGCTGGAACAACGACGTCTATCAGCCTCTGACCAACATGGAGACGGACAGGAGCACCTACTACCAGAACTACCACCGCATCAGTCCTGGTTGGAGTTGCAAGCCGTCGGCGCAGACCGAGTTCTGCTTGGACTACCACCTGCTGTTCGTGGCGGCGAACTCGTTGGCCGGGATGCCTGCGGTTAACGACACCAAGAACCCGGCCAGCTTCACGTCGGGTTCGTTCCGCGGGCAGCTTCCCAGCGCCACGTTCCGCTACAAGATCAACGACAACATCAGCACCAGCGTGACGGGCGAACTGTTCGTGCCCGGCAACTACTACAGCGACTTCCGCAACGACATCGCCGCCTTCCTCCAGTGGAACATGGTCCTGAGTTGGTAGCGCGGCGTGCAGGGGCCTTCAGTAGAACCATTCGGGGGCCCGCTCGGCCGCTTCGGCGACGGCCCGGACGTTGTGTGCTGGAGCAGCGACTTTCGTGCGGTGGACGTTCGGGTAATCCAACAGCCGAAGAGGGCTGCGACGACAATGATGTGACAAGTTGATGAGCCGCGTCGTGTCGATCAGGAAGTCCCCGCAGCCGTGAGTGAGGGCCGTGTTGGGCAAGGGCGCAGGGTGGTTGGTGCGAGAGGCGACAGGCCGACCGTCCTGGCGTTACGCCACGCGCTTCAGCGTGACGATCGGCAGGTGCTTGCGTCCATGGTGATGATCCAACACAAGTTGCAGGCAAACACCGGGCTGGCCACGTACCTTCGCCGGCGGCGCCGCGCAACTTGAGCCAACCGGCCAGCATGGCCGTGGCTCGAATCGTGGTCTCCGGCAAGCGGAAGAGATCCATCGGTAGCGTTCCTCGGGCGTGCAGCCGCCGAGCCAGGAGTGAGGCCGATGGGTGTTGTACCAGCCGATGATCGCGCTGACCTCGTCACGCATCTTCCGATGGTTTAGCGGAACAAGAACACGTCGGAGCCCTTCGTCCTTTAGCGTCCGGACGAAGCGTTCGATGACGGCAGCGATCCACCAGCAGAACGGCCAGCACTGGGGCAGGGAAAAGGGCAGCCAGGCAGTCCAGAAGCCCGATCCGGTGGGCACGAGAGTCAGATCCCCACGACCATCTGGCTCTCTTCAGGCATCCCGGAGGGCTCCACAAGGACTTGCGACGCCGGGAATTCGCTTATCGAAAGGCCAAAGCCCGGTAGAATTGCGAACATCGTTGACGGCGGTCGTCAGCGAGATGTCATCTGATATTCTAACAAATGGGGCTTCTCCTGTTGCATTGGTCGAGCTGTCACCGATGGTGACGGCAGGAAAGGGAAATGTCGGCTAACCTCTAACCTGATGGTGAAAGGATCGCCATGGGCTCCAAGTGGAACTATCGCTGGCCCGTTTTGACCAGCTACGACCAGGATCATTGTCAGAACATCGAGATGCCTATCGGCGGCATAGGCACGGGAACGGTTTCGTTGGGCGGGCGGGGCGACCTGCGGGACTGGGAGGTGGTCAACCGCCCCGCCAAGGGTTTCACGCCCACCGGCACGTTCTTTGCCCTCTATGCAAGGCAAGCCGGCGGCCAGGCCGTGGTGCGGGCAATCGAAGGTCCTTTGGAAACGCAGTTTCTTAACGGCATGAAGGGCGCCACCTCGAGCGAGCCGGGGCTGCCCCGGTTTCGCGGCGTGCAGTGGAAGGCCGCCTACCCGCTGGCCCAGGTGCTGTTGAGCGATCCGGACGTCCCGGTCCAGGTTCGAATCGAGGCCTTCAACCCGCTGGCGCCAGCCGACGCCGACGCCAGCGGCATTCCGCTGGCAGTGCTGCGCTTTGTGCTCATCAACCGCACGAGCAAGCCCGTGCGGTGCTCTGTCTGCGGCAACCTGCGCAACTTCATCGGGGACGACGGCGTCGCGGCCCTGGCGAAGGGCAACGTAAACACGTTCCGCCAGGCGGACGGCCTTCGCGGCTGGTTCCTGGCGTCGCAGGGCGTCGACACGCAAGCCGAGCAATGGGGCACCATGGCCCTGGCCACGAGCGACCGCGGCGAACTGACGCATCGCCAATGGCTGGACCCGGACGGGGTGGCAGGCTTCGAGATCGCCCGCTCGCGGGCGGACTTCTGGGACAATTTTGCCCGTGGCGGCAGGTTGGCCGATGCGCCCGCCGTGACGGCCAACCGACCGGTGGCTTCGCTGGCCCGCGGCGTGGAAGTCCCCTCGCACGGCGAAAAGGCCGTCACATTCCTGCTGACCTGGCACTTCCCCAACCGCAAAACGTGGTCGCCGCCCAAGACGGCGCCGGGCCAGCCCTGCTGCCCGCCGGAGACGGTCGGCAACTGGTACGTCCGACAGTACGCAGACGCCTGGGATGTGGCCGCCCGCACCGCGCCTCGCCTTGCGGAATTGGAGAACCGCACCGTGGCCTTTATTGGCGCCTTGTGCGGCAGCGACCTTCCGGAGGCGGTGAAGGAGGCGGCGCTGTACAACCTCACCGCCCTTCGCAGCCAGAGTTGCTTCCGCGCCAGCGACGGCACCCTGATGGGCTTCGAGGGATGCAACGATCACGCGGGGTGCTGCCTGGGCTCCTGCACGCACGTTTGGAACTATGAGCAGGCCACGGCCTTTCTGTTCGGCGATCTTTCGCGGTCGATGCGCGAGGTGGAGTTCCTCCACGCCACGGATGAGCGGGGCTTGATGAGTTTCCGCGTGGTGCTCCCGCTTGAGCGGGCGAAGGAGCACGGCAAGACGGCCGCCGACGGGCAGATGGGTTCATTGATGAGGTTGTACCGCGACTGGCAATTGTGCGGCGACGACGCATGGCTGGTCAGGCTCTGGCCACAGGCGCGCAAGGCGCTGGAGTTCGCCTGGATCGAAAACGGTTGGGACGCCGACCGCGACGGAGTGATGGAAGGCTGCCAGCACAACACAACGGATGTGGAGTTCTACGGCCCCAACACGTACGTCGGCTCGTGGTACCTTGGCGCGCTGCGGGCGTGCGAGGCAATGGCCGGCCACGTGGGCGAGGGCGACTTTGCGCGTCTCTGCGGCGACCTGGCCGGTCGCGGCGGGCAATGGATCGACGGGCACCTGTTCGACGGCGAATACTATGTTCAGGAGATCCGCCCGCCCGCCGGCGGCGACGCAATCCCCGCGTGCCTGAAGATACAGCGAGACGCCGACCTGTCCGAGCCGTCCAACCAGTACGGCCGCGGGTGCTGCACCGATCAACTGGTGGGCCAGTACATGGCCCACGTCTGCGGGCTGGGTCATCTGCTGAAGCCCGCCCACGTCCGCAAGGCCCTGGCGAGCGTCATGAAGTACAACTTCCGCGACAGCACGTTCGCGCACGTCAACTGGTTCCGCGCGTTCGCCACCAACGAAGACGCCATGCTGCTGTTCGGCACCTGGCCCAAGGGAAAACCGCCTCGCAATCCGCTGTTCCGCTTCACGGAGAACTGGACCGGCGTGGAGTACGCCGCGGCCGTGGCAATGATGTATGAGGGTCTGACGGCCCAGGGGCTGAAGGTCTTCCGCGCCATTCGCAACCGCTTTGACGGGAAGCGGCGCAGCCCGTTCAACGAGCCGGAGTGCGGCCGGTATTACGTTCGGGCCATGGCGAGTTGGGCTGGGCTTCTGGCGATGACGGGCTTCCACTATTCCGCCGTCGATCGCTCGCTCGCCTTCGCCGCCGCTGACGGCCCGGCCACGTGGTTCTGGTCCAACGGCTACGCCTGGGGCATCGTCCGCCAGCGGCCAGGGAAGGGCAAGGTCCAGGTCGAGCTGCGCGTCGCCGAAGGGACTCTGGACGTTCGGCACGTGTCGCTGAAGGGCGCCGGCTCGGTGGAATGGAAGACGACAAAGCACCTGTCCGCCGGCCGGACGTTACGGTTCGCCGTGAATCGACCTCACCACGGCCGAAACATGAAAAACGCCCCGGCCGCAATCAGGGCAAAACCGACTTAGCAGTTCCTCGCCGTTACGCAAGGCGATAACCCCATCTATCTTTAAAGGGATTGTACACTCCCAAGGTGCCCGGTGGCCGACCGCATCGTCAACACGACCGAAGAAACCACCAAGAACCTCCGCAAGCTCGTGGACAAGGTCGGCAATGGGCTGGCGTTTGTGTAGCGGTGGCGATCTTCACAAGAGAAAGGGAGTCTGGGATGCGTGCAATGGCAGCTTTAGTGAGCCCATCATCAGAGGAACCCTTCTGTTTGCTGCATGGTTCCAGACTGGTCATGAGCAAATAGCGCCGCCCGCGTGTCTCTGTTTCCACTTCGAACACGGTGAGGACCCCTCTAGTCGGGCGCACCGGGAATTTGCTTGTCGAAGCTCCAAAGCGAGGTAACATCCTGGAGACTGCTGACGGCGGTCGTCAACAGAAAGGCAGACGGGAAATGTCGGTTCCTATCAGTTTCTGGAGGGAGATGACCACATGACACGGCACGCATGGATGGGTTTCGCGGCCTGGTTCGGCCTGGCGGTTGCGGTCGTCGCAGCGGAGCCGCAAGACACGGCGAACCAACTGCAGAATCCGGGGTTCGAGGACGGGGCGGGCAACGCCCTTGCCGCATGGACCAACTATGGCCGCGGGTCCGTGGTGGACCGCACCGTTTTCCACAGCGGTCAGCAGTCGGTCCAGTGCACGGCGCGCGGGGACAAGGATGGGATGGGCGTCCTCCAGGTCATCCGCTACGACAAGCCGGACAAGCGCCCGATCATCCTCGGCGGCTGGAGCAAAGCGGAGAACGTGCACGGCGGCGACTACTGCGTCTACCTGGACATCCTGTACGATGACGGCACGCCGTTGTGGGGCCAGCGGAGCGATTGGCGCGGCGGCACGCATGACTGGGAGTACAACGCCAGCATGTGCCATCCCAAGAAGCCGGTCAAGGAGATCAAGGCGTACGTGTTCGTCCGCAATCTGACCGGGACCGTTTGGTTCGATGATATCAAGGTCCACCGCGGCGGGCTGCACTTGACGAGCGTGCGGTGCGGCTCGAACTACCCGGCCAGCCGTGCCGGCCTGCGGATCGCAGCGGATCTGACCCAGAAAGCGGAGTGGCAGTGCGTGCTGACGGCCGCCGGCCAAACGGTGGACACGCTGGCGGGGTCGGGCAACCGGATCGACTGGTTCTGGCCGAGGCGTGACGGGCTGGCGCCGGACGCACTGAAGATCACCGGCAAGACGCCGTCCGGGGAGACGGTGGAACACGAGCTGAGGATTCCCGCTGCCCCACCGCAACCCAGGAACCCGGTCGAGAACGGCTACGCGGTGTGGACGCGGAACTCGATGCAGAAGATATACCCCACGGAACGGCCGCCCGTGCCGCTCGCGCCGCCTCAGGCCAGCCTGACGCTGGCGCGGAACGAGCGCGAAGGCCTGCAGCTCGCGATCACGCCGGCCGACGTGGTGACGCTCAAGAATTTGACGGTCACGGTCGGCGCGCTTACGAACGAGGCGGGCGACGTGTTCCAGGCCGAGAACATCCAGTGGTATGTGGTCGGGTACATCTGGGTGGACATGCCGTCCGGCCATCCCCTGGCCCCCGACGTGTCCAACTGGTGCCCGGAAGTCCTGTTGCCGGCCAAGCCGTTCGACGTGCCCGGCGGGCGGACGCAGACGGTGTGGCTGAACGTTTTCGCGCCGGAGACGGCGAAGCCCGGGGTCTACCGCGGCAAGGTGACCGTGCAGCCGACCGGCGCCGCGGCTACGGACGTGCCCGTCACCGTGCGGGTGCGGTCGTTTGCGTTGCCACGCGCGCCCCGCATGAAGACCGCGTTTGCGATCATGGACGGGTTCTCCCGGCACACCTACGGCACGCTCACGCCCGAACTGCGCCGCCGCGGCGTCGACATCATGCTCGAGCACCGCTTGAACCCGGACGACATCTCGCGCACCGAGCCGCCGCCGCTCGAGGACCTTCTCTACGCCCGCGACCGGGGCCTGAACACGTTCAACATCCTGAACCTGGTTCCAAAGCCCAAGGACAATCCGCTCTGGGTCTGCCTCATGCCGCTCTCGGCGTACGGCCCGGGGTTCACGCAGGAACTTGCAGCGCGCCTCGACGACTACATCGCCCAACTGCGGAAGAACGACCTGGCGAAAATGGCTCACTTCTACGGCTTCGACGAGCGAGGCGAGGAGTACGACGAGCTGATCAAGGGCATCTGCAAGTTCCTCAAGGAGCGCTACCCCGAGGTCAGCACGTTCACCACGGCAGGCTACATGTACCAGAGGCGCGAGAAGACGCCGCCCGGTTACCAGGACTATATGGACTGGTACTGCCCCCTGACGCCGAGCTACAAGCCCGAACTCTCGGAGAAGCTCCGCGCGCTGGGCAAGCAGGTCTGGTGGTACGTCTGCTGCGTCCCGCACTACCCGTACGCCAACTTCGCCTCCCTGGACTATCCCGCCATCGATGGGCGGCTCCTCGGCTGGATGACCTACGGCTATAAGGCGGACGGGCTGCTCTACTGGCACGTGAACTTCTGGGGCGACAACAAGGTGATCGACAGCAAGGACCCCTACCTCGAGTGGAAGCCGACCTGCCTCGCGCGGATGACCGATGACGGCGTGCTCGTCTATCCCGCGCCACAGGGGCCGGTGAGCGGCATTCGCCTCGAGAACATCCGGGACGGGATCGAGGACTACGACTACCTCTGCCTGCTGGCCGAGCGCAAGGGCCGCAAGGCGGCGATGAAGTATGTGGATCGGCTCGTGAAGAGCATGACCGAGTACTCGCGCGATCCGGCAGCGCTCTACCAGGTGCGCGATCAGATCGCCGCGGCGATCGAGGGCGGGAACTGAGCGGTGCCGGGTGTAGCGGCCCAGCGAATTGTTCGCTCGATTCCTCGGCCTGCGAATGGTAATCGAAAGCCGGAATGAGACGATTGTCCGACGTTGGGAACCCCACGACCTCTGTGAGGACCGATGGCACGTCAAGACGGAATCTTCGCAGTGGTATCCTGCGCGGAAGCGGCTCATCCTTCTATTAGCGGGTCACTGCGTCGCTCGACTCGCTGTGGTGCTCAGCAGGCCCGAACATGGTTATCGGAGGCCACGGTGGCACATTCTCCGGGAGTAGGGTCATGCCTGCCTGACGGCCGGCACGCCGAAATGGTCGTGGGATGCTCACCGGGCCATAGCCTCAAGCCTCGCAGACGAGCCATGCCTTTCTGCGTCCATAACCCGCTACGGTCTGTCCACGTCTCATGGTGCAGGAAGTGCGTGATCCGGTTCTTGACGGCCGTTTGTCGCTTCACCAGGTTTTGCCGGCTAACCGGAGCGTGGGAAAAGGGGCCCCGTCGGGGGGTACTGGAGACACAGCAGGCCATCATGGCGAAGCTCAGACACGTGCTGCGGAAGATAAAACCCCAGAAGTGGGTTCCACAAGACTGGTTCGGGCTGGAGCCATATGCCGAGAGAAAGGGCTGCTACGTCAATCGCAGCCGGCACGTGCCATTGTGGTGGCAGGAGTCTGGCAGCTCATCTACCGGCGAGCTGCCGGCTGGGGCTCCTCTGGATTAGCCTGTAGGCCCACGGGGTGCGCAAATGCGTCGGAGTGGCAGTGGAAAAGCCATATAAGAAGGAAAACCCCGCGCCCTATTCGTGGCGGAGCGCCTCGATGGGGTCCAGCCGGGCGGCCTTAATGGCCGGGAACATGCCGAACAGCACCCCCACCGTCGCCGCGAAGCCGAAGGCCAGCGCCACCGCCCACAGAGGGATGTACGCCTTGTCCAGTTTGGCCGCGGGGATCGAGGCCATGATAGACGTCAGGAGTTGCCCGCCCAGCACGCCGATCAGCCCGCCCAGCAGACAGAGCATGACCGCCTCGACGAGGAACTGGAGCAGGATGATCGAGGGTCTGGCCCCGACGGCCTTGCGAAGGCCGATTTCGCGCGTCCGCTCCGAGACCGACACCAGCATGATGTTCATGATGCCCACCCCGCCCACCAGCAGCGAAATGCCCACGATGCCCCCGGCGATCAGCGTGATGACGGTGGCGATCTCGGTAAAGCGGCGCAGGTACTCCTCGACGGCCTCGATCTCGAAGTTGTCGGGCTGACCCATGGCGATGTGCCTGGCCCGTCGCAGGAAGAACCGCAGCTCGGCCCGCGCGTCCTCGGAAAGCTCCGGACTGCGGCACGAGGCCAGGACGTAGCTGACCGACTCGGTCATCTTCCAGCCGGCCTCGAAGGGAACGAACAGTTCGAGGTTCCTCCCCTCGCCCCCGAAGACAGACGTTTCCGCCCGCGGCTCCAGCAGGCCGATGACCACGAACGTCCTGCTGCCGACCAGGATGGACTGGCCGGTGCAGTCGCGGTCCAGTTGGAGCTTTTCCTGGAGCTTGGAGTCGATCAGGCAGACGCTGGTCCCGCGCGTGGCGTCCACGTGGGAGAAGGGCCTTCCCTGGCGGACCCAGCGGTTCTCGATCTTGTGCCATGCCGGGTCCACGCCGGTGACTATCACGTCGCCCAGCGAGACCTTGCCGCACTTGACCGTCTGCGACGTGCGGGTGATGCGGGTGAACGCCTCGACCGATGGGCAGTGCTCCTGCAGGTCGTCGAACATCCGCGGTTTGAACGCCAGCGTCTGCCACGGGGCGTGCCGCTGCGGGCCGCTGTCCGGCCGGTGCGGGACGATGAAAATCTTGTTGGTGCCGAAGGCCTCGAAATCCTTCAGCACGCTGGTCTTCAGCCCGGTCAGGGCGGCGATGACGGCCGTCACGCTCGCCACGCCGATGACGATGCCGATCATCGTCAGCACCGAGCGGACCTTGTTGGCCCAGACCTGCGCCAGCGCCAGCCAGGCGCTCTGGCCCGCCAGGCGCGCCAGGGTAATCGGCAGGCTGAGCAGGCGCAGCAGGATCATGCCGTCGGCCCTCCGGACGGCGGAGGCGGCGCCGGAGGAGACGCCGGGACCGGAGGCAGAGAGGGCCCAGGAGGCGGCGAGGGCGCGGTCGCCCACACGGCGTCTTTCTCCACGGGCAGGTCGGAGGAGACCCGCCCGTCCTTCATGCGGATGATCCGCCGCGCGTGCCGCGCCACGTCGGGCTCGTGCGTGACCATGAGGATGGTCTGGCCCTCCCGGTGCAGCTTGGCGAACAGGGCCAGGATTTCCTCGCTGGTCCGGCTGTCGAGGTTGCCGGTGGGCTCGTCGGCCAGCAGGATGCTGGGGTTCATGATCAGCGCCCGGGCGATGGCCACGCGCTGTTTTTCCCCGCCGGAGAGCTGGTTGGGACGGTGGCGGAGCCGGTCGCCCAGGCCCACGCGCTGGAGCGCCGCCCGGGCCCGCTTCTTGAGGGACCACCAGCCGCCGGGGGCGTACAGCAGTGGCAGGGTCGCGTTCTTCGTCGCGTTGAGCCGCCCCAGTAGCTCAAAGGACTGGAAGACAAAGCCGATCCGCTGGTTGCGGATTCGGGCCAGCGTGCCCGCCCTCATCTTGGTGATGGCCTGGCCGTCGAGCTCGTAGGCGCCGCTGGTCGGGCGGTCCAGGCAGCCCAGGATGTTCATCAGCGTGCTCTTGCCCGACCCGCTGGGACCCATGATGGCGACGTACTCGTTGGGCCGCACATGCAGGCTGACGCCGTCCAGCGCGTGGATGCGCTCGACGCCGACTTTGTATATCTTCCGGATGTCCTCCAGATGGATCATACCTTCGTCCGTGGCACGGGTGTCTGGCCCGTGCGTCGCAGGGCCGTCCCGGCCCTGCAAGCCCCGCGGTTCCTGCACGGGCGGGACCCTTGCGGGCAAGCCGACCGTCTGACTCATGGGCGGACGCCCCTGCTGCTGCTTCAACGCCCGCCGGTCGGCGCGCTGACCGGACCACTGGTTGGCGCGGAGACCGTGGCGCTGGTCGCCCCGCCGGCCGGCCGCGAAGCGCCGCCGTCCTTCCGCTCGTCGCACACGCTCTGCTCGTGGTGTATCTTCTCCAGGGCCTTGTACGGGCCGACGATAACCTTATCGGCCTCGTCCAGGCCCGCCAAGATGACCGTGTGCGTGGCGTCGGCCGGGCCGATCTTCACCGGCGTGATCGCCGCCTTGCCGTCCAGGACCCGGTAAACCACTGCGGTGTCGCTCTTGGCCAAGGCGACGTTGGGATTGTTGTCGCGGATGGCGGGGGGCAGCTCGTCGGTGCTGCGTGCCAGCAC
>Ga0315288_10009685_pt1 | contig 12128 bp, 9 predicted proteins | sample YL17G11_20_MG_FD_203454 | JGI IMG/M metagenome (GOLD analysis project Ga0315288, IMG submission 203454) | Sediment microbial communities from Yellowstone Lake, YNP, Wyoming, USA - YL17G11_20 | ecosystem: Environmental > Aquatic > Freshwater > Lake > Sediment | place: USA: Wyoming | collected...
GGGCCTGACGGCGCTCATAATCATAGACAGCGCGACCTCGGCTGCCTACAATGACCTAGCCCTGTTCTCGGCCTACGGGGCCCTCAAGCTGCTCAAGCGCGAGAACCCCTACACAGGACAGAGGGAGCGCGTCATCGACATAGTCAAGATGAGGAACACGAAGGTCCCGCTCCAACTGCTGGTGTTTAAAATGGGCCGGAACGGGATAGTTGTCCTGACGCAGGAGCCTGTGAAATAGGGACATTCCCATTTATGAGGGGATAGAATTCCTAATCCTGGTGCCATCCATGTCCTGTCATCGGGGCCCGTAAGGGGGTACGGGCCCCGACCGGCCCAGTATCTGGGCCTGTTCTTCCAGATGGGAAGGGGTTGGGCGGGTCGGGCCACGAAGTCGCGCGGTCCCGACCTCGATATAATTATCGGAACAGCGGGTATATTAGATGGTTCCTATATTGGAGGAACAAACAGTTACATCAGATGAGATGTCTATTACAATATGTCACTCATAAAGGGTCTTCACCGTCGAGGGGGCTACCAAAGCTCCGGCATCCCCTGGTATAGAAAGGTTTACCTCGATTCAAGACCGGACCGATCATTGGACTTTGAAACATGGACAAACGAATAAAATGCACACCCATTCGATAATATTAACTCCATGGAACGGATTTGGTACTTCCTAGGTCCGAGGATTGGCGGATTCGTAGAAGAGGGAATTGGATGGCGCGAGGGCCCAAGGGCGATAGGAAACGCTCCGACAGCAAAGGCCGTACCAGCGGTGGAGCCCCTAAGAAAATAGTGCCCGGTGCCAAGGCCGGGCCCGCCGAGCCGTCGTGCCACGATGTCATCCAGGTCTTCTATCGTGTCCTTGACCAGATAACCGAACAGTCGGACACGACGACCATCAACAATTCCGTCCTCGAGGCGGCCCTCGAGCTCACGGGGGCCGCCGTCGGCCTCGTGGGCGAGGTCGACCCGGACGGCAGGCTGAAGATCGTGGCCATCCAAGAAAAGGGCAAGCCTCTCATTGCGGAGCCCATGCACGAACGCATAATGGCCAAGGGCATGCCCTTCAAGGGCTACCTCGCCAAGATACTGACCCTGGGCAATCCCCACATAGAGAACATGCCCGGATCTGAAATGAGTGCATCCGCAAAGGAGCTCCTGAACGGGCATCCGGGCAAGGAATACCCCATCGCGAACATGCTCTTCGTGCCGTTCAAGGTCATGGGCCATGTCCTGGGAGCGATACTTTTGGCCAACAAGCCCGGAGGCTTCACCACCAACGACAAGGAGATGATGTTCGAGCTGGCACGCCTGACATCCATAGGCAGGTCGAAGATACTGGCCCTGAGCGCGGCCCTGAGGAACACCACCGACGGCATAGCCCTCATGGACCGAAACGGCGTGCTGAACATGGTCAACCCGGCCATGGAGAATATGTTCAACTACAAGGCATCGGAGCTCGAGGGCAGGTCATTGCTGGGGATCTTCCTGGAGCCGGACACGGGCTCCCCCCTAGGCGAGGCCATAGCCGGGGCGGTCATCGACGGCGTATGGAGCGGCGAGGCGCTGGGCCTTCGCAAGAACGGGACGATGTTCCCGGTCCACATGACGGTGACCGTCGTGGAGGAAGCCACGGCACCAAGGACCGGATTCATGCTGATGGTCCGCGACATAACCGTAGAGAAGGAAACCCAGGACAGGGCCCGCCAGTACCTGGAGACCGCCGAGGTCGTGTTGCTGGCCCTGGACCTCGAGGGCAAGGTCACAATGCTCAACAGGAAGGGCGAGGAGCTGATCGGCCGGCCCCGCGGGGAGGTCCTGGGCAAGGACTGGTTCTCGACCTTTGTGCCCGAGGCCCAAAGGGCCCAGGCCCGCAAGGCCTTCGATGCCATCTTCGAGGGCCAGGCCAGGGCCGCGCAGGGCCGCATGGGCATGGGAGCCCCGCGGCAGAAAGAGGGCACTGCGCCAAGCCTCATGGACAAGGCGATGAACGGCGACAAGGCCCTGTCGGTGAACGAAATCGTCTATCCGGTGGTCGACCACCAGGGCCGGGAGCGGCTCATCCACTGGGAGCACGCCCCCCTGAAAAACCACAAGGGGCTAGTCGTCGGAGCCATGTTCTCGGGCATTGACATCACGGAGCAGAGGCTCGTGGAGGAGAGGCTCCGCTCATCGGAGACGTTGTACAAGACCATGCTCAAGCTCTCCCCGGATGCCATCGTCATGAGCGACACCAACGGCATCATCCAGGACCTTTCCGAGAAGGCCTGCGAGCTCTACGGCACGCATGACCCTTACGACCTCATCGGCAAGAGCTCCTTCGAGTTCATACATCCCGACGAGAGGGAAAAGGCAGCGAGAGGGTTGCAGCGGACCCTCAAGGATGGTACGGTGAGGACCTCTTTCCATCTCATTAAAAAGGATGGCACGACGTATCCGGCGGAGCTCACGACGACCATCGTCAGGGACAAGGATGGCCGCATCACCGGCTTCCTGGGGTTCCTCCAGGACCTCTCCGAAAAGGAGCTGGCCGCGAAAAAGCTCAAGGCGGCCGAAGAGAGCTACAGGCTCATCTTCGAGAACTCGCCGGTCGGCATCGTGAGGATCAACCTGGTCACCGGCAAGCCGGTGCTCGCGAACCAGGTCGCGGCCGAGCATATGGGCTTCCGCAATGCGGACGAGCTCCTTGACAACATCGACAGCAAGCCCATCCTACCTCCCGGGGAGCTGAGGTTGATAATCGAGCGTATCAAGCGCAAGGGCCATCTCAAGGACTTTCCGCTGGACTTCAAAAAGGTCGACGGGACCGAAGGCCGCTTCATCCTAAACGCCACGCTCCTGCCAGGGGCCGATTACGTCGACCTGTTCGGCATCGACATATCCCGCATCAAGGAGATGGAATCCAAGCTCAACGAGGTCGAACGCGCCTTCGGAGGCATAATGGACGCCTCGTTCCTATCGTTCGCCAGGTTCAGCATCAAGGACGGCAGGATCGTATTGGCGAACAAGAGGCTGGCCCGGAGGTACGGCTATGATACGGTCGAAGAGTTACTTCAGAATATAACCTCGAGGGACATGTGGACCGACAAACAGCGCGAGGAGATCAGAGGGCGCCTGCTCAAGGACGGTATCCTCGAGAACTATGAGACCGAGATCAAGCTACCTGACGGCACCAAGATATGGGGTCTGACCTATTCCCGGCTGGACCGGGAGACCGGCTACATAGACGCCATGAGCATCGATATCACGGGCCTGAAGCGGGCCGAGGAGAGGTTGCGCGAGGCCGAGCAGATGTACAAGGCGCTCTTCGATACGATGACCACGGCCGTGGCAAAAATCGACATAACCACGGGGAAGGTCATCATGGCCAACGAGGCATCGGCCAGGCTGTTTGGGTACGACTCCATCTCCGAGTTCACGGAGGCCTTCGAGACTAAAAAGGACTTCGGGCTCAGGTTTTTCAACATCAGGCCCATGCTCGAGAGGGATGGGGCCATAAGGGCGGCGGAGTACGATATCCCGCGAAAGGACGGGACCATGGCAAAGGTCGTGATCTCGGCCACGCTGGACCGCCAGAAGGGCGAGGTCATCTTCTCGGCCGTGGATGTCAGCCAGTTCAAGGAGCTCGAGGCGCGCCTCCGGTCCACCGAGCAGCTCTACCGGCACCTCTTCGAGAACACGCCCGTGGGGGTCTCGAGGATCCGGATCGGCGACTGGACCGTGGTGGCGGCCAACAAGGCCCTGCTTGAGATCCTGGGGGCGAACTCCATCGAGGACCTAAACGACCCGGCGAACAAGTCCAACTTCTTCCCCATGGCGAAGGTCGAGGAGAACATAGAGCGTTTGAGGACCATCGGGTCTATGTCCAACGTCGAGCTCGAGGTTAGTCGGGTCGACGGGGGAAAGAAGAATGTGCTGGTCTATGCCACGTTGGATTCGACTGGCGAGCACCTAGACAACGTCGTCATGGATATAACGAGGCTCAAGGATGCCGAGGCCCGCCTCGGCGAGGCCGTGGGCACCTACTGGCAGTTGTTCAAGGCGTCGACGGTCGGTCAAGCGAGGGTCGGCGTGGATGGCGGGAAGGTCTCGGTCTGCAACGAGGCCTTCGCGCGGCTCCTGGGCTATGCGTCCGCCGAGCAGCTCGTGAAGGGCTTCGCGCTCGAGCAACACGTGAAGGACCTGGACCTGTGGAAGAGGAAGGTAACCTCGAGCGAGAGCGGCGACTCGGGTGTGGGCTGGCTCCCGGCCTCGACGAACCCTCCGACCATAGGCACCACGGACACGGATGCCAAGTCCGTGCTCATAGGGGTCATACCCGGCATCACAATCCCAATGGTCCGCAAGGATGGGAAGGAGCTCTCGGTCCTGGTCTCGGGCGTCGTCTACATGGGCAAAGGCTTCATGGACCTGACCTTCATCGATATAAGGCTCCTTGGCACGCCCGGACCATAATCTCAGCCTGCATGATTGACCAGGACCAGGCATTCCTTGTCCCCGTTGCCAAGGGTCTCCAGGAGGTTCACCTGGGATTGCACATCCATGTTCTTGAAGGCCCTCGTGAACACGCCAAGGCATAGCTGGCACATGAACGGGTTCCTCCGGCTGTCCTCCTCGCCCCAGGGGCACCGGCGGCCGACGAACTTTATCACGGGCCGCTCCGGCTTGATCCCGGCCCCCTCGTCCTTCATCTTCCAATGGAAGTCCCCGCCGAGGCCGTTGAGGGTCAGGCACAGATATTCCGGCAGCAGGTCAAGGTCCACGGCCTCCTTGGTCCGGAGCCCCATGGCCTCCTCGAAGCTGTCCAGGACCATTTTAGTGTATATCACACGGCCCTCCTGGCCCCCGGACCTCAGGAGCACCGGCAGGAGGTTCGTGATGAGCCTCCTCGTGGAATCCCTGGCCTCGGCCATCCTCCGCTTCTCCCTCTCCGTCTCGAGCTCGCGCTCGATGGACAGGTCCTTGCAAAGGACGAGGACCCCCATGACGGTTCCTCGAGGCCCTTTCAGGGGCGCGAAGGTGGAGACCGCATGGGTCTTGGGGTCCAGCGCCCCCTCTTCATGGCCCCTGCCCACCATGCACTCGATGCCCGCGACAAAGGAGCCGCCCAGGGCCATATCTAGGGCCCGCGAGATATCGTTCTCGCTCTCCACCATGTCTATGAATCGTATCCCGATGATGTCGTCGCCCCGTCTTCCAGCGTACCTGGCGAAGTTCTTGTTGGATGCCGATACCCTGCCGTCACGGTCCAGGATGGCATAGCCGTCGCCGGCGTACCTCATGATGGCGTCGAACTTGCTGGACACGACGGCGGTCTCGAGGTTCGCCTCCTCCAGGGGCCGCTTGTGCAGGATGAAGTAGGCGAGGGCGAAGGATTGGACGAGCACGATCAGGTTCCTGGCGAGCCACAGTCCCTCGAAGGTCGGCCATGCGAGCGAGCCGTTGATGGATAAAGCGAGCATGAGGTCGATGGGCGGCAATGTGGCTATGCTCACGCCCGCGATGCCGAAGATGACGGTGTACCTTTCGGTGTACACCTTCCTGTCGGCGGCCTTCATGGCAAGGTACCTTCTCGCGGTCAGCACCTCCACGAGGACCAGGGCCGCGAGCACGAAGGCCCCCTGAAGGACCTTGAGGGCAACGTTGGGCAGCAGCGGGCCGGGCAAAACCACCAGCACGGCCGTGCCCAGCATGACGACCGCCCCGCCGGCCATGATGGCCCTGTTGATCTCCTTTTCACTGAGCACTATATCCCTCGAATACGTGATTATAAGGAATGTCAGGGCAACGGGCATGAGGAGTATGCCAGACGACCGGAGCCATACCATGACGAGCTCGGGCAGGCCGTCGATCCTGGGCACCTCGGGGAGCAAGGCGCCCACCAAGAAGGTGAACGCCATGAACACGGAGGGGCCGGTGGACCTGTCCATTGTTCGGCCCTGGCCCCGCAGGACGAAGTAGCTGAAGATGAGGAAAAGGCAAACGCCGCCGGCCATTGCGCCGATGACTTCCTCTATCCCTATTGGCACCGTAGACCCCCCCCCAATGAATGGCAGAGGGGAAAAAGAAGGAAATATAGTAATAAAGACCTCAAGTAAAGATTCATTTACTAAAAATAGAAATATTCCTCTGGGTACGCTGGCCGCCTCTGTGAATGTCGCTGGTCCGGCCTTTAGAGGCCGTGGTCGTTTGAAACCAACCGGTAACCGGTCACCCCCATGTAGATATTGGTCTCGAGGTCGAATGCCACGTCCGGGGCCTCTCGAAGCTGATCCATGACCCAGTGATACTGCCCTCGGTCGAGGAAGATGACGACGGACCTGCACAGGCCTTCCGCAATGAGCGTCTTGAAGCACCTGAGGAGCTCGTCCAGGTCCTCATCGGAGAAATAGGCTGACAGTGTGGCCAGGTTCTCGACCACGATGAAGTCGGCGCCCTCGCGCCATGAGGCCAGCCATTCCTTGACGCTCAATGTCGTGCCGTCGGGGATGCCCTTCCGGCCCTTGTTTCCTCTGTCCTCGATAGCTGGCCCCATCTCCATCCTATGGACCTTCTCCTTCACCCTCTGCATTATCCTGTATCTCATCATGCTCGATTCCAAGCCCTTGATGCCGTAGATATCCAGCTCGGCCCTGAGAAGGTCCTCCTCGATGGCCTTTCGGCCGCGGCCTTCATCAGCATCGATGGATTCCTTCCCGTCCGCCTCCGGGCCCGGGGCCTTGTCCTTGAAATCCTTGAGCAGAACATCCCTGAGCGATCCCATGAGGCATTCGAGGTCGAATGGCTCCTCCAATATCCGAACCTTCGCACCCTCGGGGCCCTTCTTGTCTAGTTCCCTTGGAAGGCCCCCGATGTGCGTGGCCCCGTCCACGAACACGATGTCATCGACGGGTATCCAGAACTTCCCGAGGACCGACTTGATGCAACTTGCCGGCCTGTCGTAAGATAGGATAACACCCTTTTTATGCTCGGACCTCACAAAGACCTCTAGGACCTCCAGGAGCATCCTGGACACATGGGTCGCATCCATGGTCACGAGCACGATCTTGCCGGTCAGGTCCCTATCGAAGAGCCCGTACACATCGTCCCTGATTATTGGAATGAGCCTTTTCATGAACCCGCCTCCTTTGGTCCTTCCCCCATCCCAACGGAGCCGTGGGCCTCGCCCCCGCCATGACCACAATTGCTCGCATCGTTCGGGACCACCGGGGCTGGCGCGCCTTCGTCTTTCCCCTCGGCATACCAATGGGCCCTGATCTCGCAGCGGTGGTCCCCGTTTGCAATGGTGGACACCAATTCTATGTTCGAACCACGCTCGACCTTTATCATCAGCCTGGTGAAGATGCCGCGGCAGAGGTTGCAAAAGAGCGGGTTCTTTCTGGCCTCTCCACCCCACGGGCAGTCCACGCCGTAGAAGATGACTGTCCTGGCGCCGGATCCGGGCCCGGCGAGTTCCTCGTTCTTCCCGCCACTATGCACTTCATCTAGACCCAGCTCCTCCCAGTAGAAGCTCCCTCCGAGGTTGTTCATCACATTGCATAGGTGGTCTTGCACGGTCGGCGCACAGTTCCTCATTTTGCCGCTCCCGTTGCCCGCCGCAGGGTCGCAGGGACATGCATTGCACGGACCTTCCCACGCAAGCACCTTCTCGACGTTGTTCAGCAACATGTTCAAGTACAATCCCCTGCTGTCCGGCCCGCCTGCGCTCCCCGCGAAGAGGACTGGCATCAGGCTCGTCATGAGCCTTTGCAGCTGGTTCTGGGCGTCGGCCCTTGTCCTGAGCAGGTGCTCGACCTCCAATAGCACGGCCGACGTCATGTCCTTGGTCATAACTAGGACACCCTCGACGCTTCCGTCTGGGGACTTGATGGGCGAGAAGGTGGATACGACATGGTTCGAAAGCCTGCCATCTGCATCGTTTTTGGCCTTCCTGATGAAGTTGTGCTTGACGTCCCTCGCGATTCGTCCGTTCAGGCCGAGGCCGATGGCATTCTTGACCGCGGGGGCCTGACCAGACGGTATGGCCCCGGTGAGCATGCGGCCCTTGAGGTCATCCGGTGATATGCCCAGCAGGCCGGCGAACGCGAGGTTGCAGGAGATCACCCGGCCCTTGTCGTCGAGGATGGCTATTCCGTCCCCTGCGTATTTCATTACGTCCTCGAACTTGCGACTGAGCGAATCGTACCTTCCCTCCAGGGCCTCCTGGGGGTCGATGTAGAGGATGAAGAATATCATGAGCAATGTATTGGCCGTCAGGACCACAGTTTTCGAGAACACGTATGGTAAGGATTGGCCTTGCAAGACCCATAATGCTTCGCTAATCGGAGCACCTATGAGATATGTCAGGACGAAGGCAAGGATCACTTGGAGCCTCATCTTGAATTGCGTGCCCGCCCTGAGGGCTCGGACGAGCAGAAAGAGGCCCACGATCAGGATGGCAATGACGACCATCATGAGGCCATTGATGAGCCCGGAGACCACGGACTGCCAGGGCCATGCGATGGCCACGCCGAAGGTGAACAATATCGATGTGATGAACGAGACGACATCGAGCTTGGCCCTGAGGGCTGGTGACCTCGCGAGCGCTCCCGTGAGGGCAAGTATAGTCAACACGATGGTGAATGGGAGGGCACACATGACAAAGGCGTAGATCAACCCGACGATGAGATTCATATTCGGCGATAGCTTTCCCATCATGAGGAATTCTAGAACATTCTCCACGGCGATGATCGCGAGGACGTAGGAAATGTATCGCATGTGGAGGAGGTGCGCCCTCCTCACTCCAATGAAAATCACAAGACTGGAAAAAAATATCGTCAGGAATATGTTGAAACCTAATAGATAGTGTACCTCGATCGTATCCATGTCGGGCATCCTTCCTTGGACCTTCCGAAGCCCCCACAACGGAAGGTATAGCGATGCCCAACCCCTAGCCCGTTAGTCCCTACGGCGGAATATCTTATAAGAAGTGTTCGTAAGATGTACCGAACTAAATTCCTATTTTCGGAGGTGCAGTGCTGACGGTGTGCCGAGGACCGCCATCTACTTAAACAACCTTTCCATTATCAATAACTGCTCATCACGGGACCCGTTCATCGGAGGAATTGGAGATATGGCGCAGCCGCAGGGAAAGAGCACGAGCCCCATCGTAGAGGCCAAGAACCGACTGGTCGTGGCCATGCAGAAAGAGACCCAGGGGATGAAGGACAACTACGAGAAGCTCAAGACCGCCGAGACCCAGAAGGTGAAGCAGTATTTCGCCCACCAGCTGCAGCTGTTCTGCGGGTTCGTGGACGGGACCAAGAGCATCTGCGAGGCCTACTTCCAAAAGGAGGTCATCCCCGTGACCCTCATCAGGGCCATGGAGGATTACTACACGACATTGAAGGTCATGCTGTCCGAGTACCCGGACGTGGCCATGGACGAGAAGCTCCAGGCCGCCGTCGGGAAGATCTTCCTGCCTTACAAGCAGGTGCTCTCCAAGATGAGCAAGCTGGCGGACGATTATGAGGAGCAGAAGCGCCAGGAGGCCGCGGCCCAGGCGGCGCCACCGGAGCAGTGAGGATCAGGCCATGAAGGTCAACAAGGGCAATGGCTGTGAGGACCTGGACAAGGCGGGAAAGCTCCAGACGATGCAGTTCTCCGGGCAACCGTTGGAGCCCGAGGACCAGCTGTGGCTCGAGCATTGGCAGGCCCTGATGAACGAGGTCGGGCAGATACAGTACAAGCCGACATGCATGTTCCTTCCTGACAAGAAGAAGATACCGGACCTGCAGGGTCCGGGCGACGTGCCAAAGGAAGGGTGATGACATGGCCGACGAACAGAAGAAAAGGAAGGGGCCGCCGCCGCACATTCCCAGAGGCCGGGTGCCAGAGGGCCAGGTTCCGACGGGACGGGTCCCGAGCGGGCAGATAGAGGTCGTGGCGCCGCCCGGGTCCGAGAATGTTGTGAGATGCAAAAACTGCGACATGGCCATGAGCTGGGACCCGGCCCTGAACCAGTGGTATTGCCAGGGATGCATGGTATACTATTCGCCGTGATGGAGGGTTTATCCTGAAGAAGAATTCCGCTCCGAAGGGGCCAAAGGCCCCGGCAAGGACCGATGATAAGGCGGTCATCAGGCATGAGGCCTGGTATGGCCTGAACGAGACACAGGCCAAGGCCCTCGACGGAAAGATGGATGCCGGGGCCGAGCTCACACAGAAGGAAAAGGACTTCCTCTCGTGGTGGTCCGGCTATCGCGCAGCGAACCCGGACCCGAAGAGGCTTCCTAAATACAGCACCATGGTCATCAAGAGGAACAAGGACCCGATGGACTAGATTTACGAACTATCTTTTTTTGACAATTGCAATGAAAATCGTTAACTACTTTCAAATCCATTTTAGAGGCCGATACCATGGAACGAAGGCATCGGATTAGCAGTTCCGGTTCGACCGGACATGCTGGAATTAAAAGGTTCTTGCTGGACCTCAAGGCCAACCCTTCGTTTGGCGAGCTCCAGGAAATTCGGGCCTTCTGTTCCCGTTATCTTGACGAGGACGGGCTGTCCTCCAAAGAGGACGAGGATGACACGGACGAAGGCGACATCCTTCCCGAGGGCCTGACCAGGGACCATTTCAAAGACCAGGAAATGGCGGACAGGGCCGGGGCATGGGCCAAGGAGTTCGACGGCATCATGACCTTTTTGGAGGCGGCCTCCAAGGGCAAGACGGCCCCGTATCCGAGAAAGACACCGCGGTTCGAAGGCCCCAAGGAGCTCATTTCGTACTTCAAAGCCAGATGGGAAAAGCTCAAATGCAGGTATTGCTGATTTTGTGGCACGATAAGGGGGGCAGTGATCATGGACGACGACGATGACGAGGAAGGCGGCACGTGGATCGAAGGCATGGAGAAGAACATCAAGGCGGCCAACATCGCGGAGATCGAGCAGGTCATCAACGGCATGCTCTCGGGCATGTCGGCCCCGAACCTGTCGAACGAGGACTTTCTCGCGATGATCAAGGAGTTCGACCACGAGAAGGCACTCTCGGACAGGCTCAACATGGACCTCGTCAAAAGGATATCCGTTACGGACCGGCCCGCCTTCTTCCGCTACTACATGCTGCTCATGTTCTCCCGCATGGGCGAGAAGGAGGGCACCCCCGAGGTCATCAGGGCCATGGAGCGCGCCGGCGTTTTCCGTATGTCCAACGACGACACCTCGAAACCATGGCGCGGCATATTCGGCAAGGTCCCGCGCTTCGAGCCCAACCTCCTCGGAATGATACAGACGGCCATGAGGCCAAGGGCCAACCCGACCGGCGACAGGTCCGAGCTGGAAAGGGACGCGCAACTGGCCCAGACGGTGCGCGAGGCCCTGCAGCCCTCGCCTAGCGGTCCGGGGCCCATACAGGCCGACGATGTCGTAAGATGCACCGGCGCGGCCTTGTGGGTCTACGGCCACAGGAACCCGGCCATCCAGCAGGTCCTGAAGGAGGACGAGGACGCCGAAGGGCTCACCCCCGACGAGCTGCTCCACAAGGCCATGCCGGACATGCTGATGCTCATCTACTTTCTCCTGCTGGCCTCTGGGGTCTACGAGAAGCTCATCGAGGGGCTCGTGAGGAACAATCCGTTGCTCAAGCGGGTCGGGAACGGCAATAATTTCGAGCTGACGCCCGCTGGCAGAAGCATTGAGTGGATAAGAAAATGAAAATGAAAAACGGGCCCGACCGTGAGGCCGGGCCCCTATCGCTCTTCGGTTTTACTTCTTGTCCAGGCCCTTCAGGAGGTTGTCCAGGCTGTCGTCCTTCGCTTCGACCTTGGGCGTCTCCTTTGGGGCGGGCTTCGGCTCGACCTTTGGCTCGGGCTTTGGCGCAGGTTTTGGCTCTGGCTTCGGCTCGACCTTCGGGGCCGGCTTCTCTGCGGGCTCCTCTTCTGGCGTGAAGGCCGTCTGCTCCGGCGGCGGGGCCTTGGGCTTCGCCATGGCCCTTCCGACAACCAAACCCAGCACCAGGCCGACGATCATCAGCACGATGCCGAGGCCCAGGAGCATCCCGACCTCGTACTTCTTCGCATCGTTGTAGGTCACGGTCAAGGTCGTGGTCGCCGGGTTGACTGCCGGGTCGACGCTCTTGACGTTGA
>Ga0315288_10009686_pt1 | contig 12128 bp, 10 predicted proteins | sample YL17G11_20_MG_FD_203454 | JGI IMG/M metagenome (GOLD analysis project Ga0315288, IMG submission 203454) | Sediment microbial communities from Yellowstone Lake, YNP, Wyoming, USA - YL17G11_20 | ecosystem: Environmental > Aquatic > Freshwater > Lake > Sediment | place: USA: Wyoming | collected...
CGAGTGCCACGAGGGGGCCGTCTACCTCCACCTGGGGCAGCAGTACCTGGTCCGGTCCATGGACGTGGAGAACCGGAAGGTGAGGGTGGAGCCGGTGGACTCCGACTACTACACCGAGGTGAAGGCGGAGAAGCAGACGGAGATCCTGGAGACGCTGGCCTCCCGGAAGCTGGGGCCGGCCACGGTCAAGCTGGGGCGGCTGAAGGTCACCGAGGAGATCCTCGGGTACGAGAAGCGGCGCCTGAGCGGCCGGGACCGGCTCTCCTTCCACCCGCTGACGCTCCCTCCCATCACCTTCGAGACCGTGGGGCTCTGGATGGAGCTCCCCGACGAGATGCGGGGGATGGTGGTGGCCCGGGAAGGGCATTTCATGGGCGGGATCCACGCGGTGGAGCACGCGGCCATCTCGCTGTTCCCGCTGCTCGCCATCTGCGACCGCTCGGACATCGGCGGGATCTCCTATCCTCTCCATCCCCAGATCGGCCGTTCCGCCATCTTCATCTATGACGGCTACCCGGGCGGCGTGGGGCTGGCGGCCAAGGGCTACGAGGCGCTGGAGGATCTCCTGGATCGGACCTCGAAGCTCATCGAGGGGTGCCCGTGCGACGAGGGCTGTCCTTCCTGCATCCATTCCCCGAAGTGCGGCAACGGCAACCAGCCCCTGGACAAGCAGGCCGCTTCCCTCATCCTGGGGGTCCTGACCGGCCTGGTCCCGCTGGAAGAGCAGGACCGCGCGTCTGAAGCTCCCCCGGACCCAGGGCCCCGGCCGGGGGCCGGGCCGCGGAGCACCCATCTTCCGTCCGAGGAGAAGCTCCTCTACTTCGACCTGGAGACCCTCCGCAGCGCCGAGGAGGTGGGGGGATGGGCCAACGCCCCCCGGATGGGGATGTCCATCGGCGTGGTCTTCGACGAGGGGAAGCAGGAGTACCGGGCCTACCGCGAGTCGGAGGTCGACAGGCTCCTCCTGGACCTGGTGACCGCCGATCGGGTGGTGGGCTTCAACATCGACCGGTTCGATCTCCCGGTCCTGTCGGGCTACACCTCCTGGGACCTGGGGAAGATCCGGACGTTCGACATGCTCTCGTACATCTACGGGAAGCTGGGCTTCCGGCTGAAGCTCGATTCCCTGTCCGAGGCGACCCTGGGGGCGCGGAAGACCGCCGACGGCCTGCAGGCACTGGCCTGGGTCAAGGAGGGGCGGTTCGATCTCATCGAGGCCTATTGCACGAAGGACGTGGGGGTGACCCGGGGCCTGCACCGGTTCGGGAAGGAGAACCGTTTTCTCCTCTACCACGATCGGGAAGGGAGAAAGGTGCGGCTGCCGGTGGACTGGACCTGAGGACCTTCCGGACGATCCGTCACTCACGATGGCAGCCGCGGAGGGCGGGAGATGGATGGGAAGGACTTCCCCGTGGAGGGGGAGTGCGCCTTCGTGCTGAGCGGCGAGTTCGTTCTCACGAAAGTCCAGGAGGGGATCCTCTACGGCCGCCGGGGTCGCGCCGGATCCGACCGAATCGGCCAATTTGCTTGATTCTGCCGGGAGAAAGTGATAGAAAAACGATGCGTGGGAGCCATTTCGGTTCCTCCCGGAGGACTTGAAGCGTGAGCAAAATGACCCGCACGGACCTGATCGAGGCGATCGCCAAGGAGGCCGGTACCGAGAAGAAGGCCGCCAAGTGTTTCCTGGAGTCCTTCACCACCATCGTCGAAAAGACGATGAAGAAGGGCGGAGAGGTCCCGCTGTCCGGCCTGGGCAAGTTCAAGGTCGTGAAGCGGAAGGCCCGTATGGGACGGAACCCCGCCACCGGCCAGGCCATCAAGATCCCGGCCAAGACCGTGGTGAAGTTCAGCGTCGCCAAGAACCTGAAGGATCTGGTGAAGAGGAGCTAGCTCTTCCGCCGCGAAGCGGCCGGAACGGGAAAACCCGCCGTCATCCCCCGGGAGGCGGCGGGTTTTTTTTGGGTGGAAACGGACATCAGGGAAGCGGATCGGGGACTTTCTCGAGGCGCTCCAGCCCGGTCCGGGCTTCCTGGACGTAGCCGTATTCCGCGTGGCCGAACTGGATCACCCTCCGGTAATAGGTCCGGGCGTGATCGGGCATCCGGGCCTCGTCGAAGGTGGCGGCGAGGCCGAACAGGCTCGCCTGGTGTCCCTCGGCGCCGTAGAAGGGCTTCCTGGGGTTGTAGAGCTCCAGGGCGCACAGATAGTGGTAGACCGATTCGGGGTAGCGCTGGTGCCGTTCCACCTCGATCCGGGCCATCTCCGAGAAGGCGGCCGCCCGGCCGTTCTGGTAGAAGGCCCGGTTCTCCAGGCACCGGTCGAGCCACTTGAATGCCTCCTCGTGCCGGCGCTGGAAGGAGTAGCAGAAGGCGACCTGGAGACCGGCAACCCCCTGCTCCAGGGGGTCCGCGCCCAGCTCGCTCAGCCCGGCCAGGTAGTACTTCAGCGCCTCGCCGTAGGCCTCCTTGTCGTAGTGGGCGTCCCCGATGTCCAGGAGAAAGTAGCCGAGGAGCTCCGGCGCCCTCGCGCGCCGGGAGAGATCGCGGTAGCGGGGTTCCAGGCGGATCGCCTCCTGGGTCTCGCCCGCGTCCAGGTGCGCCAGGAGCTGCTGGTCGAGGCGCCGGTGCTCGGCGTCGATCTGGCGTCGGGAAGGGGGCCTGGTCAAGAGAATCCTCGCCGGTGGGACGAAGTCAGCAGGGGACGGCGGTGACGGCTTCGGGACCCAGGGCGGTGACCCGGGCCCGGAGGAGCCGGTTGAACGCGGATCCCGCCTCCGCCTCCAGCTCCACGTTGATGAAGTTTCCCGAGAGGCCCCGCACCCTCCCGCCGGGGAGTGTCTCCCGAAGGCCGAGCACCTCCAGCTCCCGCCCCAGGAACGAGGAGCGGAAGCGGCGGGACAGATCGGCGCCGAGGGCCCGCAGCTCCGCGTTCCGCTCCCGGATGGCGTCGCCCCGCAGGGCGCCGGGCATCGTGGCGGCGGGAGTGCCCGGCCGGGGCGTGAAGCTGAAGACGTGGAGGTAGTTCAGCTCCGAGGAGGCGATGAAGTCACGGGTCATCCGGAAGTCCCCATCGGTCTCCCCGGGGAAGCCCACGATGACGTCCGCTCCCAGCCCCGCCTCGGGGATCCTCTTCCGGATCGACTCCAGCACGCGGCGGTAGTCCCGCACGCGGTAGGGGCGGCGCATCCGGGCGAGGATCGGATCCGACCCGCTCTGGAGCGGCACCTGGAGGTGGGGGGCGATCCGTCCGGCGCCGGCCATGATCTCCAGCAGCTCCCCGGTCACGCAGCGCGGCTCCACCGAGTTCAGCCGCAACCTTCCCAGCCCCGGCACCTCGCTCGACAGCCGGAGGAGCGCCGCGAGGGAGGTGGGCGGGTCGAGATCCTTCCCGTAGTCTCCCGTGTTCACCCCCGTGAAGACGATCTCCAGGAAGCCAGCTTCCACCAGGAGAGAGACCTTTCTCACCACGGTGCCGGGGTCGACGCTCCGGCTCCTCCCCCGCACCGAGGGGATGACGCAGTAGGAGCAGCGCAGGTCGCACCCCTCCTGGATCTTCAGGAAGGCCCGGGTCCGGCCGGAGAAACAGGGAAGGGGATCCTCCGCCGACTCGACGCAGGCCGGGTCCGGGCGGGTCCGAGGGGCGAGCCGGAAAACGATGTCCGGAATCTCCCGCTCCCTGGAGAGCCCCACCACGGCATCCACGCCCGGGATCGCCTCGAGGGCCGCGGCGTCCCGCTGGGCGTAGCATCCGGTGACGATGAGGATGCAGGCGGGGTTCTCCCGGCGGATCCTGCGTACGGCCCGGCGGGACTGGGCGTCGGCGGCGGAGGTGACGGTGCAGGTGTTCACCACCACCACCCGGGCCCGGGAAGGGTCGTCGGTGCGGGCCATTCCCCGGGAGACCAGGCCGGCCTCGATGGCGGCGGAGTCGAACTGGTTGAGCTTGCAGCCCAGGGTGGCGACGTGGTAGAGGGATTCTCCGCTCACGATCGCTTCCGGATCTCCGCAGCCCTCCGCGACACCTTCTCCGCCATCTCCTTCCGGTATTTCCGGAGGGCCTTCCGGAGATCGGCGTCGGCGGTGGCCAGGATCTGGAGGGCCAGCACGGCGGCGTTCACGGCGCCCGCCTCTCCGATGGTCACGGTGGCCACCGGGACCCCCGAGGGCATCTGCACCGTGGAGAGGAGGGAGTCGAGCCCGCCAAGGGAAGAAGTGTTCAGGGGAACGCCGATCACGGGCAGGATCGAGTTCGCGGCGAGAGTCCCCGCGAGGTGGTTGGCGTAGCCGGCGGCGCCGATGAGGACCCTGAGGCCCCGCCCCTCGGCCTCCCGGGCGTAGCGGGCGGTCTTTTCCGGCGCGCGGTGGGCCGACGAGAGCTCCACCTCGATCTCCACCCCGAACTTCTTCAGCAGATCCACCCCCTTCGCGATCAGGGGGAGGTCGCTCTCGCTCCCGAGGACGATCCCCACCCGCGGGCCGCCCGCATGCCTCATGGTCTGCCTCCCGGCTTCCTGCCCGGGCCGGTCTTCTGCTCGTAGGCCGCGGCGTCCTGCCCGATGTCCTTGCGGAAGTAGCGGTTTTCGAATCGAATCACGTCCACGGCCGCGTAAGCACAGCGACGGGCCTCGTCGAAAGTCGCCCCCAGGGCGGTGACTCCCAGGACCCGGCCGCCGGCGGTGAGGACCGGCCCTCCCTCCTGGCGCCGGGTCCCCGCGTGGAATACCGTCACCCCGGCCATGCCCGCCGCCCGGTCGAGTCCCTGGATCTCCTTGCCGCTCTCGTAGGCCTCCGGGTAACCCTCCGAGGCCATCACCACGCACACCGACCTGTCCCGCTTCCATTCCACCTCCGCCCTGTCCAGGCGCCCTTCGGCCGCCGCCAGGAGCAGGGGAGCGAGGTCGGACTTGAGACGAGGGAGCAGCACCTGGGTCTCGGGATCCCCGAAGCGGGCGTTGAACTCCAGGACCCGGGGCCCGTCTTCGGTGAGCATGAGCCCCGCGTAAAGGATGCCCCGGTAGGTGCGCCCCTCCTCCGCAAGCCCCCGCACGGTGGGGCGGAGCACCCGCTCCGTCACCTCCTCGTAGACCTCCTGGCTGACCGAGACCGACGGAGAGAAGGCCCCCATCCCGCCGGTGTTGGCGCCCCGGTTGTGGTCCCCGATCCGCTTGTAGTCCTGGCAGGTGACCAGGGGAAGGACGTGCTCCCCGTCCGAGAGGGCGAAGAAGGAGACCTCCTGTCCGCGAAGGAAATCCTCCACCACCAGGCGGTCTCCGGCGTTCCCGAACTTCCGCCTCTTCATGATGTCGGTCACCGCCCCTTCCGCCTCGGAAGGGTTCTCGGCGATGATGACCCCCTTCCCGGCGGCCAGGCCGTCGGCCTTCAGGACCACGGGGTAGTCGGACCTGCCGCGCCTGGCCAGCGCCGCCGCGGCCTCCTCGTGGCTGGCGCAGGCGGTGAAGGAGGCGGTGGGAATCCGGTGGCGGCGCATGAACTCCTTGGCGAAGACCTTGCTTCGCTCGATCTCGGCCGCCGCCTGGGACGCGCCGAAGATCTTCAGATCGCGCTTCTCGAACTCGTCCACGATTCCCAGGGTGAGGGGGAGCTCAGGGCCCACGACCGTGAGATCGATGCGGAGCTTCTCCGCGAAGTCCGCCAGCTCCACGGTGCTGGAGGCGTCGATGGGGATGCAGTCGGCCGCGGAGGCGATGCCGGCGTTGCCGGGGGCCGCGTAAAGGTCGGTGACTTCCGGACTCTGGCGGAGCTTCCAGGTGAGCGTGTGCTCCCGGCCGCCGCCGCCCACGACGAGTATCTTCATCGATCCGGTTCCCCCGTGCCTCACTGGGAAGGAACGCGATTCTTTCACAGCGCCGAAAACGGTGTCAAGGCGGAGTATAATCCCGCATCCGCCCGGCTCCCGGGGAACCCATGATCTCTGTCGCCGATTTCTGCGAGAGCGTGCTCCGCACCTTCTGGCGCCACCATCCCGTCTACGCCTCCTTCCTGGGCGTCCACGACTACGACGGCCTCCTCGCCTCCTACGATCCCGGCGCCCTGGCGGACAGGCTGTCCGACCTCCGGCGCCACCTCCGGGAGGCGGAGGCGTTGCGGGCTTCCGGCGCGGCTCTCGCCGCCGACGAGCGGCTGGACCTGGCCCTGCTGGAGGGGGAGCTGAGGACCGCCATCCGGACCGAGGAGGAGCTGCGCATCCCTTTCCGGAACCCGGGCTCCTACCTCGAAGATGCCACCTACGGCATCTACCTTCTGACGATGCGCGAGTTCGCGCCCGCCGAGGAGCGGGCGCGATCGGCCATCTCCCGGCTGGAGGCGGTCCCGCGCCTCCTGGATGAGGCCCGCCGGAACCTCTCCCGGCCCGAAGAGGTGCCCCCTCTCTGGGCGGAGATGTCCTCGGACCTCACGGCCACGGCCGGAGAGTTCTTCGGCGAAGCGGTCGGCTGGGCGCACAGCCGCACGCCGGCGCTTCTTCCGGAGTTCCGGAGGGCCTCGGACACGGCCCGCCGGGCCGTGGAAGAGTACGAGAGCTTCCTCTCGGAGAAGGTCCGTCCCCATGCCCGCGGGGACTTCGCCGTCGGGAGGGAGATGTTCGACTTCCTGCTCCGCGAATCCCACGGGCTCCCGTTCACCGCCGCCGACCTGGAGGCCTTCGGCCGGGAGGAGATCGAGGAGACCCTTCGGAAGCTGCGCGACACAGCGGCGGAGATGGGGTCCGGGGGGAGCTGGGAGGATCGGGTGGAGGCGTGCAGGATGGAGATCCCGGATCCGGACCTCCTCCTCCCGATCTATCGCGACGAGATCGCGCGGGCCCGCCGGTTCCTTCTGGACCGGGATCTTTTCACTTTCCCCCCCGGGGAGACCCTGCAGGTGGTGGAGACCCCCGTCTTCGAGCGCAAGACGACCCCCTTCGCCGCCTATGTCCCGCCCGCCCCCTTCGAGCCGAGGCAGGAGGGGTATTTCTGGGTCACGCCCGCCGATCGGACGCCCCCTCCCGCGGAGAGGCCCCGGAGAATGCAGGGCCACGCCCTTCCCGGCATCCCCATCACCACCGTGCACGAGGGGTACCCGGGGCATCACCTGCAGATCTCCCTCGCGAACCGGGTGGCCTCCAGGGTCCGCCGGCAGATATGGACGCCGGTGATGGTGGAGGGGTGGGCGCTCTACTGCGAGGAGTTGATGGGGGAGGAGGGGTTCTACACTGACCCCCGGACCCGGCTGCTTCAGCTCAAGGACTACCTCTGGCGCTCGTGCCGGGTGGTCATCGACGTGGGGATGCACACCGGGACACTTTCCCCCGGCGAAGCGGTCCGGATGCTGGTGGAGGTGTCGAAGCTGAATCCCGAGGGGGCGGCCGCGGAGGTGAGGCGCTACTCCAAGACTCCCACCCAACCCCTCTCCTACGCCGTGGGGAAGCGCGAGATCCTAAGGCTGCGGGAGGACCTCCGAAGGGCGGAGGGCCCCGCCTTCTCCCTCCGCCGCTTCCACGACCGCTTTCTACAGTTCGGCTCCATCCCCATCTCCCGCATCCGGGACCGGATCCTGCCACCAGCTCAAGCGTAGTAGCTCAGCAGCGCATCCACGAAAGCATCCGCCATCTTCTGACGGTAGGAGGGCTCGGTCAGGAGCCTGGCGTCGGCGGGGTTGTTGATGTTGCAGGCCTCCAGGAGGATCTGCACGAAGGTCTGGTTGCAACGCAGCACCGCGGGGACCCACGGGCGGTGCTTCCGGATGACGCGGTCCCGCACCGGCTGATAGGGGTGCACCCGGGCCCCGCGCTGCTGCAGGGCCTTCAACACGTGGGAGGCGAATTCCCGGGAGAGTCCCTCCGACTTCTGGCGCTGCTCCTTGGGGAAGGAGACGGTGGGCTGCTCACGGACCTCCTTCCGGGCCCGGTAGGCGGATCCGTAGAAGCCGTAGGTCTTCTTCCGGTACCGCTCGCCGGGGACATAGATCATCGTCCCCCTCAGGCTCGGGTGGAGGGAGTCGGCGTGGATGGAGGCGAAGACGATCTTCTCGGGATCGACCCCCTTCCGGGTTAGGCTCCGGTAATAGGAGTTGGCGAGATACCAGCGCAGGTTCACACCGACGCTGTTGGGCACCGACGAGGAGAGATGGAGCGGGGGCGTCGTGAGGACCTCCTCGTCCTGGTTGAGCGGGATCCGGTGGGAGTTGAAGACCCGGTAGCCGTACCGGGTGTCCTTCAGGGTCGTGAGAACCTGTGCGGCCGTCTCCTTCTCCAGCCTCGCCTTGATCCGGCAGAGGACGTCGTAGACGTAGTCGCTCTCCCAGACCCCGTTGCGGGCCGCGCCGATGTCCCTCCCTCCGTGGCCGGCGTCCAGAATCACCGTCACTCCCTCCAGGCCCCGGCTCACCGCCTGGTTCCTGAAGCGGGCCACCTCCCGGCGGCTCAGCTCGTACTCGATCCGGCGGGGGTCCGCCGGCGGAAGGAACTCGGGAAGCAGGAACTCCCCGGGGATCTTCACCTCGTAGCCCACCGCCAGGGTGCGGACATCCTCGATGCCGCTCCGCCTCGCCACGGTGGTGGCCATCTCATTCACCTCGTCGGCCTCCAGCAGCCCGGTGAACCGGATCACCACCGCGGAGTAGATCGCCTCCCCCTTCTTCAGCCGGTAGGCGGCATACTCCCCCTCGTCGTCCCGGCCGAATCTCAGGTCCCCCTCCTCGGTGGAGACCGGGGCCGCGAAGACGGGGAGGAGCAGGGCGCGGGGAATTTGCACCGTCTGCCCCGGGACCGGGGCCAGGTTCCTCAGGGAGTTGATGTCCGCCAGCGTCTGGAAGTTGCGCCCGTCGCCGGTGAACCAGAGGGCCAGGTGCCAGAGGCTCTCGGAGGCCATCGGGATCTTCCCCTTCCCCGCCCGGTGGATCCAGAAGTCCCCTTCCAGGGAGTCCTCGGGGAAGAGGCGTGCCATCGTCAGCAGCTTGTAGGAGTCCTGCAGCTCCTCGTAAGGGACCCGGACGAAGCGCTTCCCGGCGGTCCTGGGGAGCCCCTCGGGGTTGAAGGCCCTGAGCAGCTCCCACCGCGAGGGGTCCGCCATGACCTTCCGCGCCACGGATTCCAGCGTGTCCCCATCCTGCCGCAGCACCTCGAGGAAGAGGGCGTTGTCGCCGGCCAGATAGATCTGGATTTCCGGTCCGGCCTCGAAGGTCTTCAGGGTCTCGGGGATCTCGGGCGCCGTCTGGGGCCGGGGGGAAGTGTCGGGACCCGGCGCGGCGGAGAGTGACGCCGCCAGGAGGAAAGCGGAAAGGAGGGCACCGCCGCGGGTCCGCATCACTCCGTCAGCGTTCCAGGGCCCGGGGGCGGTGAAGCGAGCGGAAACCCAGGTCCGACTCCAGGGCCGCGCCGGCGCGCAGCACGTCCGCCTCTCCAAAGGGAGGGCCGACAATCTGCAGCCCGATGGGAAGACCTTGCCGGGTGACTCCGCAGGGGAGGGAGAGGGCCGGGACGCCCGCCAGGTTCATGGTGGCCGTGAAGATGTCCGAGAGGTACATCTCCAGGGGATCGTCCGTCTTCTCGCCGAACCGGAAGGCGGCGGTGGGCGTAGTGGGGGTCACGATGAGATCCACCTCCCGGAACGCCCGGTCGAAGTCCTGCTTCAGCAGGGTCCGTGCCTTCTGCGCCTTGAGATAGTAGGCGTCGTAATAGCCCGAGCTCAGAACGAAGGTCCCCAGCATGATCCGGCGCTTCACCTCCGCGCCGAAGCCCCCGGAGCGGCTGCGCCGGTACATCTCCCCCAGCTCCCGGGCGCCGGGATCCCGGCGCCCGTAACGGGCGCCGTCGTAGCGGGCCAGGTTCGAGGAGGCCTCCGCGGTGGCCAGGATGTAGTAGGTGGGGATGGTGTAGCCGGTGTGGGGAAGGGAGATCTCCTCCACGGAGGCCCCCAGCCCCGTCATCCGGTCCAGGGACCGCCGCACCGCGGTGCCGATTTCCGCGTCCAGGCCCGTGGGAAAGTACTCCTTCGGCACTCCGATCCGCAGGCCGGCAATCCCCCTATCCAGCATCCCCACGTAATCGGGGACCGGAGCGGGGGAGGAGGTGGAGTCCCGAGGATCCTGCCCGGCGATGACCGCCAGGAGGCGGGCCAGGTCCTCCACGCATTTCCCGATGGGGCCGATCTGGTCCAGGGACGAAGCGAAGGCCACGAGCCCGAACCGCGAAACCCGCCCGTAGGTGGTCTTGAGCCCGGGCAGGCCGCAGAAGGCCGCCGGCTGCCGGATGGATCCCCCCGTGTCGGATCCCAGCGAAACGGGGACCAGGTCGGCGGCCACCGCCGCCGCGGACCCGCCGCTGGATCCGCCGGGGACTCGCTCCAGGTCCCAGGGGTTCCGGGTCCTCTCATAGCCGGAGTTCTCGGTGGAGGAGCCCATGGCGAACTCGTCCATGTTGGTCTTGCCGACGAAGACCGCCCCGGCTCCCCTGAGTCGATCGATGACGGTGGCGTCGAAGCGCGGCACGAAATCCCGGAGGATCCGGGAGCCGCACGTGGTGGGATGCCCGGCCAGGCAGATGACGTCCTTGACGGCCAGGGGCAGCCCGGCGAGGGGACCGGGATCGGCCCCGCGGGAGAGGGTCTGGTCCACGGCCTCGGCCCGGGCGACGGCCTCCTCCCGGAGGACCGCCCGGAATGCCTGGAGCCTGGGATCGACCGAATCGATCCGATCCAGGCAGGACCGGGTGGCTTCCGTCGCGGAGATCTGCCGGGAGCGGATGCGGGAGAGGATTTCCGTGCCGGTGAGACAATGGAGATCTTCCACCCGGGCTCCGGATGCCGCCGTCAGGTACGGCGGAGTTTCAGCCGATGACCTTGGGGACCGTGAAGTGCCCCTCCCTCGACTCGGGGGCGTTGGCCAGGGCCTCGGAGGCTGGGATGGACGGCACGACCCGGTCCTCCCGGAAGGCGTGGCTCACCTCAGTCCCGTGGGAGGTGGGTTCAATGGCCCGGATGTCCAGCTCGCTCAGCTTCCCGATGTAGACCAGCACCTCATTGAGCTGGCGGGAGAGGACCTGGATTTCCTCCTCGGAGAACTCCAGGCAGGCCAGATCGGCGATGTGCCGGACCGTCTGGATTTCGATGGCCATCCCCTCTCCTCTGGGCTCCGGGCAGCCGGTGGGCGGCCCGCAAGGCCGCAAGCATAGAGGATGGACCGGAGGATTTCAAGAATCCCCCCGAAGCGGCCGCTCACCTTGACGGGTGGGCCGGCAAAGGCCCAGAATCGCGACCATGATGGGACGGATGCTTGCCGAGCACACGATGGCGGTCGCGCTCCCGCTTCTCCTCCTCCTGGATCCGGGGGCGGTGACTTCGCAGGCCGCGGGACCGGCGACTCCCGTCGGATTGCGGGTGGAGGCCCTCCGGGTGGGCCCGGGCGGCACCGAAACCCTCTCCTCCGACGAGGCCCGGGTCCTGCCGGGGCAGGGGGCGCTGCTCGTGAAGGAGGTGACCCTCTCCTCTCCCGCACCCGCGAGGAAAGGCTCGGAAAAGATCTCCCTCCGGGCGGAGATACGGGTCGATTCCTTCTCACCCTCCGGGCTGGTCGTGACGGTGCGATCCCGGGTGAACGTCCTGGCCACCACCGGAGGGATCCCGCTGCCGAGGTCGGAGATCCGCCGGGAGGCCACTGCCGATGTGGCGGGGGGAACCTCCCAGCTGTTCGAGGTCTACACGTCCGCCGCCCTGGATACCAAGGTTGTCCTCAATGTCCGGTGGTTCCCCGCGGAGGAGGGCCCCGGTGCGGAGGGCGACCCAGTTCCGATCCCCCTGATCGCCAGGGTTTACGAGGTGGAGGGGGGTGAGACCATCCTGATGAGCCAGAACCAGCTCCTGGCCGCCGTGGGTGGCACCGCTGCGGCGACCTTCAACCGAATCGTTCCCCTTTCGGACAGCAAGCTGGGGGAGAAGCGGATCCGGCAGGACCGGATGGAGCTGACGCTTTCCCCCCGTTTCAAGGCAGGCAGGAGCCTCAGCCTGACCCTGGAGGCGGCGGGGGAGGTGGTGACCCGCACCGTCGAGGGAGACCTTTCGCACCCGCTGGCCCATCGGGCGGAGATCCTCCTGTCCCCGGGCACGCCGTCCGTCATCGATCTGGAGGTGGCGTCAG
>Ga0315288_10009688_pt1 | contig 12127 bp, 7 predicted proteins | sample YL17G11_20_MG_FD_203454 | JGI IMG/M metagenome (GOLD analysis project Ga0315288, IMG submission 203454) | Sediment microbial communities from Yellowstone Lake, YNP, Wyoming, USA - YL17G11_20 | ecosystem: Environmental > Aquatic > Freshwater > Lake > Sediment | place: USA: Wyoming | collected...
CTTCACTTTCTTCATTAGCGGATTCTGAGAGACAAGATATTGGATAATAACCTGATGGACAATTTGGACTATAGAAAGTTGCTACATCTCTATTAGAGGTTTGCCAATTGCTATCCCATATGATAGGTGTACTTAACTTAGAATGAGTTGATTTATCTCCGTTACATAGAACTGAACATTTGTCATATGAGAAAGCACAGTCCGAATCGCATTTTTTTAAATTTACATCTTCACACCATTTTTGATAAGGTTTTTTTCCATCGCATTCTGTACCTGGAGTAAGGCACAATTCCGAAGATACTGCTGGATCCCCTATTATTATGTCAAAAGTATAAGTTGTTATGGGTGGGTTTGCATATATAATATTTGAACTTACTGTCAACGTTAAAGTCACTTGAACAACTTGATTAGGATTTACAGGTTGCTCGTTATAATTCCATACTAAATTCAAATAATTGGCAGTATGTGATGGGTTCCAATTTTTTGTCGTCATAAACAATGTTCCAGTTTGGCTTCCTTCATTACGTATGTAAATTATTTTATTAGCAACGCTACCGGGGTTAAGTGCCCCCCAATCTATGTTTATTATCCTATTAGTACAAGAGGCATCCCAGTATACTCCTAAGCCATATTGTATAACTGGTGTACTTTGGATGCCAATTTGTTTCTCAGTTGTTTTAAGTGGTATTACATTTGAACTTCCAACAATTTTCTGAGTTGTTTGCGAAATAACTATCACTGAAAGGAGTAAGACAACTAAAAATAGAACAGAAAATAATATCAAAATTTTTTTGTTCATAGTATATTTTAGTTTTACCTTAATATTAAAATCTACAGAATTTTGGCCTGTTTATTGACATCAACTTTATTATTTTTATTGGAGAATCTTAAAATACCAAATATTATTATACCTATTAAGATTAACACAATTAATATCATTAAAATGTTTGTATAACTCAATGACATCATTAGTGGCATCCTTCCACCACCGCCTCTGTTAGGTCCTGGGTATATTGTTGAAGTAGCGCTCATGCAACCACCATTTGAACAATAAAAGCTAGACCCATAAATTTTACAATCTATCTGTGAAAAACTACAAGTTATGCTGCAAAACTTACTTACGTATAAGTCACACCATCGATTATTTGGTCGAATCATATCACACGATTGACTAGCTCCACATGCTTCATGACATTTACCATCATTTAATGTTCGATCCGAATTGCAAGGATAGGTACTGAAAACACCATCTTTCAATGCATGGATTATTGGCAAAGCATTTGAATTACCTAACTTTGTCTCTTTCAAATCTAGAATGGACATTCCGTTATTTTTTATTTTAAATTCTATTTGGGCTAAACTACCATTTCCAGAAAAACTAGAAGATGAACTTCTCTTTGTAAAACCTATGTAATAATAACCTTCAGCTACATTGCTTTCTCTTTTCCAAGTATAATAATCTGACCATATATTACTAACGAAAATATTATCATTATTGTAAGTTAGTATATTAGGGTCCCAGTATAACTTCAACTCAAAACCTGCTAAGTCAGAAACATCACTTATATTAATATTAACCCAAAAAGTACTTCCTACATTTAAACCTCTGTTAATAATACCAATTGGGTCAACGTATAATTTGGTAGAAGTTGCAGAAACTTCACAGATATAAAACAAAAAAGCCACAAAAAACATTAAAAACAAAATTTTTTTCATATTTTATATTTAAATGACATATATAAAAAAATAAGTAATCTTTATACAAAATAATTACTCGTGAGAAGAACTTTGATTTTCTTTATTGCAATACTTAGTTTAAATACTGTTGCTGCTACTACGATGTTAGTTGATCCATTAAAAATAATAAATACAAGTTTAACTATAGGTAGTAAATTTACAGTAAATGTTAACATTTCAGATGTTACCGATTTAAGTAGCTATGTTTTCAATCTTAGCTTTAATAAAACAGTTTTAAATGTTACAGGAATTAAAAGTGTTAATCCAATATGGGATTGCTACAAATATCAAATAAACAATTCTTTGGGTATTGTCTGGGTTGAGTGTGTTTTAGATGGTTCTTTAAATGGAAATGCTAAGTTAGAAGCTATTAATTTTTCTGTTATTGGAACTGGAGAAAGTAATTTAGATTTATATGGGACATTATTGGGCGATTCTCAAGGAATTGAAATATCTCATGACATTAGAAATGGATTTTTTAGTAATAATCCTTCTGGAAGCTGTATCAAATCAAACCCCAATGTAACCTTGTCCCCATCATTACAAAACGGTTCGGCTGGCTCTCTTTTTTATAAAGCTGTAACCATAAAAAATAATGATAATAATTATTGCGATTCATCAAAATTCAACTTAACATATTCCTGTCCATTAAATTGGTTATGTTCCTTGAATAAAGAGTCGATAATAATAGATCCTCAATTGAATGATTCATCAATGACTCTAACAGTTAACTCAAGCGATTCAACATCATTAGGAAATTATAGTGTTTACGTAACAGCTATTAATAATTCATACTTAAACACAGGATTAGCAAATATAACAATAACAAGGGGCATAGAAAATAAAACATTGATAATTACAGGAGCTAATCCTGATGTTGCTGATCGGTATAAAAATACAACTTTATGGTGTGATTACAGAAACTCATCAAGTAATACAGAGATATTAGGAGCGGATGTTAAATTTGAAGTTGAGGGTGAATTGGCCAATTATACTGCTATTTTTAATACAACAACCAATTTGTATGAATATAAATATAATATTACTACAAACAGGGAATTGCCATATGTGAGATGTAGTGCTTCTGCTACAAGTCATGAATCTAATTTTTCTACATTTTATTTGGGAGTTTGCCAAAGAGAGAATCCATCATTAGAAATAATTCCTTCACTTAAATCTAATATATCTGGATCTGTTTTAAACTATACTATTAATGTAACGAATAATGATCCTTCTGGCTGGTGTGGTAGTTCTGTATTCAATTTTTCAATTGTTCAAATATCTTCTGGCTGGACACATTCATTCAATCCAACTCGGTTATATATTGATTGGTATTTAGCTCATTCTCCTGAAATTTCTTCTAATACATCAAATCTAAATATTACTTCACCCTTGTCTACTCTCCCAGGAAATTATACAATAAATGTTACAGTGACAAATCTTAACAATAGTAATTATAAATCAACCAATTCATTAATTTACAATATTAGTGGTGGGTCTACTACCACAACAACCTCTACATCTACTTCAACAACTTCTACTACATCCACATCAATAACCTCTACATCAACAACTTCAACGTCCACAACTTCAACAACATCTACGACAATTCCTAGGAATACCGATACACGATTATATCTTAATGAAACTGAAGGTGATTTCTACTACCTAAATAACACATATGCTAATTTCACAACTTGGGTTAATTGTTCTGGTATGATTTATCTCGATACTAACATCTCTAGTTGGGCAGTGAAATCTGGAAGCTCTCCTTTCACTCAAATAATACAATTGAATTCCACACAAAACAATACTTATTATAATATAACTGGTTATTTCCCTGGTAATGCAACACATGATCCAACCTCTCAAATGCATTATGCTATTGTATATGTCAGTACTACTGTTGCTACAACCACAATAGAACCTACAACTATTAATCAGGGGGGTGGAGGCGGTGGAAATAAAAGAACAACTACCACGATTACTTATAATACAACGACAACGGTTAAAACTAACACTACTACAACTACAGTTTTAACAAACATGACGATTTCAACAATAAAATCATGCATATCAACTGGAAGTATTTGTACATCAAATTCAGAATGTTGTTCACTTTATTGTTGTAATAGTTTATGTTCAGATAAACCCTGTGTTAAAACAGATTTTGTAAGAAATATTACAATAGCCATAAGTTTGATATCTGGTACCTTAATAGGTGTTTATCATTTCTATTCAAAAATTATTAAAGCAAAAATTTTGTTATTTGTAGGCGTAACATCGGGAACTTTAATAAGCATTTACTATTATCTTAGATTTAATGAAACAAAATCAATTAAACAAAAAAATATAGTTACTGAAAAAGTTTCTCCTGATAGAACTACTCAAATTGAAAAAGAATTGGTATATTTAAAAGGAATTACAGAAAAAATAAAAGCAAAAGGTTATGACGTCTCTCAACTTGAGATGAAATTAGCGTTGGCTGAAAATGATTTAAAACAAAATTTAATCAGTTCAGCAAATGTTCACTTAGAAAATGCTAAAAATATTTTAAAGAGTTTTTTAAAATGAAAAGTTAATATAAATATAAGGTAGAATCCAATGAAAAAAAGGATGTTTATAATATCGATGATATTATTTTCTGTGCTGTTTTCTATTATGAGCGTTAATTCAAAGTTTTGGGATCAGTCAAAAATTCTCAAACAAACAAAACTTCAAACTATAACATATATAACTACCGAATCAATTGAAAAATCATGTCCTCTACCATCATGGACAGTTTGTGAAAGGGGGGAATGCGTTGATTACCATTTCTATTGGCTCTATGCAGGTGGGAAAAAAGTAGGCTGGTCGAGTGGACCCAGTTTCACGACTGACATAGGTGGACACGAATATTATATCAGAATACCCATGGATGAGGCTTTATTATATTGGCATACTGTAACCTCTAAAGAATACTTTACTGGAAGGTATGAGATAAAAATAACAAACCCGACATCTTTTGAATTCGATTTTGGTCCGTCGAGTTCACCTGTGTGTTATGGATGCATGGGAATAAATAATACAATTTTGTATTCTGATAATGGAATCGTTGGTTGGGATAGCATAACAAACCTTGAAGCTGTTGATAATGCAGATTTGGATGAATCTAGAAGAGACCTCATTAAATCAACAACTGACCATACTTTTATGGTTAATCAGCCTAATGGTAACTATAGTATAAACATGATTTTTTATGATGATAGTAAAACACATGATTTTATTGATGTTTATGCTGAAAATGTTTTAAAAATAAATAACCTTAATGTTAGTCCTGCTTATGGATGGCCAACACTAACTTTCAATGTGGAAGTCCTTGATGGAAGACTCGACATAAGATTTCATAATGATGGTGGAAGTGATCCTTATTGGATAGTAAACTACATGTCTATCACTAACACCAATCCGAATACTAACATAGAGAATTTGAAATCGAGTATTACTTTTAATGGTTCAAGCTCAAAGGTATTCGAGCCAAGTTATGTATATGGAGAAGAATCCATTTATAATCATTGCGCAATCATGTGGGTTAATTTCACCCAAAAAGTTGGTTCCCTTCCTGTAAAGTTTGATATTCCCATAGAATATAAAACATATATAATTGACTTTAACAGAGATAATAAAATCGATGTTTATGATGCTATAATATTTTCTAATGAATATGGACAAAGTTGGGGTTCACCTGGTAGTCCAGTGGATCAGAATGATTACACCTGGAGGGCTGACATAAATTCTGATGGGATTGTAAATGTATTAGATGCAACAATCTTAAGAAATCAATTTGGCACGAATTATACAGCACCTATGTTTGAAAACAATGGGTTATTGAATATTTGGGAAGCTGATTGGTCGGCTTAATTAATTTTATTTTTAGAAATAAAATATGCCCCAGCTGATAAGCCAAGAATAATGTGTAGCAATAAACAATTTTAATAAGTTTTTCCATAATTTAAGGCGACTGCAACAATGTCAAATATATTTACCCAACCATCCTGATTAACATCAGAAATTAATTTATAGTTAGTATCTCCTGAAGAACTGCCAAAAGCAGCAGCAACTATAACTATATCAAATATGTCAACAGTTCCATCTTTATTGATATCACTTGGATCTGCAACTTTAACTCTTGTAAGAGCAGGACCTCCACCTATATAACTATCAATACCAGGTCTATAAGATCTTGACAATGCATCATTCCACCAATAACCAACATTACCATCATTATCGGCATCTTGCCCTAGGTCTCTTTCGTGAACCCAGAACATTATTCTTTCATTACCTTGAATTGGACCATAGAATGATGCGGGAACTTGACATTTTAATGTAATTGTTTCTCCAGGATCAAAATTGTGAGCAGGATCTGGATTGGATTCACTAACTAACTCACATTTAGAATTGGCTGGGCAGTTTCCTCCTTCAGGGGCATTTATAGGATCTGGATCTGGATCGCAACCGCCGATGTTATCTCGTCCATTGTAAAATGTATTTACTCTTCCATTTCCGTCTCGCGTATTCCATGGATCGATAAAATCAGAAACATTCCAGAATTCTACACCGACATACCACCAATCCTGTTGATACTCACCCGTATTTCTAACTTCTACAACTACTTTTATGTTCTGATTACTCATGACTGTAGTATAGTCAGACATTCCGTTTACAGATACACGGTCGATAAAAGAATCAAACATTACCTGCCAAACACATTCTCCTTTTGCTCCATAGCAACTCCTCATTTGGTTTGCACTGACAGGACCAGCATTTGAAATCTTAGGGACTTGATTATCTGGATAACCTACTCTATAAGAAGAACTCTTATCGTCGCATTCTGGAGAAGCACCACAATCTGCTTCACATGTACCACTTGTTTCTTTTTTACCGTTACACGTAACACATTTATTTTCACTTTCATCACCAATTTGTCCTGCAGGACATACGGTTAAAGTCTGAGAATCCGATGTAGCTATAATTGAGTAATCGCCGGAAGCAGCTTGAACGCCTCCTTCAACCTGATAATTCCCTGGGTTTAATGAAACCGTTAAAGTACAATTTCCACAACAATTCCCAAAAGGAATACAAGATTTTACATATGGACCCAATGATCCAGGTTGTTTTACAAAAAATGAATAAGGTACTCTAAGTCCTAGAAGGTATTCTTCACAATGGTTCATTCCGTAGACAGTAAAGTCTATAGTCTCCCCATTTCCTACTATATTTTTTTCTAATTTTAATTGAGCTTTTCCGTATGCTAGGTTTGGAGAACAACCCTGACAAACTGAGGACCCTGGATCTAAAAAATAACACACAACAATATTTACTAAGATAGTTGCTATTATGAATATAAAACATCCAGATATGTCTATTACCACACCACCCGCGCCTGCACTTAAAATGTTTATCGGATCCACGAACAGGACTATTGTGTATATTATTCCTTTCAGTACACCATAAGCGAAAATATTATTTATAAAAACAGATAAAACGGCCACGTAACCGCCGGCTTGAATTATATCTGCGGCCAGAACTATCATAGAATTTTGATGTTTATTCCCATATTCTCTGAGCAATGGACCCACAGCAAAGATTGCAGTAAGGCCTCCAGCTAAAATAAATCCTCCATACCTTTTTATGACATAGTTTTTTGGATTTATTGCTTCCTCTGAAATCTCATCAAAAACGTCTGAATTGCGTGCTTTATTCAAGCCATCGGTGGGCACTTTTTGAGCAGGTGCTTCTACAGTACTTTCCAGTTTTTCGGAAGTATCATGAAAAATATTCTTTACAAGTTTGTGATCTTCAACAGATTCAGCAGATGGAGCAAATCCTTTGTTTTCCAAATTAGTTTTAATATTACCTAAATCATCTCCTAATTCCAATCGACCTAGAAAAACAGTATCTTTTGTGAATATATTAGCATCTTTTAGCTTAAACTCGAGATCAGATGTTAATTCTGCGTTAGAAGCAATAGCAGTTGTTAATACTATTTTATTCGAGTCTATAGCTTGAATTATTTCGCCCTTTAATTCTATTTCTTCGGGTATAAGTAGCTCTAACTGTAATATTTTTTGTTGCAACTCATTTAACTTTGGAATGTCCTTTTTATCGATAGCCTTATTTAATTCTTTGTTATAATCTTCCAATAAGTTAAAAATATTATCTTGAGTTTTAAGTGATGTTATTTGACTATCAATTACAGAAATATCTTGATTTTTAAGCATTATGTAAATTTCTATATCTTGAATTTCATTTTTGAGTATGTAGATTTTATGCCCATTAATTTCTACTATAAGTAGATTTCCACCGATTAGGGACTCAAGTTTTTGCCCCTCTATGGCAAAATTTTCCCATATAACATCAAATTTATTTTTAAAAGCTTGATAAGTATCTGGAGATATTGTATCAGTTTCTCTGTATTGTATCTCAAAAATATTCTGCCAATAGTCATAATTTTCCAGTAACAGATTTTGGATTTCAATTGGATCTCCTCTTATTTTTGAAGCTAAAGATAGTTCTTTATAAGCCTTTGCAGGAGTTTCTACTTCAGTTCCCATTGGGACTGGATAGTCCATATTGGACCATTCATTTGCTTTTGCTGTTTGATATGCATATTCTTGTACGAGGTCTACAACTACTTCTCCTCTAGTGATTCCATCCAATTTGGTCGCAAACTTTGCTAGAGCATCATCATTACCAAAATAATTTCCTCTACCGAATACAATATTTAAATCTTTAAACTCTGAACCTAAACTAAGATACTGACTTACTCCTGGATCATAAATTAACCTTTTGCCATCTGGAAATAAAATTGTTAAGTCGTCAGCTAGTCGAGGAGAATCTGATTCTATTGTCAAACCAGTTGACTCAGCATATTGTTTAAATCTATTGAGAATTCTGTCTTCCATATTTTCGGCATTTGTGAAAACACTATCATCAAAAAAGAAGACAAATTCCAAATCACCCAGTCGGCTGTAAGGGAACGTATCCCTACCTGACCAGGCAAATCCTAAGCTGCCTGCAGGTTGAAAAACAACGTTATCGGCTCCAAATTCATCTTGAGCTGCTTTCAATAACAATTCTGGAATATTTATTCCATTTGTCCCGCTTTTAGAAGCCCCAGAAAGTTGAGAATTAACAATACTAAAAGCACTAAAAATTACACCTCCAAAAGCTTCATGAGAGGCAATTAAATTCGCATATCTTTCTCTAGCAGCCTCTTGTGTATAAACCATATACTCGACTAGAGCTGCACAGTTATCACTCGGCTGTTTTAAAACCCTTGCATCATTTTCAACATTACCTGTCGAGGGGGTGAGAGTAAGGCCATTACTCGAAGAATAATGTATTACAAAACTTCCATTTCCGTCTACAATAACTTTTTTCTTCCCTGTATCCCACCTTGCTACATTCGAGTTTAAATTTTCTATCCAAAAAGACTGGTCATTTGTATCTATTCCTTCTACCTGCAATTCGACTGAAATGGAGTTTGTGGGCTTGCCAGTGTAAACAAAATAACTATTCTCTTCATAAACAGGTTCAGTTATTATTCTCAGTTCATCTATATAAGTGGGTCCTCCAAGTAAAGACCCATCATATGACTTTATCTTGAATACTATTTTTTTAATAGTCTTTTTTTCTGAAAGAAAATTACAATCTCTTCCAATACTTATGTTGTAAAATTTCCAGCCATCTGCTGCATTATAGTCGCCTAAGTTACATGCAATTTCAAAAGAACCATCACCATCTTGTGCATCACCATAAAAGGAAATTGGACCACTATTAGTGCTTTTAAACCAAAAATTAACTCTGTCGTAAATACTGAATAATTGATAATTTAACTCAGAGGGTGGTGGTGCTCCGCAAGCATTAGTAGATACATCAAACGTCAACCCATCACCAGCTGCATCTCCATAAACGCTCTTGTATGAATCATCAATTGGGGCATGATCGTCTACAAGTCTTACAATACCAAATGTGGGTGCAACCCAACAATTATTATTTATAAACATTTGATCTTCTGTCCACTCCTCATGAAAAGAAGAACCTTCTTCTCCTGGCATTTCTAGAGTGAAATCATATCCATAAAAATCCTCTAAAGTTTCTCCAGTTGCTGAGTCGAAGATTATCTCTGCTAATGGTATTTCTAATTCAAGTGGTTTGGAACAGTATGAAATATGAGGCCATTTTGCTTTTTCTTCCTCAGATACAGCTTGACAAGTTGCCACTCTCGCCTCGGTTAGTTGTAAGGAAAATAAAAACATGGATGCATAAGATGAGGATGATATTAAAAATATTAAAAAAATACAATTTACTGATTTACTTAGTGATTTCATGGTTTTAACTCCTTGTAATTCTCAAATCATTTCTTTTTCCTTCAGAAACTATCTCAAGGATGTATTCCTGTCCCCCACATAAGCAATCAGTTTCACCGAGTATGTTTATCCCATGTTCTAATGGTACATACGATTCATCAAAAACTACGCCAAAACATTTTTCTTCCGTTGATTGGTATTTTTTAATTTCAATGAGATTTTTTTGATTAAAACTAGATCTAACCCAATAGCAAACATTTTTTTCGTTTATTTCTATAATTACCCTGCTTTTATCATTCATTAATTGAGAAATTGTATTGACTAAAACCTTAGTTTCAGTTACAGAAGTTTTATCAGATGATATACCCGTGTATAAACCGGAAAATATTCTAGAATTGGGAATTGAAAATATATTCATCAATATTAGAAAAAATATAACAAAAACAAATACAGAAAATATAATTAAATATTTTTTATATAACATTTAATTTTAATTTAATTTCAGATTATTAAAATATTTTAAATGGGGTTTTCTTATATAACTTTTCTTACTGCATTAAGAGGATCGTATAAATCAAAAAGTAGAACAGATAATTTAGGATCATTATCATCATTTCCAGAGGTCAAACATAAAGTTTTTCCTATATTTTGTCTGTAATTACCCGAATTTTCTATAGTATCATGAATGTGGCCGTGTAATGTCAAATAAGGTTGTTGGTTCTCGATAAATTGTCTTATAGCAAAGCTACCAACATGTATATTTTTATCGACTTGATCCAAGTTTGTTCTATTTGGTGGCGAATGAAATACATAAATTGTTTTATCTGCATCTTTTCTGAATTCTTCCTGCGATAAATCTCTTTGAATAGAATCAGTTTTTTCCATTTCAGGTTTAAATTGAAATTTTTTCCAACCTAATTTTGTGCTTTTATACCCATAAAGATCGTAATTAGTAGCTTTTCTTATTTTATAATCCGAGAGAAGGGCATCTGGAACTTCACTCAAATCATACTTGTCCCAATCTTTTATCCCAAAAGGGGTAATAGGGACATAAGAATAACCTACTATATCAAGACCATTTCCTATTTTTATCCTTCTTCCATGAATTTGTTGAAACAGATTAGGATCATTTCTTTCTAACGCTTCTAAATTCGTGGAACAGTCATCATTTCCCATTATCAAGAACAGTTTTGAACTGGGCAATTTTTTTTTCAAGGGTGACAATAATCTGGGCAATTTTTTTTCTAAAAAATATCTTTGTCCATCTATGATAGATTCCAAACCATAACTTCTTATACGAGGGGTCTTGGGAGCTATATCTCCACCGATAATGATAGAATCTGCTGGTATCTTAGTAGCATAATTTACCAATTTTCTATACTGGAATTCGTTTCCATGTAAATCAGACGTAAATAATACTTTATGTTCCATAACTAAGTCACAACCTCGAATTCTTTACCATCTTTCTTTACTAACTTATACCTGATGGTTTTTTCCCCTTTTTTTAGTGCCAATTCACGTTTTTCCTTTTCTTCAATTAAAAATGGATTACAAGTGTTATTTACTGCAGTTAATACCCTATCTCTAGAATCTGACATATAATCTTTAAGAAAACTAAAAACATACGGGGATTTAACTGAAGTATTTTCATCGAGGGCTCCACGAAAAATATTTAGATTTCCTGATTCATCATAAACCATTCTAAAAATATCAATACGCCCAAAAAGACCAGAATCACCAATTATTTCATAAATTACATCTCCCTGTTTTAGATAACTTTCTAAATAATCAAAACCGATCTTTGGCAGGCTATCTAAATGTCTTTTAAAGGTTTCCATATTAACCACTATGTAGTGGTGTTTTATAAGTATTTCTATTCTATAGAAAATAAAAAAGAAAAATGAACCATCAGTCGGCTTACCAGCTTTAGCAATCTAGGTCTCTCAGACGATTAGTAACAGTAAGCTAAGCATCTCGAGCGAACTCTTGATGTGTACACTACTGTCCTATCAACCTCGTCGTCTACGAGAGTCTTCGTC
>Ga0315288_10009691_pt1 | contig 12126 bp, 12 predicted proteins | sample YL17G11_20_MG_FD_203454 | JGI IMG/M metagenome (GOLD analysis project Ga0315288, IMG submission 203454) | Sediment microbial communities from Yellowstone Lake, YNP, Wyoming, USA - YL17G11_20 | ecosystem: Environmental > Aquatic > Freshwater > Lake > Sediment | place: USA: Wyoming | collected...
TCAATTTTCATTGTTCGCAGGTGACGCTCCGTCATGAAGGATTGCCCTTATTTCTGAGGACTTCATCTCGATTGATTGAATGGAAACGGACCAATTGTAAAATGATCACCCTCAATAAAATCTCTGCGAAAGCGGGAATCCAGAAAAACACTGGATTCCCCCGTATCAAGTACGGGGCAGGCTTGGTCAAGCCCGGAATGACAAACTGCATAAGACTTATGTCGTCATGTATAGTCATTTGTCATTTGTAATTTTCTCTCTTTTTGAACTGGTCAATTCCCAAAGTTTGGCGTATTTGACAAAAACATAGAACATCGTTGAAACGATGATGATGAGGCCAGGCAACCCATCTCGAAATCCTGACTTCAACAGATACTCTTTGATGAATCGAAATGGAGGATGAAAAAGAAGTTTAAAGAGGCAAAACTTCTCCTCACTCTTGATCATATCCTCTGCGGCAATCTGAGAATACTTATCAATGGTCTGAATCTGATCCGAAATATTCCGATAGGTATAATGGAGATATTTGTTCTTTAAAGAATCGACCCTTCCATCCACCACGATCTTGGCGTGAAGCCCGCCCTCCCACCTCCCCTTATCCCTTCGATAGAGGCGGAGCTCACAGTCGGGATACCATCCTCCAAACCGAATCCATCTTCCCAAGTAAAAGGTGCGGCGATAAGCAATAAAACCATCGATCTCGTTCGCTCTCTCTCCTAATACCTTTCGAATCTCATGAGCTAACTCTGAAGGAACCTCTTCATCAGCATCGACAAACATAATCCAAGAGTGAGTCGTTTGATTGGCGGCATACTGATACTGGTCGCGATGGCCGGTCCACTTTCTCTGGTAAGTCTTGTCAGTGTATTGTCGGCAGATTTCGTATGTTCCATCCGTACTGAAGGAGTCAACGACGACCAGTTCTTCTGCCCAGCTAAGGCTTTTTAAACATCGCTCAATAGTCCTACGGTTATTGTAAGTAAGGACATATACAGAAACTGGAATTTTTTCCATCGTCCCTCGTTCATCGTTCATGGTTCATCGTTTTTCGTTCATCGTTCGTAATTGAGTCCCTCCAATTTTCTATCAACGGCCTCCTCTACTTCATCCACAGTGATGAGTTCCATACATCGGTGGTCAGTCGGACAAATCCTTTTTAAACAGGGACTGCACGGAACATCCTTCCTTATCACCACATGACCGTCTCCCCAAGGTCCTGTGGTAGAAGGGTCTGTTGAACCGAAAAGGGCCACGGCAGGAGTTCCTACAGCAGTGGCCACATGCATCGTCCCAGTGTCGTTGGTTACAAGGAGTTGACAACGCTCTATGAGAGCTGCCAATTGGAGGAGATGTGTCTTACCGGTCAAGTCTATTCCTCCCTCTTGCAAATGCTCGAGGATCTCTTTGACAATGGGTTTTTCTTCTTCCTTACCAAAAAGTAGTACAGTGGCTTTCCATTTCTTAACGATCCTTTTCCCTAATTCCCCAAATCGCTTCGGATACCAACATTTGGCCTGACCATACGTGGCACCCGGATTCATCCCAATCAAGAGTCTCCCATCGAAGAGATCCATATTTTTCAGCATCTCCTCAGCCGATTTTCTGTCCTCTTCCCTGAGGAAGATTCGAGGGGAAGGAGATCCTTCGGTTTGCCCTAAAGAATCAGTTAGTTTTTGGTAATAATGAATTCGATGGGCGTGAAGGACCTCTTTTGTTCGAGGAATACCATGGGTGAGAAAGAGCGAACGTCCTTCAGCTTTATACCCGATCCTAATTGGAATTCGAGCCAAATAGATATGGAGGGCTGAGCGAAAGGAACGGGGGAGGATGAGAGCTAAATCAAATTTTCTCTCCATCAGAGACTGACTGAGGTTGATATCTTCCCAAATGGACCCTATCCCCCTTCTTTTCTGAAATGGAATGATCTCATCCACATAAGGAAATGTTTTCCATAAATCGATCAGATGGCTCGGGATCAGGATGGCCAAATGAGAATGGGGATAGAGCGATTTCAATTTTTGAACCGTTGGGTAAGTCAGGATAGTATCACCCACCCAATTTACCCCCCTCACCAAAATGCGGTTCACTCCGCTAAAAATAGGGTTCAATTTCGATTGCAAGGCAATCCTTCCCTTTTTACGATGAGAAATTATTACATTAATTATTTAAAGTCAACCCTTTGGCTCCCGAGCCTGAAGGCTGGGGCTTGCTCAGGGTTGACCCTTAGCGGCGCTTTTCTACCCCGCCTTCAAAGACGGGGCTTGGTGCCGTCGAACGGGTCAACCCTTTGGCTCTCTCTAACCTAAAGAACCTTCCTCGCTCCGATCCTCAGGATCAATAAGACCAAATCTTAAAATCCGGATTGGGTCTTATTGAGTTACGGATAAAATTTCCTCTGTTGCTTTAAAAACATCATCCACAGTGATCATCTTCAAACAGGTAAGTTCCTTGCAGGAGCGGTTGCGACATGGATTACACCCCACTTCTTTTCTCACCTTTTTATGTCTTCCGAAAGGCTCATTCACGATAGGATCTGTCGGACCATAAATAACGACAATGGGTATCCCCACGAGAGAAGCAATGTGCATCGGACCAGTGTCCCCCCCTATATAGAGGTCGCAATGCCTATAAACCTCCCCCAATTGTGTTAAAGTTTCGGTCCGAGGGCTCAAAATAGACGATTCCTTCATCTCCTTTTGAATATCTTCGACCCACGTCAGTTCATCAGCCCCCCAAGTAAAAATAACCGTGCCTCTCAGTTCACGAATCAATCGATCTGCCAATTGAGCATATTGAAGAGGCGTCCACCTTTTATATAATGTCTTTTGGCTTGTTCCAGGGTGGATCGCAATTAAAGGATTTTTAAGAGATGCTGAGGAGGCCTTATAAAAAGACTCAATATACTCCCGGTCCTCTGGAGGAATATGAAAGTTATATTTAAGCTCTTTCACATCCAGTCCGACCCCTTTGAGAAGTGTAAGATTTCTCTGAAATCGACTGATCCTCTCTTTTGGAAGTTCCACTTTTACATTCGAAAATAAGAAATTCCCTTCTTTGGTGGACCTGCGATTATATCCAATCCTCTTGGGAGAACCTGAAAAAAAAGAGAGGAGACCGCTCTTCAAAATTCCATGAAAATCGATAGTAACATCGAAACCTCGCCTTCTAAGACCTAATACAAATCCCCACATTTCCGCTACTGTCTTCCATATTCTTCGAGCTGATTTTATTCCATCCACCCACCTCTTTCTGGGAAACAGGATGACCTCATCGATTTCGGGCTGGCTTTCCAATAAAGCCTTGGATGGTTCTTCAACAACCCACGTGATGGAGGAACAAGGGTAATATTCCTTTAAGGCCTTCACTGCAGGCAGTGTTCGAATGACATCTCCCACTGCACTTAGCCTTAAAATTAGAATTTTGGGGTCATTCATGGTTGAAAGATTAACCCATTGCCATGTATTTTTCAACAATAAAAACAGGGGGATGCCTACAGGCAGGAGCCTCGCCCATCCTGCCATAAGCAGGAAAGGGTACATGTTGGCCGACGAATAGGTTAAGGGGATTGAAATGAAGCTCCCCGCCGCAAGCGGCGGGGTATCAAGCGGAATTCCGCCGAAGCAAACCCGCCTTCGCTCTATGAGCTTCGGCGCGGTTCGCCTCGCCATTCATCCCTGTGGCAAGCCGCAGGGTATTCTGGCGAAGGCGAATAAAACGAGAGGAAAATTATTCAGTAAGACGAGTTGCGAATTCTTTAGGAAGGCTCTTTGGTTTACCATTGGAATCGATGCAGAGGTGTCGTGTCTCCCCTTCTGCAATAACTTCTTCTTTCTCTTTGCGTAAGATTCGATATCCAAATGTGATCATCCGGCTATTCAAACTCTTCAACCAAGTTCTTACTGTGATTGCCTCATCGTATCGGGCTGCATTTCGATAACGGCAGTGGACATCGGTCACAACGAGTTTATATCCCATCGCCTCTAAATCAGCATAAGAAAACTCCTTCTTCCGACAGAACTCAGATCGTCCTACTTCAAACCAGACCAGGTAGTTTGCGTAATAAGCCACTCCCATCTGGTCTGTCTCTGCGTACCTCACACGAACTTCACAATCAACGAAATCTTTCATCCTTAACGGCTCCCCTTTATTTTAAATCCATTGTGCTGCCTTCTGCCTTCCGCTTTCTGCATTCGGTACTCTTCGTTCTATATTTCTCTCCCTATCTCCCTATCTCCCCATCACCCCATCTCCTCATAATGCCCTCAAATACTCCGGACGCAGTAAAGCCGGGTCTTTTCTTCGAAGCACTTCCCTAATCCTCCTCAGCGCCTCTTCCTTCTCCTCCGGCATTCGAATTCGGAGGGGGAGATAGTTAGAAGCATGGTTTGAAGCAAAAAAGCATCGAGTGAATTGACAATGTTGAATCATTATCTCCAGCTCCTCGATCAAGCCATAGGGGGTAGGAAGTATCAATTCCCCTGCCTCAATCTCTCTCTCGATGGGAGTTCCTGGAACGACCATGAGGGAAAGGGCACCCACAAAGTCAGGGTCCATCTCTGAGAGAACTTTTCCTGTTTCCTCAGCATGAACTTGACTGCGTTCTATACCACCGATGCCTAATATTACGGTGACCGAGAGATGGATTCCAGATTCCTTCACCCTTCTTCCTGCCTGAATTAATTGGTCGACAGTAGCATTCTTCTTAATCCGTTTCAATACCTCCCGATCTCCTGACTCCAATCCTAAATAAATGATACCTAACCCCAGCTCTTTCAGGGCTTTCAATTCTTCCACATTCTTGCGAAGAATGTCTTTCGCATTGGCGTAAATCCCTACTCTCTCAAGGCCACTCAATTTTACTCGGAGATAGTCTAAGATTCGAAGTAATGCTCTCTGGGGAAGACTCAACGCATCCCCATCGGCCAAAAAGACTTTCTTAACTCGCGATCCATACGAACTCGCTTCATCAATATCCTCTTTCACCTCTTCAAAACTTTTTATCCGAAAGGATTTTTCTCGATAAGCACCACAAAAGGTGCATCGATTATAAGAACAGCCTACCGTCACCTGAAGAATCAGACTCTCTGCCTCACTGGGTGGTCGAAAAATCATTCCTTCATATTTCATTTCGAATGCTCCTGCATAAACAAATGACTCGAATGATAGTATATTAATGAGCTTCGTAAAAGTAATGGAACATTGAGCAACTTATTGCGCCCCCCTCACCCTCCCCTCTCCCCCGACTACGGGGGAGAGGATAAAGGTGAGGGGGTTAACACGATGCCAATGTCCGTTCCATTATTTATGCAAAAGGCAATAAATGTATAAAGGACCTGCTAACCTTTTTATCATAAATAATATCCGATGGATTTGCTGCCATTCGGCCTATTTGGCTTTATTATTTTCTTTCTTATCATTAGGGAGATCAAATTGATAAATGATCTCTCCTTCTTTGACCATCCCCAGTTCTTTTCGAGCAATCTCTTCAATATAACGTTTTTCATGCTGTAACCGCCCCACCTCTTCTCGTAAGTTCCGATTTTCCTTCTCCATTTTGGTGTTCATACCCTTGATCCTGGCCAGCTCCTTTTGAAGTCGAAACAGGTGAAGGATCCCTTTATCCCCAAAGAAGGTGAGGAATCCCAGAATCAAAAAAAGGGAAATGGTGAAAAGGAGAAACCGTTTTTTTTTCATCGAGATGTCTGAAAATGTATCAATTTAGCTGTTTGAAGTCTTTTTGTAAAATCCCTCCCAACCTCCCTTTGCCAAAGGGAGGAATTACCCCTCTTTGGCAAAGAGGGGCGAGGGGAGATTTTCCAATGCCTGTGTCAATTCAATTTTGAGACCCTTAATATCTGAGATATCCAACCGTACTCATCCTACTGCAACTTAAACTTGATAGGGATGATACCCCACTGTTCTACCTGAGGCTGATCTTTTGGCAGGGGAGCAAACCGCCACTGTTTCAAGTACTGGATAGCGAACCGCTCCAACTCCGTATCCCCTTTAATGATAGGAACGACTCGATCTACCCTCCCGTCCGGTAATACCCAAAAAGTCAACTCGATCTCCCCCTCCATTCTGAGTTTAACCTGAGGAGGCTGAGGTTTTTCAAGTATTTTCCGGGTAGCGAGAGGTCCTCTGATCCCCAAAAGGAGGTTCTCTTCCAAAGGCTTCTCCGGAGAAGCGCTTTCTTTTTTACTCAGAAGTCTTTCGATCACCTTCTCAGCTCCTCTATCCCTCAATGAAGCTGGATCAGCTTCATCCTTTAGAGATGGCAGAGGAGGCTCTAAATTAAAAAGGTCTTCCTTCTTCTTCAAATACTCTTTCAATTCTTTATCTATTTCCTTAAACTCGGGTGAATTTTTAAGAGCCTTACTCTTCTCTTCTCCTGGGAGAGGCTCTAATTTTTTCAATCGTGGATATTCCGTTGCAAAAGGCCTCCAATCCTGATAGGCACTTGCCTCTCTCATCTTTTTAAGAATCACCTCCTCTCGTATCCGCTTCTCTTCAGGAGGAATCTCTCTTCTCTCCCATCCCAATATCCTCTTGCTCTCCCTCGTGAGTTTTTTCCACTCTTGCTCAAGGAGGAATCTTAGGGAGGGGTCAAAAAAGAAAAGCCCAGATAAAAACCCCATGAGTACAAGGAAGATGGCGATGAGAAAAGAGGTGAGCCGCCAGCCTCTCTTCTGCGTTTTCCTCATCAGCGAACCACTCCTTGGTTAATCTGATCGAGCATCTTTTTAGCACCCTCTCGTCTGTCCTCCCTCCGGGTCTTCTCCAACAATTTCCGATAGACCTGTCTGGCTTCAGAAAATTTCTTTTCCTCCATATAGAGGAGGCCCAATTTGAGAAGGGCTTCCTCTAACAACTCGGACTGATGAGGATAGAGGTAAACGACTCTTGAAAATTGAAGGATGGCCTGTTCTTTATTCTCATTTCCTAAATAGGCCTCTCCCAATTTAAATTGTGCCTGACTGGCCACTGACTCTTCTGGACTTCGAATGGCTATAGAAAGAGTGGATAGGGCCTCCCCAAATCTCTTCTGCATGAGGTAGAGAAGCCCCAATCTTAGATGTCCTTCGAATCGGATGTCGTCATTTTGAAATTTTGTAACCAATTCTCTTAAGATCTTCTCCGCCTCTTCTACCTTCCCTAAGCTACGATACCCATTCTCCATCCCGAGGTAGACCTTCTTCGCCAGTGAATGTTGGGGATGATTCTTCATCACCCACTCGTATCGCTCCAAGGCCTTCGGGTAATTTTTGATGAGGAGATAAATGTCCCCTGCCTCTGTATAGGTTTCAACCAAGAGATGACTTTTGGGGTACTGCCTGATAAACTTCTCCATCTCTTCAATCGCTTCGGTCCATTTCTTTTCCATTTTGAAGAAAAGGGCGATGCGAAACTGTGCCTCTTCTGCCCATTCACTCTGTGGATAGAGGCGGAGTAGTTCCTGAAACGTCTTCACCGCCTTCTCTCCCATTCGAGATTGCTGGTAGTAATTTCCCAATTGCACCAAAACCTGGCTGGCTAAGGGATGCTGAGGATAAAGTTTTAAAAACGTGCCCACACGAGGTATGAAGGAATCATATTTTTTTTCTTGGAGGAAAGAAAGAAGGATTCCGTAATCAGCCTCCGGTGCTTCTTTCGATTTAGAATATTCTTTCACCACTCGGAGGTAGGCTTGGACGGCTTGCGGATATTGTTTAAGATTATAATACCCATCCCCAATTTTCAGGAGGGAGGAAGTAATAAAAGGACTTTCGGGATATTGTTGGAAGAGGCGTTGGAATGCTTCGATGGCTCTATGATAATCTTTTTCCCGAAAATAGGACCATGCGATCCAGTATTGAGATTCGTCACGATAAGAGCTTAAAGGATTCAATTCCAGCAGCTTTTGAAACTGTCCGATCGCTTCTTTGAACCGCTCTTCTCGGTAAGCAATCCATCCGAGGAGGTAGTCCGCCTTTTCCCTATCCCCATTCCCCTCGGAAAGGGATATCAAACGCATTAAATGGATCTTGGCCTTTGGATAATCATTCTGATTCAAGTAACATTCGCCCACCATCAGGGAGATGGAAGGGGTGGACCGAAATTGTGGGAATCCCTCCACCACCTTAAGAAAATAATCATTGGCCTCCTTCCAACTTCGTTTTTGAAAATGATACCAACCCAAACTACTCAACCCTTTGGGGTATAAAATCGGATTGCCTTTCAATCGATCGACGTATCCAACTGCCCTTTGATAATCCTGCTTCAAAAGGCTGGTCTCTGCCAACCAGTAAAGAACCTCATTCTTTTCAAGATGATCCGGAAAATCGGTGAGGAGTCTTTCCCAATAGCGGATGGCTTCATCATAATTTTTAATATAGAAATTGGCGTAGCCCAACCTCGAGAGGACCTGATGTTCAAGCCTTACCTTTCTTTTTTCCTCCAATACCTTACGATAGGCAACGATTGCCCCCAAGTAATCCTTCTGATTGAAACGAGATTCTCCTAACATAAAATAAACACGCTCCTGAAAGTCACTTTCGGGATAGATCCTGAGAAATTGGCGAAACGTAGCGGCAGCGCTCGTATATTCCCCCTTTTCAAAATAGTATTGTCCAATGTCAAAAAGGCTTTGCTCTGCCCACGGGGAGGCGAGAAAATAGGAAAGAAATCTCTGGTGAAAATGGATCGCTTTTTCTACTTCATGATCTCCCAAATAGGTTTTCAAAATTCCCCAGAAGATAGGATCTGAGAGTCTTGTCCCAGGAAAGGTCAGAAGAATTTCTTCAAAGGCTTTCCTCCCCTCGGTGTATTTCCCAAGGGAAACCAGGCTCCAAGCCAATCCATAACGCACACTCTCCTCTAAAGGATGCTGTGCATATCTTTTTGAGAATTCTTTAAATCGATTCGCTGCCTCACCAAATTGACGGAGTCTAAAGTAATTGATCCCCATCAAATACTCAGCCTCTGGTCTCCAACTCCCTTCGGGGTATTTTTGAAGGAGGGTATCCATTTCCTGTATCGCTTCTGCATATCGACCGAGATAATAGAGACAGTACCCTGACCAAAAGAGCGAGGATTGTGCGATGGGATGAAGAGGGCTTCTTTCAAAGACTCGATAGAAAAATTGATGCCCCTCCTCATAGACTTCCTTCTTGAGCTGAATCCATCCACAGGAATAAAGAGCATAGGCATAAAATTCACTATCCGGGTTTTCCTCAACCACCTTCTGAAAGTAAGAGAATGCCTCTTCAATCTTCGTTTGGTGAAATGCGGCTTCCCCCATCCAGTAAATGGCAGCCCCCTTCAACAAACTATTTGGATATTCCTGGGTTAATTTCCGAAAGGTCTGAATGGCATCTTCATAATCTTCTTTAAAATAATGGTATCTTCCTTTTTCATAAAGGTCCTTATCCCCAACCAAGATTCCTCTGGTGAATCGGCTCGAATAAGCACAACCGGGTTGGGTTGCCGTAGGACTCATCTTCTTTACCGGCCCAATCGTATCCTCCCCCAGATTGAGGGAGCCCAACTGAGGTTCCTCTTTCACGCCTTGACCGATAATAACAGGGAGGGGAACTTCTCTCTTCTCTGTCCATCTCGTCTCCTCTTTACCAAAGAATGTAATTTCAGGTGCTCCAGTACGATTTCGATACTGGCCCTCTCCTTTGAGAACAGGAAAAGAGAGAGTGATAGAGATCAAAAGACAGAGACTAAAAATCTTTATCAATCTTTTCAACATTTTCAATACCTTAAAGTATCAAATATATTCAAGGAATGTCAAGAAGTTAGCAATTCCCAAAAATAAACATTAAACAGGTGGAACCTTAAAATCCCCCTCCCCTGGAGACTGTGTCGTAATTGGTAGTCGCAACCTTTAGGTTGCGGTCAGTTTCAATAAAATCAATGAGTTGCACGCAGGCTAAAGCCTGCGGCTACCATCAAAATGGGATTACGACACAGTCTCCTGGCGGGAGGGGATAAAGGTGAGGGGACAAGGATTGACAAGGTTTTTATGAGTGTGGTAGGTTGTATCAAGATCCAATTTCTTCAAAAGAATTATAGGACTGGTAAGTATGAAAAGAATAGTATTTTATGTATTGGCATTCTCGATGGTTTCCATTTTTTTTTCCGGATGTACAGATGGTAAAAGGGTATCTGATGTAGATCCGAAGGGGGATTTCAAAATCATGCGTGAGAAGATGGTTGAAACACAAATTAAAGCAAGAGGGGTGAAAGACCCTCGTGTTCTATATGCGATATTCAAGGTGGAGCGTCACCTTTTCGTCCCTAAAGATTTACAAACCTTTGCCTACGCGGACCAGCCCCTTCCCATTGGGGAGGGCCAAACGATCTCCCAACCTTATATCGTCGCTTTGATGACTGAACTTTTAGAGCTTAAAGGAGGGGAGAAGGTTTTAGAAATTGGAACTGGATCAGGTTATCAGGCAGCCATCTTAGCTGAATTGGCCAAAGAGGTTTATACCATTGAGATCATCGAAACGCTGGCAACCTCTGCTAAAAAACTACTTCTTCAACTCGGTTACCAAAATATTATGGTCAAAGCAGGGGATGGATACTTAGGATGGCCTGAAGTAGCACCCTTCGATGCCATCATCGTCACTGCAGCACCAGACCACATACCGAAACCTCTCATAGAACAGTTAAAGGAGGGAGGGCGGATGGTTGTTCCGGTAGGAACTTACTCACAGGAGCTAAAAAAGATTGTCAAACGGGCAGGAAAGATCGAAGCAAAGGACGTCATCCCTGTGATCTTCGTCCCTATGACCGGAGAAGGAGTGAAACAAACGAAATAATCCTCCTTCTTCATTGCAAAAATTAACGTCCCAATTCCACCTGTAATTATTTTATTGTTTTATCATGATGAATGTGGTATTGATCCCATCATTCAAGAAATTAAGCGAGGTAGGACATGGACAAAGAGCTAAAAGATTTTTTAGACAAAAAATTCACACAGGTGGATGAAAAAATTGATAAAAAGACAGAAGAGGTGATTCACCGATTTCAAATCATTACAGAAAACTTGGAAGATAAAATCAAGCAAGTGGCTGAAGGGGTTACAAATCTAAATGAAAAATTCGATCGCCGCTTTGACGAATTAAACAGAGATTTGAACCAGAAACATCAAGATGTTTTGGCAGCCATCAAATTTTCTTATGCAGAATTGGACAAAAGAATTACAAGTCTGGAATCTCAGGTCAAATATTTGGATGAAAGGGTGACCCGCCTCGAATCCCACTGATCAACTACTTGAGGAGACTTTCACTTTCCTCCTTTTGTGTCAAACACCACTCTCACGTCTTTAAATATCTCTCGAGGTCTTTTTCAGTGAGAATCCCTTTTCCCCTTGCTTTACGACTCCAATAATTCTGAATTTGATAAAATTCCTTTTTGAGTCTCTCCTTTCGAGCAAGTTTTAGAGCATCCTGAATAACAGCGCTCAAAGGTCTCCCTTCCTCACGAGCTATCTCTTCGATCTCTCTTGCAAGCTCTAGTGGAAGAGATATTGTCTTCTTAACAGCGGTTCCCATCTCGCTACCTCCTCGCTTCTTGGTATGAATAAATACTACCATAATATGTCATAAATATGTCATACAAATCAACACTTGCAACCAGCCCTTTCCCACCTAGGTGAACCCGTGGAGGTTTCACCCTTTAATATACAGAGGAGGCTCTGTATCAAAAAGTCCAGAGTCTGATGAGGGAACCTTCGGAGCCAGGTAATCCTTGGGACATAAGAGTTTATAGAAAAAATAAGGGGGATGCTTAAAAAACCCTCAAGTCATGAGATCGTTGAGCGTAAGAGGCTTGTGGAGTATCCGGCTTTTCATGAAGTGATTAAGAAAGGATTGAAACATCAGAAATCATCCCTGTGGTTTTCCACACCATGACCGGAGGCGGTGTAAAAGAGGAAAAACAGTTTTTAAAAATAAGCTAATTATATCGAGTTCTTCCTGAACTCTTCGACCAGTCATTTTAGCGAAACATACTTAATACTACTCCGACAATTCACAAAATCCCCCTTATTCCCCCATTTGCCAAAGGGGGAAATTGTTATCCCCCTCTTTGGAAAAGAGGGGCGAGGGGAGATTTTCTGATCAAACCGCTCAA
>Ga0315288_10009692_pt1 | contig 12126 bp, 23 predicted proteins | sample YL17G11_20_MG_FD_203454 | JGI IMG/M metagenome (GOLD analysis project Ga0315288, IMG submission 203454) | Sediment microbial communities from Yellowstone Lake, YNP, Wyoming, USA - YL17G11_20 | ecosystem: Environmental > Aquatic > Freshwater > Lake > Sediment | place: USA: Wyoming | collected...
CTCTTGAGAAGGTACATGGGACCTCGGCTCAGGTAGACTTCACTGCAGCGCTAGGTGGCCCAGACAGTTGGGTCGGCCCAAACCCGACAGGGACGCCTGAATCATTTGAGTTCTTTGGTGGTTGTGTGAAAGCAGAGCGGTTCAAGAAAATTGTGCTTGAGCAGTCTCCAGATCTGCTCGCTAAGATCAAGGCTCTTGACCCGAGTCCTGAGAAGATCACGATCTACGGTGAAGCTTACGGTGGATCTACTGCCAGCGGTATGTCTGGAACTTACGGCAAGGATGTTCGCTTTATTGTGTTCGACATTCAGATTGGTGATAAGTTCCTTGATGTGCCGAACGCTGTTGCTGTCACCGCTGCTCTTGGACTTGAATTCGTTCCATGGCAACGAATCCCTGCAACGGAGGAAGCAATCAACGCTGCACGCGATTTTGAGTCGATTGTTGCTTCCCGTCGTGCAGGTGGCGTAAGCACTGGTAAGCTCCGTGAAGGTGTGGTCTTGCGTCCACTAATCGAGCTCACCAGAAACAATGGGACTCGAGTCATGTCGAAACACAAACACAAGGACTTCGAAGAGCGGATGAATCCGCCAAAGATCGAAGATCCAAACAAGCTTCAGAAGCTTACCGAGGCGCGGGCAATCGCCGACGAGTGGGTTACATATATGCGTCTTGAGCATATTCTTGATAAGATTCCGAAGGAAACTCAGACGATGCAGAATATGAAGAAGATCATCGAAGCAATGATCGAGGATGTGTATCGTGAAGGGAAGGGCGAGTTGGTTGAAAGTCGTGAGACAAGTACCGCAATTGGAGCTCGAACTGCGAAGTTATTCAAGATCCTTGAAGAGGAACGTATCAGCGATGCTCCAGTTGGACGATGAGGAAAAGATGAAAAAAAAGAGTCTTACTCCACTAATGGATAGGATCGATAAAGAGAGAAAAATGTTCATGCCAAGTCTTGAAGACGCACCGACACCATCTGAGTTCGATCTTTGGTTACTTGAGGTCGCGGAAAAACATGGTCATGATCTATTGGATGATGGATGGGATGATGGCGGTCCAGATGGAGACGAGTATGAATAGAACGTTCCTTGAAGCCGCATTCCTCAAGCGGCTCGAGCACAAGACTTATGGTCTCTTTCGCAACATGGTAATGGAGACCAACGAAGACGATAACGTCATGGGAACAAAGAAACGTGAGTTCATCAAAGAACTTGGTCCGTTGAAGGTCCTGCGTGAGGCAGAACTTGGAGAGGAGAAGTTTGTCGTTCTAAAGACGATTGATCCGGACACTCAGAGAGAATTGAGCCTCATCGAGATTAAACCGTAATTTGCAAAGAGTCGACAATGAGGCGAGCACATGCCAATCTGTAAGCACCTCAAGTATAAACACGTGGTGAAGTTCGCTGTGGTTAAGATGGCGGAGTTTGGCACGTTCCAGCCAATTTTGAGGATGCAGGCGACATGCACAGAGTGTGGCGACCCATATACATTCAGGGCACCAAACGGTTTCTCGACGATCCACCCGACGACGAATTATGACTCAACAGAGCTTCGAATCCCCATCGATTATCCAACCACAAGTGAAGATGAAGGAGACATTCTACAATGAAATACAAGAGTATTTGACTTTATTGGTGTCCTTTCTTAAAAATAAGTGATAGGATATGAAACATATGGACAATGGTATAAAAGAGACTAACTGGCAATTTTTACTAGTCGAAGGATGGAAGGGTCATTTTTGCCCGCCAGAATACGTGCAAGCATTGCTCGATGACGCGTCGTCTCGTGGTCACTCATTGTATGGAGCGTCTAACACCCCATGCGTTGAAGCGTCGATTGACCTGCCAGGCATGATCCTACAAGATCGCGGGTTTCAACGAGTCTTTGTTGGTGGTCGGGCTCTTGATATTCCTGTTACTGATTTTGGCGTCTTTTGGGAAGAGTTGAAAGACTCTGAGGTTCGCCATTTTGCATGTGGTCGAGCATATCGCAAGATGCATGGATGGATGTCATGTGTTATTGTTCCAGAAGAGGAAGTGTCGATGTTGCTTGAGGACATGGAGCGATTGCTACCAACGGTGAGAGAACTGGCAGCAGAAGAGAACAGATTGTTCATCAGTTCCTTGAATAGATTAAATGCCGACAACGTCAAGGTCGTCTCTCATAAAGACTCAACGTTGATCCAATCGCTTAGTAAAAAAGCACCTTTGTCTGGTAAACCGACGAACGACAAGAACTAGAGGAAATATGGATATCGAAGTGTCGGACAACATGTTTTCCGTTATTATTTTCTTGTTCGTTATTATTTTCTTGATCACGACAACCAGTGTTATTGCAGGAAACTATGATTCAATCAAGAACTGTAGTCTTTCTTGTGGATCCGATCAAATGGTCTCGTATACTGAGACCGAAGCAAAGGTTGGACGAATTCCAAACTGTGTTTGCAAGGACGGGTGTATGAAATGAAAGGTTCAAAGAAGTTGATGGTGCAAATGGAACACTGGGGCCCGAACGACACTCCAAAGGGCGGGACTCGTCCGATTGGAATGAGTGGTCGCACGCTGTCGAAGGACAGTAAGGCTTCATTCCACAAGGTTAAGCATCGCGCATCTGCATTCGCAGCAATCTCCGCACAGCGCGCTGCTCAGAAGGCAAGGGCCAAGAAGTGAGTAAGAAAGAGAAGAGTGATTTATTTCTCGAGATCATCGGTGGAATATACACCATTGAGAAATTCAAGGATGGTAAGGAGATTCGTTCCGAGATTCCGGGAGAGACTGTTTTAAAGATTCTAATGATGTGTCTTGAGAAACAAATCGAGATTGAGGTTGACAAGAAAATCTCAAAAAGAAAATGATTTTCGTAGTGTACATCGAAAAAGAATAAGTGTAAGATCTCTTCATCAAATCAACTCCACCATTCCGGTGGATATAAACAAAAGGACGAAACAATGACCACCGAGAATGAAGCGAACACTGAGATGGAGCAGAAGCTGGACGCTGCTGGCAAGAAGGCCGAGAAGCAGCAGGCTGAGAAGCGTGCGAAGGAGGTCAAGGGTAGTCATTTGCTTCCCACGATGACCGAGCTTGTGAAGACGGCCGGACTCCTCTGTGAGGAGAAGAGCGGCTTCCTCAAGGTTCAGGCCGACGGTGTCAAGGGCAAGCGAGTGTACATCGCTCGAAAGGGAGGTCGCGTCGATCTGAGCGGTTTCTCGATTACCGCCGACGCGGTTCGCCAGATCTCCGAGACGGAGGCGCAGGAAAAACACATGGGCAAGGTGCGTGGTCAGCTGGACTTCGAGAAGTCTGATGCGGAAGTGCTCGCCGCATTCAACACCGCACTGGCCGAACTCACTGTCCCACTGCCGGTCGCTGAAAAGCCCACCGACGAGCCGGCAGCTTCGTAACAAGAATTCTTGTCGAATCGTGGGGAGATGATTCCGCCAAAGATGGCGGACGTCGCGAGAGTCCCACGATTCGACATCTTGTAAAGGGCCCCAAGCGCCCGGCGCGTCCAAGCGCTGGTGCGCTGGGTCTACCACCTGGGAAGGGAGTCGTTGGTAGCGACAACTGGACTTGGGGCCCGTTACAAGATGTCGAGACGTGCCGCGTGTTGTAAAAGGTGTTTAAGACGATCGAAGAACACCACTTTGATCGCTCTGCTGACACAGGGGAATCATTCATTGTCAGGTGTGTGAGGATCTTAAACATCTCTTAGAACGCATGAAACAACCAATCAAAGTTCTATTTCTTGACATCGACGGAGTCCTGAACAATCAGGATTTCTTTGATGCAAAAGCTGACGCCGACGGTAAGTTTTTGCTTAACGTCATGAGTGGCGAGGACATGATTGATCCAAAGAACATCGCCGTCCTCAACAAGTTTCTTGAGGAAACAGATGCTTATATCGTGATCTCATCGACATGGCGTCGTATGTTCAAGAGAATAGAGATCAATGATGCGCTCATAAGTGGCGGGTTTAAGTACCCACAAAAAGTCATTGGCATGACGCCAGTAAAGTTCTCTCATTGTCAACGTTCAACTGAAATTCAGTTGTGGCTTGAAGATAATTATCGATATGAAGTCACAGGTTTCGCGGTGGTTGACGATAACCATCTCGGAATTTTTCCATCACCTGTTAGCAAACATCTTGTTTTGACGAAGTTTTGTCACGGACTTCTCGATGAACACGTTCCTCTTCTGAAAGAGAAGTTGGAACTGCCATTCTGAAAGAGAAGTTGGAACTGCCAATAGATTTGAAGGAGATCGATCTCTATGCAGAATGACATGTGGAAGATGGCTCTCATCTGGACCAAGTTTATCCTGTTCGTCGCACTATCGATCGTCTTCGTTTTCGGATCAGTACTCTGTGGAACGGCAATCGGGTATCTTGTTGCCGCCATGAGCAAGAATTCATTGTTGGGATTAATCGCGGGTGTCTCGATGTATTTTGCTGGCATGGCCGGCAAAAGGTATTTTGAGAAGATGGCATTTCCACTGTTCTTCAATGCATCACAGAAGTTGGAAGTTGAGAAGTTAACAAACACGAAACATGAGTAAGGAGCGGTAAAAACGATGACAACGACCAAGAAGAAGAAGGTTAATCGCATCGCGATTGTCCTCGACAACAGTCCATCGATGACAGCTTTTCGTAAAGACTGTGTCGCTGCGTTTAATGCGAATGTCGACACTATCGTGACACAAGCACGCAAGACCCGTCAACGCACCGCCGTTAGTCTGTTTGTCTTTGGTGGATCGAATCAGATCGATACTCGTTATCTGAATGTGACTGTTGGCGAAATCACCAAACTCGACTTGAACTCGTATCGAGCTGATGGTAACGGAACGGCTCTGTGGGACGCTACTGCACATGCTATCAATAAGCTGAATGCGATGTCTGTCGATCCAAATGAGGACGTGTCAAATCTTCTCATCGTTCTCACGGACGGAGAAGATAATTCAAGTCAGAAATATGTCGCATCAAGCTGGCGCCCCGGACTCGGGCTTCGAGAGTTGATCGAACATGTCCAACAGACAGGTCGCTGGACGCTGGCATTCAGCGTTCCTCAAGGAGCAAAGTATGATCTTGTTCGTCATCTCAACGTGCCTCACGGTAATGTCCAAGAATGGGAGCAAACGACACGCGGATTTCAGGATTACTCGGCAAACACCTCCAAGGGTACCATGTCATTCTACGCTGCTCGTTCTGTTGGAGCAACGAGCGTCGACAACTTCTACACTGACTTGAGTGGTGTCAAGGCGTCGGCGGTGAAGAAGATCCTCACCGATCTCACGAACGAGGTGAAGTCTTACACGGTTTCTGCAGAGGAACGCATCCGTGAGTTCGTCGAGGCGAAGACCAAGCGGCCATTGCTTCGCGGTGCGGCATTCTACCAACTCACCAAGAGCGAAAAGAAGGTTCAGAAGGGAAAGCAGATTCTCGTGATGGAGAAGGGAAAGAGCACAATCTATGGAGGTCCTGAAGCTCGTGATCTCCTTGGCCTTCCTGATGCTGACGTCAAGGTAATCCCTGGTAATCATGCTAACTTCGACATCTTCGTTCAGTCGACCTCGACCAACCGTGTCCTCGTCCGCGGAACTAAGGTTCTCTATTGGGCGGCGATCGGAGTTCCGTACAAGGAAGGTCCGTCGATGTCGACGTCTGCGCAGGCCAAGTCGAATGCAGTTCTGAAGTCCAACTCAAACTACTTTCGCTTCTGGAAGTAAGAGATGTGAATTAGCGAGCGGAGGGGTCAAATCCCTCCGCTCGTTTTGTCTTGTGTACAATGTGTTTTTGATGTGGTATAAAAGGATCATCGAATGGCCACTTTTGAGCTTGACAAAGACGAGCAAAAGAAATGTGATTGGTGGCTCGGCGCACACCTCCAAGAAGCCCATGACGGCAAATATCCTTATGCTGGCGCGATCGGTGGAATGTATTCGTTCATCTTGACTGATACAAGTCTTGGACAGATTGTTTCTATTCAATGTGCGTTCTGCAAGGACAAGGAAGCTCCAAGAGATTCCGCACGTAGTGGAAATTATACTCTTACAGATTTCTCTAACTGGTGATCAATGGACACGACAATCCTGAACGCAGTCGAGGTTGCAAGTGGTCGTATTGAAAAGGAACGATTGCTTGCGACAGTAGACGCTGAGACGGTAAAGTTCATGAAGTGGGGACTCGATCCAATGATCACGTTCGGCGTGACATTCGATGAGGAATACCAAATTAATGGATGGCTCGGTGCGGGACGCTCTCCCGTGGAATTCATCAAATTCTGGGACAAGGCTGACGAGCTCTGTGAGAAGCTATCGAAACGCGTCATCACGGGAAATGCAGCACAGAACGTAATTCGAGACTTGGTACTCGTCGCGCCGACCAGAGATTGTGTTGTTTGGCTCGGTCGCGTCCTGAACAAGGACTTGCGTATGGGGGCGCAGGTCAACACGCTTAACAACGTGTTTCCTGGAACAATCGTGAAGGAAGTCCCATGCGCTCTTGCGAATCCGTATGACGCGGAGAAACACGAACTCAAGGGTGAGTGGATCGTTCAGCCGAAACTCGACGGTCTCCGAATGGTTGTCATGGACGGAGTTGCTCGAACTCGCAATGGTCGTATCATCGAGTCCGTTCAACACATCATCGACGAGTTGATGTCTCATGGTGGAGACGAGTATGTCTATGATGGTGAGATCATGGGCGCCACGACGTTCGACGAGGACTCTGGTAAGATCAGAAAGAAGGGGATGGGTCCCAATATGGACCTCGTCTACAACTGCTTCGACGTCATTCCTCGAGCTGACTGGATCGCTCGAAAGACGCAACCTCTTATGATGCGTGAAGATGCTGCTTTGAGGTGGTTCGACACTCTGTGTCCAAAACACACGAAGATGGTGCCGACAAAGCGACTGCCAAAAGATCCGACACCCGCTCAGCTCTTCAAGATCAGGGATGATTTCATCGCCCTTGGCTATGAAGGAGCAATGCTCAAGGATCTGAACGCGCCCTATGTCTTCAAGCGCTCGGACTTTGTTCTCAAGTTGAAGGACTTCGTGTCATGCGATGGCTTTATTAAATCGCCCTATGAGGGTCGTGGCCGTCATAAAAATAGACTGGGAGGTTTTATCGTCGAGTTTGATGGCGTTTCCACGAGAATTGGCGGTGGATATACAGATTCTCAGCGTGATGAATTTTGGAAGATTAGAGATTCATTTATTGGAAAATGTCTTGAAGCACAAACGCAAAATAAAACAAAGGATGGAAAACTTCGTTTTCCTGTATTTATCTGCATGAGACCAGATAAAGATGTCACGTAAAACAAAGATCAAATTTATTTGTCACGAATGTAACGCAGAATTCGAAGCATTCCCAACACAAAAAGGAAGATCTCCTGAGCGATTTTGTTCTCGAAATTGTGTAAACAAACATAGACAAGTTTACTCACAGACAATTATTTGTTGTGTTTGTTCGGTGGAAGTCATTAGAACAAAGAAATCACAGAAAACTTGTGGTCGAGAATGCTATTACAAACTTCAACTTGGAAGACAAGGACATAAACCAACAGAAGAACAAAGAAAAAACATGTCGCTAGCACAGAAAGGTCGTCCAAAGAATTTTTCCAAAGAAACTCGGAAACGAATGGCAGAACTTAAAACTGGGTCTAATAATCCGCGATGGATTACAGATCGTGAAGCTCATAAAGAAAAATATCGAATACGCAATATTTGGCGTTCGTGGATTCATAGAACGTTACTTGTTACCAGACAAGATAAGAAAGGTCGTTCTAAGGATCTTTTGAAATACTGTTATGACGAGTTAAAATCTCATCTTGAAAAGCTCTTTAAACCAGGGATGAATTGGGGAAATCATGGTAGCGGTCCTGGTAAATGGAACATAGATCATATTAAACCAATATCATCATTCTCTTCCGACACAGATATTTGTGTTGTAAATGCATTATCGAATTTACAACCATCATGGTATGAAGACAACATGAAGAAATTTGATCGAGAGTAAGTTACGTGATAACACTTGAAGATTTGAAGGCGATCAAGGAGATCATAAAGGAGCATGCACATCGATAAATTTCGCTGGAGATTTGTTGTCGAACGCGCGTTATCATTAGAACTTAAAGGTCTCGGCATCGGATATAAGTTCGCTTGTATTGGTTCTACATATCAAGAACCTGGTCGTGATATGATATTTTATATCGAGTTGTTATTTTTCAGGTGGCAACTTTCACTTCGATTTTCTTGGAAAGATCTATGAGCTACCGTGTTGAATGTGACAAATGTAAAGCTCAAAGTTCCGAGCTCAATAACACAGAAGAGTGTGTCAAGCATGGCTGGATGATCAGAACAATCAAGAAAGGAGCTCAGTCGATTACAGATTTTCTTTGTCCGTTGCATATAGAGGGAAATCTTGGTGAAAAGTAGTGTACAACGAGATGAGAAAGAGATACTCTACTTTTCTCTTCATCACTCAACCAAGGAGCACAATTGCTGAATCTGATCGATAAACAGAAGACGGGTGCAGATACCGTTGAGATGTTGAACAAGGTCGACGTCCCCAAGAAGTTCTACACTCGAATCGATCTTGGTGTTCCTGTGTTGAATGAGATCTTTGGTGGCAAGGAGATGCCTGGTATCCTTCCTGGTTCCGTGCATCTTTTCACAGCAGCTCCAGGCGCTGGCAAGTCGACGATGTCTCTGCAGTTTGCGGAGCTCATCCAGCAGCATTCTGCTCGAAGCGTCCTCTTCAATTGTGGCGAGGAGAGCAAGCCGATGGTGAAGGTGCGCGCCAATCGACTCGGTCTGAAGGGTGAGTTCTGTGTATCCGCATTCGTTGATCTCAACGAGCTCAGGGCATACTGCAAGCGCACCGGTGTTGAGGTCGTGTTTCAGGATTCTCTTCAAACATTGAAGTTCAATGGACTTGACGGTGTCGGTCTTTATAAGGCTCTCGCTGAGGAGCTTGTGAAGTGGGCAAAGGAGGATGACATCACGATCATCGCGATCGGTCACGTCACCAAGGGTGGACATTTCGCTGGTCCGCAAATGCTCAAGCATGCCGTCGATGTCCACGCACACATGTCCTTCAACAAGGACACTGGCGGGCGCATCCTTGAGATGCTGAAGAATCGCTCCGGTCCCGCCCTCATTCCGTATGAGTTCCCGATGTCAGCGAGTGGTTTCGATTTCTCACGGGTCTCTGAGCCAGATCCTAGCGCTCTCGAGGTTGGTGGTGCCGGTAAGGCCGCACAACGTCGAGAGAGCGTCTCCGAGCTGATCAAGGAGAAGCTCATTGCAGGAGAGCAGGTCTCCGGATACTGCTTCGAACGCTTCAATGTCGAGGTGTCTGGTGGCTTCTGGCGAGGGATGTTGGCTCGAGCCGTGAAGGAGCTCGAAGCTGAGGGTCACAAGATGGTGGAGAAGCGTGTCAACGGACGCACTCACATGATGATCGAGATCTGATGATTCGATCAACGAAGGTCGATCGTCTATCGACGAACCTCGCCGCAATCGATTGGGTGGGTGGACGTTGGTTCATCAGGTATACCGCCGTCCGAGATATTGCTCGAGGCGGCGGCATTCTTCTGTTCCTTTTCATATTCGTGCCGATCGAGCTGCTCAGGCTCTGTATCGAGAAGTACCTACGTCTCGTTGGCAAGCATCCGGATCAACCAAAGGAACGTGAGATCGCGGCGATTATGCGACGAGCAGATAGCGTTCTTGCCAAGTCAGAGCTTCATGCACATGTACGTAAGCAATACGCTCTAGGCATCATTGATCTGAGCGCGTCAATCGTTCGTCACGATGCGATCAAGGAAACAGGAAGAGACCCAGGACCGACGCAAGAACCAGAGTCAGACGAGTTCTACGAGGAAGGAGACAAATACAAATGACGCTGAACGTTGATTGGATCAAACTGCATGAAAAGAATCCCATTGAATGTTGGGATCATCTTTCGTTCATCGTCGGAATGACCATTGCTGCGCCAAAAGATCTTCTTGATCTGGACAATATGTATAAGATCTTGACATCGATTCCATATGATCTTTCAAATGCAAAGATCCGCACCAGTCTGGTGCATGTCATCAACGCTGCAAGCATTCTTCAGGGAATTAGAATATCTATTGCAAGTCGAATGGACCAATGTCTAGAAGACTATCACAAAAGTGGAGGTGCACATGAAAAGACGAATCCGTGAACCAATCGAGGTTAGTACGTCGATCTCGATAAAGCGACCAAACATTGTCGGTATTCTCGACATCGACGTTGAGGGCCTGTACCATCATGCCGTGAAGGACGACGATGAGCCAGAGCATGTGGAGATCTTGTCCACCGTCGATTCAAACGGAACGAGTTGGACTTTGACAGAGAAGGAGATTGAGCGGGTAGAGCACGATCTAATCGAGGACGCTGCTCTTCACATCACTGAGGAGCCAGAGGACGATGAAGAGGGTGAGATCGACTTCGATGAATAAAGAACATTCATGTATGCCTGGCTGTTGTCAAGTCTGCAAACCTCCACAGAAAGATATCGGCAAGCTTGAGGTCCTGTTCTCTCGTGAAGAAACGGCGGACATTCTTCTCTACTTGGAGGAGCTCACCTGGAGAAGGGAGCGTGCTGGCAGCATGTTGTTGTCAGAACCACTTGTTGTTTTGATGCGTCGTGTCGATGAGGCGATGACACTGACAGATCCATGCCGCGCATGCAATGGAACTGGCAAGGTTCTTGGTGACGACGATGGTGCGTTATGTTATGATCCTTGCTCGAGCTGTCGAGGAGATGGCAAAAGATGGCGATGAGTTACCCCATTGCCAAGTAAAGATTGTGTCTCTGAGAGCTTCGAGGGTGTCATTCGAGGAGTTCCTATGATATGGTTGGCCAATGAATAAGATCTCATTCCACAACGATATGCATCGTGTCTTCTCGATCCTATCGGAACAGGAGGTAAGGGATTCCGTCGATGCGTTCTTCAGGTTCGGTCCAGACAGTTTCATTTTCTACGGGAAGACAAGCGGAACAGAATATGGTACACATGTCTTTGATCCATTGTCTCGGTCTCATGAGATCCATATTGATCCGAACAAGATCGCGAAAGCATTCAAGATCAAGGGGCGTGTTGGAGGAAATACCAGCGCGCCGTCGATGAAAGCTGCGCTTTTAATGGTGTTGTGTCATGAGCTTACGCATGCAAATCAACATCACACACACGCTTCGCACGCCGGCAAGATTGATGCCAAGTTCTATGGGCTTACCGCCGCAGGAAAGGCGATCCCGTTCAAGACATATATGGGTCGGCCGTGTGAAGTGGAGGCTCGTCGAACTGTCGATGAGAATATGCACGTGATTAGGGCGATGTCGGGTCTTCCCGATTTGAAAGACAGATCCGAGAAAGATGTCGACGAAGATGCCGAGCTCTACTCAGTGGCAGAAAGTTTCTATGATCTGGAAACCGTCCAGGTTGGAGATATTGTTGATGAGCTTCGTCTTAGCAAGTTGAACAATGCGATCAACGTAGAGAAGATCATCGGATTTCTTCAGGGAAATGGAGTGGAGGTCATATGACGACGTTCGACATTGTTTGTCTTGTCTTTGGAGCCTTTGGCGCGATCTGCTTTCTATTCATGTTGGTGTTTTTTGTTCAAATGGTCGACGTAGTTCTTGATATCTTTTCGCGGAAGAAATGATCTGGTGCATTCTTGTTTGTACGACGATTGGTATCTGTGCCATTATAGTAAATTATTCCAGAATTGAACAGGAGATTTCCATGAAACAAATCGGATTCAATGATTGGAACGCGAACGTGTCAGACATCGTGCGCTTTGAAATGAAGTGCGAGCTTGATGAACTTGGCACATACGATGAAAGTGAGGCTCGCATGTATTGGCAGGAAGGATATACTGTGAAGCGCTTCTTCAAGGAAGTCCTCGATCAAACCGATGTGGAGAGGGAAGACTTCGACGTGAGGTTTGATCTGTAGGTGTCAATCGTCCAAATTCTGTGGTATAATAAAATGAAGGAAGAAACCAACCAAAGGAGCGGTATGTCAATGATTGAGATGGGTTACACGCGTCATGTCGGCAATACCACGTTTCGGTTTGATCCGCTTTT
>Ga0315288_10009693_pt1 | contig 12124 bp, 8 predicted proteins | sample YL17G11_20_MG_FD_203454 | JGI IMG/M metagenome (GOLD analysis project Ga0315288, IMG submission 203454) | Sediment microbial communities from Yellowstone Lake, YNP, Wyoming, USA - YL17G11_20 | ecosystem: Environmental > Aquatic > Freshwater > Lake > Sediment | place: USA: Wyoming | collected...
ATTCCACCCTAACCACGGCATCTGCGGCCTCGGGTATGGGAGCCCCGGTCATGATCCTGATCGCCTGTCCGGGCTTGATCTTGACCCTGCTCAATTTTCCCGCGGGCAAGTCTTCCACCACGTCCAAGGTGATTGGATGGTCATCTTTGACCACGCTCACGTCCAGGGAGCGGACCGCATAACCGTCCATGGCTGCTTTTCGAAACGGAGGCACCGGCTCCCTAGCCCTGATGTCTCCAGCCAATACCCTGCCGAAGGCCTTGATTAATGGCACGGATTCAGCTTCCAATGCCTTGGCCCGGCTCAACACTTTCCTGCGGGCATCTTCATAGTCGATCATGAATCCTCCTGAGAACCATATTTTACTCTATGACCTCCACTGCTTCAGGAGGAAATCTTACCAGAATTTGCCGGGAAAGTGCAATGTTTTTTTTATCTATTTCTTCCATGGACAGGTTTATTCGCAAATTGAGTTCCCCGGAGAGCCGGACCAGGGCCTGGCCGCCATCCGCCAGTTCCAGGCGGGTGACTGTTCCTTCAAATTGATTCGGCGAGTCGCTAAAATCAACCTGTTCCTTGGAAAACACTCTTATTTTATAAGGACTTACAACAACGGTTACCCTTCCTTGACGGACGCCCGGGAATACGATCTTTACTCCCGGTTTGGGCTCAATCCAGCTGATTTTGCCGTCTGATTGCGCGGTCCCGCTGAAGAAGTTCTCATGGCTGTAGGGGACGCGCTTTCCGTCCGAAAAATAGACGACTTCCCCGGCCAGGCGGAACGCCTGGGAAAAATTGTGGGTTGAGAGTATGATTGTGGTCTTTGCTTGCGAATTGACCTCATTATTAATCATGGCTTCGATCCGGTTGGACATGCCGGCATCGATGTTTGCCGTGGGCTCGTCAAGGAGCAGCACGCGCGGTTTCAAGATTATGGCCCTGGCAAGCGCCACCCTTTGCGCCTGGCCCGCGCTCAGTTCCGAAACCGATTTTTTTTCAAATCCGCTGAGCTCCACCATTGCCAGAGCTTCTCTCACCCTGGTTTCCCATTCATTCTCGCCAGCGCCCCGGACCTTGAGCCCGAACTTGAGGTTATCGAAAACCGTGCCCCGGAACAGGTAGGGATGATGAGTGACCAGCACCACCTCCCTCCGCGATTCCATGACCCGGTTGTTTTTCCAGGGGTCTGCCCCGAAGAATTCAATGCGGCCGGCGCCGGGCTTTTGGAGAAGTCCCAGGATCATAAGCAGCGTGGTCTTGCCCGCGCCGTTCGGGCCGACCAGGGCGATGATCCTAGCCGAGGCAATCTCCATGGAATCGATCTCGAGCTCAAACCTTGAGCCCGGATACCGGTATCTCAACTGCGAAAGCTTGTATGCAATTTCACTCATCCCAGTTCCTGTGCCTCATGCGTTTAACTTTTATGCGCATGAATTTAATCCCGGCTCCTAACCCCGACATTCACCAGCAGATTTACGCCCAGGGTCAGTCCCAGCAAAATCGCGCCCAGGACGACCCCGTTGAAAAACTCGCCCTTGGAAGACTCCAGCGCGATCGCGGTCGTAATGTTCCGGGTGTAGCCGCGGATGTTCCCGCCCAGCATCATGGCCACGCCGATTTCGGAAATAGCCCGGGCAAACCCGGCCAGCACCGCGACCAGCAGCGGGAATGCCGCCTCCTTGATCACGACCCACCCGGCCTGCCGCGGGCTTGCGCCCAGGCTGAGCGCGGTTATCCTTGCCCGGGCGTCAACCTGGCGGAGCGCGGTGTAAGCAAAACCCAGGACCAAAGGCAGGATCAGGATCACCTGGCCGATGGCCATGGCGCTTTGGGTGTAAAGCATCCCAAACGCCCCCAGCGGTCCGTTGCGGCTGAGCAGAAAATAAAGCAGCAGGCCGATCACCACGGTGGGCGCGGCCATCCAGGTCTGGTTGATCAAAAGCACGAGCCGCTTGCCCCGGAATTCCCGGCTGGACAGGAATAGAGCCAGCGGCACCGCCATGACGCTTGCGAAGGCCGCGGCGCCGCCGCTGGTCTTGAGTGATACCGCTATCGCCTGCAACAGTTCCCTGAAGATCATTTGCGCGTGTCAGCCGCCTTTCTTGTTTGCAAAGGGTTCAAACAACTGCCGTCCGTTTTTCGAGAAATCTCCGATCACTTTCTGGCCTCGCTTTGAGACCAGCCAGCCGGCAAATTTTTCGGCTTCGTAGTATTTAGCCGTTGGGCTTTTCTCAGGGTTGACCACGATCACCGCGTAGATGTTTTCCAGTTCAGGCGACTTTTCAAACAGCACCTTCAGGCCGGTGATGCCCTCCACCCCGTAGAAAGTCGCGGAATCGGTAAGCGTGTATCCCTGTTTTTCCGCGGCGATCCTCAGGGTCTGGGCCATGCCCTGTCCGGTCTCCATGTAGTTTTTCGACGGCGTTCCCCCGGCCAACGCCCACAGTTCGAGTTCCCGGGTATGCGTGCCGGACTTGTCCGCCCGGCTGACAAAGGTTGCGCCGATGTCCTTGATCAACTGCATGGCGGATTTGGCGTCCTTGGCGCTTCCCACGCCGGCCGGGTCATTCTCCGGACCCACCACCATGAAATAGTTGCGGGCGATGACCCTCCGGTCAAGACCGTAACCGTCCGCCATGAACTGGTCTTCAAGTTTCTTCGCGTGCACGATCACGACGTCGGCGTTCCCGTCCCGGGCCTGCTTCAATGCCTGGCCCGTCCCAACCGCAATCCACTTGAGCACGATGCCGGTGTCCTTCTTGAACTCGTCCGCCACCACGTCCAATAAACCCGTGGCGTCAACGCTGGTGGTGGTGGCGAGCATGATCGCCCGGTCCCCGGCTCCTACAAGTCCAGCCCATAATAGAAAACCGCAAAATATGGCAGATACTTTCTTCATTTTCACTCCATAAAAAAACCGGCCTCCAAAAACCTGGAAAGGCCGGCTCTTTTTAGCCATCTCCTTTCCAAGCACGGGAGGTCTGGCCGTTTCCGGCCAAGCCCTGTCGGCCTTGGGCCGTAAGCTTTTCGCTCGTAGGTCCCAAGGCTCGGAGATTTTGAAAAATTATAGCAGGACCGGAAAAATTGTCAAGTGAAATTTTTCGGATTTTGGATTGAGGGAACGGCAACTACTTAAATGAAAGCCGGGAAATCTCTTCCAGCAGCCCGTCCAGTTCGTCCCTGCGAAAATCCCTTAATGCTCCAATTTTGTGGCAGGCAATAGGCTTCAAAAATTCGGTCAGACGTTCTTTCTGATAAACGAAAAAGTCGCACAACTCGGGGTCATTGGTCAACTCCGAAAGCGCGACCAGGCAGTCCGCGAACCCGTACATCTCCTCGCGGTTGATCCGGGCCAGGAATTCCGCGGCTTCTTCAGGATCGATCTTGACAAGCTTCTTGTCCCGGCCGCTGATTATCACCACAGCCTTGAGCGGCAAGGTCTCCGGAATTTTCACCTGCGGAAAAAGCTCGCGGATGTCAACCTTGGCCTGGAGCTTGGCGTAGCCAAACAGCAGACGGCGCAAAACCGTCCTGGCATAGACTTCAACCTTGCGCGATGCCGACAAATTATTTCCCGCGCCCGACTCGGCCAGGAGCCGCGCCCCGATCCGGAGCGGGGTGACGAACCTCCGCGCCTGGCCGTAACTCAGGATGGTGTAGTCATCTGAGAGGAAAGGGTTCCCTTTGGCCAGCCACCTCAGGAGCAGCCGGGTTTTCCCGCTCCCGCCCTGCCCCGCCACCAGCGCCCCGCGGCTATCGTTGCAGATGCAGGTTGAATGCGTGAAGATGAACCCGAGCGGCTGGGCCAGCCAGCGGATCGCCGGCTCCACCACCTGCTTCGCCACGATCAACCTGCTCGCGAAATTGCCGTAAAACCTGATCCGGCGCGGCGGTTGCGAAAGCCGCTCAAACCGGATCATCCACCTGGCCAGTTTATGCCGGCCCGGGAAATCAAAAGGGGGCATCCCCCGAGGGTTGAGGCTTTTCGAGAAGGACGAGAGTCTGGCCAGTTCGATTTCGAGGTCGAGTGTCAACGGTTTTTCGCCGGGCTCAATCTCGTAAAATTTGAGCTCAGACGCCACGGCATGAACCAGGGCCGCATCCCCGTAAACCTTGAGCTGGCAGAGGCCGTCGATGTCAAAATAAACCGGCTTTGATAAATCATGCATCGTCCTCTATCATAGCAAAGAGACGCGGGATGCCAAGTTGAGTGGAGAAGGGAAATCGTCGCCGGAAAAGGAATGTCTGCGCTGCGGCCATTGCTGCCAGCCCTACTTCGGGCTCTACGTCAGCGAGGACGACGAAGCTCGCTGGTGCTCGGAGCAGCGGGCTGACATCCTTGCCCAGCTTCAGTCGGAGCGGGAGCACATCATCTGGAAGGACAGCCAGCCGCTTAACATCAGCACCGGCGAAGTTGCCCGGAGATGCCACTGGCTGACAAAGCAACCGGACGGGACCACGCTCTGCGGCATCCACGAGACCAAGCCCAAAATCTGCAAAGACTACACCCCCGGCGGGTCGGAACTATGCGTGCATTACCGCCGCTCCCGGGATTTTATCGTCGGCATTGACCTCCACGGAACCTTGCTCGAGCCGGGAGAAAAATTTCCCGAAGAACTTGTCGTGCCCATCGCCCAGGAGCTGGACCGGCTCAAGAGCAAGGCCCTGCTCTGGCTTTGCACCGGTAACGACCTATCCTTCGTCCGGAAAAAAGTGCCGGAACCGGTGCTTGAAATGCTTGACGGCTACGTGCTGGAAACCGGCTGCTCGGTGAGCCGCGACAAACTTTCCGAGGAGGTGATCACCACGGATGAAGAACGCAAGACGATCAGGGACCTTGAAAAAATGCTGCGCCAGATGAAATTTGCGGAGCTCGATTATTTTGCGCACCGGCTTACCACCATCAGCATGTTCTGCAAGGAGCCGCGCAATTTTTTTTCAAAGGTAAAGGCCGTGGTTGACCGCACCGAGTTCCAGAGCCGGGTGCAGGTGACCTATTCCAGCGTGGCCGTTGACATCCTGCCCAAAGGCTACGACAAGTACCGCGGGCTTTACGCGGTCAGCGAGGGCCGCAAGACCATCGGCGTGGCCGACTCGGTCAATGACCAGAACCTCCTGCTCCGCTCCGATTATGCGTTTGCGCCGTCCAATTTCGCGCGCGAACTTGCGCCCGCGCTCGCCGAGAAAGCCAGGAAAATAATCGAGTTGCCCCACCTGGACGCCCTGGAGCCAAACACCCTTGCGCTCGCCTGCCAGCCCGAGACGCGAGGAGTCCTGGAAATCCTCCGCTTCCTCGCCAACCACCTCTGACCCCGCAGGCATCAATATATCCAAAAGTACCGATGCTAGAAAAATTCTTCGCAGGTGTTAAAATAAGTAAAGATGAACTTTGACGATCTGTTGATCCGAGCGCAAGCGCCCATGCGTTACCTGGACCATGAAATCAATTCTTGCCGCAAAGACCCTGCGGGCGCCAAACTGAAAGCGGTGATGTGCTTCCCGGACGTTTACGAGATCGGGATCAGCCATTTGGGCCACCGCCTGCTCTATCACGTGCTGAACAGCCGGGAAGAAGTCCTCTGCGACCGGGTCTATGCGCCCTGGCCCGACTTCGCGGAGCTCTTGAAGAAAGAATCAGTCCCGCTCTACGCCGCGGAGACCAGGCTGCCGCTCTCAAAGTTCGACCTCATGGGCTTCACCCTGCCCAATGAACTTTGCTACTCCAACGTGCTCTACATGCTGGAACTCGCCGGAATCCCGCTCCGCGCCCAAGACAGGATGGAAGGCAAATGGCCGCTGATCATCGGAGGCGGCCCATGCGCGAGCAACCCCGAGCCGCTCGCGGCTTTCTTCGACGCGTTCTTCTTCGGCGAGGCCGACCAGGCGATCCTGGAAATCGCGGACGTTGTGATGAGATGGAAGAGCGGCGGAGACGGCAAGAAGGAATCGCTGCTCAGGGAGCTCTGCAAGATCCAGGGTGTGTACGTCCCCGCGTTTTACGAGCCGGAGCATAAAGCCGGCAGGTTCGCGGGCCTGACCGCGAAAAGCCCGGCGCCGCAGAGAGTCACCCGCCGGCTGGTGCCTGATCTCGATGCCGCCTTTTTCCCCACCCGGGAGCTCGTGCCCTTTGCTGAAGCCGTGCATGACCGCTACGTGATCGAAATCGCCCGGGGCTGCACCCGCGGCTGCAGGTTCTGCCACGCCGGGATCATCTACCGGCCTTACCGCGAACGCTCCCCGCAGAAGGTGCTGGAACTCGCCCGCGAGGGTTTGAAGTCGACCGGCTACGAGGAACTTTCGCTCCTGAGCCTCTCCGCGGGAGATTACAGCTCCATTGACGAACTGATCGTGCGGCTGATCGTGGAGCACTATTCCAAACGGGTCTCGATCTCGCTGCCCAGCCTGCGGGTGGCCTCGCTCAGCCCGGTGCTGCTCGAGGCGATCAAGCGGGTAAGGAAGACCGGGTTCACCATCGCGCCGGAGGCCGGCACCGAGCGGCTGCGCCGGGTGCTGAACAAGGAGATCACGGACCAGGAAATCCTGGATACCACGGAAAAGGTGCTCAAGGCCGGGTGGCGCTCGCTCAAGTTTTACTTCATGGCCGGGCTGCCCACCGAGACCGGCGAGGACGTCGCCGGGGTCGTGGGCCTGGCGCGATCACTCAGCCGCCTGGCGCGGAAGACCCAGCCTTCGGCCCAGCTCAGCCTGAGCATGAGCGGGTTCGTGCCCAAGCCGCATACGGCTTTCCAGTGGGAAAAACAGATCGACGCGGAACAGCTTCGGGAAATTCAAGCGCGGCTGAAAAAGGACTTGAGCCGGGAGCGGATCAAGCTGAAACTGGAAGACCCTCGCAACAGCCTGCTCGAGGGCGTCTTCAGCCGGGCCGGTCGCGAAATGGCCGGCTGCATCGAAGCCGCGGTCAAGAAAGGCGCGCGCTTTGACGGCTGGTCCGAACAGTTCAACCTCGAACTCTGGTTTGAAGCGTTCCAGGAGAACAACCTCAACTACCGGGACTATCTGAAACCACGGCCGGATGATTTCATTTTCCCCTACGAGCACATGGACTCGTGCGTGGCAAAAATGTTCCTGCTCGGAGAGCGCGACCGGGCGCTCAAGGCCGAGACCACCGACGACTGCAGGACCGCAGGCTGCTTTCAGAATTGCGGCGTGTGCGACCAGAAACTGGTTGCCCCCCGGGTCAGCCGGCCCCTTGCGGAGCGGAGCTTTGAGGAATTGATCTCAAGCCTTGACAACCTGCCCCGCCAGCCCGACCTGTATTTCCGCTACCTGGTCAAGTACCAGCGCCTGGGAGAGCTCAGGTTTCTCGGACTGCTGGAAAACAACCGGATGTTCCTGCGAGCGGTCAGGCGCGCAAACCTGGCCATGAGATATTCCCAGGGATTCCATCCCCTGCCCAAAATATCTTTCAGCCCCAGCCCGCCCGTGGGCGTGGAAAGCGAAGCCGAATTCGTGGAACTGGAAATTCTGGAGCACATCACGCCCGAGCAGCTCCAAAAGTCCTTTCAGGAGGCAATGCCCCTGGGAATCGAAATCACTGAAGTGAGGGAACTCAATCTGAAGACGCCATCCATCTCCCAGATGATCAGCTCCATGGAATACCTGGCAATCGTGCCCCAGCCGCTTCGAGCCGAAGTCACGCAGGAAAAAATTGACGCCTTCCAAGCCAAAGAAAACCTGGTGATCGAACAGGTCCGCGAAAAAGGCAACCGATCAATCGACTTAAAGCAGAAGGTTAAATTTATTGAATTGGCGCTTGAAAATAATGTCAAATTCGGAATGATCTCAGGCGGGGGGCCCAGCGCGAAGCCGCAGGAGGTTATGGCTGCGATTTTTGGAATTGCAAGGGATGATTTGTTCCAGGTGCGGTTCGTGCGCACCGGCGTGCGTTTTCGTGAGGAACGACCGATCGAATATCCGGGCACTGCGGTGCGTTCAAGGCCTGCGGCGCCGTTTCGGAGGAAATAAGGAGAGCATATGGCGGAGACTATTCTGATCAACGCGGATGATTTTGAAACTCGGGTGGCGCTGCTTGAAAACGGCGAACTGACCGAAGTGTTCATGGCGCGCGACAAGGAGAAGAGCATTGTCGGCAACATTTACAAGGGCAAGGTGCTCCGGGTGCTGCCGGGCATGCAGGCGGCCTTTGTGGATATAGGTCTTGAGCGTTCCGCTTTCCTCTACGTGGCCGAGGTCTCCCACGCCATCGCCGGCTTCTTCCAGGACGAACTTGACCTGGAGGGCATGGAAAAAGACCGCAAGAAGCCGGGCAACGACGAGCACATCCAGGACCTGGTGCGCGAAGGCCAGGAGGTGCTGGTCCAGGTCCTGCGCGAGCCCCTGGGCGAAAAAGGCGCGCAGATAACGACCTACATCACCCTGGCCGGCTATCACCTGGTCTATATGCCTGAGAGCAAGCACATCGGGGTGAGCCGGAGAATCGAGGATGAGCGGGAGCGCAGCCGGCTCAAGAACCTGGTGCAGAGCGTGCGGGGCGATGGCGCGGGCGGGTTCATCATCCGGACTTCCAGCGCCCAAGCCCGGGAAATCGCGATCACGTCCGACGCCGAATACCTGATGAAAAAGTGGAGCAGCGTGAAGGAAAAAGCCCTGCACAGCCCGGCGCCTTCGCCGGTCTTCCAGGAACCGGAACTCGAATTCCGCGTGCTCCGGGAATACCTGACGCCGGACACCAAAAAAATCGTCATTGACAACCCGGAGCGGTTTGAAGGCATCCGCAGGTTCCTGAGCAGAACCAACCCCGAACGCGAAAACATCGCCGAACTATGGCCCGGAAACGAGCCGCTCTTCGAGCATTTCGGGGTCGAGCTGGAGCTGGACCGCGCCCTGGACCGGAGAGTGTGGCTCAAGAGCGGAGGGTTCATCATCATTGACGAGACCGAAGCGCTCACCACCATTGACGTCAACACCGGCAAGTACGTGGGCAAGCGCGATTTTGAGGAGACCATCCTCAAGACCAACCTGGAGGCGGCCAAGGAGATCGTGTCTCAACTCAGGTTCCGCAACGTGGGCGGGATCATCATCATTGATTTCATAGACATGAGCCGGTTCAAGAACCGGGAAAAGGTTTCCGAGGCGCTCAAGGCCGAGCTTTCCAAGGACAAGGCCAAAAGCGTGGTGATCCGGATCAGCGAGATCGGCCTGACCGAGATGACCCGCAAGAGGACGAGCAAAAGCCTGACCAAAAAACTTTGCGAGCCCTGTCCCTACTGCGAAGGCAAGGGATACCTCAAGAGCCGGCGGACCATCGTTTACGGCATCTACCGCGACCTGCTCAAGAACAAGGCCGAACTTGCGGGCAAGAAGGTGAAATTGTATGCTAATCCCATGGTGGCCGAACTGCTGATGGGCGAGGAAAAAAGGTTGCTGGACCGGTTATTTGAAAGACGACAAATTCAGGTTAAAGTAGAGGTCAAGGACAACTTTCATCAGGAGCAGTATGAATACTACCCGCTGGCTCCTGATGAGCAGGGATGATTCGAGGAAAAGGACATGGTCGAAAAGGCCGGCGAAAAATTTGGCGATTTACTGGTCAAATCCGGGCTGATTGACGAGCTCCAACTCCAGGCCGCGCTCGGTCATCAGCGCAGGTGGGGCGGCAAACTCGGCCAATGTCTGATCGACCTCGGGTTCGTCACCGAAAGCGAACTGCTGTCCTTCGTCAGCGAGCAGTTCAAGATGCCCGCGATCGACCTGTCCCGGAGCCGCATCTCCGCGCAGGCCTTTGCCGCGCTGCCCGAATCCGTGGCGAAAAAATACGGGGTGGTGCCGGTCTTTATCAAGGACGCGCCGGGCAAGAAAAAAATTCTCACGCTGGCCATGAGCGATCCGTCCAATCTCAAGATCCTGGATGAATTGCAGTTCCTGACCGGGCTCAAGGTGGAGCCGGTGCTGGCCAATGAATCCGCCATCGCAAGAGTCATCGAACATTACGGCAACTACAAACCTGAAGAAATGGGCGCAAGGCAAAGGACCGATGTCGCCCGGCCTTCGGATCTCCGCAAGGAGCATACCCGGCCGCCAAAGCCGGCGCCCCCGGCCAGGCAAGAAGCCGAGGACAACGTGGAATTGATCCTGGGCGGTGAAGAGCCTAGCGAAGGCATGGCCGAAATCCTGGACTTGGAGGAGGCGGAGCAGGAAGGCGTGGAGATCGCGCCGGACGAGGACGTCCACGTCATCAAGGATGAGGTTGTGATGGTGAGAGCGGACGCGCCCAAGGCCAAAAGCAAGGCCAAAGTCGGCTCGTCAACTGAACGCGCCCCCACCCGCGCGCCCATCCGCGAAAAACTCGATAGAATCCCGGAGGTTGGACGCGCCAAACCATCGCACGCGCCGGAGCCGGCCAAGACCGGATCCGAAGCGCAGTTCCTCAACGTCCCCGACCTCGGCGGACCCACGCCCGCGGCTACCAGGGTACCCAGGCCTCAACCAAAGCCCGCGCCTGCCGCGCCAAAAATCGGCATCGAACTGCCGGAAGACACGGGCGAGAAAATGGAAGTGGCCGCGGCCCATGAATTCATGTCCTGGCAGCCCCCTGAGCAGGAAAAACCCGAGCCGGCCAAAAAGGCTGAAGCGGAAGAAAAAATGGAATTGGCCGCGGCCCATGAATTCATGTCCTGGCAGCCCGCCGAAGAGTCGAAACCAGAGCGCCCGCAAGCGCAGGATTTAAAGCCGGCCCCGGTCAAGGCTGAAGCGGCTGAGACTGGCTCGCTTGGAACTGAAGAGCCGCAGGCCCCGGACCAGGAATTGACCCGGCTGAGCAAGCCGGAAAGCGCGGAAGAAGATTTCTGGGCCGAACACGATCAAGCAGCGCCTGCCGGCGAGCCTGCCGCCGCCGACGAGGAGTCGCTGCCTTTTGAGCGCGAATTGGAGCAGGAACCCCCTCCTCCGCCTCCTCCGCCGACTGTAACCAGGCAGCCTCCGGAGCCGGAGTTCGCGCCTGCCCAGGAACCGGCTAGGAACCTCCAGAACTTTTCAGCCGAGGATGGGGACCCTTTTGAGCGGCCATTGCCCGCCCCTGAGCCCGCGCCACCGGCCAGCCCGGCCGCGGCCGAGGTCTCCGGCGCGGAAGCCCTTGAAAAACAGGCCCCGGGCGAGCAAACCGGAGAAATGAGCCTGGAATTCGCATTTCAGAAAATCAGCAAACTCGAATCCGAGGTCAAAAAAAGAGAATTCCAGTTCGACGAACTCCTAAACCTGATGATGAAAAAAGAACTGGGAGAAATTACCACCGAACTCTTCATGCAGGAATTAGTTGTCCTCAAACAGGAGCTGGAAAAAAGAAAAGCCAAAAAAGGCAATTAATTCAAATTGCTGGATAATATTCTTTAGCTCCTGGCCGCTTGACAATGTGCGCGAGAATGATTATATACTTAAAGAGTATTAGTTTAGCCTTTAGGAGGTATGCCTTAAATGGGTAAAGTGATTGGAATTGATCTGGGCACTACTAATTCTGTTGTCGCGGTAATGGAAGGCGGAGAACCCAAGGTAATCATTAACGAGGAAGGGAGTCGTCTGACTCCGAGCGTTGTGGCATTCACCAAAGAAGGCGAGCGGCTGGTTGGCCAGATTGCCAAGCGGCAGGCCATCACCAATCCCGAGAACACCGTGTATTCCATCAAGCGATTTATGGGACGCAAATACAGCGAGGTCCAGCAGGAGATCAAGACCGTTCCGTTCAAGGTGATTGAAGGCCCAAACGGCGACGCCACGGTTGAGATTCAGGGAAAAAAATACTCTCCTCCGGAAATCGGCGCCATGGTCCTGCAGAAGCTCAAGAAGGCGGCCGAGGCTTACCTTGGCGAGGAAGTGAAGGAAGCGGTGATCACGGTTCCGGCTTATTTCAACGACGCTCAGCGGCAGGCGACCAAGGACGCGGGAAGGATCGCGGGCCTGGGAGTCAAGCGCATCATCAACGAGCCCACGGCGTCCGCGCTGGCCTACGGCCTGGACAAGAAGAAAAACCACGTAATCGCGGTCTATGACTTCGGCGGCGGAACCTTTGACATCTCCTGCCTGGAAGTGGGCGACAACATAATTGAGGTCAAATCAACCAACGGCGACACGCACCTTGGCGGGGACGACA
>Ga0315288_10009694_pt1 | contig 12123 bp, 8 predicted proteins | sample YL17G11_20_MG_FD_203454 | JGI IMG/M metagenome (GOLD analysis project Ga0315288, IMG submission 203454) | Sediment microbial communities from Yellowstone Lake, YNP, Wyoming, USA - YL17G11_20 | ecosystem: Environmental > Aquatic > Freshwater > Lake > Sediment | place: USA: Wyoming | collected...
TCACATACGCCGCATTTTACACGCATGACGCGCCCGGACTTGCCGCGGACCTCGCAAAGATAGACGGCGTGGAACTTGCCGCATACCACGCTGATGGCAAGGTTTTCATAAACTCGAAAAATGGAAGCGCGGTTGTAAGCGAGAGCAGCGGAAGGTTCAAATATGAGCCGGAAGGCGGTGATCCGCTGCAGTTGAACGACATCATCGCGGGCCTGAAGGCGGCCGGCAAGGTTGACGAGAACGGCTTCATCGACGACAGGGCGCTGCTCGAAGCGACGGCGACTCACGTGTACCCCGACCCGCTCCGCCGCCTGTGGCGCGCGTTTTACGCGCTTGTCGAGAATGTGCCGGACGTAGTTGTGAGCCTTGAGGACAAATGGTACGGCGGTTCGCCGGGGTACAACCTTGTGGTGAAAATCGCCAGCACTCACGGCGGGCTGAATCACAAGAACAGCGTCACGTTTGCCATGTCCACGGCCGGGCCTCTCCCGCCGCTGATGAGGAGCGAGGAGATTTCAAAAAACTTGAGCGCGATCCTGGGACGGCCGTTCCCGCCGCGGAAATAGGCTTGAGGGCCGCGAAAAACCCCGCGCGTTAGCGGCGCGGATTTTGGCCGTCGCGACGAACAACATGGTCTACTTGTTTGTGTAGATGGTGACGGTTACCGGATCGCCCGGATAGAGGATTTCCTTTTCCTTGCCTTCGAGGGAAATCCTTACTATCACGAGGTTCATTTCCACGGCGGGATTTTCGACGCGCACGCGCTCCCTGTCCTGAGGAGGCAGGGTGTAGAACTGGTTGGTGATGGCCTCGACCCTGCCTTTGATGTGCACATAACCGTTCTCGGCGTGGAGTTTCACGTCAACTTCCTGTCCTTTGGCAATTTTGCCCGCGCTGTCCTGCGGGAAGCGGGCTTGGACTTCCATGCCTTCGGCGCGGAAGAGTTTCATGACGAAATCATTCGGGCTGACTGTGTCGCCTTCGCGCGCTTGTATCCAGCCGACCTTTCCGCTGAAGGGGGCGCGGTACTCGCGGATGCCTTTTGTGCGCTGGATTTCGTCGTATGCGGCGCGCGCGGCGTCAACTTTCGCCTCTTGGACTTTTATCATGAATCCGCGGCCTTTCCCAGCGGCTTCCGCTCGGGCCTTTTCCGCTTCCTTCGGGTCCGGCTGCTCGGATGCGCCGCCTTCCGCGAGGCTTTCATATTCGCCCGTGACGGCGGCGAGTTCCTTTTCGCGCACGGCCACTACAGCGTTTCCCTTTTCCACGACGCTCTTCTGGGCGTCAATTCTGGCCGCGCCCTCGCGCTGGATGTCATCTACGGCCTGCTTGACTTGGGCGGCGATTTTGTTGGCGGCGTCGAGATCAAGTTTGCGCTTGGCAAGGTCGTCCTGCGCGCCCTTGAACTTGTCGTATGTGATGATGTGGTCGGTGTTGAAATATGAGTCGGCATTCTTGAAGTTCTCTGCCGCGATGTCGTAGGCGGCTTTGGCCTGGTCGCGGCGGAGGGTTACTTCTTCGAGTTCACGCTGCTTGCCGCTGGTCTGGGCGGCGACGTTTTCGGTGATGCTTTTGAGGTTCTGCTTTTCCGCCGCTAGGTCCGCCTGGGCTAGTTCCAGCGCGGCTTGCGCGGCGGCATAGCGGCGAGGCACGTCGTTGAGCGTGGCGATGCCGACGTCCGCGCCGCTCCTGAGGAGGTCAAGAGTCCTTTCCTGCAGCGCAAGTTCGGCCTTGGCCTTGCCGATCATGGCCTGGTCGGCCGTGGTGGCGAGAGGCTCGACTTCAAACAGTATGTCGCCTTCCTTCACGGTGTCGCCGTAGGAGACGTGCATTTTCGTTATGAGAGCCTGAGTTTGGGCGTGGATGTCCATTTCGTTGGATGAGACGGCCACCGCGTATGTTGTGCTCAGACGGTTCATCTTGAGCAGTGACACCAAGCCGTAAGCCAGTATGCCGAAGCCGACGATGCAGAAGGCGAAGATGATGAAGGCGGCCTTATAGTTGAACGCATGCGGCATGGTAGCGCCCGCTTTGAGTGTGGCCGTTTCGTGCAATTTTCTGAATTGTATTGGCATGGTCGATTCTTTCTGTTACGGGAACAGAACAACGCGCCAGCCCGTTCGCGGCTGGATCGGTGTCGCTCCAAGAGTAATTTCGCCAAAAAGTAAGGATTTTTTGAGCAATTTTCGCGCCAATTTTCGCGCCGGGACAAAATTCTGCTTCATAACTATGTTTTGTGGAATGGCATCAAGGAAACCGCCAACAGCAAAGGCCGGTGCTTCCGGCCGTGGAAAATCTTGGCAGGCCATCGCTGCTATTTGCGTAACTATATACTGACATTGAACTTACAACAACGACAGCCAATCACGCTCCGCGCTCCAGGATTCTCAGGCGCGTCATGTTCAGCGCGGTCAAGGCGGCGCGCAGCCTTACCATCTGCCTGTCGCCCGCAAACCTGAACTCCCTCGATTCCGTCCCGCGTTCATCAGCCACCGCGATGTAAACAAGGCCCACCGGCTTTTCAGGCGTTCCGCCCGCGGGACCGGCAATGCCCGTGATCCCTATACCTATATTTGTGTTCGCTCTTTTTCTAATGCCTTCGGCAAGTGCGCGGGCCACATCATCGCTGACAGCGCCCTTCGCGCGTATTAACTCCGCCGGCACGCCCGCAAGCCGCGTCTTCGCCTCGTTGCTGTAACAGATTACTCCCTCCATATAATACTTCGATATTCCGGGCACGTTGGTCAGCATCGCGCCGAGCAACCCGCCGGTGCACGACTCCGCGGTTGCGATGGTGAGATTGTGTTTCTCCAGAAGTTGCGCCACCGCCTCCTCCATCTCCATCCTGCCTTCGCCGAATATGTATTTCCCCACGAGTTTTCTGATGCGTTTCTCCGCTTCGGCCAGCAACTCTTCCGCCCGCTCAGGCGTTTGCGCCTCCGCCCGGATGTTGACGCCGATCGCCCCTTTGGATGCGTTCGTGCCCACCGTCGGATTTTGCCCGCGCGCCATGATGCCGCCCAGCGCGTCGGCCAGCGCGGACTCCGATATGCCGAACAGCCTCAGCGTCTTTGTCCTTACGTGCCGCTCCATTTTGAAATGCTTCTGCAGTACAGGCAGGACGCTTTCGCGCAGCATCCAGCGCATCTCCGTCGGGACTCCGGGAAGACAGATAATCAGCGTTCCGTCGCACTCTACATGGAAGCCCGGCGCGGTGCCGCGGTTGTTGGGCATTGCCTTTGCCCCTTCGGGGAGCATGGCCTGGCGCCGGTTGCTCTCCGGCATCTCTCGGCCCGACTTTGTGAAGTACTCGCGGATTGCATTGAGGAGGCCCTCGTCGAACCGCAGTTCCTTGCCGCACGCGCGCGCCACGGCCTCCCGCGTAAGATCATCCAGGGTCGGCCCAAGCCCTCCCGTGCAGATGCACAAGTCCGCGCGCTTCAGGATGTCGCCCAGCACCTCTGTAATCTCGGCCACGTCGTCGCCGACGGCGTGAAACGCCGTTGCGGACAGCCCGATTCCGTTCAGGGCCGCGACAATCTCGGACGCGTTCGTATCCACCGTGCGCCCCTCAATAAGTTCCGCGCCGATGGACAGAATTTCAATTATTGGCTTACTCATGATTCATACCTCGTTGCAGTCCACCCGAACCCGCGACATGCTGGTATGTGCTATAAAAAGCGCCCCCAATCACGCAACGCCTGGACATCTGGACACCTGGCAATCTGACAATCTGGAATCTTGAATCCTGAATCTGGAATCCGGAATCCAGTTAAACCAGCCATCCAGATGTAGCGCATTTTGCGCCAAATTGCACCTAAAAATGGGGTTTTGGCCCCGTTTTGTTCGCAAAATCGGCCTTCTGTGTCGCAAAATCGGCCATTTTCGCCCAGGGCGTACGCATAAGCCAATTCATACGGCATATAGAGTTACGTCATAAACGGCCCAAATTATGCGACACTTTGCGACACATAAAACCGTTTTTCCCTCTCGCCACTGAGCGCACGGGAGACACAGAGAAAAAATTCTCCCATTTGCTTCCACCGTACAGTGTGTATAGTATACACCATAAACTGTGCGTTGTCAAGTGAAAAATTCCCGCCGCCTGAAATTTTTTAACCGGAGTGAAACCGGACTGGAACTAAAAGAGTTCGGAGGCGATTTCGGAGAGCGTCTCCAGGTCGCGGTCGCGGATGATGAACTCGATTGTCTTGGGATGGACCTTGAGGTGCTTCAGGGCGGCCTCGACGCGCTTCCAGAGCGAGTCCTTTTTCTTCTCCGTGTCGGCGAGATAGATTTCCGCGATGAGTTCGCCGAGTTTCTGGGTTGAGATGTCGTCGAGGTTGTCGTAGTAGTTCTTGATTATCCGCTTCTGGTGCGGCGTGTATTCTCTGTCAGGCATTTGCGTCACTCCCCGTGATCATGAACGAACCTCGTCTGACTTGTCAGACATGTCCGACAGGTCAGGCTTCAAGCATTTATCGTCGTTTTGCCTTGCCGGTCTTGAATTCCGAGACCATGGAGACGTGGTCGGACGGTTTGTCGAGCAGGCGCGCCTCCACGTCGATGTAAGAGGACTTGCATTTGTCCGCGAGCGGCTTCGTGGCGAAGATGTAGTCCAGCCTCCAGCCGATTCCCCTGCTCACGGCGTTCCTGTCGCGGTAATCGTAATACGTGTACTGGCCGGTCTCATGGCAATACTTGCGGAAAGTATCGACGAAGCCCCACGCTATGACCTTGCCGACGGCCTTCCGCGCGGCCTCGTGGAAGCAGACGTGGTTTTCCACGCCTTCCGGACTGTACACGTCAATCGGCTCGCAGGCGACGTTCAGGTCGCCGGTCCACACCAGCGGTTTTTTCGGCGAGTAGTGGCGGTCGAAAAAATTCCGCAGCCGGCCGAACCATTCTATCTTGTAGGCGTAGTTCGGCGAATCAATCGCCGTGCCCTGCGGGACGTAAGTGTTGACGATGGGGATGTCGTCGCAGACGGCGCGTATCAGGCGCGCGTCGTCGGGCGGGCCGCCGTCGTCAAGGCCGTACCAGACCTGCTCCGGCGGCTTGCGGCTGATTATCGCGACGCCGTTGTATGATTTCTGCCCGCGGAAGGCCGCGTGGTAGCCGATGTCCGTGAAGGCGGAAACGGGAAACTCGTCGTCCTGTACCTTCGTCTCCTGGATGCACAGGACATCGGGCGAGTTTTTCTTGAGCCAGTCGATGATGATCGGTAGGCGCGCCCGGATTGAGTTCGCGTTGAATGTGGCGATCTTCATGGCTCGACTTCCACCCCTGTTCCCTACTTCTTTGACCTTTATGCGCCTCTGGCGCATTTGACCTTTGACCTTGTTGCGCCCATCTCCTGTAAGACCGCCTCCGCAAGAGGCTCGATGGTGTCGCGGCTGAAGTCGAAGCGGATTCCCGCCGCCTCGAAGAGTTTCGGCAGAGTCGTGGACGCGCCGAGCGAGAGCGCCTTGAGGTAATCCTTTATCGCGGCGCGGCGGTCCTTCTTCGCGCGGAGCCACACCTGCAGCGCGCCGAGTTGCGCGATGCCGTACTCGATATAATAAAGCGGGTGCAGGAAGATGTGCAACTGCCGGTGCCAGCCGTATGCCCGCTGTTCCTCGAAGCCGGTCCAGTCCACGATTCCGCCGAAGCGGTCCATGAGCGACAGCCAGAATTTCCTGCGCTCCTCGCGGGTGTGGTCGGGATTGAGATAGAGCCAGTGCTGGAAAGCGTCAATCGTCGCGATCCACGGCAGGAGGCCGACTATTCCCTCAAGGTGCTGCGTGGCGGCGCGCTTCGCGTCTTCCTCGGAGTAGAATTCATTGATGTACGGCATGCCGAGGAGTTCCATGCTCATCGAGGCGACCTCGGCGAATTCCATCGGCGAACCGCGGTAGTCAACCAACGGCTCCCTGCGAAATTCATACGTGTGGAATGCGTGGCCGCCTTCGTGCAGGAGCGTCCAGACGTCCCCGTCCACGCCGACGGCGTTCATGAAGATGAACGGGACGCGCGCCTCCTGCAGCGTCATCTGGTAGCCGCCGGGGGCCTTGCCTTTGCGGCTGTCGAGGTCGAGCAGCTCGTTGTCTATCATCGCCTGGAACCGCTTGCCGAGTTCCGGCCCGACGGCGGCGAATATTTTCCGGCAGCCTTTGCTCAACTGCTCGGACTTTTCAAACGGCTTGAGCGGCGGGCGGCCCAGCGGATCCACCACGACGTCCCACGGGCGGAGCGAATCGATTTTCATCGTTTTCTTCCGCTTCCGCTGGATTTTGCGGACGGCGGGCACGATGAGTTTTTCCACGGCGTCGTGGAATTTTTCGCAGTCCTTCGGCGCGTACTCGAAGCGCATCATCGCGTCGAAGGTGAAATCGCGGAAATTCTTGTAGCCCGCGTTTGCGGCGACCTTGCGGCGGAGTTTGAGCATCTCGTCGAAATAATTTTCCAGCGTCTCCTTGTCCTGCAGGCGGCGGTTGGTGATGAGCGTCCACGCCTTCTCGCGCAGGGCGCGGTCGTTCTTCTCAAGATAGACGCTCATCTGCTGGAGCGTGCGCTCCTTCCCTTTGAACTGCACGGTCATCGCGCCCACGGTCTTCTGGTACTGCTGGCCGAGTTTGGCGAGTTCGACGAAGAGCGGGATGTTTTCGTCGCGGTACATCTCGACGGCCTTGCGCGTGTTGCGGTCGAAGACGAAATATTTTCCCTTCGCGAGCGACTTCGATTGCGGGTGGTTGATGAACTTGCGGTTGAGTTTGTCGCCGTAAGGCTGGCACTTGGGCGCGATTTCCTGAATGAAATGCAGGTACGCCTTTTCGGCTTCCGGGTCGTCGGTGTGGCAGGTCATCTTGACGTAGCGAATCGAGCCTTCCTCGTCGATGCACGCGCCCAGTTCGCTGCCCTTGAGCAGCCACGCCTCCAAATCTTTCGCGGTCTTCGGTTCCTCCTCAAGAAGCCGGACGAAAAGCGGCTCGATCTGCGCCCAGTCGCCGAGGTCCGCTTTTTTCGGGACAAAGGTTCGCGGGAATTCGCCTCTTTTAATTTTGCCTATCGGTGACATTGCTTCCTCCAATTTGTTAGATGCTGTAATAAGGAATTTCTTGCGCTGTTTGTTTTGCAGCGCCCCTGTATGGCGCTATCTATCTGCCGGGACAGGCGGCGGCGACGGCGTCGGAGACGCGGCCGAGATATTTCTTCTCGAAGGACTTTTTGAAATCGCCGGCGAGTTTGTCCGCCTGCGGGTCGTACTTCGCCGCATCCGGCCAGGTGGATTTCGGGTCGAGCATTTTCGCGTCAACGCCGGGGCACGTCAGCGGTGTCTGGAAATGGAAGCGCCTGTCCTCGCGGTACTCGACGTTGTCGAGTTCGCCCGTGAGCACCGCGGTAACAATGCGCCGCGTGAGGTTAAGGTCCATCCTCTTGCCCACACCGTAAGGCCCGCCGGACCAGCCGGTATTCACGAGGAAAACCTGCGCGCCGTAGCGGTCCATGTATTGTCCGAGCAGTCCCGCGTAAACGTCCGGCTTGAGCGGCATGAAGGGCGCGCCGAAAAACGCGCTGAACGTGCTTTGCGGTTCGATGATGCCGCGCTCGGTGCCGGCGAGTTTGCTCGTGTAGCCCATCATGAACTGGAGCATCGCCTGCTCGCGCGAGAGCCGCGCCACCGGCGGGATTACGCCGTTCGCGTCGGCGGTGAGGAAGATTATTTTCTTGGGGTGGCCGCCGACCGCGGAGGGCTTTATGTTGCCGATTGCTTCGAGGAGGAACGACGCGCGCGAGTTTTCCGTGAGGCGTTTGTCGAAGAAGTCGAACTCGCCGTCGGGGTACATCATCGCGTTTTCGACGATTGCGCCGCGGCGGATGGCGTTGAATATCTGCGCCTCCTTCACCGGGTCAAGGCTGATGCACTTGGCGTAGCAGCCGTTTTCGAAATTGAAGACGCCGTTTTCGCCCCAGCCGAATTCGTCGTCGCCCAGCAGCGCGCGGTTGGGGTCGGAGGAAATCGTGGTCTTGCCGGTGCCCGAAAGCCCCAGGAACAGCGCGATGCCGCCGCCCTTGCCCTCGTTAGCGGAGCAATGCAAGGGCAGGATTCCCTCGCCCGGCAGGAGGTAATTCATCACCGTGAACATGGTCTTCTTGACGGAGCCCATGTATGCGTTGCCGATGATGATGGCGATGCGCCGCTCGAAATTCATGGCGATGGCCATGTCGGTGGGCGCGTCGCGCAGTTTGCCCAGGTACTTCGCGACGTCCAGTTTCCTGTTGGGAATCACGACGACGGTGAACGGCTTCTTGCCGAAGACGCTTGCCTCGAAGTTTTGCGGCCTCTCGCGGAACATGTTGACGGTAAAGAGCGCCGTGAGCGCGCTGGTGGTTATCGTGCGCGCATGAAGGGCGAACTTTCCGTCCGCGCCGAGGTAGCGGTTGGTCTCGAATATCTCATCGGATTCACGGAGGAATTTGAGCGCGTCCTCTTCGAGCATCGCGAAGACCTTCGGATCCATGGGATGATTGATTGGGCCCCAGTCGATGCGGTCCTTGTTTTCGGGATTGCAGACGATGTGCGTATCGGCGGGGCTGCGGCCGGTGGAGTCGGAGGGCGTCCATGTTGCGAGAGCGCCGTTTTTCGCAAAGCATGCTTCGCGTCTTTCCACGGCGCGCTTGATGAGTTCTTCTATTCCTGCATCTATGTTCTTCTTGGGCTGGCGCGCGGCCAGCGATTCAACGTCTTCAATGAACGGCATTGCCAACTCCCGGCGATGAAAAAAAGCGCATTCTGGAAACCGGGAAGAATATCACCAAACCCGCGGTTTTTCAACAGTTTCCGCCATTATTCGGGACGCTGCATTTTTCGGGAACATTTTTTCATTTCCTGCGTCTAACCATATGTAACCGACTTCTTTTCAGTGGAGGAACGAGCAATGAAAAAGACAGTATTTTACATGCGGTTTTTCCTTCTCGCGCTGTGCGTCGCGCTGTTCGCGGCGATTCAGGCAAGGGGGTCAGACGCCAAAGAGGAGCAGAGCGACGGGAGGGGTCTGACCCCCGCGCCCACGGAATGGCGCGAACTTTTCGCGGATGACAAGGGATACCATGACGAGTACGACAAAATCCAGGCGAAGGAGGAAACTTTCTCCGGCACGCTGACTTACGAGGAGGAAAAGAACCCCTCGACGCTGATGCGCTGGATGCCGTTCAAACTGGACGGCGTGGGCGTGTATGTCGGCTCGCAAGACCTCAAGGAGTACGTCGGCAAGAAGGTGGAAATCGTCGGCAAGAAGAATTCCTTCGCACTCGAAGGCCAGGTGGTCACGGAAATCTGGCCGTTGAAAATCCGTGTCGCGGCGGCGCAGGAAGAACAGCCGAAGGCCGTCGAGCACAAGGAAATCCCGGCGAAGGCGGTGAACGGGTTGCTGTTCGAAATCAAACTGCTCAACACGCGCCCGCTCCTCCCCGGCGACGCGCTGGAGGTGGAATATCGCATGACAAATATGCAGGACATAGAAAATATCCGCTTGATCGATATCGGGATTGTCCCATGGGGACACTCGTTCATCAGCGCGAAGATAATGGATTCCGACGGAAAGCCGTTCCCTCTTCCGGAAACAAAACATGCACTTGCCGTGCCACCCAGTCCAACGTGCACCTTGCAGCCAGGGTGCTTTTACGGCAGAAAACAGCAGATCCCACTGCCTCAGAGCCTGAAGCCGGGCAAATACACCCTCACCCTTCACTATAATAATGGTTTCGACCTCAAAGACAAGGGCTTCAACTGCTGGACGGGAAAAGCAGAGTCGAACACGATTGTTTTCGAGGTCACGGGCGCGGATGTGAAGCCGGTCAACGGCATCCAGATGTTCGTCAGAATGAAAAAGGAAACATACACAGAGAACGAGCCGGTCATGGTCGAGGCGCGGCTGTACAACGCGGGCGACAAGGAGCAAGAGGTGTACGTCCCCGACGACTTCCTGCTCAACTATTACTCGCAGGGGACCGTGACAGATGAGGGCGGCAAGGTTATCGAGTGGCGAATCAGAGAGGCGGAACGCGTGAGCGCAGAGAAGTATGAAAAACTCCTGCCCGGCGCGGTGTTCGTCAAGGAATATGACTTGCGGAGTGTATGCACATTGCCGCCGGGGAAATATACCTTCCGTCTGGAAACCAGCATCCCGTGGGTGGCGCAGAACGACATGCCGGGCCCATGCATTTCCAACGAGGTGCACTTCGAGGTCGTGAAAGCGGAAAAGACCGAAAATCCTTGAGCATGCTCTTGTCGCATAACAACCACATTACAGGGAGTCGGAAAAGATGCGTGCATGGATAATTATCACTTTACTTATGGTCTGGGCCGGTCATGTAGTTGCGGGTGACGTTCAGGCACAGATTCCAAAACCATACCTTCAAGTGCGGATGCAACTTGCAGAGCGGACCTATCCGCAAATTATGCTGACCAGCGCGGATAGTTTCCCTGGTCCCATACTTTATCCCGAATACATGGACTTTGCCGGGGTGGCGGAGGTTTATGGGCCGCCTGAATTCCTGAAGGCCATGGAGGCTAAGTTGCGTGATGTGGAACGCGATCCTGCGGCAATGAAACATTTTCTTTTGGTACAGCTCGTAAGATACGAGGGCGAGAAGTCGTTTTATATAACGGAAGCTGCTAAGGAAATAAAGGTGCGCATGGGCGGCGAGAACCGGCGTGGGCCCGATGGTTTTGAATGGGACTTCAGCATCCCATCCAGTTCAATTAAATGGGAACCCGGTACATACCGTTTTGAACTCGGAATGTGGTACGAGGAAAATGGCGCGCATAAGACTGTTGGCGAGGTGATATACTTTGAAGTCAGAAAGGTTGAAAAAGGCAGCGGCGACGAGATAAATCTCTTAACCAATGCGCTTATGCAAAAAATACCGGGAGTTTCGCAAAAATTGATTACGGACAAGGATTATGTACAGGACACTTTAGCAGAACGCATCTTGGCGTTGGATCCCAATGACGTACTTGCAAGGCATTCTCTCATACGCGAAGCAGAGGGAAATGCCGACTTTGATACGTCAGTTAAGTTATGGGAAGAAATCCGGAAACTTGTTGCAGATGGCAAAGCACATCGTCCAGAGAGCCTAGTGATATCGCCGCAATACTTCATACGAGAGCCTTTGACCAAAGAGGAGTATGAAGGGTTTTTGAACTTAGCTATTACAAACGGTCTACAACGGGCCCAAACGGCGCAGAAGCAGTCGGCGGAGGCTAAGGAGACAGTTGCAGATCTCGTTCGTGATGGCAAGTTCCAAGAAGTCACTGATCTCATCGCGGCCGTAAACACGGCAGACGGTGTTTGGCCAGCCTTCTGGGCGATACGCGCTGTAAAGGAAGCCAAGACAAAGAATGCGCACGAAACCCTTGTTCAGGAATTGGGGAAGTTGCCTCATATCCCCGCCATGTTTCAAAGAGAAATCGTGGATGCCTTGGCGGCAATTCATGACGACACAGTGCATGGGAATCTGGCAAGTCACACGTCGGTTGAAGGCATTGCCATCATCGAATGGTGGCTTGCGCATCCCAAGTTAGAAGATATCCAATCGGAAAACAGTGAAAAGGATGCCACGCCTCCAGCAGATACAGAACCTGCTTCTCCCGCAGAAGGCGGAACCAGTCCGCCAACCGAAGGAACACCGCCGCCCCCGGGCAGCGGAAACCCCTGAATTTCCTCGCATCATAACAATCAGGGCGGGCACATCACGTGTCCGCCCTTTTTGTTTGAGAGCCATTTATGTAAAGAGGGGCGTAAACCCTGCCGATATTGCCACAGGGACGATTTCTGGAGAACTGCATGGCTCTCATTGACACCATTATCCGCGCGGTCAAGGACCACGGCGCGTCGGACCTGCATTTGACGACCGGCTCGCCGCCCGTGCTGCGCGTGGACGGCGACATACTTGTGCTTCCCCATGAACCGCTCACCAACCAGGCCACCGAGCAGTTCCTTTTCGAAATCATGTCGGAAGATGACCGCCGCGTTTTCGAGCGGACGAAGGACTTGGACTTCGCATACGAGATCAAAGGCGTCGTGCGGCTGAGGTGCAACGCGTTTGAGCAGAGCAAGGGCATCGGCGCGGTGCTGAGGC
>Ga0315288_10009696_pt1 | contig 12122 bp, 5 predicted proteins | sample YL17G11_20_MG_FD_203454 | JGI IMG/M metagenome (GOLD analysis project Ga0315288, IMG submission 203454) | Sediment microbial communities from Yellowstone Lake, YNP, Wyoming, USA - YL17G11_20 | ecosystem: Environmental > Aquatic > Freshwater > Lake > Sediment | place: USA: Wyoming | collected...
CTCGACCTGGCGCTCATCGTTTCCGACGTTCCGGAAACCACCGCCGCCGGATTGTTCACCGCCAATCGGGCGGCGGCGGCTCCGGTTCTCGTCTCGCGCCAGAATCTGGCGAAGAGCCGCGGGCGCGCTCGGGCCGTAATCGTCAATGCGGGCAACGCCAACGCCTGCACGGGCCGCGCGGGAATGCAGGTTGCACAGAAGACTGTGGAGGCCGTGGCGGATTTGCTGGACGTGCCGCCGCAGCAGGTGCTGGTTGCCTCGACGGGTGTCATCGGCGTTCCGCTGAAGCTGGACATCATTCTCGCTCAACTTCCCAGGCTCAAGGAAAGCCTCTCCGTCGAGAACGCCGTGGCGGTTCCGGGCGCTATCATGACCACCGATACGTTCCCCAAGAGTTGTGTCTTGCGCGGGAAAATCGGCGGAAGAACGGTCTGCCTGGCAGGCATCGCCAAGGGTGCGGGCATGATTCACCCGCGCATGGCAACGATGCTTTCGTTCATTACCACGGACGCCGCCATCAAGCCTCGAGTGCTGCAAACGATGCTGCGCGATTCGGTCGGGAGGTCATTCAATCGCCTCTCGGTGGATGGCGATACCTCGACCAACGATACCGTAGTGGCGCTGGCCAGCGGAGCGTCAGGCGTCGGGATACGCCCCGGTGGCGAGAGCCGGACCGCGTTTCTTGCCGGGCTTGATGAACTTTGCCAGACGCTGGCCAAGATGATTGCGCGCGACGGGGAGGGTGCCAAGAAGCTGGTCACGATCGAAGTTACGGGCGCGCGCACACCGGGCGACGCCGAGCGCCTCGCACGCGCCATCGCCAATTCGCCGCTGGTCAAGACGGCCATCGCCGGCAGCGATCCCAACTGGGGCCGCATCATCTGCGCGGCGGGATACTCCGGAGCCAAGTTTGATCCCTCCAAAGTCGATATCCGCGTGAACGATTTCTACCTGTGCCGAAAGGGGCTCGACGCGGTTTTCAACGAGGCCGCGGCCAAGCGGGAACTCGACCAGAAGGAATTGACCTTGCACATCAACCTGCACGCCGGTTCAGCTTCCACCACCTTCTGGACCTGCGACCTCACCCACGACTACGTTACGATCAACGCCTCGTACCGGACGTAGGACGCATTTCTCACGGGAGCGCAGCGCGCAATCCGGCGATCTCGAGCTTCCCCAGCCTTCTTTTCCAGCTTCCACCTACGAGGCTCCAGGCCCTTCCGGCCTCACTGCACGTCCAGGGTTGCCGTGCCGGAGTTCACGAGCGTGCCTGCCGTCCCGGTGATCGCCACATCGTAGGTACCCGCCGGGGTTCCCGAGGGCCGGTTGCTGCATGCGACCTGGACTGCGACGAGGGCCAATAGCAGTGCGGCTGCCCCCACAGCGGCGAGCTTTCGACGGCTCATAGGTCTCCCCGTCATGAGAGTGATGAAGATCAACGTTGCGCCGGCCAGCAATACAAGCAACGGAGGTGCGCCGCGGAAGGGCCGTCCGAGCGGCCCCGTTGCCCGTGCGACAGTTGAAATGGTGAGTGTGGACTGCGCCGAGGTTGCTCCGGGCGTGACCGAGGCGGGATTGAACGAGCAGTTTGCTTGCGCGGGCACGTTCGAGCAAGCGAGAGTCACGGCACGGCCGTAAGCCCCGCCCTGCGCCGAGACCGTCACCATGTAGCTGACGGACTGGCCGGCCGTGACCGTCTGGCTGGTTGGCGAAAATCCCACCGCGAAGTTGGTCACGACGATCTGAACGTCCGCCGCGGAAGAGAACGTCACACCGTTGTTGCTGGCGCTCACGCTCACCGTGTTAGTCCCGAACGGGCAATTCAGGCTGGAGGCGGGACCCGTCCCGCAGCCTCCTGTCCAGTTCAGCGTCGTCAGCAGGCAGGAGTTGGGGTCCGTAAACCCCAGTTCCGAGGCGGAGATGCTAGCTCCCGTCGGCGCATTGCCACCGATCGCCACCGTGGATGTTCCAGTGAAGGCGGGCAGCGACTGATCGACCGCCGCCAGCGCATCGGCACGGCCGTAGCCAAAAGTGTTATTTGGGACGGTGCCGCCCAGCGGGACGGAGTTGTCCAGAATCAGAGTGCGCAGGTTGGTGCGCGCCGTCACGTCGTCGAGCGCACCGCTTGAGCCGTCGAGCAGGCAGGGCGCAGCCTGCAACACCAGAGCCGCTATCCCCGCGAGGTGGGGCGCGGCGGCGGAAGTGCCGAAAAACGGATTGTCAAAGCTGCCCGCCCCGGTTATGGAAACTCCGTCGATACCTGAGATGTCCGGTTTCGTGCGGCCCAGGTCAGTCCCGTCGAGGGTGGGGAGTGTGGGTCCCAGGCTGCTGAAGAACTCAATCGTGGAATTGGTCGTATCGAAGCAGGATTCATCGCGCGTTGGGTCGCCTCCGAAGAGATCCTGCACCGTTTGCGAGGCGGAGCAGATGGCGCCCACGGAAACCACGCTGACGGGCGAGCCGCCGGAATCGCTCTCGGCCGGGACGCTTCGCGTGGGGGTATTGTAGGCGAGCCGCTCGTGTCGTGGGGGCGCGAGCCGGCGCGGGCCGTCCGTTGCGCACTCAGGCTGAAACGAGAAGATGTTGAGATGCCGGGGCTGAGCCGCGTTCGCGACATTCTGAACGATGATGTGGAAATAGTCCTGACTGCCGGTGTTGTTGACGTAATCGAATAATTCCAACGGGTCCTGTGTTCCGCTTTGCACATCAGCGCTCCCGGCCACGACAGTGTTCGTGCTCTCTCGAACCAGATACAGGTCGTAGTTGTTGCCGGAGCGCCCGAAATCGTCGTCCCAGGTTAGGAAAACTACGACCTCACCCCCGGGAGGGAGAAGGACGACATTGTAAGGCTTGGGGCCGAGTGCCATCACGTCTGTGGTGTCGGAAGATTGGTGGAACAAGTGCAAGTCCCCCGCTTTGGTGACGCCACTGATGGTGCTCCCGTTGACGCCCGAGTCGGTGTAGGTGCCATAGTAGTGCTCATCGGCGAAGTTGCCGACCGAAGTAAAGTACCCGCGGATGGCATTGGAGTTGTTGTTGAGCGCGCTGGCGGTGTTCGCCGAAATTCCGCTCGTGCCGTCATAGGGAAGGCCGAGGAATCCCAGATCGTCGGTGACGATGTCGTTCGACGCAGCCAGAAAGTTGACCGCGTTGGCGAAAGCCAGGTCGGTGTCGGCATTGGCAAAAGACAATTGCGCGCCGGGAGCGAGGTCATGGACGATCTCCAGAAGCGCCGTGCCCTCCGCCCCCGCCCCGGCAAAGCTGCAGCCGGGGATAAGGCCTTCCAGGTCGTTGTTCGAAGCAAAAGACCGCCCAGTAATTCCTCCGGTCGAAGAGGTGAGGACGCCTGAGACATTGCGCGTGCCGGTGGCGCTGGGAAGGTCGCCTCTGACAATGGGGCTGGGGGTGGTCGGGGTGTCCACAGCGGGACCACAGGTCGTACAGCCCGTGGCAAAAACCCCTTTCAACCCGTCCGAAATCACCCCCACGCGCACGCCTGTGCCGTCTACACCCAATTGCGCGCGCGTCAAGTCAGCCCGCAGGATTGCGTCACCTTCCGTATCCACCGAGCCCGTCAGACGAATGGCGTAGCTCGGCAGGCGGATGAAGTTCACGAAAGGCAATTCCGCCACCGACTGCAGACGCGTGACCGGGATGCGCGCCTGCACGCGGCGATGCGCGGCATCAGGAATCTCGATGGTCACGCCGTTGGCCCGAAGCTGGCTGAGGTTTTCGTCTGTGACCGTGCCCATCAGGATGTAAACCTGCACCTCCGAGCTCGCGTTGATGCGCAACATGCGATTGTGCACGGCGTCGCGCACGGATTTGGGCGTAGACTCCATCGAGAAACCCGCCGTCGGATCAGCGCGCTCGGCGGGAGCCTGCCCCGGCGCCGGGGATACCGAGCGCACCAAGTCCGCCAGGAGCGTCGTGAGCTTCGGGGAAACCGCCCCGGTCACGTCACTCGCTTCGGCGTGCGGAACCCAGGAAAGGTAGATCCCAGCCGCAAACACCGTGGCCAGCCAGAGATGGCGTCTGGCAGGACCATTGTCGCGAATAGCAAACATAGCCCCTCCCTCACCGATACTGCATCTTCATGCAAAGATGTAGGTTGGCGCACGCCTGTTGCACGCGGCAAATACTGCGACCAAACTCACGATGCACCGTCATTCTTACATCAAGCCCCTGCAACCATTCAACTACAACGAGGGCCGCAACATCGTCTTTTCTCGCCCGTACCGCCCGGCACCACCGTGGAGACGGACCTCTACAAAGGGTCAAGCCCTGTACGAGGGTCTATTGCATCGACTGGTTAAGGCATTTCCCAGGTCTTCGCCTCTGTGCTTTCGCTCTGCTATAATTTCGGCCGGAGACGGGCGGACTCTGGCAGTCGGAAGCAAGGGTCTTAAGAATGTTCGTCGCCTGCCACTGCTCGTGACGGTGACCCACCATGCTCCATCATCCCATGGTACGTGACACGCTAGTATGTCTTCTGGCTGGAGGCGCGGGTGAACGGCTGTTCCCGCTTACCCGCGACCGCGCCAAGCCCGCCGTCCCCTTCGGAGGGATCTACCGCATGATTGACCTGACGCTTTCCAATTGCGTCAACTCCGACTTGCGGCGGATCTTTGTCTTAACGCAATACAAGGCGCTTTCTCTCAACCGCCATATCCGCGAGGGCTGGACGATCTTCGCCAACGAGTTGGGGGAGTTCATCCACATCCTGCCGCCCATGAAGCGAGTCGGCGACCAGTGGTATCAAGGGAGCGCCGACGCCATCTATCAGAACCTCTATTCGGTGGGCAGCGAGGCCTGCAAGTACGTTCTGATCCTCGCCGGCGACCATGTCTACAAAATGGATTACAGGCTCATGCTCAACCAGCATGTGGAGTCGGGTGCGGAAGTCACCATCGGCGCGCTCGAATTCGACCGCTCGGAAGCCAGCAGCTTCGGGGTGATGGAACTCGACGCTGCCGGGCGCATCCAAGGCTGGCAGGAGAAACCTGCCGATCCCAAACCGTCGCCGAACAATCCACAGGAATGCCACGCCTCGATGGGCATCTACTGCTTTAACCGCGATTTGTTAATCCCGGCTTTGCTGGCCGATGCGGAAGACCCCAACTCCAGCCACGATTTCGGCAAAGACGTGATTCCCAAACTCCTCCAAAGTCACCGCGTCTTCGCTTACAACTTTGTGGATGAAAACCGGCAGGGGGTGCAGTATTGGCGCGACGTCGGAACCATCGAGGCCTATTACGAGGCGAACATGGACCTGGTGGCGGTCTCGCCGGTGTTCAACCTTTATGACAGCCACTGGCCCATCCGCACCTATCAAAGGCAATATCCGCCCGCCAAATTCGTCTTCGCGCAGGAAGGCCGCCGCATGGGAATTGCCGTCGATTCCATCGTGTCGATGGGCTCCATTATCTCCGGCGGGCGGGTCACCAATTCCATTCTCTCGCCCGACGTGCGCATCAACAGCTACACGGAAATCGAAAGCTCCCTTCTCTTTGCCCACGTCAACATCGGCCGCTATTCGCGCATCCGGCGCGCCATCATCGACCGCCACATCCATAGTCCCGAACGCACCGAAATCGGCTTTGACCTCGACGAGGACCGCAAGAAATACCACGTTACCGAAACGGGGATTGTGGTCGTCGTGCCGGAGCAACGATTGTTTGAGGAACCAGAATAGGGCAGTGAGGAGTGACGAGCCAGAGAGCAGTTAACAATCGACAGTTTACAGTCGATAGCCAACCGCGCGCGGCACTCGATGTCCTTCACTGTCAACTGTGAACTGTTGACTGTCGACTCGCTTCTTCCTTAGTCACCCGTCACTGTATCTCCGGAACAGCCGGCAGAATTGTCCAGGCGGGAATGCGTGCGAGAGCTTCGAGGCTGCGGGCCCAGCGCTCGATGGTTGCGCCACGCGCCATTACGCTCGCATTGCCGAACAGATCACGGATGGCCTCAAAAAGCGGTTTCGGAGGAGGCAGATTCACCAGGCTCACTGGTTCGCCGGCGGGAATCTTGGCGAGGGTTTTCGCCGCCCCAATGGCGGTATCGAGCCCGCCCAAGTCGTCCACCAGCCCTAGTTGCTTGGCGCGCTCTCCAGTCCAGACGTGTCCCTGGCCGACCTTATCCACCGCCTCAACCCGCATGTGGCGGCCATCGGCGACTCCTTTGAGGAATTCGCCGTAAACATCACGCATGTACTTCAGGACGGACTCCCGCTGTGCCGGGGTAAAGTTCTGGAAAGGCCAGTCGATCGTGGAGTTGTCTGTGGTGGTGATGGAGTCCTTCGTTAGTCCCAGCTTCTCATAGAGTCCCAGGATGTTGAACTTCCCGGCGAAGATGCCGATTGAGCCGGTAATGGTCCCGGGCTCGGCCACGATCCTGTTGGCCGACATGGAGATCCAGTAGCCACCCGAGGCTGCGAGGTCCGCCATGGAAACCACCACGGGCTTCACGCGCTTGGTCAGCAGGAGTTCGCGGCGGATGGCCTCGGAGGCGAAGCTCACGCCGCCGGGAGAATCCACGCGCAGGATGACGGCTTTGATGGAACTATCCTCGCGGGCGCGGCGGAACTGCTCGGCGATTGTCTCCGATCCCATCACTTCGCCCCCCAGCGGGCTATCGCCGCTCCGACCCGGAAGAATCGAGCCCGTGGCATAGATGACGGCAAGTTTCGAGCCCCCCGCGCGCTCGGTGCGCCGCAGGTATTCGCCCAGGCTCAGGCGGTTTTCGTTCCCCCCGTTCTTCTGCTTGACCAAGTCGCGTGCCTCGTCGTCGTAGGCCGTGCGGTCAACCAGCTTGGCCGCCAGCGCCTCCTGGGCCGTGAACGGCCCCCTGGCAATGATTTTTTCCATCTCCTCGGGTTTCATCCCTCGTGCTTCGGCCACGCCCTGCAAATATTGGTGGTAAATATCCTGAAGCAACGTCTGGTCGGCCTGATGGTGGGCGGGCGTATATTTCTTTTCCGTGTAGACATTGGTAGCGTTCTTGTAATCACCGATGTGAAGGAAATCGGGGTAAATGGCGAGCTTGTCGAAAGCCCCGCGCAGGAAGGTGGTGGAGATCATCAGGCCCCGTACATGGAGCAGCGACGTGGGAAGCAGGACCACGGTCTGGCAAGCGGAGGCAAGATAATAGGATCGGTTCGTGGCGAATTCCAAGTAAGCCACGCTGAACTTCCCTTTGCGGTTGAACTCACGAATCTTCTGCCGAACTTCCTGGATGTTCGCCATGCCCATGGTGGACTCGCCGACACGCAGATCGAGGCCGCTGATGCGGGGATCACTTCCGGCGCGATCCAGCGCCTCGATGATGTCGGGGACGCCCGGGCGCCCCCCGGTAAACAGTTCCGTCAGCTCATCCTGCGGCGGTCGCTCCGCGACCTCGCCTTCGAGCCGCAGCGTCAGTACCGTGTGGGGCTGAATGCGTCTGGAGAAATGCCCCACCACGATGACAACGACCGCCAGCACCAGGACAAAAGCGACCAACCCGAGAAAGATCTTTCCGAGCGTCTTCATGGTGACCTCCGAATCAAACTGTCAGCTTTCAGCGGCCAGTTCCCGGTGACCAGCTTTTCTGCGCTCATCTGATCGCTGACGACTAATCGCTGATGGCTTCATTATCACCACGCCATGGCGGAATGCAAACCCCAAGGCGTAAGGACAAAGCGTCTGGCGCCACTTCTTTCGATCTGCGCGGGCGAAACGATGTGATAGAATTTCTCGTTTCGACATCTCATCATGGAGTCATCCTGATGGCTGAAATCGATCTCATCGTAGGACGAGAGGTTCTGGATTCGCGGGGAAATCCGACGGTGGAAGCGGATGTGCACCTGCGCGACGGAGCGTTCGGCCGCGCTGCCGTGCCCTCGGGAGCCTCGACGGGCGAGCACGAGGCGTTGGAACTGCGTGACGGCGACAAGCGGCGCTACCTGGGCAAGGGGGTCTTGCAGGCGGTCGAAAATATCAATGCCATCATCGCGCGCGAACTCGGCGGGCGCGATGCCGGCGAGCAATCGCAAATTGACGAGCGCATGATCGTGCTCGACGGCACGCCCAACAAGGGCAAGCTGGGCGCCAACGCTATTCTGGCGGTGTCTATGGCCGTGTGCCGTGCCGCCGCGCGCTCGGCGCATATGCCGCTTTATCGCTACCTGGGCGGGCTGCAAGCGCGGCGGCTGCCGGTGCCCATGATGAACATCCTGAACGGAGGCGTGCACGCCGACAACACCGTGGATTTTCAGGAATTCATGATCATGCCCGCGGGCGCGGAGAGTTTTTCACAGGCACTTCGCATGGGCGTCGAGACGTTCCACACGCTCAAGAAGGTGCTGAAGGACAATGGCTACAGCACCTCTGTTGGTGACGAGGGCGGTTTCGCGCCCGCGCTGAAGTCGAACGTCGAAGCGGTAGAGCTGATCCTGGAAGCGATCGAGAAGGCGGGTTATTCGCCCGGCCACGACATTTGTCTCGCGCTCGACCCGGCCGCCAGCGAGATGTTCCAGGACAACAAATACGGCTTCTTCAAGTCCGACAAGTCGAAGAAATCCGCTGAGGAAATGGTCAAGCTTTACGCCGACTGGGTGCGCCAGTACCCCATCATCTCCTTGGAGGACGGCCTGGCGCAGGATGACTGGGAGGGCTGGAAGATTCTGACGGAAGAGCTGGGTGGAAAAATCCAGCTCGTCGGTGATGACATCTTCGTGACCAACACCGAGCGGCTGGCGCGGGGTATCGAGGAAGGAATCGCCAACTCGATTCTGATTAAGCTGAATCAGATCGGCACGGTGACGGAAACCATCGCCGCCATCGAGCTGGCGCGCCGCCATGGTTATACTGCCGTCGTCTCGCACCGCTCGGGCGAGACTGAAGACGCCTTCATCGCCGATTTCACCGTCGGCCTCCATGCCGGCCAGATCAAGACCGGCTCGGCCAGCCGCACCGACCGCATCGCCAAGTACAACCAGTTGCTGCGCATCGAGGAGGAACTTGGGGACTCGGCCGAGTTCCTGGGGAGAGCCGCCGTCAAATGCGCGCAGTAGCAAACCCTTGTCAGCCCCTACACCGTCAGCTTGAGCGGTGGCGGCAACTTCGAGGTTTGTGAGCTTCCTACGCCGCCCAGTGGGCGTTCTGAACAGTGAGTGGCGGCGTTTCCCCTTTACAGCCCCGGACGCACCTCTTGCATCGAAGGAGAATGCGGGCCGAGTTCGGGAGTTTTTGACAGCCAGCGACCCGTGTGTCATAATGTGGGGAGGAGTTTGAGCGGGGCGCGGAGAACCATGCAAATAACAGGCAGGAAAATCGCGGCTGGGATCAGCCTTTTTTTGTTTGCTCTGACGGGATGGGCGACCGCGCAGGAAGCTGCCCCGGCGGGTACGGCGGACCAAGCGGCAACTGCGACGGCGGCGGTGGACCACTCGGCCGCGTACTACCACTACATGCTGGCCCGCCGTTTGCGCGAGCTGGCAGGGATTAATAACCGCAGCGACCTGGTGGAACGAGCCATCGGCGAATACAAGAAGGCGATGGAGGCAGACCCCGACTCGCTTTTCCTGCGCGTTGAGCTGGCCGAGCTTTACTGGCGCATCGGCCGCATTGCGGATGCCGTCAAGGACGCCGAAGCCGTTCTGAAGATCAATCCCGATCAAGCTGACGCGCACCGGCTGCTGGCCAATATCTACTGGCGGAACCTGGGTGATCCCCAGCCCGACAAGGTGGCCAAAGAAAGCCTGCGCAAGGCCATCGAGCACTTTGAAGCACTGAGCCGCCTCAACCCTGCCGACAACGACAATTACCTGGTCTTGGGCCGACTTTACCGCCTAAACAATCAGCCCCCCAAGGCCGAAGAGGCGTTTCGCAAAGTCCTGAACGCCGACCCGGATTCCCGCAGCGCTCTGGCCAGCCTGGCGCAGCTCTATTTTGACCACGGCGACTACGACCAGGCTATCGAGCTGCTCAAGAAGATTCCTGAAGGTGAGATGGACACGGCGCTCCTGGCGATGCTGGGTTATGCTTACACGCAAAGCCACAACTACGACAGTGCCATCGAGGTTTATGAAAGGGCGGTGGCACAAGACGCCGACAATCAGGAAATCCGTCGCGCTTATGCCGAGGCGCTGATGGGCGGCGGGCGATTGGCCGCGGCTCGGACCGAACTGCAGAAGATTCTCAAGGCGGAGCCGGACGATGGCTCCACGCACCTTCGCCTGGGACAACTCGAACGGCAGGAAGGCCGATTTGACCAGGCTCGCCAGGAGTTCGACCGTGCCAAAAGCCTGATGGCCGACAGCCTGGAAGTGCCCTACCAGCAGGCCCTTCTCGAAGACGCCGTGGGCAATGAAGACAAGGCCATCCAGCTTCTGCAGGGTTTGCTCAAGCAGTCGGAGCGGCCAGAAGGACAATACACGGTCGGCGAGGCCAGCAACCGGGCGATCTTTCTGGAGCGGCTCGGGCAGGTCTATCGCTCGCAGGAGAAATATGATCAGGCGGTCGAGGCGTTCCGGCAAATCGGGGCCCTTGGCAAGGAGAACGCGCCCCGCGCCGAGGCGCTCGTGGTCGAGACCCTCCGCTTGAGTCGCCAACCGCAGAAGGCGCTCGAGGCAGCTGATGCGGCGGTGCAGAAGTTCCCTCAGGATCGCCCGCTGGTCATACTTCGAGCCACGTTGCTCGGCGAGCGCGGGCGGCTCGACGAGGCCATCCAGCAACTCCGCGCACTGCTCAACAATACGCCGGCCGATCGCGAGGTACAGCTCGCGATGGCCCAGGTTTATTCCCAGGCCAAGCATTTTGCCGAGGCGGAAGCGACGGCTCGCCAGGCCCTCGATCTCAGCAAGAAACCTGACGACCAGGAGTATCCGCACTTCGTGCTGGGTTCCATCTACGAGCGGCAGAAGAAATACGACCTGGCAGAGGAGCAGTTCCGCCAGGTACTGGCAGAGAATCCGCAGAACGCCGCCGCGGCCAATTACCTCGGTTACATGCTGGCGGACCGTGGCGTGCGGCTGGAAGAATCGGTGAAGTACATTCAGAAGGCGCTGGAGCTCGAGCCCAATAACGGCGCCTATATGGACAGCTTGGGCTGGGCCTATTTCAAGATGAACCGGTTTGACCTGGCGGAGCCGCCCCTCCTCAAGGCCGCGCGTCTGATCTCCGGTGACCCGACGATCCAGGAGCACTTGGGGCACGTTTACTTGCAACTGGGCAAGAAGCACGAGGCCCAGGAGGCTTGGGAACGCGCGCTCAAAGATTGGCCGAATGCCCTCAGCAGCGACTTCGACGCCGAACAGGCTGCCAAGCTGCAGAAAAGGCTCGAAGAACTCAAACTTCGCCTGGCTAAGGAGAAATCCGCCCAGCGCTGAGGCCGGCGTCTGCAACGGGTTTCTCCGATTCCTCAAACCTGCCTTGAAACCGAGCATCCGACTCCGTGCTTTCGCCAAGATCAACCTCGGCCTGAAGATCATCGGAAAGCGGCCGGACGGCTACCACGAGATCCGCACCGTTTTCCAAACGGTGGCGCTGCACGACCTTCTGGAAATTGCAATTTCGAAGCGCGGAACCGGGATTGTCTTGGAGTGCGACGATCCTTCGATCCCTGCGGGACGCGGTAACCTGGTCTTTCGAGCGTGCGAAGTCTGGAAGCGCGCGCAAAGATTTCGTGGCGAGATCCGCGCAAAGCTCGTGAAGCGGATTCCCGCGGGGTCCGGGCTGGGCGGGGCCAGCAGCGACGCGGCGACGACCCTCCTCGGTCTGGAACGCCTGACGGGCGAGCCGATGGATGCGGCGGAACGCGCGTCGCTAGCTGCCCAGCTTGGTTCCGACGTCCCGTTTTTTCTCTCCGGAGGTCGGGCACTCGGAATCGGACGCGGCGCGGAAATCTTCCCGCTCGGCGACTTGCCGCGCCGCACCTGCCTGATCGTTTTCCCCGGCTTCAACGTCTCGACCGAGTGGGCGTATGCTGAAGCAGGACGGTTCCTGGCCCGGCGATTGACAAAGCGCGGGAAAGCTCTTAAAATACATGTTTTGGGCGCGCGGCCACTTTTTCCCCTGGAGAGTTGGGGACCGGCCGAAAACGATTTTGAACGCGTCGTTTTCGCGAGGTGGCCAGAGCTA
>Ga0315288_10009697_pt1 | contig 12121 bp, 11 predicted proteins | sample YL17G11_20_MG_FD_203454 | JGI IMG/M metagenome (GOLD analysis project Ga0315288, IMG submission 203454) | Sediment microbial communities from Yellowstone Lake, YNP, Wyoming, USA - YL17G11_20 | ecosystem: Environmental > Aquatic > Freshwater > Lake > Sediment | place: USA: Wyoming | collected...
GGTCCCCAGCAGCCAGGAGCCGTTCTGAAAACTATTCTGCCTCCGTCGGCCACAGGTCCCAGCATTTTCACACTCGGACCGATAATTCCATCAGTAAATTTGTCGTCATACACCCTTTTCTTGACAACCTTTGGCACAGGATTCCCTCATGGGCCTATTGCACAAAACGATATAAAATATCTTGTCTCGCCGGCGCCAGTAACGTTGGAATGGTCATTTATTCTGAATAATTCCTACTGAGCACTTTGTATAGAGCGCGCTCTACTATTGGAACGAACATAAGAACAAGTGAATCTTTGATTTCTTCGAAGAACGCGTACGCCCAACCCCAACTTTTTTTGGCATAGTTTGGCAATACGAGCGGGAATTCCAAGAACAAGACATCTTTCAGAGAACTCGAGAAAGAGCAATGGCTTGCTTCTCATCTATATCTTCCGTTGTGAACTCGAGTTTGTGCTCAAAAGCATGACGAAAATAGTTGCCGAAATGGGCAATGCTGTAGCCAATGCAAACACTAAGTCCAGTCCCAAATAGATAACCGTCGCACCAACTACTAGCGGCGCCAAGCCCTGTCCAACATCGAGGCTTGTTGCGAAGATAGAACTTGCGAGGACATTCTTTGAAGGTTCGATGTATTCTGCGATCAGCATTGAACCGACTGGAAACACGGCACCTTGAACTACACCTAATAATGCAAAAGCCGCAGCAAATATCGCGGGGCTAGTCGTTGTCACAAACAGAATGGAGAGCAGTACCCCAAGACCAAGGATCATGGTCAGGAAGGTTTTCTTTTGGATTTTGACTAGGATTTTCCCGATGCTTAGCCTGAGTATGGCAGTAGATACATAATACAAAAGGAATAGAATGGACACAAATGCGTAATCAATCCCCAATTTTGCTTTCGCATATAGCGGAGCATATGCAAGAATTATGCCGAAGAATGCGAAGAAAGTAAAATTGCTGACAAGTGCAATTACAAACATCCTGCTGCGCAGTATTGCGGAGACTCTTTCTCTGAGTTGTATCTTTTGAGTCTTAATGCCGATTATTTGCCACTTTTTCTCAAGTGAGAAGGTCTTTCGTACCATGGAATACGCACCGAAGATTCCAATTGTCCCAACTACGCTTGAGAAAAAGAACGTGTTCGAGATTCCTACGATCGGGACTGTCACAGAAGTAATGGCAGGACCAGCAAGCGCCCCCAGGCTCAAGGACGCGGCGTACGTACCCACCCCTTTGTCCCTTTCTGCACTAGAAAGCGTCAATAAAGCCAGTATCATTAGCGTTGTCTGAATGAAGGCGTAGGCTATGCCTTGAATTGCCCGAAGTAGTACAAGAACGACAGTGTCACAGGTCAGGGGATAGAAAGCGGCGGAAATCGAGAGCAGAATGAATGCGGGAAGAAGGAGACCTATTGTCATCCTTCCTCCTGCAACGAGCCCTATTAGCATCTTTGTGATCGCAGAGGACACGAAGAAGGCACCTGTCACAACCCCTATCAAACTAAATGAAACTGCGGCGACATTGCTGAGGAAAATTGACAGTATGGGCGTAACAACTGAAATCGAGGCAGCAAAACTGAACCCCATTAGACAGAGCAGAAAGTGCGGATCAAATTCAGGTTTCTTCAAGCTCCTGATCTCGCTTAGGCTGAGTTATTGGGAAAGGTGAGAATATCTGTACAGGAAATCCCACCATTTTTCATCCCTGACTTCTTCCGTATCTGAGATCAACTCGCTTATGCGTTTCACAATTGCGTGATGTTTCCTTTCATCGCTTACTATTTCTTGCAGAATAAACCTTATCCTTTTGTCTGCAGTTCTTTCGACTATTCTTTCAAAACTTCTAAGCATATTGTTTTCGAGTTCAACATGCTTCTTGACTATTTCTGGGAATTCTTTGATCTCAGGATCGTCCTGAGTTCCATCAAATTCAAGAATTCGCAGAATGGTTCTCAACATGTGTTCGTGTTTGACGCTGTCCAAGGCCAGCTGATAGAGCATAAGTCGAACTATGGAGTTTTTGGCCTTCTTGATTGAGTCATAAAGTGATTTTGTAGCTTCTTTTTCGTCCTTAATTCTTTCTTCGATCAAGGTTTTGAACTCTGACGAATCTTCTTTCAAACCAGCTCACAATGGATCAGTAGAGCAGAGTCTTTATTTAGGGTTGCGAGCCTCAAGCTATTCCTCGCGTCGCCATTAACTGATCATGTTGTCATAAGACCCAGTATAATGCGCGCTGCTTGACTCTAGCATAGGCAATGGACCGCAAACACGAATTCGTCGTCGCTGCTCGATCCCACGAACATCGCACGTCTATACAAGGGGGCATACACCCAGTCTCTACTCGAAAGCAGTGCATGTTTTCACACAAGCATGCCCTATTGGAAAGAATATGAGAACAGGTTTATCTTCTATTCCTAGAGAGTACACTCCTAGCCCAACCCTTCTTTTGCCATATTTCTAACAAAGAATAGACGCTGTTTTGAGAGAGGCGCTGCGTGGCGGAAGGAACGAAGATCCATGAACAGAAGATTTCAGAAGCGCTTTTTGTTCTTTAATAGGTCATCGGATCGTGACATTCAGCAGGGCTCGATACGCTCATGGCCACGAGCACCAGAGCCTAATATAGCAAGAATGAAAATCGTTCTCTGAAACATTACCCACTATTTTGTTATTGTTCTGCGAGGTTCCTCGACGAGGCTCCAAGGAATAGTCATCAAACTCTGAGTCTTGCGTACACCTTTTATCTTTTGCATCAAATGAATTGCTTCTCCGAACGTTGCCATATCTTCAAACTCGGCAAAAGCCACAACGTCAAACTGACCAGTTACCGCATGAGCCGCTTTGACACCCTTAGTCCTAAGCATGGCTTCTGCAACAGCATACACCATACCTGAATCTGTATTAATAAGCACGTATACTTCCATACTCTCACCCCATTCTATGCCTATGTTCGTGAAGGAACAAAAAGGTTTAGGTTTAAGACAAAAGAGCACGCACTGAAGCTAGGCTGAGTCCATAAATAGAATCAACTTCCCATACTTTTTTTGCATTTTATGTGTGCTAGAAAACAGCGCGGCCTAAAAAATATATGGAGCTTTGCGATAGTTTACAATTGAGCTAAAATGGAGAGCAGAATCCTAGGGAGGACCGGACACAAAAGTACGTTGATAACTTTAGGTGGTGCAAGCGCACGTCCAAGTACCCGCAAAGAATCTGATGCTTTCATCAAATTTGCTTTGGATCACGGGGTGAATCACATCGATGTAGCCCCCAATTACGGCGGCGGCAAAGCCGAACATATATTGGGCAAATGGATCAAAGAGCATCGTCAGAATCTATTCCTGGCATGTAAGACCCGGAAGAGGACTAGAAAAGATGCCGCAGACGAGCTCAATGAAAGCCTGAAAAACCTTCAGAGCGACTACTTCGACCTATATCAACTGCATGGACTCGATGATCCAATGGAAGTCCAAACTGCGTTAAGCGAGGATGGTGCAATAAGAGCTGTACTTGATGCTAAGGAACAAGGCTTGGTCAAATACATTGGCATAACTGGTCACAATCCTGAAACCATCATGGAAGCATTAAGCATCTTCGACTTCGACACAGTTCTTCTTCCCGTCAACTACGTTATACATGCCCATCTCGAACCAAAGAACGATTACGAACCAGTACTTGCCCTAGCCAAGAAGAGAAGTCTTGGGGTAATAGCCATGAAGTCAGTTGCGAAGGAATCTTGGACCACCGATGCGAGACCCTACAACTGCTGGTATCAACCCTTCGACACGCAAAGCGAAGTCGACGAAGCCCTATGGTTTACTTTATCCCAGTACGTGACTACAGCGGCCAGTTCCTCGGATGTACGGATAGCCAAGATGATGATAGACGCGGCTGAACGGTACACTCCGATGAACAAGAAGGAACAACAAGAGCTACTGCTGAAAGCTTCCACATATACGCCCCTTTTCCCAGGAGCCAAACCTCCCATTTTCCAGAAGCCAAAATAGGCCAGCACGTGACTACTGCGCGCGCTCTACTGGTGACGCACGCCGCTTCCGATTGACTTATAGTCTGCACGTGCAGATCATGCGCGCGCGATCATGGTAGCGAATGCTATAGTGAATCTATGACTCAATTGCTGTCGAACATAGATTGTGTTTCTGTATTGGCATATAGCGTACGCGTTGAGTCAGGATGTTACCGCTTAGGTCTATCAATTTCGATGCAAGCTTTTTGAGCACGCGATTGTCCTTCACTTTTTAACTCGCGTGCGCATCCTATGACCTGGGGCACCCGCCTTGCTTAGATTTTCCTTTCCCCTTTGAATATGAACCCACGAATATTGTTTAGCACACCTTACCCCAAAAAATAAAAAGGGCTACCAGAAGCTCCTTTTATGAGGATTTGGTGTTGATGAGATTAGTCCGCTATGCACTCAGGAAGCACACGCCTAGACATAGAGAATCTTACGGTTTCTTAGTCGCCGACAAGGTAGTATGCCTGCGCACTTTGGCGAGAGCATCCGGTCTATTGCTTCCGCCAATGTTCAAAGACTTCGTAGCTCTTGGGACGAGAGGTGTCAAGACTGCAGAACACATACTTGAGAACGCTGCGACCAAAAACCTCACAAATGCCTCTCTGCCAGTCAGTCAAGTGAGGCTGTTGGCGCCAATAGATTTCCCACCAAAAATCATCTGCTTGGGGTTAAACTATCTGGACCATGTTTCCGAAACAGGTGAGAAAATCCCTGACGAGCCAGTCATTTTCATGAAACCGCACACAGCCATCATCGGTCCCAATGACAGCATAGTCAAGCCAAGTTTCGTCAAGGACCTAGACTACGAGGCGGAGCTCGCAATTGTCATAGGGAAGAAAGCTAAGAATGTCTCAATCTCGGAAGCTGAGTCATGCATTTATGGATACACCATCATGAACGACGTCTCAGCTCGGGACATTCAATTCAAAGACCGACAGTGGACAAGGGGAAAGAGCTTTGACACTTTTGCCCCAACTGGACCATGCATAAGGACGACGAATCAGGTTGAAGACGTATCTGATCTGTCCATCCGTACTTTGATCAATAATGAACTAAGACAAAATTCAACGACGAAGAACATGATATTCGGTGTCAGTCAGATAGTTCATCACTTAAGCCGTGTGATGACTCTGGAACCGTGCGACCTCATAGCAACGGGGACTCCAGCTGGTGTAGGCTTTGCTTTGAAACCTATCCCCAAGCTCTTAAAGGTTGGCGATACGGTGAGAATAGAAATCGAGGAGATTGGCGTCCTCGAAAATACTGTTGTTGAACAGGGCTGAGGTGAAAGTTTTCATGATTCCCGCGCGTGCGGGAAAGGGGATGAGGTCACAACTTCCGCTGTGACTCCGAGCGGTCTTCTCTTTGCTGAAAGTGTGCAGAAAATCTTAAATTCGAAGACCGTAAATGGTATCGAAAGAATGATAGGGGAGGTGACGTTTATGGCTGTAAGCACAAAGGATTCAGAGCCCCTCCAAGTACAGAATCAACCTGGTGCGTTGCGATACCCTCTTTTGGCGGGCAACAATGTGGCGATAGCGATTGTTGAGATCGATACAAAGAAGTTTCTCAGCCATCCGATAGTGAGACACGACTTTGAGGAGATCGTCTACATTCTAGAGGGCGAGGTAGAAATGGAGTACCCGGAAGAAAAGAAGAAATGGATTATGAAACCTGGCTATGCTAAGTACCACCCTATTGGCACGGCACACAGAGCCAAGTTCAAGGGAGACAAAATAAGGATCCTCGAGGTAACCGCACCTCCAGGACACGGAATTAAGTGGGCTGATTTCCGCCGATAACGTCGCTTCTTTCAGTGCGCACCAGCGAGCGCGTTTAGCGCTCGCTGCTATAGCGATTTTGCAATGAACTCGGTGAGGTCTAGAACAGTGGGTTTTTTACCTGCCGATTCAGACAATTGCAGTTTGCAGAAGGGACATGCAGAAACCAAGTACTGAGCCTTTGTGTCTCTAGCTTCTTTGATTCTCGCTTGACTCATTGCCAACGTTTTTTCCTTGAATGTCCAGAAGAGTCCGCCTCCTGCTCCGCAGCACAATCCATCCTCCTTGTTATGAGCCATCTCGACAAAATCTACGTCTGGAATAGAACCGATTATATCTCGCGGTATCGTGTATATGCCACTTCTGCGACCAAGATAGCATGGGTCGTGATAAGTCACTGTAGTCTTCTTCTTTCCAGGATTTCTCAGCTTCAATCGTCCGTTCTTTATGAGGTCACTAAGAATCTCAGAAATATGATAGACTTCGAAGTCGAATTTGAGTCCCATCTCAGGATAATCCATTTTCAAAGTGCGATAGCAATGCGCACAGGACGTGACTATCTTTCTTATCCCGCTTTTGCGCATATTTTCGGCGTTTTCCACTGCCAGTTTCTTTGCTTCGTCAAAAAGTCCCAACTGAAGCAAGGGTGCTCCACAACACGTCTCCTCCTTCATTGTTGAAAGTTTGATTCCTGACTTCTGGAGTAGCTGTACTGTGCTCTTGGCGATGTTGCTGCTTTTGTATGCCGCAGTGCATCCGACAAAATACAAGTATTCTTTGCCGGTGACCGGCTTTTCCAGCCAGTCTTCCCGTTTTTCTCTAGGTTCAGAATATGGGTTTCCGTTTTTTTGAATGCTCTTTACTATTTTCTCGTGGTCTTCAAGCAATGGCATCTTGTATTTGGTGTGCAGGTCAGATCGCAATCCTTCAATCATTTTGGGGACGTCTATTCCCATTGAACATAGTACAACGCATCGTCCACATGTTGTGCATTGGTATGTGGCTTCTTGAAGTTTCTTGTTGGGCTTCAAACCCCACTTTTCCATGTATTTGAAGGCTCGGATTTTACCAAATGGTGTATCAATTATTCGTTTGCCACCGAGCTCGAAAAACGGACAGCTCTGCTTGCAGAAAAGGCATGTCCAGCAATTCGCTCTGCTTATTGTCTTCAATTCTTTGTCGCTGAGGGGAACTTCGTTTATTTCTTTAAACTCGTTTCTTCTACTTTGTCTCCATCTTTCTCCCATGTTTGATTCCTCCTACATCCTTCCGGGACTGAGAATGTCATTTGGATCAAACACTTTCTTCGTACGCTTCAGCAAATTGTAGCAGGTTCTGCCGTAGGCTTTGATGAACCACTCTCTGCGCAACGGGAAAATCCCGTTTTCTCCAGGCGTCATCTCATATTTCAGACTCAGTTTCATGAATTCCTTGGTCAGCTTCATTCTCACTCTTTTTAGTTGTTCATCGTCCCATTTTGGAGGGAAAACAATTAATGTGTGCATGCTCGGACCCCCTATGTGGCCGTAAAGGTAGCTTTTTGTTCCTTCATGTTGCGCGGCAAATTTCTCCATGAAATGTCTCATTCCCATAAATGCACTGACAGCCTTGGTTAATGGCGGATCAAAAGTGTCTGCGGTCCAGTTTTTGCCTCTCATCACTGATCTGGGAATTTCGCGTGCAGCCCAGAGATCATTCCATTGTGATTCGCTTTCGAGAACTTGGATCTCCAGAGGTTTCTCTTTCTTACAGGTTTCCAGTATTTTCTTCAGTTTGTATTCTGCCTCGCCTGGGGCTTCGCCATCGGTGGTGACCATCAGAACCGCGCCCACTGGGGCTTTTATGCCCATTGCTTTGACTGCAATTTCAGTGTATCCTTCATCCAGGAATTCGAGAAGCCTTGGGTACGGGACTCTTTCATTGTACATTCGCACGGCGGCCTTCACCAGGGTCTCAAGGCTGTCGAATATTATCCACGCCCATCTCTTTTCCAACGGCTTGGGCAATAATCGCAATCGCAACTCTGTTATGACGCCGAAATGTCCCTCTCCGCCAATGAAAAGTCTGGTCAAGTCAGGTCCTGCATGTTTTCGCAGCGATTTTCCTCCTGTGTGTATGATCTCACCCGTGGGAAGCACAACTTCGAGACCCAAAACATAGTCGCCTGGCTTTCCCTGATAGGAATCAACAACGTGTCCGCTTGTGTTGATGCTGATGCCTCCGCCCACGCTGGCTATTCTGTGACTTCCCGGAAAAATAGGAAATTCATATCCATGCGGAGCCAAAAACTCATTCAGCTCATCCCATATGACTCCTGGACCAACCTCCACATATCCATCCTTCTGACACAAATGTTTCCAGTTCATCTTGGAAAGATCTAGAACTATGGATCCCTTTTTTTGAGGTATTGTTCCAAATATCTGGTTCGTTCCAGCAGATCTAACGACAACAGGAGTTTTCTGTCTGTTCGCAATTTTGAGTATTTCTGAAACCATCTTTGCATTGACAGGTTGAACAACAGCTATTGGAATCTTGCCCTTGTCCTCCAATTCGTAGCCCGACAAAAGCCTCGCGCCATCTATTGAGTGAACAATGCACTCGAAGACATCCGCCGAGAAATTCTCTTCACCAACCACTTTTTTAAAAGCTGAAACTGTTTGCTTAGACACAGGTTTTCCCTCTATCCCTTGCCAAGTTTTATTGTGTTACACAATTAAAACATTTTTGGTTCAGACCTTCTGATAGGTTGCTGTTTTCGACGGTTTTCGATCCTAGATTCTGCCGTTGCAAAAAGATTTATAAATTCACTTGTGTTAACGGTGAGGTTAGGTGAGTTTGGATGAAGGATAAGAATGTTGAGAGTTTGTTGGCGGGTTTTCGGAAGCCTGAGATAATTGTGGAGCATGTTTGGGAAGCATGGTCGAAGATGGAGACGAAGATTGGTGGGCCGATGGATCCTAAGATTAAGCCGATTTGGCGGGGAGCTAAAGCTGTGGGTACTGCGGTCACTGTGGAGATTGCTCCAGGTGTTTTGGGAGAGTCGTGGATGAGAGCTCAAGAAGTAGCTGGTCCTGGAGACGTGATTGTGATTGATGAGAAAGGAAGCGAACTGTACGCTGCGTGGGGCGGAATGATCTCTGGAAACGCTAAGAGAAGAGGCGTTGCTGGCGTAGTCATAGATGGAGCCACAAGGAACTTGGAAGAGATTGACGAAATCAAGTTTCCCGTCTTCGCAAAAGGTCTGTCTCCCATAATTGTCACATATCCGACGGGAATGGTTGATCGGCTTAATGTTCCAATAAGCTGCGGCGGAGTAATAGTGAGGCCTGGAGACATAATAGTCGCTACAGACGGAGGAGTCGTTTCGATTCCAATCGAAAACGCAGCAGAAGTCCTCAAATACTCGGAACTACTCGTAAAATTCGACGCAAAAGAAGCAAAATGGTTCCAAGCCGGCAAAACCCATAGACAAATGAGACAAGAGCTAGGGGGCGACCACAAGAAGAAGTTTGAGTGGGGTCTAAATCCCTAAACCATCAAGATTCAAGAATCAACTAACTTGTGAAAGAAATGTTTCATTCTAGTATTGTGGTGAAACAGATCACAACATGGTTATTGTTCGAATGGCCTTCTGGCTGTCGAATCTTGCAGGAACAGGAGACAAAAGCCTGATGGCTGCACTTCTGAGTCGCTACATTGTAGCCGCAGCTGCGCTCACCGGGATAATTCTTGGATTTCTTGTTCCAGACATTGGCGTTCTGTTGAGACCTTACGTTGCCTACCTCCTAATGCTAGTGATGTTTTCGACGATTCTGACCATAAAAACAAAAGAAGTCCTAGAATCCTCACGTAACCTGAAAAGTCTGATATTTCCGCTGTTAATGATATTTGTCTTTACTCCAGCGCTTGCACTCACTGGAAAGGAACTGTTCTCGCCTGCAGTATTCACAGGTGTGATTCTGGCTCTCTGCGCACCAGCCGGTTTGGCGACGGCTTTCTTCGTGCGCGTTTTCAAAGGAGTAACTGCGTACAGCCTTGTTATCACGATAATAACGAACCTGATATCCGTTGTTACAATTCCCTTCACGATTTTTCTGGTCGTGGGAACGGCGGTTGGCATAGATGTTTCATGGATGTTTCTTAATTTAATGCAGATCATTCTTGTTCCGGCAATTTTTGCAGTTCTAGTTCAAAGAATCGTTAAAATCGATCTGAACCGTCTCTCTGGTAGCACATCCAAATTGAATTCTGCAATCTTCCTCTTGGTGATATGGGGTTCAATAGCAGGTCGGACGACTTACACCCAGAACAATCCAGCTCAGTTTCTGGCGCTGACCATTTATATTCTGGCATGTTTGGCTGTTGCTTTTATCGTCACTTATGCGATAGCTGCAAAGTACGGACAGAACCTCGCGATTACTCTGGGTATCGCGGCAAGTTTGAGAAACGGCACTCTGCCGCTCGTTATTGCAACAGTGGCGTTTGGCTCAGAAACAATGTCGCCATTGGTGGCGAACTTGATCGCCCAAAACTTAATTCTGGTCTTCTTAGGAATCTGCCTGAAAGAACGGGAACATCTTTGATGAGCTCGTCAAGAGCAAGATCGCATGCTCATATCGCCATATACATCTGACCTTGTTGAGCTAATTCTTAAATGCTAGTGCAAGACACTACCATTTTCTTTGCGAGCCGTCTCGATTCAGGGCAGAAAATTGATGAATGCGTCTCTTAACCAAAACCTTGTAACAATAACGGTGCTGGTAGGGGTTTCTCTTGGATTCCTTTTTCCAAACTTCGGCATGGAATGGAAGCCGCATGTTATTTACCTCTTGATGCTCCTGATATTTTCAAGTGCGTTGACAATAGAACCAGACAAGGTCATCAGATCAGCATACGATGTCAAATCTCTTGCATACATACTCCTGACGATATTTGTTCTTTCACCGATTCTTGCGCTGATTGGAAAGTTGTTCTTCTCACCGATGACGTTTGCCGGCATAGTGCTCGCTCTCAGCGCTCCATCTGCACTCTCGGTAGCCTTCTACACCGGCATATTCAAAGGCGACACAGCGTATGGCCTGTTAATAAGCATAATAACAAACCTACTTGCAATCCTGACAATTCCTATAACCATGTTCTTGGTTTTACGAACTACTATCAACCTAGATCTACCTTCGGTATTCCTGAACTTGGCAGAGGTGATACTTGTTCCGATGGTCCTGGCATTTTTGATCCAGAGGACTCTGCGCACGAGCGTGATGCGAATTTCGAGATTCACCTCTAGAACAAACCTTGTTCTGTCAATCCCAATAATATGGGGTTCGATGGCGGCTGGAGTGACATATGCTGAAACGAATCCGATGCAATTTCTATTGGTAGTCGTTTTTATCGTTACACTCCTAGTCGCTTTGTTTACGGTCACATACAAACTAAGCGTCGCAAAGGGATCGATCGATCGTCACAAGAAAGCAATCACAACAGCGATTGCCGTTAGTGCAAGGAACGGGTCATTGCCACTTGTCATCGCTTCAGCACTCTTCAACTCCGAAATACTGCTGCCACTAATGGCAAACATCGTTGCACAATGCTTGTTCTTGGCAGCATTGGGAACTCTAATAGGCAGAATTCACAACATCCACGACTGCAAAGAGGATTAGAGACTTAGGACACCACGCGCGCTAGCTAATCTCTCTGTTTCCATCACGAGGCTAATGGTTTTCAACTGCAAACAGACTGTTCTTAGGACCGTCTTGGTGAACACAAATTTTCAACCGTCAGCCAGTATATCATCCGTGTTCCATGCTTATCGATTCTCACGGAGACAATTGTCGATACCTTCCACCACCAGCGAGAATGTTCTGTGCGGTTATCATGTTGGATTCATCACACGCAAGAAACAACACAACATTAGCAATTTCCAATGGCGTGGCAACCCGTTTTAGAATGGAGCATTCCAAAAAAGTTTCAATTTCCTCGGCACTGTGTCTTCGTATCATTTCCGTGTCCGTTACACCTGGTGAGACGGCGTTGACGTATATTCCGTATTTCCCGAGCTCGAAAGCCGCGATTTTTGTAAAAGCCACGACTCCAGCCTTCGCCGATGGGTAGTGGACTGCGTTAGGTACCGAGCCTATGGCAGCGTATGAGGCGATGTTGATGATCTTTCCATATCTGTTTTTTATCATGTGCTTAGCCACAGCCTGCGTGCACAAGAACACACTTTTTAGATCAGTGTCCAGGACAAAGTCCCACTCCTCTTCACTCATGTCCAGCATCGAACCTCCACGGGAAATCGCTGC
>Ga0315288_10009698_pt1 | contig 12121 bp, 12 predicted proteins | sample YL17G11_20_MG_FD_203454 | JGI IMG/M metagenome (GOLD analysis project Ga0315288, IMG submission 203454) | Sediment microbial communities from Yellowstone Lake, YNP, Wyoming, USA - YL17G11_20 | ecosystem: Environmental > Aquatic > Freshwater > Lake > Sediment | place: USA: Wyoming | collected...
GAAGCGGTGAGCTCATTGCTGTCGGTATTGCGTCTTTTGGTCCGATAGATTTAAATTTGGACTCGCAGACCTATGGTTACATCACCACAACTCCCAAAGTGGGTTGGAAAAACATTGACTTATGCGGTCAGATTCAGCGGGGATTGAAAGTACCCATAGCATTTGATACCGACGTAAATGCAGCTGCTTTTGGGGAGCAGTATTGGAAAAAAAATAAGCAGCTGCTGGATCCATTCCTTTACATGACCGTTGGGACCGGGATTGGGGTCGGTGTTATAGTCAACGGGTCACCTCTGCACGGGCTGATTCACGCCGAAGCAGGTCATATGGTTATCCCCCACAACTGGCAAAAAGATCCTTTTCCGGGAGGTTGCCCATACCATGGTGATTGCCTGGAAGGGTTGGCATCCGGACCCTCCATGAGTAAACGCTGGGGGCAAAAACCTGAAACTTTGCCGGAAGCACACCCTGCCTGGAATCTGGAAGCTGAATATCTTGCATTAGCGCTGGTTAATTTAATCTATGTTTATTCTCCTCTTCAAATTGTGCTGGGGGGCGGGGTGTTACAACACGCAGGCTTGATTAAGGCTGCTCGCTCTAAAGTTCAGCAATACAATAAAGGTTATATCCAATCGTCCATGATTCAGGAAAAAATCGATGATTATATACGCCTACCTGCATTAGGGAATCGATCTGGTGCACTAGGCGCGATTGCCATGGCAATTAAGTTGGCGGAAAAAACATATTCAAATACCTAAAGCTATTTAATTCTCATCGCCAGATGATTTGGTAGAAGAATTCCAGAATAAGATCTAAAGCCGCATAATCTGCCTAACGGATTTGCTTCCATTCAAAGGTCAAATTAATTGTGTGCGGTAGCAAGGTCATGCGATGCACTATATATCACAAAAAAATATCAGGTATAAATTGAGTCGCCCTTCCTGATTTTCGTGTGCAATTCGTGTGCAACTGGGGTGGAAACAGTGGACAATAAGGACGCTGTGGACGGTTTCTCCTCCTTTTTGTGAACTATATGGACTTTGTGGACGCCTGTATAAGCTCTGGACAATCTCGCGCTTGACTATGGATCAAGATGTTGCGGGTTTTCACCTTTATGGTACTTCGCAACTCCTGTCAGCCACCCCTAGATATGGGATTTTTTGCAGAAAAAGTCCCATATTTTCTATATATGACGATTAGCATTTAGCGCTATTTCATTTCGTAATTTGTAATTAATTTATTAATTATTTAAGGATGCGAAAATATACTCGCATCATTCAAGTTTATCGGGCAAATGATTGCATCAGGGAGCGTACACACCGCTTGTCAACAAAACTGTAATGATCTCTTGCAAAGATCTATTGACATTCTCATAAAAGAGATTTATATTCCTACCCATTCCGAACGAACATTCGCATTTCAAATATGTATTCGGATTGTCTTATTATTTTTTTAGGCATTATTCTTCAGAATCGAGCCATTAATATGATCGAAGAAAAAATAATTTCTCACCCTGAAGCTCGCCGAAATCGCCGCGTTCAGCGCCAGCGGAGAGCCATCATGGATGCTGCTGCCGATCTTTTTGCCCGCAGCGGATATCAGGGAACCTCCATTAAAAATATCGCCGAGGCTGTGGACCTAGGCGAAAGCACCCTGTACGGTTATTTCCCCGGTAAACAGGAAATCTTGATGGCCATTCTTACCCAACAGGTTGAATTAGTAGACTCGTCGCTGGTTCACCTCAATGATCTGAAAGATCGCCCGTCTTTTGTGAACCTGATTGACGTCATCATGGAAAAAATTATATCCAATCTAGTGTACAACCGCGTCATGTTTGCCGAGGCCTGGCTCAACGATGAGGTGCTGAAAGTGTTTGTGATTACCCGCTGGCTGCCGGTGATGGATATTCTACAGAACTTCATTTACGAGAAAACGTCGGCCGGGGTATTTCGACCCATCGACCCCAAGCTGGCAGCCAGGATGATCATCGCCACATTCATAGGCGCGCTTTTACCAGTATTGCGCGGCATCGAGCTGCCGCCTTCCCCGGAACAGCGCCACATCCTATCCGAAAGCATTGTCGAATTACTCTTCGAAGGTCTCGCTGCCCGAAAAGGATAAAGAACCCCATGCTCCAGAGAATTCTTGCCATCATTCAGAAGGAATTTGCGCAAGCCCTGCGCGATCGAGCCACCCTGGCGATCATCATCACCATGCCTCTTTTGCAACTGGTTATCTTTGGGTATGCCATCAATACCAATATCCGCCATATTCCCACGGTGGTAGTGGACCAGAGCATGGACCAGGTCAGCCGCAGTTATCTGAATGATATGGTGAACTCAAGTTATTTTGATATTACAGAAAGCGCACCAGATCAGGCCGCTGCCATTCAATCCATTGATTCCGGTCGCACTCGCGTGGCAATCGTAATTCCCCCCGATTTTTCCGAGCACGTCCAGCGTGGTGATGCGCAGGTGCTGATACTGGTGGATGGCTCTGACCTTTTCACTTCTCAGACTGCCAATGCATTTGCCTCCATTATCGGCCAGGAGCACGCCATTAAAATCGTCTCAAATCAGGTGGCAGCCAGTGGAGCAATTTCTGCGGCAGTCCACCTGCCTGCTCTGGATACAAGTCTGCGGGTGCTCTATAACCCGGACATGAAAGATTTATGGTTCATCATCCCGGGCATGGCAGCCATGCTGTTGCAAACCCAGGTTCTCACGCTCACCGCATCAGCTGTGGTAAAAGAGCGCGAAACCGGGACTATTGAACAAATTTTAGTGACCCCCATCCGCCCTCTGGAACTGATGATCGGCAAAGTCGTTCCTTTTATCATTCTGGCCATGCTCAACATGCTCACCGTGATCGGTATCGGCGTATTCTGGTTTGGAGTTCCTTTTCAGGGCAGCATCTGGTTATTCATCGGTCTGTCATTCCTGTACGTCTTTAGTGGTCTTGGTTTGGGGTTGCTGATCTCCTCCATTTCACAAAACCAGCGTCAGTCTCAGCAGTTGATGATGCTGTTCTTGATGGTCGGTTTAATCCTGGGTGGTTTTATGTTCCCGCGCTATACCATGCCGCCGGTGATTCAGGCGCTGGGAAATCTATTTCCGATGACCTACTTTATCCCCATCGCCAGAGGAATCATCACCAAAGGGGTCGGGTTTTCCGTTCTTTTAGATCAGGTGATACCTCTGGCCATTTATATCGTGATCGTCATGGTCCTGGCGGCAGTAACCTTCAAACAGAAACTGGATTAAGCATGCAGAAGTCATTCCAGCGTCTTAAAGCTCTAATTAAGAAAGAAATGGTGCAGATCCTGAGAGATCGCCGCACACTCATGCTTTTCTTCCTCCTGCCGTTGGTTGAATTATTCCTTTTTGGTTATGCAGTCTCATTGACCGTTACCCATTTGCCCACTGCAGTCGTTGACCAGAGCTTGGATACCCGCAGCCAGAATTTCATTCAATCCTTGGTCAGCTCAGGAAATTTCGATGTCAAGCTGGTGCTGCAGAATGAAGAGCAGGTGATCCAGGCGATTGACGCCGGCAATGTCAAAGCCGGGGTTGTCATTCCGCCGGATTTTGCGGAGAAAATACTGCTGGGCAAAGGCAGCGTCTTGATTCTGCTGGATGGCTCGGATTCCTTCAGTGTCCAGTCAGGGTATAACGCAGCATCCAGTATTGCACAGAAATATTCGCTGGAACTTACAGCTGAAAAAGTGCAGGGAAGCGGTTCTCCGCAGGCTTCAATTGTTTCCAGTGGGCAATTACCCATCACAACCATCACGCGGGTGCTTTACAATCCGGATATCAGTGATCTGGTATTCATTGTACCCGGTTTGATCGCAGTGATCATGCAAATGATCGTCGTGACCCATTCTGCACTTTCCATTGTGCGTGAACGCGAGTTGGGAACTCTGGAGCAATTATTAGCCACTCCTGCCCGACCGCTTGAGATGGTCATCGCAAAACTCATCCCTGGCATGCTGGTGGCCGCCCTGGATATGGTTTTTATTCTGGGTATCGGTATTTTCTGGTTTGGCGTGCCATTCCACGGCAGTTTCGCTCTTCTCGCTGTCCTGTCCATTCTTTTTATCATTTCCGGTATGGGGCTGGGGTTGGTCATTTCCGCCATCACGAAATCACAACGACAGGCACAGCAATTTAGCGGCGTAATCCAACTGCTTACCTTTTTACTCACCGGATTTATCTATTCACGCACCTCAATGCCATTATGGACTCAGATCGTTGGAAATTTGATGCCACTGACCTATTACATCCGTATCATTCGGGGAATTATGACCAAAGGCGTAAGTTTGAATTATTTGTGGACCGATACCCTATCTTTGTTACTTTACGCCAGCATCGCCCTGATCATTGCGGCAGCGGTATCTAAAAAGAGGTTGGATTGAACATCATGGATAATGAAATTGCAATTTCAACCCGCGATCTGGTCAAGCAATTTAAAGGGCGCCGTACAGCTGTCACTGCAATCGATCATGTCTCATTGGAAGTTAGAAAGGGTGAAACCTTTGGTCTGATTGGTCCGGATGGGGCCGGAAAAAGCACCACAACCCGTGTAATTCTGGGACTGCTCAGGCGTGACAGCGGAGAGAGCAGTGTCCTGGGGTTTGATTCAATGCGGGATGTATATGCCATCCGCGAACGCAGCGGCTATATTGCCCAACAATTTGCTTTACCGGCTGACATGACTGTATTGGAAAATATGCGCTTTTTCGCGGATCTACACGGCATTTCCAGCAAGGAACAAAAGAAGAATATTGATCAACTCCTCCATTTTGCTGGTTTAACGGAGTTTACCTCCCGCCTGGCCGGCCGCCTTTCGGGAGGAATGAAGAAAAAATTAGCCCTGGCCTGCAGCCTGGTGCATGAACCTGAAGTCGTCATGCTGGATGAGCCCACTCTAGGCGTGGATCCGGTTAGCCGGCGCGAATTCTGGAACCTCCTGGGAAACCTGCGCACCGAGAAAGGAATGACAATTTTTGTATGTACCCCCTATATGGATGAAGCGGAGCGCTGCAACCATGTCGGGTTGATCTATCAAGGACGGTTGATCGCCCTGGAGACACCGGAAGGGATCAAGAAGATGGTACCTGGCCACCTCCTTGAGTTTAAACCATCAAAGTTCGTCCCTGCCCGTGATCTTGTCAGCGGCTTAAAAGGCGTTTTGGAAGTGCAGACGTACGGTGCCCTTTTGCATGTATTTGTTGATAATGTGGAACGGCGCCAACCTCAAATTGAATCCGCTCTTAAGACTCAAAGAATCACCTGCAGCAATATGCGTTTGATTGAACCGCGCATGGAAGAGGCTTTTATCAGTCTGATCTCCCGCGAGGAGAAAGAAAAAAATGCCAAATAAACAAGCAAATCTGGAACCTACTTCAGAGCTAGGCGTAGATCCGGTCATTGCCGTTAACCTGACCAAACGTTTTGGCGATTTTACCGCCGTCGATCATGTCACTTTCCAGATTCATACTGGTGAAATATTCGGATGGCTTGGCCCCAATGGCGCCGGAAAGACTACTACCATCCGCATGATGCTGGGGCTTATCCAACCCAGCGAAGGTACTCTCAGGGTTCTGGGATTTGATCCCGTTACCCAGAAAAAAACCATGCAAGCCAGGGTTGGGTATATGTCCCAGCTTTTCACGCTGTACAACGATTTGACCGCCATGGAGAATATTCGCTTTTATGGAAAAGTGTATGGGCTGTCACGTGAGCAGCTGGCTGAACGGCAGCGAGAAATTATCGAAATGGCCGGATTACATGGTCGAGAAAACGCCGTGACATCCACATTATCCGGAGGCTGGAAACAACGCCTGGCATTGGGTTGCGCCATAGTCCATAGCCCGAAAGTAATATTCCTGGATGAACCTACCGCCGGTGTTGACCCGATCAGCCGACGTGAGTTTTGGGGTTTAATTTATTCGATGGCAAAAAAAGGCACCACAGTGCTGGTGACCACCCATTACATGGATGAAGCAGAACTCTGCCAGCGGGTGGGCTTTATCAACATGGGCAAGTTGGTTGCCGTGGGTACCCCCGCGGAGCTAAAACTGAACCAGATGCAGGGTCAGGTTCTGGAAGTGAATACAGCTGATGCCGACCGGGCGATCCGCATCCTTAAAGAGGCACAAAAAAACAAAAGTCTGCCTTTTGAAGAGGTGGCTTTATATGGGGCACAAATTCATGTGGTAGTGCCTGGCGCAGATAAGTACAAAGGGCAGGTAAAAAAACTTCTGGAAAAAGAGAAAATCAAAGTGATTAGTGTGGAGAAGATCGTCCCCACCCTGGAAGATGTTTTTATTTCGACGATCAATTCATCACAGAAGGCCAATGAATGATAGGCAGTTCAATTGTCTTAAGGAGAAGAAAATGAGTACAAAATGCTGGATTTCGTTTTTATTAATGATTTCCCTGATAACCTTGAGCGGCTGCTCAGGTATAGGAAGCACAAATGGTTCAACATTGAAAGCTTCAGGAACTATCTCGGTCACTTCCATCCAGGTGGCACCTGAAATAAGCGGGAAAATTCTCGAAATCAAAGTAAAAAAAGGTGACTCTGTAAAAACAGGCGACGTTCTTTTCAGTCTTGATGATCAGCTCCTGCGGGCCCAATATGATCAGGCGGATGCGGCAGTTCAGGTAGCCCAGGCCAGACTGTCGGGCGCACGAACACAGTATAACTTAATCATGCAGGCAGTTCGTAAGCAGGATAAATCGGTAAGAATTGCTGATTGGAAGACATCGCCGCCGGACAGCGCAACCACCGGCTGGTATTTTCAAAAGGAAGAAAAGGTATCTACATTAAAAGCCCTGGTCGATGCTGCCCAAAAAAATTTGAAGGATGCAATATCAAACCTTGATGCTGTCCTTAAAATCGTCAGCACGCAGGATTTCATCAGCGCTGAAAAGCGCCTGAATCAAGCGGAACAGGTGCATAATATCGCTGATACCACCCTCAAGGATGCCAAATCAGCCCGGGATACCAAACACATAGAAGATGCAGCTCAAGATGAGGCGGATGCCGCCCAATCGGAATTGGATGCTGCCAAGAATGCCTACGATCAATTACTTCCCTCGGGCGAAGCGACCAAGGTGCTGGATGCCCGTGCAAAAGTGGCAGTTGCTGAAGCGCGCCTATTAAACACCCAGAATGCACTGGATAGAGAGCAAACCGGAGACCAATCCCTGCAGGTCATTGAGGCTCAATCCTCGTTGGATCAAGCCACCAGCGCAGTTACACAGGCAAATGCCAATCTGGACCTTGCCAGAACCCAGTTTGCCAAGGCAGTGATCATTTCACCGACATCAGGGGTAGTGCTTTCAAATCCGGTGAATACTGGCGAGGTGGTTGCTGCAGGAGCAACAGTATTGGAGATAGGTGACCTCGACCAGGTCTCGCTGGATGTGTATATCTCTGAGAATCAATATGGTCAGCTCAAGTTGGGGCAGTCTGCCAGTGTGAAGGTGGATTCATTCCCCACGAAAACCTTTGAAGGCAAGGTAACCTATATTTCGGACCAGGCAGAATTCACACCGCGCACAGTTCAGACAGTTGAGAGCCGCAGCACTACGGTCTATAAAATAGAGATCACCATTCCCAATCCAAATCATGACCTGAAATCCGGCATGCCGGCCGATGCAACTTTTACCCAGTCAAACGCATTAAAATAAAGACTAAAAAGTTCAATTTTTTCGACTATGTGTACTCTATGGACACGTGTATAAGCCATAGACTGTTCTACGCTTGACTGTGGATCAAGATGTTGCGGTTTGCCTCTTTGGGGTACTGGCAACTCCGTCAGCCACCCAGAAATGTGAGTGGCCTATTGTTGAAATAGACCACTCTTTTATTTATCTTATAATCTTCATACAGAAATTATTTAAAGAGAATAGAAAAAACAAAAGACATGGAAAAAACTGAACGTGTAAAAACAATTTTGTGTTATGGCGATTCGAATACTTGGGGGGCAATTCCAGGAGCTCGCCATGAGCGTTATCCACTCAATGTCCGCTGGCCTGGTTTGCTTCAAAATATTCTTGGTGAAGATTATTATGTAATTGAAGAAGGATTAAGCGGTCGAACTACATCAATTGATGATCCATTTGAAGATGGACGCAATGGTAAAACATCCCTTATGCCTTGTTTACGCACTCATAATCCAATTGATCTGGTTGTTTTACTTTTAGGAACCAATGATCTCAAAGCGCGATTTTCTTTCACAGCTTTTGATATTACGAAAGGTGTCGCATTGCTGGTAACTATCATTCAGCAGAGTAAATTGGGAATAAGAAATCAAAGTCCGAATGTTTTAATGATAGCTCCGCCACCAATAGGCAAGTTGAGCGATTATGCTGAGGAGTTCAAAGGAGGGACAATAAAATCACTTCACCTGGCTGATCAGTATCGTCTGAAGGCAGCGGAACTGGGTTGTGAATTTCTTGATGCCGGTACTGTAATTCAATCAAGTAAAAAAGATGGAATCCATTGGGAGTCTGCTGACCACAAGAAAATAGCAGGGGCGATCGCAAATAAGATTATTAATTAGCAAAATATTTTTGATAATAAAAATTAGCGTTAAATTGATATAGGAATTGATGAAATGAGATGACTTTTTAATTGATTTAAAACCCATAAAGATGTATAATGATTTTAAGGTTTACCTTAAGCACTTGGGGATTTTATTATATGACTACTGCAATCGTAAAACTACTAGAACTCAATAATGTTTTATTAAATATCAATGCGGAAAGCGCTGTGGATGTTATCACTAAATTAGGCAATAAATTGTTCAAAACCGGTTATGTAAAGGAAACATTTGTGGATGCTGCCATTGCCCGTGAAAAGAAAATGCCCACCGGATTACCATTACTTGGCGGTATCAATGCAGCCATTCCGCACACTGATATTGAGCATGTTTTCAAACCCGGTCTTGCCATAGCTACTCTAAATAATGATGTGATTTTCCAGAACATGGCTAACCCTGGAGAAAAAGTAGCAGTTCGGCTGGTTTTCTTGCTTGCATTGGAGCAACCAAAAGCCCAGATAGAAATGTTGCAGGAAATCGCCAAGGTTTTACAAAACCCCAATGTGATTAAAAAGATGATCAACGCCAAGAATTATAATAGTATAATCAAGGCATTGGAGGAAGGTAGCTATTAAAGTGTTTCCATTGACAGCTTCTAAAATCATCATATTTTTTTTGTCAATTTTTTTTCCAAGGAAATAATCATTATGAAAAGGAGTAACTTATGACTGTTCCCAAAAGGATTCTTATAGCCTGTGGCACAGGAATCGCCACATCCACAGTAGTGGCAAAGGCAATTGAGGAAGCATTAAAGGAACGCGGCATTGACGTTATCACCCGTCAGTGCAAAGCGGTTGAGGTGAGGTCGTTGGTTGATCAGGCAGATCTTATAGTGACTACCACACCATTGCCAGGCAACCTTGGCGTTCCTGTTATTCATACCTTGGCCTTTTTAACCGGTATAGGAAAGGAGGATGTTATCGAACAAATTGTAAAAGCTTTGCAAAAGAAAAAATAATCAAAACTAGTAATATGGAGGTAATAGTATGTTTGCATTTTTGACTGGTTTACAATCACTTCTTAATGCACTTGGTGTAACTATTGTTCTCCCAATCATAATATTTTTCATGGCTCTAATTTTGGGAGCAAAACCCGGTAAGGCTTTCCGCGCGGGCGTCACCATCGGCATTGCCTTCGTTGGCATTAACCTGGTGATCGGCCTGATGTGGGGCGCACTATCCGGCGTGGCGCAAGCCATGGTCACCAACTGGAAGATTACTCGCGATGTAGTGGATGTAGGTTGGCCTTCTGCTGCGGCGATTGCCTTTGGCACTGATGTCGGCCTATGGGTAATTCCCCTCGCATTGCTCGTTAACGTAGTTTTCCTGTTGTTCCGTCTGACCAAGACTCTCGATGTGGATGTATGGAACTACTGGCACTTTGCCTTCGTAGGTTCCATGGTATATGCTGTGTCCAATAACCTGATCTATGGTCTTTTGGCTGCTGCAATCTCTGTTGCTCTGGCTCTTTTCCTGGCTGACTGGACTGCCAAAGCGGTACAGGACTTTTATAAACTGCCCGGTATTTCTTTCCCGCACTTGACTTCTGCTCCGGGTGTCCCCTTTGCCATTGTGACCAACTGGATCATCGACCGCATTCCCGGCGTCCGGGACTGGAAAGCCGATCCCGACACCATTCAGAAACGCTTTGGTGTCTTCGGTGAACCGGTCATCCTTGGCCTGGTCATCGGCCTGATATTGGGTATCCTCGGCTTTTACAATGCTGGTGATGCCCTGACTGTTATCGTGAAAGTTTTGGGCGTTGGCATCAACCTGGCAGCTGTTATGTTGCTGCTGCCCCGCATGGTGCAAATCCTGATGGAAGGTTTGATCCCTGTTTCTGAAACAGCCCGTGATTTCATGAAGAAGCGCGCCAGCGATCGTGAGATCTACATTGGTCTGGATTCCGCCATTCTGATCGGCCATCCTGCTTCCATTTCAGCTGCCCTGGTGCTGGTCCCCATCGCCATCCTGCTTAGCATCATCCTGCCCGGCAACCACGTAATTTTATTTGCTGACCTGGCTGTGATCCCCTTCGTTGTGGCTATGATGGCTCCTCTGATGAAGGGCAACATCTTCCGCATGATTGTGGCCGGAACCCTCGAACTGGGGGTTGGTTTTTACATCGCCACTAATATGGCTCCCCTGTTCACGGCTGCTGCTCAAAATGCCGGTTTCAAGATGCCGGAAGGCGCTGCGATGATCACCAGTATTGGTGATGGCTTCCTGTGGCCGCAGTTCGTCTTCAGTAGAGTGGTGCAATATCTTGGAGTTTTTGGCTTAGCCGTCCTAGCTGTATTGCTAGCCGCAGCTATGTTCTTCTACCTGAAGAACCCTACTGCATGGGAAGTTGCCGCTGGCGCTCCCAAGGTATCCAAGAAATAGATTACTTCGGATACCCTACACATTTTTAGGTCTAAGGTAATTGAATGACAAATCTGGAGCGGTCGGATAATGACCGCTCCAGTATTTTATAAGGAGAGGATATGATCTATGCAATCATACGAAGCACCCTTGGCGGGATAGGACGGGCAATCCTGGATTTTTATATTGCCAATAGCCTGTACATTAATTCCCTTGTTCTTTGTTATGGATTAATCGTAGTACTGGCATTGCAGAGTTATGCAATGGGTTTGCGCCAGGTTACGACCGAATTGGAAAAATCGGGTAAAAAATTGTATAAATACTCATTGCGGGAATTGCAAAAGTCTTTAAACTCAAGTTTGTTTCCTTGGGTGCAGGTCCAACATAGCTTTTGGTTCCCCTTGATCACTTCACCTCGCCGCTTTCTCGTTTTTTCTAAAAATGTAAATTCAATTAAAATGATTTTTACCCCCGAAAGGCTGATTACTGAAGGGCAAAAACAGAAAAAGATTGGGAAGTAAAATGTCAGTCGTCCTTTACTTTACAGGCACTAAAAACAATTTCACCTGGCAGGGGATCGAAATCCATAAATATGGGGATAAAGAATTAGAAGGTGTGACCCGCCAGGTGATCATCGGTCCACAAGATCAGTCGTCTAACTTTGCCGTGCGATATTTCCGTCTCGAACCTGGCACCTCTAGTAACCTTGAGCGGCATTCCCATGAGCATGGAGTGGTGGTGATGCATGGTCATGCACGCTTGCAGCTGAATGATGATTTAATTGATTTGAAAACCTATGATTCCATTTTTATCTCAGGTGATGATTTGCATCAATTTACGGCGATGGGAAATGAACCATTCGGTTTTTTGTGCGTAGTCCCTGCCAAATGATGAGATCATCTCTTTTGCTCTGACCTTTTGATACAGGAGAAATATCATGAAATGGACTTCAAGGGAGCGAATAGTTGCCGCGATCAATCACCATGAACCTGATCGCGTACCGGTTGATGTTACACCGCTATATGATTTTTACATAAAATTAAAAAAATTTCTTTCTATTGAAATTGACGAAGAAGTGAAATATAACTTCGCTATGGAAGTTATCCCGCATCCTGAAATTCTAAAAAAATTAGGAGCAGAT
>Ga0315288_10009699_pt1 | contig 12120 bp, 7 predicted proteins | sample YL17G11_20_MG_FD_203454 | JGI IMG/M metagenome (GOLD analysis project Ga0315288, IMG submission 203454) | Sediment microbial communities from Yellowstone Lake, YNP, Wyoming, USA - YL17G11_20 | ecosystem: Environmental > Aquatic > Freshwater > Lake > Sediment | place: USA: Wyoming | collected...
TCGTTCGTCGTCAGGTCGGGGCTGATTTCCTGCCAGGCGTCGCCCCGGTTGAGGGACCGGAGGACGACCTGCGCCCCCAAATAAATAATCCGGCTGTTGTGGGGCGAGATCGCGATCGGGGCCGTCCAGTTGAACCGGTAGGGTTGTTTCTCTCGGGGACGGGCGGGCGGCCGGATGCTTTTCGTCATCCCCGTTTTCTGATCCGTCCGCATGATCGACCCGTTCTGGGATTCGTTGTACAACCAGCGGCTGTCCTCGGGGTCGACGAGATTGACCATTCCGTCCCCGCCGCCGACCGAGGTCCAGTCGTCGCGGGTGATTCGACCCGACGGGCCGTTGGACGGGATCTTGACCGAGCCGTTGTCTTGGAGGCCGCCATAAATGTTATAGGGCTCCTCCATATCCACTCCGGCCGCATAATATTGGGCGAGGGGGAGATGATCGAAGACGTCCCAAGTCTTACCGAAATCCCAGGAGACGGCCAGGCCGCCGTCGCTCCCGAGGATGAGGTGGTTGGAGTCGGCGGGATCGATCCAGAAGGCATGGTAATCGACGTGGAACGAGGGGGCGATATTCTCGGGGCCTTTCGGGCCCCAGGTCTTGCCCCCGTCGAGGGACCGGCAGAAGCTGACGTTCGGGACGTAGATCGTTTTGTCGTTGTTGGGGTCGATGTACATCCAGCCGTACCATTTCCCGCCGCCGACGCTCTCCCCGGCGGAGTTCATTTTGGTCCAGGTGTCCCCGCCGTCGTCCGAGCGATAAATTTCGCCTCCGATCGGACGCTCCTTTGTCTCCCGGCGCGGGGCCGGCGCCGGCTTCGCTTCGTCCGGGGTCAGGGAGCGCTTGTTCTGGTTATCGATGACGGTGTATATGACCCGGGGATTCTTGGGGTAAATCGCCAATCCGATCCGGGCGAGTTTTCCCGCCGGCAATCCGCCGGCGAGACGTTTCCAGGTCTTTCCGCCGTCCTTGGAGCGGTAGATTCCCGTTTCCGGGCCGCCTTCGTCGAAATTCCAGGGGATGCGTTGTTTGTCATAGGTCGCGGCGTAGATAATGTCCGGGTTCTTGGGATTGATGACGACGTCAACGACCCCGACCTTTTCGCTGATGAACAGCGATTTTTTCCAGGTCTTTCCGCCGTCCGTGGTCTTGTAGAGTCCGCGCTCGGGATTGAACGAAAAGTGGTAGCCCACGGCGGCGACATAAACCGTATTCGGATCGCGCGGATGGACGGCGACGCGGCCGATGTGACGCGTTTCGGTCAAGCCCATATGGGTCCACGTTTTGCCCGCGTCCGCGGATTTCCAAACGCCGAAGCCGCGGAGCGGGATGCGGCCCGAGGCGGCGTCGCCCGAACCGACCCAGATGACGTCCGGATTGGACGGGGCCAGGGCCAGATGGCCGACCGAAACCATGCTCTGAGCGGGCAGGACGGACTCGAATGTGGTGCCGTTGTTCGTTGTCTTCCAGATGCCGCCCGTCGAGGGGGCGAGATAGAACGTGGTCGGAGTTCGCTCGTTCACGGCGACGTGGAGGACGCGGCCGTTTTGTCGGGCCGGCCCGACGGCCCGGAACGAGAGCGACTTCAGGATGTCGGCCGGGCCTGGATCTTGGGCGGAGAGCGGCGTCGCCGCGGCGGCGGCGAAGAGGAAGGCTAAGGGGATGAAACGGAAGCGACGCATGGGACCTCCTTGAGAGGATGGTCATATCAGAATTCGGCCGGAGAGGCAATTCGCCGCTACTCCGTAAAGTCGGCGAAAGCGTCCTTAAGGAGCTTGCTCTGGCGGGTGAAGGCCAGGCGGGGGCTTTTCGTCTCGGTCAGGATGGCGATTTCCTGGGTCATCAACCGGGCGATGTACATGGTGAACGCCGTCGCTTTGCGGGATTCCCGCTTGAAGAGCAGATGATCGCGATTGATATAAACGACGTTTCCTTCCGAAAAGCACTCGGAGTTGTTTTCGCCGAAAAAATCCAGACAGACCGAGACGGAGCGGTCGCCGAAGCGGACCCGGCGGACGATGGCGTTGGGGGTCATTTTTTTGACAAGCGGATTGCGCCGTTTTTTCGTCTTGGGCGGCGTCGGCGGGGCCGGCTCTTGGCCCGGGGTCGGGACCGTCCGGTCGTCCGCTTCTTTCTTCCCTTCTCCGGCCGCCGCCCCACCCACCCCTTTTTCATCGCCGAGGGGGATGGGGCCGAAGGGCGAGAAATCCGGGTTCAACGCCAGGGCCTTGTGGATTCTTCGAAGAGCCTCGGTCACGGCCCGGGAGGCTCTCCGGTCCTCCCGGCGGTCGGCTTCCTTCCCGAGCTTCTTGCGGATGATCCCGACGATTTTTTCCATGACCTTGAGGAATTGGCGATATTCCTCCGAATCGGTCACGAAATTCGACCGGTCGGACGTCAAAGGAAGAAAATTGGCGTTGATCTCCCCTTTGACCCGGGCCACGGCCGGTCCCCAGGTCTCCATTCCGAAGAGGTCCTTTTTAACGGTCGCGCCCTTGACCTTAACGTCGATGCCGAGGTCGGTCGTCGTGGCCGCCGATTTGGAGATGATCACGATCTCGCCATTTACCGGCCCGAAAGCACAGCCGTCCAGAACGGGGATGCGCTGGCCGGAATAGATCCGGGGAGAGAGGGGGCGCCCGTTGAGGAAGACGGTGAGGTTCGCGGTCCGGAGAGGGACGCCGTCCTTGATGGTCTCTTCCGCTTCGGCGAGGTCGAAGGGTTTGACGAGCTCGGAAAGGGTGACCGTCGTCCCGTCGCTCTGGGACGGATCGGGTTCAAGGATATCGCAGGGAAGGTTCCAGGTGAATCGCGATGCTTCCCAGGCCTTCTTGTCGAAAACGACACGGGCCGCAAACTCGCCGTGCCGGGTGAGGACTTCAAAACGCACGGCCGCGGCGAGAGAGGCGAATTTGCCGATTCCGAACTGGCCGATCCGTTCCCGGCCGAAAAGCGGCGAGAGCGAGCGGACGATCTTTTCGTCCGAGCCGATCCGGAAATACTGGCGGAGGCCGTCCTCGTCCATCCCCGAACCGTTATCTTGGACGACGATCCGATCGGGGGAGATTTCGACTCGGACCTCGGTCGCGTCGGCGTCATAGGCGTTGTTCACGAGCTCGCGGAGGAGTTCGACGCTTTCGGTGTACAGGCGCTCGCCGATGGAGATGATGTGACGTTTATCGACGGTCACTTCCAGGACCGTGCGCTTCCTGACGTTCGGGCCTTCCGGCGGGCTCATTCGGATCGGACCTCGAAACCGCATTCCTTCAATAATGAGGACATCGCCCGGAATCGTATCTCCGGCCCGGCGGGTTGTCAAGAAAGCCTGAAATATCCTCTTTTTCCGGGAAAGAGGATGGCCCAAAAGAAGGCGATCGTTTCTTGGATCGCGGCTTAAAGGGACAGGATTGATATCGATTCTGCGCTTCAAAGGGGGAAAAAACGGTTTCCATTATCTTGGGCCGCCCCCAATAAAAACAAGGGCGAGCAGGGCGAACGAATTCAGAACGATGAGAGAGGAGAAAATCGGGGTAAGCCCCGCCAGGGGGATAAGGATCGCCGCCACGGCCGCGGCGCCGGCGAACGAGCCCAGAAGGTCCCAGCCGTAACCGAGGCCGGATTGAGCGCGGTCCGGCAAGGTGGAATGCTGGGCGACGACAAAGAACGCCCCATTGAGAATGCCCAGGACACCGAGAAACAGGAAAAACGCGAATTCAGGGACGCGGTTTCCGACGGAGGCCCGCGCCGCGGCGAGGAGAGCGATGACGAGGAATTGAATCCCGGCGAGATGCTCCGCCCGGCCGCCCGGTTTCCGGGCGGCTCTCCAGGCCCCCGCGGCCAAACCGGCCATATAGGCCGCCAGGAGAAGAGCGATCCTCTCATAAACGAATCCGAACCGGGTTTGGAATAGGACGAGGACCGCGATCTCCGCGGCCATGCTCGTGATGCCCATGACCGCGAGCGCTCCCAGAACGGCGCCCGTGCGGCCGGACCGGAGCCGCAGAAACAGGAGAAATCCGGCGAACAGGGCGAGGGGGACGTCCAGGAGGAGACGCCTCGGCACTCCCGCGAGTCCCCTCAGAAGGCGGTCGTCGATCCCCCGAAACTGGGAACTCCATAAGACGGTGCCGAAGAAAAAACCGGCGGGACGAAGGTCCCTGTTGATCGTCCCCGTTTCTTTGCGGAGGGCGCCCGCCAATCGCTCGATCCGCCTCGGATCGAGGCGGGCGGCCAGGACGGCCGGATTTGTGGTCGCCGTTCGAATTCCGAGGCGCTTCGCCTCTTCGCCGAGGAGGGAGGCCTCGATCGTCAAGGGACCGTCCGAGGCCAGAAAAATATTCGTCCCGCCGGGAACGGCCCGGACTTCGGGAAAGACCGCCCCCAGAGTCGCCTCGAGCATCGCCAGGAAGCTCCGGAGCGTCGGGCTGATGTATTCTTCGGAGGAGGGGACGCGAAAAGAAAAAATCCCGGACGGGTTCAATCGCTTCCGGACGAGCCGGAAAAATTCGAGCGAGTAGTACCGGTTGAGCTGGGCGGTCGCGGGCGGGGGAAGGTCGACGATAATGGCGTCATACGTCCCGGCGATGCGTTCCAGGAAGGCCCGGCCGTCGGCGAAATGAAGACGGACCCGGGGATGGTGGAGAGAGGCGCGCGCGGCCTCCGGAAGAAATCGATCGGCCAGGCCGATGACGGCGGGATCGAGTTCCACGTAATCGACGGTCGTCCCCGGATATTTGAGAATCTCGGCCAGGCTCCCGCCCGCGCCGCCGCCGATGAGAAGGATGCGACCGGCCCGCGGCCTCTGGAGGAGGGCGAAGTGGACGGCCTCCTCGGCCGCGGCGGGATCGGGGTACGAAAACCCCTTTTGGCCGTGATCATAAAGCGTGACCTGTTCGGATGTCCGGATGACCTGGAGCCTGCCGTAGCGGCTGTCTTCGGCGCGGATGAGATCGAAGGGCCGCCACGCCAGCCGCTGACTCGGACCGTCGAGAAAGGCCAAGGCCGCGAGGGCGGCGAGCGCCGCGGCGGTCCCCATGACCGGCCTCGGCCGTCCGAACGCGGCGAAGACGAACAGCGCCGCTACGGTTCCCCAGAGGGCGGCCGCGACGGCGTTGGAAAAAAGCGGGATCAGGACGAGATAGGCCAGGAGCCCGCCCCCGGCGGCGCCGGCCGATTCCCAGACATATGTCCGCGTCGCCGGTCCGTCCAGTTTCGCCGCGAAGGCGAAGGCCGCGCCGAGCGGAGCGCTCAGGAAGAATGTCAGAACGAGGGTCGCGGTCAAGATCAGCCCCGGGCTGACCAGCTCGCCCGGCGTAAGTCCAAGGGCCGGGCGAGCCAGTCGGAGCCCGAGAAATCCAACAGGCGTGAGGACAAGAACAGCCTGGAAAAGACGGGCCAGGCCGGCGGCCGTGATTTCCCGCCGCGAGGCCCACAGGCTTCCCGCCCCGCCCCACAGGAGCCAGGCGGCGAAAACGAAACCGTAGGTCAATTCGTTCCCCGAAAATTGGGCGGCGCTTTCGCGCAGGAGCAGGATTTGAAGGACCGACGCCAGGGCCCCGAGGCCGCAAGCGGGAGCGGAGAACCTCAGGCCCACAGGCCGGGGATCGGCGTGCGGCAGGACGGACACAGCCCTTCCTTGATCTCGTTCGCCTGGATCTCGAAGACGTACCGGCGGATGAGTGTCCGCCGGCATTTCGGGCAGAGGGTGTTCTCGCCCTCGTGTCCCGGGACGTTTCCCAGGTAAACGTAATGAAGCCCTTCCTCGAGGGCGGCTTTGCGGAGCGATTCGAGGGTCGAGATGGGGGTCGGCGGGAGGTTTTTAACGAGATACATGGGCTGGAACCGGGTGAAGTGGATCGGCACGCCGGGGCCGACTTCCTTCAGCATCCAGCGGGCCAGCTTCCGGATATCGCCGGGATCGTCGTTGAGAGTGGGGATGACCAGATAGACGATTTCGAGCCAGATTTTGCTCCGGGCAATGAGCTTGACGGCCTCGAGAACCGGCTGCAGCTCGCCCCGGACATATTTCGTGTAAAAATCCTGGTTGAAGGCCTTGAGGTCGACCTTGATCGCCGCGACGACTTTGGTCAGGGCTTCGAGCGGCTCGGGATTGATGTGGCCGCCCGTCACCACGACGCTGCGAAGGCCGCGCTTTTTCGCCTCCACCGCGGCATCGAACATATACTCGTAGAAGACGACGGGCTCGGAATACGTATAGGCCACGGTCCGGCATCCGCTTTCGACGGCGGCCGCGGCGACGGCGGGGGGAGGCAGGTCGAAGTGGGTGACCTGCTCGGGCCGGACTTGGGAGATTTCCCAGTTCTGGCAGAACTTGCAGGCGACGTTGCAGCCGGCCGTGGCGATGGAGAGAGCCGTCGTCCCCGGCAGGACATGGAAAAAGGGCTTCTTCTCGATGGGGTCGGCGTTCATCGTGCAGGCTTTGCCGTAGACGAGGGTGTAGTAGATACCGCCGTCGTTCTCCCGAACGCCGCAATAGCCGCGCTCCTTGTCGCCCAGCCGGCAGCGCCGCGGGCAGATCTCGCACTCGATTTCGCGGTCCTCGAGCTTTTTATAATACCGGGCTTCGACGCGGGACAGGTTGGGCTTTTGACCGAGAGCAGAGGCGTCGGCGAGAGTTCCGCCGAAGTCGGTCCCGAGGACGAGCCCCGCTCCGGCCGCGGACCGCAGGAACCGCCGTCGATTCATCATCGAGGTCAGACCTCGTCCTCGATGACCCGGATATCGGCCGCCGCGGCTTTCCCGAGCCCGAGGCGTTCCGCCGTCAGGATATACCCGGGCGCCCGCCGTTCTTCTTCCAGACTCGGGAGGCCTTGGACCTTTCGTAAGTTTTCGACGAGCCGCCATCCGACGGCGTCGGCCGCCACGGGATCGAGGCTGAAGATGAGCCTCTCCGCGCGCTCCGCCCAACGGGGGTGATAGGACGGACCGCGGTGGTATTGAACGGTCAGGGCGTCCAGGATGGTCAGGCGATGCTTGGTTTTGATCGGGGGCGCGTCCATGAGCTCGGCGATGTAAGGATCGCCGTTCGGGTCGTGGTATTTGTTCGGGTTATGGATCGCCCCGAAATAATTTTTCATCCCGGCCGTCACTCCCGCGATCCCATGGTCCTTGAGGACGGCGAGACTGACCGAGGCGGTGACGAGATCGGTCTGGATCGTCGAGAACATCGAGCCGATCCCGCGATGGGCGAGCGGCTCGGGGGTATAGCCGGCGCCGGCGGTGTCCGTCCCGAAGACGCGGAACTCCGTCCCGTCGAGGTTGAGCTTATATCCCGCTTCCCGGACCTCGCGGTTGGTCCGGTCCCAGATGAAGATCCCGCGCCCCTCGATTCCCCCCTGAACGAGAAGCCTGGCGAAGGGAAAGGCTGCCTCGGGGGGTGTGGTCAATTCCCGGCCGGCGATCCCGTTGATCTTGATGCCGATCCGGTCGGAGGGAGAGAAGAGAGCCCGGATCGCCTCGGCCGTCGTTGAACGACCCGCCAGCAGCTTCAAGCCGCGCTCGTACATCCGGGCGATTTTCGCCTCGTCCGTGACTCCGGCCCGGGGCCGAACGCCGGGTCCGCGAATGACAACAACTTGGGAAGACATCATCTTGAAGGTACTCTCCCGGCCGTCCTCTTGTCAATCTCGGCCGGCGGGGATATCATGTTCCCGGCGGGAAATCCCCCCTTACCCCCCTTTAGGAAAGGGGGAGGAAATGCCCAAGTTCAAGCGGGCGCGGGGATCGTCCATTGACCCGGAAGTTCGGGGATCTCTTCGATGTTGGGAAGGCGACCGATGACCGAATCGCGGCGTCGCCCGGACCATCCCGCGGAGAACCAAAGAGGAGACGAAAATGGCCGGAGCGGGAATTATTTGCCGGACCGGGGTGAGAGAGAAAAAAATCCGGGGCGTTCTCGGGAGGCTGATCCGGGCCGGATGGGGCGTCGTTTTTCTCGCCGGGGGGGTCGTCCCCGGCGGCGTTCCGGCCGACCTTGCCGAGCTCCTTCCGAAACCGACGGATTGGACGAAGACCGAGGAGGTCCAGCGTTTCAAACCCGAAAGCCTGTTCGAGTATATCGACGGCGCGGCCGAAAGCTACATCGGCTATGAATTTCGGGAACTTGTCGTCGGGCAGTACCAGGTCAAGAACGGCAAGGCGACGATGACCGCCGAGATCTACGACCTGGCGACTCCGCGGAACGCGTTCGGCATTTACGGCTCCGAGCGATTCGCCGAAAGCCGTTTCCTGCCGATCGGGGTGCAGGGGTACCTCGAGGATGGGACGTTGAATTTCCTGGCCGGCCGCTATTACGTCAAGCTGCTCTGTTTCGAGGGCGGGGCGGCGGCCGACGGATATTTGAAGCGATTCGCCGCCGATATTCTCAAGTCCATCCCGGAGGTCGGCGGTTTTCCGCCCGAACTCGACGCCTTCCCGAAGGATGGTCTCGTCGCCAATTCCGAAAAATTCATCCTCTCGAACGTCCTCGGATTCAAGTTTCTATCCAATGGATTCGTCGCCGCCTATCGGGCGGACGGGCGGGAGTTCGACGCGTTCATTATCGAGGCCCGTTCGGCCGAAGACGCCGCGGACATGCTCCGCCGTCTCCTCGAACAGCTCGCCAAAGGCGGATCTCCGGCCGTGAAGACCGATCTCGGGGTTCGAATCAAAGATCCCTATCTGGCCAATACCATCCTCGCCCGGGCGGGACGCTATCTCTGCGGCGCGACCAAGATCAAGGACGGCGGCGAGGCCGCGGGGGAGATGCGCGTCGCGGCGCTGGCGAAGGCGTTAGAAAGCCGGTAAGCCGTTCGAATTCTTCCTTGAGGCGCTCGATCGAGGAGCGCGCCGAGGCGAGGTTTTCCTCCCGGCCGGCGAGTTCGGCGTCATAAGCCGCCGCCCGGAGGCCCGGCAAGCTTAAGTTGGCCGAAGAGCCTTTCAGGGAGTGTCCCCGTTCCCGGATCGTCTGGAAGTCCTTGCCTTTCGCCGCCTGTCTCAGAGCCTCCAGGGCGGGGCCGAACTCCCGGACATAGAGGGACAGCAGCTCTTCGAGAAACGCCGGGTCGCCTCCGACTCTCTCCAGAGCTTCGCGGCGGTCGAGGGGCGGGGCGACGTTCGCGGATCGATCAACGGGCATGAGGCTCTCCTTTGCGGCGGGGGCGGGGGTCCCGGGCGGCCGCGACCCGATTGCGGCCGTTCTGTTTGGCTTCGTAGAGGGCCCGGTCGCTTTCCCGGATCATCCGGTCGACGGACCGGCCGGCCTCGTTTTTTGAGGACGCGCAGCCGAGCGACAAAGTGAAGCGCAGCATCCGCCCAGGAACGCGGAGGCGGGCCTTTTCGACCGTTTTCCGAAGCCGTTCGGCGACCTGGATCGTCTCCTCCAGACCGCAGTCCGGCAGGACGACCAGCATTTCATCGCCGCCGTAGCGGCCCACCCGGTCGTAGGGCCGGACGGACTTCTGGAAATAAGCCGCCGCTTTGCTTATGACCCGGTCGCCGGTCAAATGGCCGTAGGTGTCGTTGATCTCTTTGAAATGATCGAGGTCGATCATGATGACGCCCGTCGGATGCCCCAGCCGGCGGCCGCGGACGAGCTCCTCGTCCAGGAACTCGAGGATCGTGGTCCGGTTCCAGAGCTCCGTCAGGCCGTCCCGCGTCGCGAGTTTGTAGAGATCGTGCTGGGATTGGCGGAGTTTGTCTTCCAGGGCGATGATCCGTTGTCCCGTCTGGAGCCGAGCTTGAAGCTCGAGGAAATGAACGGGTTTGGTCATGTAGTCGTCGGCGCCTGCCTCCAATCCGGCGATGATGTCCTCGGATTGGTCCCGGGAGGTCAGAAGGATGATGTACGTGTAGCGGTCCTTCGATAATCCCCGGACCCGGCGGCAGAGCTCCGGTCCGTCGACTTTGGGCATCATCCAGTCGAGGAGAGCCAGCCGGACGTCGGCTTCTCGGAGGATCGCCCAGGCGTCCTCCCCGTTCCGGGCCGGAATTACGGTATATCCCCAAGATTGGAGGTGCCGTTCGAGAAGGCGGATCGAAACGAGGTCGTCCTCGGCCACGAGGACCGTCCGGACGGCGGGGCCGGGCGCGGATCCGGAGGGGCGGAGCTTAGGCTCAGGCATGATCCTCTCCCCGGTTCATCAAGGCTCCTCTTTTGTCCTGGACGACGCGGTCGATGATTTCGAAAAGCTCCTCCGGTTTGATCGGCTTGGAGAGATAATCGTCCATGCCCCCTTCGAGGCATCGTTCCCGGTCGCCCTTTAAAGCGTGGGCCGTCATGGCCACGATGGGAATGCGGGTCTTCTTTTCCGATTCCCGGGTCCGGATGGCCGCCGTGGCCTCGAACCCGTCCATCACGGGCATTTGGACGTCCATGAGGATGAGGTCGAACATCCCCTTGTCCCACGCTTCGACGGCCCGTTTTCCGTCCCCCGCCGTGGCGACCGCATGGCCGCGTTTCTCGAGCAGGTGGACGGCGACTTTCTGATTGATCGGATTGTCCTCGACGAGAAGGATCCGGCAGCGGGGCCGGCCGTCGAAGAGCATCTGCTTGGTGATCACCAGGGACTCGACCGCCCGGTCCTCGGCCCCCAAGGCCAGGACGATCGCGTCGAACAGGTCGGACTGTTTGACGGGCTTCAGAAGATAGGCGGCGATCCCGAGGCCGCGCGATTTATCCAAATCGCCGCGGCGGTCGGCGGACGTGAGCATCATGATTTTCAGCGAGGACAGGGCGGGATCGCGGCGGAGGGTTTCGATGAAGGCGAAGCCGTCCATCCGGGGCATATTGGCATCGACCAGGGCCAGCTTGAATCCCCGTCCGGCTCTCTGGGCCCGCCCGAGCAAGGCCAACCCCTTGGCTGCCCCGGAGGCTTCGACCGGTTTCATCGACCAGTTCGACAGCATCTCGGTCAGGATGGCCCGGTTGGTGGCATTATCGTCCACGACCAGCACCGGCAGGTCCTGAAGGGCTTGCGGCTCGACCCGGCGGACGGGCTTCCGGGGCTCGGCCGGGATCCCGAGGGGGAGGGAGAAATGGAAGGCGCTTCCCCGGCCGGGCTCGCTCTCGACCCAGATCCGTCCGCCCATCATCTCGACGAGCCGGCGGCAGATGGCCAATCCGAGGCCCGTCCCTCCGTATTTCCGGGTCGTCGAGCCGTCGGCCTGGACGAAGGCGTTGAAAACGGCCTGTTGTTTCGACTTCGGGATGCCGATGCCGGTGTCCCGGACGGCGAAATGGAGGAGGATCTCGTCCTCGGTCCGGGATTCCTCCTCGACCGTGACGACGACCTCGCCCTTTTCGGTGAATTTGATCGCATTGGAAAGAAGGTTGACGATGATTTGACGGAGCCGGCCGATGTCGCCGACGACGTCGGCCGGCAGCGACGGCGGGACGCGGCAGGCCAGCTCCAGCCCTTTTTTATGGGCCACGCCGGCGAGCGAGGCGGCGATGTCCGTGATCGAATCGTGGAGGGCGAAGGGGATCGGCTCGAACTCCACCATTCGGGCCTCGATCTTGGAGAAATCGAGGACGTCGTTGAGGATCGTCAGGAGCGACTCCGCCGAAGCCCTCGCCGCATTCAGGAAATCCCGCTGCTCGGGGGTGAGGCCCGAATCCAGAGCCAGCTCGATCATGCCGATGATGCCGTTCATCGGAGTCCGGATCTCGTGGCTCATGTTGGCCAGAAACTCGCTCTTGGCCCGGCTGGCCGATTGGGCCTCTTCGCGGGATCGAAGGAGCTCCTCTTCGATCCGCTTGGGCCCGGTGATGTCCGTCACCGCGGCGAGGACGCCGCGAAATCGTCCGTGTTCGAAGAGCGACTGGGCCGAGACCAGAACCGGGATCGAGCGGCCGTCCTCGGTCACGAGGACCGTCTCGTAATGCTCCAGGGTCGTCGTTTTCCGCGACTTGGTTTTTGCCCGGACCCGGGCAATCTCCTCGGGAGCGATCAAGGCTTTCGTATTCAGGCCGACGAGCCGGCCGGTCTGATACCCGAGGAGCCGCTCGATCGTCGGATTGGCGAACGTGATCATGCCCTTGGCGTCTTCGAGGATAATGCCTTCGGCCAGGCTGCGGACGATGTTCTCGTTGAATTCCTTAAGGCCGCGGAGCTCGGCGTC
>Ga0315288_10009700_pt1 | contig 12120 bp, 8 predicted proteins | sample YL17G11_20_MG_FD_203454 | JGI IMG/M metagenome (GOLD analysis project Ga0315288, IMG submission 203454) | Sediment microbial communities from Yellowstone Lake, YNP, Wyoming, USA - YL17G11_20 | ecosystem: Environmental > Aquatic > Freshwater > Lake > Sediment | place: USA: Wyoming | collected...
TTTCATGTTCCTCCTTTGAATTGGGATTTCATTTAATAGGCGCATCTAAATTTTTTAGGGCTACTATCACGCGGGTTGGCTCCTGGACCCCTGGAGTGATGGCAAAATTCTTCAAGCGCTCCAATAGGGGGCGGCTGACCTCTTGGCCCTTGAAATCAGCAATAAACCCATTGTGGTCTTAACGTCTTCCGCCAGGATCATGTTCTCCTCCAAGTCTCTAACCCTTACAGTGCGCACCTGATACTTGGCTTCGATTCCAATGAGCATCTCCAAGGCAGTTAACACTTTGGAATCGTACCACCCGGACCGCTGTTTGAGCTGATCCAGAGCCTTCGCTTTAGAACTCCCCGCGAACTCTAGAGCATCAAAATCTAGTACAACCTTAAGGATTCTCGCTCCGAGGGGAATCTGGTCTCCCCGGCGAGAATCGGCGGGAATCCCGGAACCATCAAAATGCTTTTCCTGATAAGAGATGATCTCCGCGATATTTTCCATCCTGGGGATTTTGGCGATCAACCCGGAGGCAATCGAGGGGTGCATCTGGAAAATCTGCTCCTCCTCTTCCGTAAGTTTCAGCCCCCGGTAAATTTTCTTCAGCGTTTCTTCTGGCAAAAGAATCCAGCCGATCTGGGATAGCATCGCCGCAGTTTCAATCTGCCACTCTTCAAGCTGTCCCATCTTCCAGGCGATTTTCCGCACATAGCGGGTAATCCGAGACGCGCGACCAAAGGCCTCGGGGTTGACCAAAGAGAGTACTTCGCCAAGAACCTTAATGCTGCCGTTGAGCGTCTTTTCCAGTAGCTCCCTCTCGGCAGTGACCAATTGATATTGTTTAATCCCTGCGGCCAGGGCCTTGTTCAGGGTATCCGGAGGACAGGGCTTCGTCAGCAGGCGGAAGATATTCCCTTCGTTCACAGCTTCCATAGATGTTTGCACATCGGCGAAGCCCGTGAGTAACATGCGCACGCTGTCGGGGGCGATCTCCCGGGCACGGGAAAGGAATTGCACCCCATCCATCCCCGGCATGCGGAAGTCGGAGACAATGATTTCGTAGGGGCCCTGCCGAGCGATTGCTTCCAACCCCTGCTTCCCATCCGCTGAGGTGTCCACGGTGAACTGATTCCTAAGCTGCCGCTGATAGGAAGCTAAAAGGTTAGAATCATCATCCACAAAAAGAATTTTTTCATTCATCAATCTTCCCCTCCTGGATGATCTGCCGACAGATCTCCCTCCAAACCGTTAACCGGTTCGGCATATCCAGTTTAACCAAATAATCCGGGTCAATCTGGGGAATGACTGCCTCCGCCTCTGAGCCGTTCTCCTGATGTTGCAAGACATTGGCCACATGCACGGCTAATAAGGGACTAAATCCCTGCCCTGGACATTTGTTCGGATGATGGTGAAAGGCTAAACCTTCGATGATCGAGTCTGGCAGACCCCAGAGCCCTATGAGGTAAGCGCCCACTTCCGAATGAGTGGTACCGAATATTTCCCTTTCCGCCTCCCATAAAGAAATATTCCTGTCCTTTGCCGCCGCCTGGACTTCCCCGTATTGCTCGGAGAAGTTACTCGAAAGAATCGGTTTTCCCAGATCATGGAGCAACCCGGCCATGAAAGAATCATCGATCAGAACCTGTTTTTGCTTTTCCTCCTTGGCGATCGCTTTGGCAAAGGCCCCTGTGAGGAAGCTATGCTTCCACACTCTCTCCAGGGAGAGGCCAGAGGGTTTCTGCGAATCGAATTGGGTGAAGATTTGAACGGAGAGGACAAGAGCCCTGATGGTATCAAGCCCAAGAAGACTAACTGCCTGTGAAGGACTGGAGACATGACGCCGGAGGCCGAAAAAAGCCGAGTTGACCAACTGCAAGATCTTCGTTATCATCCCCATGTCTTTGGAAATAATCTTCCCCACCCTTTGGACGGATGCATTCGGCGATTGTATTTCTTCCATGATTTCAACGTACAAAGACGGCAGGCTGGGAATTGAATCCATGTTTGAAACCATACGCCTAACTGCATCATCAGCCAATAGCTCGCGCAGAGCACAAGTACGCATCACCACAGACTTCAAAGTCTCCGCCTCACACGGTTTTGCCAGGTATTGATGGGCTATTCGCACGGACTTTAATACAATCTCCTGATCCGAACTCCCTGACAGGACAATGCGAGCAATCTGAGGATAAAGCCTCATCACTTCTGTCAGTAACTGGGCGCCATCCATCCCTGGCATGCGCAAGTCCGAAACCACCACGTCAAAGGGCTCTTTGCTCAAAGATTCTAAAGCCTCTTGTCCACTCCCGGCGAATTGCATCTCCCACTCCTGACGCATGCTCCGAAGTATCCTCTGGAGTCCCTCAAGAATTTTGGGCTCATCATCGACGAAAAGAATTCTTTTCTTCATTTTTCCAACCCTACGAATTTATATTTTCCAAAGGAAGTCGGATGATGAAAGTCGTTCCTTTTCCTACCTCGGTATCGAAATGGATGGTACCGCCGTGCTTGTCCACGATCACGGAGTGAGAGATGGCCAATCCCTGCCCTGACCCCTTGCCCACCTTCTTCGTCGTGAAGAACGGATCAAAAATCCGGGGGCGAATATTTTCCGGGATCCCCGTACCCGTATCGCTTACCCGGACCTCTGCCGAGTTCTCATCATGGCGAGTACTCACTGTGATTGTTCCCTTCTTCGCCGATCCATCCCCCACCACATCCGCAGTGGCATGGGCCGCATTGATGATCATGTTCAAAATCACCTGGTTGAACTCCCCCGGCAGGCAGGGCACTAACGGCATGGAGGGATCCAAGTCCGTTACCATTTCGGCCACATACTTCCACTCATTCCGGGCGACGGTGATCGTATTTTTGATGGCCTTATTGATGTTAATGGATGTCTTCTCTTTCGCCCCGGGATGAGAAAACTCCTTCATCGCCTGGACGATTTTCGTGACGCGCTCCACCCCTTCCAGGGTCTGATGGATCGCCTTCGGAATCTCTTCCGTAAGATAAGCGAGATCGATTTTTTGGGCGATCGTCTCGATCTCTTGAACAACGCCACCCGTCGCAGACCCTGCCCTTACCGCATTGCCCAGCTCCTCATACTTTTGCAGAAGCTGATTCAGGTCATTGAAGGCATCCTTAAAAAATCGCGTGTTGTCACCCACGTATTGGGTGGGAGTATTAATCTCGTGAGCAATCCCCGCAGCCAAGGAACCGATCGCCTCCAATTTTTGAGCCTGGGCCAGCTGACTCTCCAAATTCCTTTGTACGCTGATGTCGCGAGAATTGGCCACAATAAGGCGATTGCCAGATTCATCCAGAATGCCTATGCCGATGGTCTGAAAGGCACGCCAGGAGCCTTCATTATGCTTTAGCCGGTGTTCTAAGGTCTTTGTGACCCCTGGATTTTGAAGCACATGAAAGAAAGCCTCCATGACAGACTTCGAATCATCTGGATGAATAAACTGAAAAGCTTTCTGGCCAATTAAGTCTTCGGCCTTATATCCCAGCATCCGCCCAATGGAAGGGCTGACGTAGGCAAAATTCTGGTGATGATCAATTCTTGTGATGACATCCGAGGAATTTTCAATGAGCAAGCGAAATTGTTCCTCGCTACGTTTTAGCTTTCCCTCTACTCGTTTGCGCTCGGTGATGTCCTGACTCACTGCGATGGCTCCGACAATTTCCTGATGTGAATCTCGGATAGGAATCGCCGAGGTGAGAATCGTTTTTTTAGCGCCATCAACACTTTCTATGTCAATCATTTTCTCAATGGAAGTTTCGCCTTTTATAATGGCCTGGGCCAGCGGCCATTCCTCTGCCTCTATCTTTTTCCCGGTATCTGCCCACCATCCTTTATATTCTCCGTACTGGTCGATCCCCACATACCTCACCCCTCCCCAAATTCGCTCCCGAGCAGGATTTGTAGATATGATTTTCCCATTTCTATCGGTTATCCCTACTCCGACAGGCAGTAAACCCAACACACTCCGGAAGAGATTCTCGCTTTGGCGCACCGCATCCTCTGAACTCTTGAGTTCATTGAAAAGCCGGGCGTTGGCGATGGCCCCGGAAACCTGCCTAGCAATCTGTTCGGCTATCTTCGTATCCGCCTCCTTATAGGCATTAGATCTGATCGAATAAACGCATAGCACTCCGATAACCTGATCATTGGAGGTCAAGGGAACGGCCATGAATGATCGAAATCCGTGCTGCAAAAAAGGCAACAGTCCCGGGAACCGGGCGGCCACTTCTTCTGCATCCTCCGTTTGTATGAGCTGGCTCGACCGGGTGCGCGCCGCTTCTTCGCTAAAAGAACCCGCCAGAGAGACCACGTCCGTACGCACGCGACCTGGAACAACATATCCTGAAACGTAGGGAATGTGGAGCGTACCTTTTTCTCGATTGACGGTGCTTATGCAAATATAATCAAGAGCGATGAGTTGGCGCGCTTGCTCGGCGAATCTTTCATATATACCCTCGATGTCCGGGGTGGAGCTGATAATTCGCCCAATCTCGGCCACGATGGCATTCTCATGGGCCATCCGTCGCGCGACCTCTTCACCCTTGCGTAAAGCCCCTTCTGCCTGCTTTCGTTTGCTAATATCATGGAAATCCCCTTGAATCCATACCTGTCCTTGATCGCGGAAGGCGACTCCAGTGGACTCCACGTAAATAGTTTCCCCGTTGAGGGTCCGCAGTCGGTGCTCGCGAAGTGGCGCCACTATGTCGCCCCGATCAATCCCGGCTTCTCCTTCGGCCGCTTTAATCTGCCTCAGAATCCGATCAATTGATCCCGGCCGGTCTTCAGGATGAACAAAATCAAGATAAGCTTTGCCGATGATCTCTTGGGGTCGTGAAGCTTCTAGCATCTTGATGGCCGTCGGATTCGCCAGACGTATAACTCCCTCTCGATCACGGATCAAGACGGCGTTCGTTGAGATTTCGAAGAGCAAACGATATCGCTCCTCGGCTTCCCGCAGAACCTCTGCGGCCTGCTCGCGTTCGCTGATATCGCGGACAATACCCCGAAAACCAATCGATTCTCCTTGGGAATTTCTTCTTAAAGAAATGGAAGATTCATGGAACTTCTTCGTGCCATCCTTTTTTACAATCTGCCAATCCAACCATTTGTAAGGTTCTCCTGTTCTGTATACCTGGTTAAAAGCTTTAAAGACTTTTTTGGCATTCTCTTGATCCATATATTGCCTGTTGTTCATACCCAAGAGTTCATCTTTGGCATAACCCAACATTCGACATAGGGAGTCGTTGATAAAAGTAAGATTCCCCGCAAGATCGACCTCATAATAACCTTCTTCAATTGTTTCCAGAATGGTTCGATATTTCTCTTCCGCTTGCCGCAGAGATTCTTCAGCCTGCCTGCGCTCGAGAAAAAGTTGGGCATTGGCAATGGCGCCGGCGATCTGAGTAGCAATACGCTCCGCTAATTTGAGATCTTGATCGGTGTAGGCATCGGGCTTTTTCGACCAAAAGTGCAAAGCCCCGATCACTAAATCTCTGGAAATCAAGGGGACACTTAACATGGATCGCATCCCGACTTGAAAGGTGGATATGAGACTGGGAAATCGGTCTTTAAACTCTTCTAAGGTCTTCATATCGGTCAGCAAACTCGACCGGGTGCGAACGATTTCCTCAGTCACAGAACCTTTCAGGGGGAAGACGCTGCCCGGACCCCGATCTTCAGTGATCAACCCGGAAACATAGGGTACAAAAACTGTATTCTCATCGGAATTGTAGAGGTTGATGGCAATCCTGTCGAAATGGATGAGCTTCCTTGCTTCTTCGGCAAATTTTTCATATACCTCCTCGATGTTCAGGGTCGAACTGATGATCCGCCCGATCTCGGCCATAACGGAATTTTCATCCGCCAGCTGCTGGGCTACTTCTTCGCTCCTGCGCAGGGCCACTTCCGCCTGTTTACGTTCCGAGATATCCTTGGCAATATGGACAGTTCCCGTCAGTTCTCCTTTCTGGTCAAAGATCGGCGATGAGGAAACCTCAAGGTAGACTCCCAGCCGGGGTTCATAAAATTCCTCTCTGCAGGGTTGTCGGGCCTCCAGGGCATGGGTATGGGGACATAGGGGAAGGGGCTGTTGGGTCCCGTGGATCATCTCATGGCAGGTCTGTCCGATGAGTTCTTCCGGATCTTTCTTGAGGGCCTTGGCCAGGGCCCTGTTGACTTTGACCAGCTTGTAGTCCCGGTCATGAATGGAGAGGAGGTCTCCGATGGAATTGAAGGTCAATTCCCATTCATCGGCCAGGTTCTTTAACCGGGTCTCCATCTCATGCCGGAAGAGGGCTACATCAATGGTCATGAGCAGCTCTTTCTCTTCAAACGGCTTGAGCAGATAACCAAAGGGGTGGGTAATCTTCGCCCGCTGCAAGGTCCGGTCATCGGCATAGGCCGTGAGATAGATCACCGGAATGTCAAGACGGGCCCGGATCTGGTTGGCCGCCTCCACTCCATCCATCTCTCCCTTTAACACGATGTCCATCAATATTAAATTAGGCCTTGTCTCCACGGCCTTCTGAATCGCCTCCTCCGCGGAAGCGACCACCCCGCTCACTCCATATCCCATCGCCTTCAGGGTATTTTCAATATCCTTGGCGATAATCCCCTCATCTTCGACTATTAGGACCTCGGCCTTGACCATTGTCCTCACTCCTTTTAATCCTTTGGTTTGTCTGGGCCGGCAAAATTCTCAAAAAATCCTGGATCTGAAGTCCTCAACTCTTTATCCAATACCGCCCGAACTTTCCTGGACAATCCATCCATGGTGAACGGTTTCTGGATAAAATCCAGGCCCTTTTCCAAAATGCCATTGCGGACGACGCAGTCGTCAGAATAGCCAGACATATAGAGTACCTTCATATCCGGGTAGGATGACGAGAGGCGTTTGGCCAACTGCCATCCGGTCATTACGGGCATGATCACATCGGTCAACATCAGATGAATCGGCCCTTCATGCTGCTCGCTGATGAGTAAGGCCTCTCCCCCATTTGCGGCCTCCAGGACTCTATAGCCCTGTCGACTTAATATCTCGGCGGTTAATCTCCGGACCTCTCGATCATCCTCCACCAGGAGAATCACCTCCTTCCCCCGGGGGATCTCCCCCATAAACTCTCTCTCGACTTCCGTGAGAGGATCATCCACCCGGGGGAAATAGATCTTAAAGGTCGTACCCAATCCACGCTCGCTGTAAACCCATATGTTTCCGCCGCTCTGCTTGACAATTCCGTAGACCGTCGATAATCCCAATCCCGTCCCCTTCCCTTGCTCTTTAGTAGTAAAGAAAGGCTCGAAGATCCGCTCTCGCACCTCCGGGGTCATCCCCACGCCGGTATCATTCACCGATATCATCACGTAAGGCCCGGGTTTTACAGCGATGTGACTCCGCCCATACTGTTCATCCAATTCCGCATTAGCAGTCTCAATGGTCAGTCTTCCCACGTCGGGCATGGCATGCCGCGCGTTGACCGCCAAGTTTATGACTACCTGGTCAATCTGCCCCCGATCTGCTTTCACCCGCCCTAAATCTTCAGCCAGCAGGATATTCAGTTCGATATCCTCACCGATGATCCGTTGGAGCATCTTTTCCAGGTCCCTCAGAATGAGATTCAGGTCCAGAACCTTCATTTCCATCACCTGCCGTCGGCTGAAGGCCAGAAGCTGTCTGGAGAGGTCCGCCGATCTCTGGGTGGCATCGTGAATAATCTGGACCTTTTCTCTCAAGGGGTCACCCTCCTTGAGTTCCAGCAGGGAGAGTTGGCTGCAGACTTTGATGATGGTGAGGGCGTTGTTGAAGTCATGGGCAATTCCTCCTGCCAGCCGGCCGATGGCCTCCATTTTCTGGGATTGGCGAAGTTGCTCCTGAAGCTCCCTCATTTCCTTTTCGCTCTGTTTGCGTTCCCGAATATCATGAAAAACCAAGACGGAACCAATGGGCGCCCCTCGATCCCCTTTGATGGGTGCCCAGCTGGTTTCAATGGACCATTTCGTCCCTTCCTTAGCGACTAAAACCGCTTCCGGGATTAACGCGACCGCCATCCCCTCTTCAAGTACCCGGTTCATAGAATCCTGAACGGGGGTGCCCGTTCTCTCAGAGGAAATAAGAAAAACCTCGGTTAGGGGTCTACCGACAGCCTCTTCCTGCCGCCAGCCTGTGAGAGTCTCGGCTACCGGATTCATAAAGGTTAAGAACCCATGCTGATCTGTGGTGATCATCCCGTCTTTGATACTCCTGAGCGTGGTGGCAAACCAGCGTTCTCTTTCCTTCGATTTTTGCTCCATTTCGTGCCGGTAAAGGGCTACTTCGATCGTGCTGTGCAGTTCCTTCTCCTCGAAGGGCTTGAGCAAATAACCGAAGGGCTCCGTGATCTTCGCCCGCTGCAAGGTTTGTTCATCGGCATAGGACGTGAGGTAGATCACCGGAATGTCGAGCCGGTCCCGGATCTGTTTGGCCGCCTCCACCCCATCCATTTCTCCCTTTAACACGATGTCCATCAATACTAAATCCGGCTTGGTCTCCACAGCTTTTTGAATTGCTTCCTCGCCTGAATCGACCGCACCGGCCACTTCATACCCCATCCTATTCAGCGTATTTTCCATATCCCAGCTAATAATTCCTTCGTCCTCTACCACCAAAATCCTGGTTTTGGCCATCTCCTTCACCCCTCTTTACTCTTTAATTCTTAAAAATAATCCTAAATTCCGTTCCCCCCTGGCGGTAAAGCTCGATCTTCCCTTCCAACTGGGTCGTCAGAGTGCTCACCAACTGCAAACCTAACGTCTCGGTCTTGCGAAAATCTAAACCTTTCGGGAATCGCACCCCGCTATCCCAGACCTTTAGAGTAAGATGGCGATCCCGATCAGGCTTGAGGGAGATACCAATCTCCCCTTTCTTGCCACGAAGAAAGGCATATTTGAGGGCGTTGGATACCAGCTCGTTGATGATCAAGCCACAGGGAATGGCCCTGTCCACTCCGAGAAAAACATCCTTCACGTCGATCTTGAGGGCGATGCCGTCGGACTTGCTCTGATAGGATGTAAACAGATTGGTGGTCGGGTTTTGAAGGTACCCCCCAACGTCAATCTTGGTCAGATCCCGTGAGCGATAGAGCTTTTCATGAACGAGTCCCATAAATTTGGCCCAAGAAAACTCTGACTCTTATCTCTCTCCCTCATCTGCCGCTCCTCTTAAGAGTCGGTACAATTCCGACTGCAACACCCTCCAGCCATTCCCTACTTTGGTGGCTTTGATTTTCCCCTGCCGTATGCACTTTAAAAAGGTGGGCTTAGAAATCTTCAGGTATCGGATGGCTTCATCGGTGGTTAATACCTCATCTCTTCTTATTGAGGGCATCCTATTTACTCCACTTTTCCCGGTTTTATCCATTTTTCTTTGGATTTCCACATTTTAACTGGAGGCAAAATATGTGCCGGGAAAGAAATTAAAGCCCAAAATTTTACAACTGCTTGATTTTTAAGTGATCTTTAATCACAGCCTGATTTCTTGGTCATTCAGCGCGGGGAAATGGCAGGACCAATCGCTCTCCGTTGTCAAAAAGAAAATCTAATTGTCAAACATTTGACCTCTCGTCCGCGTCCAAGTCCTGCTCTTCGGGGCGGGGATAAAGACGCGCTCATGGTCAACCTTTTTTCATTCCCATGGGCGATGCCTTTCTGCATGGCTTCGTCAAGTAGTTTGAGGTCTTCCGGGTGAACGTAATCGTTTGCGCTATTCCCGAGCAGGGGGCTGAATCATAGCCGAGTGTTTTCTCATAAGAGGAGGAAAAATAAAGGAAGAGCCGACGTGTTTGTTTACCAGGCATGAAATCATGTTACTCCTCTCTTACATGCCCAACACTCACCCACGCTTGTATAATCAAGAAGGGCGTATTAGAATTCTTAGGATCTAAAAAGTTAGCCGAAAGGGACGTCATGATCTCAGAAGAAGCGAGAAAGATAGCCTCACAATGCCGCCACTATGCGATGTGCAAAATAGATTTTCTCGGGACCGGCTTGTGTCCGTCAGGGATGACTAAACATTATGTGAGTTATTATCCTCAGGGAAGAATGGATATTTATCATGCCCTGGCTAACAACTTGATTCCCGTTACCGAAGAGCTGATCTCTATTGCCAGAACCTGTACCCTCTGCGGCATATGCGATAAGCAGTGCCACTTCGTTACCGGTCTGCGACCCATGAAGGTGATGAGGGCCTTGAAGGATTATGTGGAGAGCTACTTGCAGCAAAATAGAGAGATAAAAAAAGTGGAGAGGGACCCGATTTTAGGTAGGCTGAAGGAAATAGTTGGGGAAGAGTGGGCCACGAACGACCCGGCCATTCTGGTAACTTACGCCAATGACCCTTTCCCCTTAACTGACCTACAGATGCCCAGATATATCGTGTTGCCCGGGATCTCAGAGGAAATTTTAAGGATCGTTAAGTTTTCCGGAGAGGTGGGCATCCCTTATGTGGTCCGGGGAAATGGGGGTAGTGTCTACGGAGCGGTGTTTACTGACGGAATCGTCATGGGCACGAACCGGATGAAAGATATTGAAATAGACCGGGAAAACTGGACCGCCACCGTAGGGGCAGGGGTGACCTCCTTTGATTTACAGCAGGAGGCGCACCGCCATGGTTTCAGGGTCAATGTGGCCGAGCCGGCGGCAACGGTCTGCGGCAATCTGGTCTGTACGGGTATTTTTTCCACCTGGTCCAGCGCTTATGGGACAGGGGCCGATAATTTAATCAATGCGGAGTTTGTGGACCGGGAAGGCAATGCCTTCCACCTGAACCAGAAAACCGGCCCCAATGTCTATGCCTTTGAAAAGGAAGTAAGCCCTGCTCCGGGAATCTGCACCCAAGCGGTGATCCCCCTGTATCCCGAGACCGGGGATGAAGAGGGAGTTCTCGTTCCCTTTTCCACTTTTGACCAAGCGCTTTCTTTTGCCCGGAATTTAAGCGTGAGGAGAATCGGCATGGCCATCGGGGTCCTGGGGAACCATTATGTTTCCACGTTTATGTCCCCCTCCGCAGATTTAGCCAAAAAATCCAGAAAACAGACTGGATTCCGGAGCCTGCCCCGTACTGGATACGGGGCCAAGCCCGGAATGACAGACCATCTGAAGTTGTTATAAATATGCGCAAAGATGTATGTCGCCATGTATAAAACAGATGGGAGTTTTTATTTTGCCGGGTCCCCGAAAATGTTCTAAAATGAGATTTTGTAAAGTGTAAAAATTCGCCCCAGGCGTTCACAGGCCATGCAGGTTCATGTAAACCTTCAGTGATGAAAGTTCTAAGAATGAACCGAAGGAAGGGTTGGAATGGAAGATGAAACCAGAATAGAGTTAAAAAAGCTTTCCGGCGAGCATTCCCGTTTATTATGGGAAATCGCCAAAACGGGTGATCTAAGCACGCTGTCCCCGGAAGATAAAAAGTTGGCTGAAATCATGCTGGAGCATGAAGAATATCGCAATCAATTCGAGGTGGCCGACCTTTTAGGCGAACACGAATATGATGTCGATAAGGAAGTCAATCCTTTTCTTCATGTTACCATGCATGCCGTAGCGGAAAACCAGCTGGAAAACAGGGACCCCATCGAAGTTTACCAGTTTTACAACGCCATGAGAAAAAAGAAGGCTTCCCATCATGAGACTGTGCATCTCATCTGTGCCATACTCGCCCCTTTAATTTTTAAGACGCTCCAGGAAAAAAAGGTGTTTGATTTGGAAGAATATCGATCTCGGCTCAAGAGTTTTAAGCATATGAAACCGGGAAAAATATTCAGTTCACTGGAAAAACAGGAAGATTTCGCAGACGATTGAGAGGTCACTCAGTAGTTGCAAAAATATTTTCCGAAATTTCGTTTTCGCCCCTGCATGTAAAGGGCAATAACGGTTTTTTCGATGGTCACAGGACTTCACCCCCGGTGTCCTTTGCCCCCCCACCCTAACCCTCCCCCTCGGAGGGGGAAGGTGTGAAAAAATTGAATTTCAGCCGTCACCCCGGTGAAAACCGGGGTCCAGCAAGTTCGTAAGGTCTTAAAAACACTGGATTCCGGCTTTCGCCGGAATGACGTGACAAAGAACCAAAT
>Ga0315288_10009701_pt1 | contig 12118 bp, 6 predicted proteins | sample YL17G11_20_MG_FD_203454 | JGI IMG/M metagenome (GOLD analysis project Ga0315288, IMG submission 203454) | Sediment microbial communities from Yellowstone Lake, YNP, Wyoming, USA - YL17G11_20 | ecosystem: Environmental > Aquatic > Freshwater > Lake > Sediment | place: USA: Wyoming | collected...
GTAGTCCGGACGCCGAGCCACCCGCGGAGCGGCCTGGAAGGCCACCTGCGGAGCACATGCTGGACCTGGCCGAGGCAGGGCATCTGTTGCAGGCCCTTGAGAGCCAGCCGCGCCAAGTCGGGAGGCTGGAGGAAGACAGGCTGGAGGAAGACAGGTTGGAGAGCCTCAAGGCGCCTCTAGCCTCTAGCCTCTCCTCCTCCAGCCTATCGGTGGAGCCTGCCGAGGAACAAGACGCCACCGAGGAGAGCGAGCTCTCGGTCTACCATCGAGCCATGCCGAGGCACCGTCGTCGATCCGTTCACCGCCAGCCGCGTGGATGGCGGCGTGTGGCGCGTTGGGCAGCCCGATTGGCCGTGGTCTTGATTCTGGCTTGCGTTGCCGCGGGCGGATATAAGTGGTTCCGGCCCATGTTCGCCACCCCGCGGGAGACATTCGAGCGGGCCCGCGCGCTCCAGGAGGCGGGACGTTACAGTGAGGCTTCCGGCGTCTATCAGAGCTTCACGCAAGCCCAACCAGATCATCCGCAACGCGCCGAGGCCGAGTTCCTCGCGGCCTATTGCCTCCAACTCGCCCCGTCCGATTCTTACGACGCCAGGCAGGCGAACAACGAGCGCGCTTATGACCTTTTCACACGCTTCGTGGCGGACAATCCAGCGCACGCCAAAGTCCCGCGGGCTCGAGTGCGAATGGGCATCCTGAGTTTCGAGATGGGCCGGTATGAAAATGCCATCGAGATGCTGCAAGATCCCACGCTGCCCATGAGCGACCCGGAGGGCGCTCTGCCGGCGTTGCGTACCTTGGCGCGCGCACGATGGAAACTCGGCCAGTATGCGGACGCGGCGTCCGCGTATCAGCAGGCCGCTTCCCTCAGCGGGAACTACACGGCGGACCAGGACTACGAGGAGCTCGGCGACCTCTGCCGGTGGCAGGCTGATCACACTGAAAACGCCGAGGAACAGCGGCGACTCCGGATGAATGCCGTGGAGAATTGGACCAAGGCGCTGCGCATGCCGACGGCCGACCCGTCAGTCAAAGGCAAAATCAGAGAGAAGCGTAGATGGCTCCTCGAACAATTGGGCATGCCAGGGGACGACGCGGATCAAGCCTACCAAGTGGCCGCGCCCGTGAAGGCCGCGCTGCCGGCCGCCTCACCCGCTTCGCAAGAACGCGCGGCGACGGAGGCTGCGCCACGCGAGCAGGAGAACGCCCCATCGTTACCGGCTGCGCCGCCGCAGCCGAGTCCGGCCGCATCGGCCGCGCCGGATCCTAACGCCGAGGCACATTACCCCGGAGGACCACTTGCACCCGAGAAGCCGGAACCAAGCAGGGCGGCCTCAGGGCCGTCGTCTTCCTGACAGTACGGAGACATGCTGACAGAATCCCGCCGCTCCGGCGGCGATGAGAGACGTACGATAACCACGGGAGAAGATGAATGAGATCCATGGCGCCTTTGATGCTTCCAAGGTGGCCCGTCCGGCAATGGCGCACGCTCTTGTTTGCAGTGTTTCTTCTTGTCTCAACGGGTGGGTCGGTCCTTGCACAAACCGACACACTCGTCCATCCGGGCGATACCGTGTTTGTGGACGTTTTTCGCCGGCCGGAGCTTTCCTCGACCGTTCAGGTGGACCCGAACGGAAACATCCCGATTCCCTATGTAGGGAATGTGAACGTCGGGGGCGTGAGCGAAAAGGAGGCTTCCGAGCGCGTGGCCGCATCCCTACTCACAATTTTGAAAAATCCGCGCGTCACGGTTTCGCATGCGGCCACTCGAGCCATGATCGGTCCGCGCACCGCCGAGATGAAGACCCAAGTTATCACGCTGAACAATGCGAAGGCGGCCGCGCTCTGCAAGTCGCTGCAGGGAATGTCGTCACCCGGGGGCAGCATTGCAGGCGATGAGAACTCCAACTCGCTGATCATCACCGATACCCCCGGCGCCATACAGAACATCATGGCGGCCATCACCGAGATCGACCAGATGCAAAGCCAGGTGACGCAGGTCCGCATCGAGACCAAACTGGCCGAGGTCGAGCAGGGCGCCATGAAGGATCTGGGAATTCGTTGGTTCTACAGTGGAAAAGGCTACACCGCCGGCTACTATCCAGCGCAAAGTCAGATTGCGCGGGCCGGACAACAAATGGATTCGCTTGCCAACGAACGCGTAAGCGGGACCAGCACCACGAATAGTACGGGGCTGAGCCGCCAGTTCGTTGACGGAACTCAGTTCGATCGCCGGCTTAATGTCCCCGTGCAGGTTCCCACCATCGGGCAAATGTTCTTCGGACTCCTGAAGGACAACATGGACATTGGCGCGTTGCTGGATGCCCTCGTACAAGACGATAAGGCGCAGTTGCTTGCGACCCCCTGGACTGTGACCGTGAACCACAAAGAAGCCGAGATCAAGATGACGGACGAGTTTCCGTACATGGAGAGTTCACAGACCTTCGGAGGTACGGCGTTTTCCGTCAAATTCATGGACCTGGGTATAAAGCTCACGGTCACGCCTCACGTGTATAAGGACGCGGGGGGGCCGTATGTTCAATTGGATCTGAAGCCGGAAGTCTCGTTTGCCAAGGGGATGAGCAACGGCGTGCCGATTCGCTCCGTACGGAGTTCAAACAACGTGTCAAACGTTCGCAACGGCCAGACCTTGGTCATCGGCGGCATCGTGCTCAATGACGAACGAAACGTCATGCAAGGAGTGCCAGGGCTCTCGAAGCTGCCTCTATTGGGCAGTCTTTTCAAGCACAAGGAGCGGTCCCGTTCGCGCAATGAATTGATGGTGTTCGTTACACCCACGATCCACAATAAGCCCGAGACCATTACGTGGGACCGCATGATCAACCTCACGGGGACCGCAAAGGAAGACTTCGGTCCCGTCTCGCAAGCGGCGGCGAAACCCGTTCCGACCAACGAGCCACGGACGGAGTCGCGGAAGGAGTAACCCGGACAAATGGCGCAGGAAGCAGTCCCTTCCCTGGATCCGCAAAGCGCACAACTGCGCGAGCACCAGTTGCGATTCATCGTCAACGTGCTGGTGCTCCGTTGGCGGATGATTGCATCGCTGACGGTTGTGGCGGCGCTGCTCTACGGGGTGGTCGGCATAATGCGGCGGGAAGACATCAAGCCCCGTTTCCAGGCTCAGGCCAAGGTCCTTGTGAAGCCGTCCATATGGGACAAGGACATTCTCAAAGGCACCCAAGGCACACCCCTCACGCCTTTCGACGCGCAGGCCATTGTCAGACGGACCAGCGAGCAGCGGCTTGCCGAGAAAGTGGCCCGGGCGCTCGTGCAGCAGGACATTGCCGAGGGGAAGTCTCTCAGCGACATCTCAACGGACGATGAATACTCGGCAAAGGCCGCTGAGATTCTCAAGAGCCTCACGCTCATTCCCGGGGATCCGCAGAGCGGCGTGATCACCATCGAGGTCGCTAACTGGCCGCGCGAAGACGAAGCGAAACGAATCGCCGACCTGGCCTCGCGCGTCTTCGTGGAGGAGAACCGCCAGGGACAGCTCGAAGAAGATCAGAGAACGCATGACGCAATCAAGAAGCGTCTCCAGGCGCTGCAGCAAGATCTCTATTCCGCTGAAGCGGCGGAGTGGGAATACAAGAAACGCATGGGCTTCCAGACCTACGGCGCCGTCGGCGACGAGCTTACGAAGATCTACCAGGAGCTTAGCGAGAAGAAGGCGCTCAGAGACGAAACGCAGACTAAGCTTGCCGGAATAGAGTCCGAACTGAAGTCCAACGCCGCTCAATTGCCCGAAGCCCTGGGGAACGTCACGGACACTGTTGTCAACCAGATGCTCAACGAGCTGGATAACCTGCTTGAGGAGCAGTTGACGATGAGCGTCATTTACAACTCCGCTTATCCGGGTCTGCAGGAAATTCAAGACGAGATCGCCGAGAAGAAAGAAGCCGTTCTCGAAGCGGTCCGCAAGATCGACGAGGGTGTTGGCGACGGGACCAACGTCTGGAGACAACGCCAGAGCATGTACCAGCAGCAGGTGGATCTGCGGCTCAGCCTGACGGACATCGAGATACGGATGGCCGCCCTCCAGCGAATGATCGAAGATCTGATCCCGAAGATTCCCGAGCTCGCCAACCGGAACATGGAATACGAACGATTGGCGAAGGAGACGGAACACGTCCGCGATCAGTTCAACAGGCTTCGCGAGAAGGAATTCGATATTCGCACCGCGCTGAGTCGGGAGACGGGACAAGTGGAACGGCATGAGTCCGTGTCCGCGTCCGTGATCCCGATTCGCGGCGTGGGCGGCGTATGGACCAACTTTCTCATCGGCGGTCTCGTCGGACTCGTGGTGGGTTTTGGCCTGGCCGTGATGCTCGAGATCATGGATACCTCGATTCGCAGCATCGAGGACGTGACGAACTACATCGGCTTGGAGGTAATCGGGACGATTCCCCGGATGCGATTCGGAAAGCCGAAGGGCGGCCGCCGCCGCAGGGGCACGTACGTCGCCACGGCCGATGAGGAGCAGATCGACGCGTGCATCGTAACGCAGCACGACCCGAAATCGCCGATATCCGAGGCCTATCGAACGTTGCGGACGAATTTCCAGTTCGCAACGATCAAACAGAAGCCCAAGACCGTCATGGTTACGAGCGCGGTGCCGGGCGAGGGGAAGACGACAACCGCCGTCAATATGGCCGTGACCATGGCCGACGCCGGGTTGCGGGTCTTGTTGATGGACACCGACCTGCGGCGGCCCAATGTTCACCGCGTCCTGAAAATCGAGCGCGGGCCGGGTCTCGCGGACGTCTTGAGGGAAGGCGCCGAACTCCACAGTGTGATTCGGGAGACCCGCATCGAAAACCTCTGGATTATTTCCAGTGGCCGCGTTCCGCCGAACCCTTCCGAGATCATCGGTTCGAGCCGGATGCAGCGCCTCATGAAACAGCTCGCCAACGAATTCGATCTCGTCGTTTGCGACGCCCCTTCGATTCTCGTCGTGACCGACCCCGTCCTCCTGGCGACCCACGTGGACACGGTTGCGCTCGTGGTGTCGGTGAACAACGCGCGCCGGGAAACGATCCACCGCGCGTGCAAGCTGCTGCAAACCGCCAATGCCAACGTGGCCGGGGTCATACTGAACGGTCTTGAGGCTACGCGCCGTCACTACTACTATTATTACTACTACTATGAAGACGCTTCAGGTATGAGCCACCGCCGGTGGTACCACCTGTGAGCCGCGGCGGACGGCATGAGGCGTGGCGTTCGTTGAGCGGCCGCGGCCCTGCAAATACCCCGCATTGCATTCCCGCGCGGCCGCCCGCGGGCCAGGATGTCTAAGTGCTCATTCGCTATTCACAGCGAGGGATAGGCCGCGGTGAAGTGGCCGAAAGCCGGATTGAAGTGCCGTTTCTTGCGGCTTTCATGATCCTTTGCGCGGCCGGTTTGCTTTTCGTTCACGGCCACTTCCAGAGCAGCAACGCGACCATTGCCGCGGCGGTCAGCATGATCGTCTTTGGGGCGACCATCGTCCGTGTGGACTTCGGCATCTATGTCCTGGTGGCGTCGATGCTTCTCTCGCCGGAGATCGACCTTGGCGCCACGGGCACGGGGGATCGTGAGATCAACGTCCGATACGATGATATTCTCATCATCGTCATCTTTTTCGGCGCGCTGGTCAAGTCCGCGTTCGAAGGCCGGGAACGACTCTGGCGCCAGACTCCAGTCAACGCGGGGATCGTCTCGTACTATCTTGTTTGCATCATCTCCACGCTGCTTGCGCTGCGCGCGAACCTGGCCGCATGGGACCGCAGGGATGCCTTCTTTGTCATGCTGAAGATGGTCGAGTTCTACATGGTCTTTTTCCTCGTGGGGAATGCTCTTCGCGATATGCGCGACGTGCGCCGTCATCTGACGTTCTTCTTTATCGTTGCGATGATTGTGTGCGGGTACTGCATTGCGACCGCGGGTTCGGTGGAGCGCGTCGGCACGCCGTTCGAAGCGCAAGGGGCCGAACCCAACACGCTGGGCGGGTATCTGATTATCGTGATGTGCGCGGCGGGAGGACTCTACACGCAGTCGCCGGCGCGCCGTCTGTCAATCCTTTTTGTGCTTCTCATGGCGGCGGCGTTCGTCCCGTTCCTGCTTACTCTCTCTCGGGCCTCGTACATCGGCCTGCTCGTCGCTATCCTGGCGCTGGGCATCCTGGCGCGCAAAGCCTCAGTAATCCTGGCCGTGGTGACGATCCTTGTCCTGTCGCCGGTGCTCATGCCGCCGGACGTGAAAGATCGCGTCAACTACACCTTTCAGCGGGGCAGCGGCGAGCCCGTGGTCATTGCGGGAAAATCCCTAGGGCTGCAGGTGGACAAGTCGACCCACGAGCGGTTTTACGTCTGGGGGAAAGTGAAATACACGCTGAGCGTCGCGCCGTGGTTCGGAGGGGGCGTATCGTGGGGCAAGGTGCTCGACTCACAGTACGCGCGCGTCGTCATGGAGACGGGACTGTTAGGGCTTGCGGCCTTTCTGTTCCTGCAGTACCGTCTTTACCGGACGGCTCAAGAGGCGTTCCGGTGGTCGCGCGATTGGGTGGGACGCGGGCTGGCCGTTGGCGCACTCGCGGCCACGATCGGGCTGATCACGCATTCGTTGGGGACGATCTCGTTCCTGATCATCCGAATCATGGAACCGTACTGGTTCCTGATGGCCCTCACCGTTGTCGTGCGTGCTGTCGCTGTCAAAGAATACGCGATACGCATGCAAGGGGAACAAAGCGTGCGGCGGACGGCTCCGGTTGCCTTGCAGTCTCAGGGCGCGGAGGCGAATTAGCTTCTGCTCTCAGAAGCTCTCAGTGCCTTCAGGCTGTCCAGCCTCGGCACCGAATATGTGCCCATAATCAACTGGTCAAGCACGCTCTGATCCGTTGAGAACTTCTGGGCATGTTCGATATCGATTTTGCCGGCCTTATAAAGCTTGTGCAGATAGTCCTCGAACAGGAACGAATGTGACACGGTCTGCTGTATGCCGATGCGAATGCCGTCCGTGTCGCCCTCCATGATGCCGTCGTTGATCGGCTTGATGTCGTTAAAGAGCATTTCGATCGCGGGGATGCGGCCACCCCCAACGCGAGGCACGAGTCGCTGACAGATCACGCACCGGAGGCAGTCGCGGAGCTGGAGCCTGACCAAGTCCCGCTCGACGGGGTCGAAGAAACTAACGATGCGGTTGACCACCTCCGAAGCCGTGTTCGAGTGGAGCGTGCTGATGACAAGGTGGCCCGTGGCGGCGGCGTTGATCGCGGAGCGAATGGTGTCGGAATCGCGCATCTCTCCAATGACGATTACGTCCGGGTCGTGACGGAGCGCGCCCATTACCGCGTCGTTGAACGAGTTCACATCCAACCCCAGATTGCGTTGCGAGACTATCGACTTCTTGTTTGTGTGCACATATTCGACGGGGTTCTCGATCGTGATGATGTGGTCGGTGAGGTTCGTGTTGATCCAGTCCACGAGTGCGGCCGCGGTAGTCGTCTTGCCGGAACCGGTCATGCCGGTCACCAAGACGAGACCATGATGGAGGTTGGCAAGCTTCACCATGGTTTCCCCGGGCACATTTAGGTCCTCAAACGACGGGATGTTTTCGGGCAGGAAACGTAACGTGCAATGTGGAGCGCCTGACTTGATGAACGCGGAGACACGCGCATACCCGAGCCCTGCCTGGTGGTAGTTGAAGCTCGTCTGCCTATAGTCTTGGAACTCCGTCCAGTATGCGTCGGGCGCCAACTGCCGGATCAAGTTCTCGATCTGGACGCCCGACAGCACCCCAATGATCTCCGAGTGCGAGATCTCGCCGTCCACGCGAAAAACCGGCGACTCGCCCGGCGACAAGTGGACGTCGCTGGCCTTATATTGCACCATGGCCTGGAACAGCAACTCGACGCTGACGGGATCCGTGCGGTACTCGTCCCCCCTCGCGCGCCACACCTCCGGCAAAGGCATGGCCGCCGAAAAACGATCCACCGCCTCTTTCGACCGATCACTACTCGGCCTCCCCACGGGAGGACAGTGAACTACGTGCAACCCGCCGTTCTCTTCAAGCGTGCACGCCTCGGCGTACTCCGTGGCAATGGCTTTCATGGGGCCCGCCGCCTGCCGTGGTACTCGTCCCTCTATCTTGAATGTGTCGAAGTCGGCCTTAACATCGGCGCGCTCCGCGACCACTTCGAAGCCGTCGGCGTGAAGGATAATCTTGCGAGGGACCCCCTGGGTCTTGCGCAACTGCTTCTCAATCAAGGCCACCGTGGTTCGAAGACTCTTCTGACGACCGGTCCCGAGAATCAGATCCATAGGCGCCTCTTCCGCGTCGCTCTTTTTTCGGACTTGACGAAGACTCACCGCGTTCTTACGTGCACCATGATACACACATTTCGCATTTTCGTCAAAGCCACCAGTCTTTACCTCTAGCCTCTCCTCCTCTAGCCTCCCTTCCTCTAGCCTCTCTTCCTTTCGCCTCCAGCCTCCACCCTCTGTTACACTCTCAATATGAACCGCGACTTTGACGTCATAGTGGTCGGCGGCGGACACGCCGGGGTCGAGGCGGCTCTCGCGTGCGCGCGTGCGGGGCGCCGGACGCTGTTGGCCACGATCTACCTCGACACCATCGCGAGGATGTCGTGCAACCCGGCCATCGGCGGGGTGGCAAAAGGGCAACTCGTGCGCGAGATCGACGCTCTCGGCGGCGAAATGGCGCAGTGCATCGACCGCACGGGCATTCACTTCAGGATGCTCAACGCCTCGCGAGGACCCGCGGTCCATTCACCGCGGGCGCAGGCTGACCGGCTCGCCTATCAGTGCGACATGAAGCGCGTGTGTGAGGAACAGGCCGGCCTGACCCTGAAGCAGTGCCTTGTCGAGGACCTGATCGTGCACGACGACGAGATCGTGGGCGTCAAGACCTCCATCGGAGGCGAGATCAGCGCGCGTGCCGTCATCGTCTGTACGGGGACTTTTCTTCGCGGCGTGCTGCACTATGGGATGGCCACCGTGGAAGGCGGGCGCGGCGGAGAGATCGCGGCAAACGGATTGAGCGAGGCGTATGCACGTCTCGGTTTCGAGATCGGCCGCATGAAAACGGGTACATGCCCGCGCATTCATCGTCGCAGCATGGACACTTCAGTCCTCCAGGAACAGCCCGGGGACGAGCACCCGCGGCCCTTCTCGTTCTCGACGCCCATCGAAGGCTTCAATCCCAACAAGATCGTTTGCTGGATCGCCTACACAACCGAAGCGACACACAACCTAATCCGCGCCAATCTGGATCGGTCGCCCCTTTTTTCTGGAAAGATCCAGGGCATTGGACCTCGATACTGCCCGAGCATCGAAGACAAGGTGATGCGATTTCCGGAAAAGACCCGCCAGCAGCTTTTCCTCGAGCCCGAAGGCTTACAGACCCACGAGGTTTACGTGAACGGGCTTTCGACGAGCCTTCCCGAGGATGTTCAGGAGGCATTCCTGCACACGATTCCCGGCCTGGAACAAGCGGAGATCGTTCGCCCCGGATATGCCGTCGAATATGATTTTATCCCGCCGACTCAGTTGAAACCGACCCTCGAGACGAAACGGATACGAGGACTCTTCCATGCCGGACAGATCAACGGCACGTCTGGCTACGAAGAGGCCGCCGCGCAAGGTTTGTTCGCCGCGCTGAACGCCATCCGCCGGCTCCGGGGCGAGGAACCACTCTACATTCAGCGCGATGAGGCCTATCTGGGAGTCATGGTCGATGACCTTGTTACGCGGGGCGTGCTGGAACCGTATCGGCTCTTTACATCGCGCGCGGAATACCGGCTGCTGTTGCGGCACGACAACGCGGACGTGCGCCTCGCGAAGCACGGCATCGCGGATGCCGCGTTCCGCGATCGCGTCCGCGCCAAGCAGGTTGCGGTGGAAGATGAACTGCGCCGGCTCGATGCGTTCCCGGTAGTTCCGTCGACGCAGGTGAACGCATTCCTGTCATCCTGCGGCGCCGTCCCTCTATGCGAGAGCCAGTCCGCGCTGCACCTGTTGCGCCGCCCGCAACTGAGCATCAATCACATCTGGCACATCGCGCCTCCCGGCGACACGTTGCCGGCGCGCCTGCGATTCGAAGTCGGCGAACAAGTCGAGATCTGCGCCAAGTACCAAGGCTACATTGTCAGGCAGGAACGCGAAATCGCGCGCATGCGGGCCATCGAGTCGCGTCGCATTCCGGACGAGATCGACTACCTCAGCGTTCCGGGGATGACGCCGGAATGCAGAGAGCGCCTGCATCGGGTTCGACCCGTCACGTTCGGACAGGCCGCCCGTGTTTCTGGCGTCAAGCCGGCGGATATTGCAGTGCTTTACATCTACGTCGAGAAGCTGTCCCGTTCTCGAAAAGGCAAGGGGTTGGAGGAAGAGAGGCTAGAGGCCAGAGCAGGGCATGTTGACCCGAGTGGCAACAACCTCTAGCCTCTTTTCCTCTCGCCTCTGGCCTATGAAGGACACCTGATGCCCAGCGTGATCTTGTTCCGTCCGGCCTACGACCCCAATTCGCGGTCGGTCCCGACATATCCGTGGTCGTTGGTCTACCTGGCGGCTGTGCTCGTCGAGCGGGGCGTCGATGTTGCGATCATCGACGAAGCCTTGGCGCCTAGTGACCGAGAGAGCCTTGAGAAGCTCCTCCAGACAACGCGTCCCGTTGCCGTCGGCATCACGGCCATGACGGGCGAGCAGATCCGGTACGGTCTCGAATTTGCCCGGCTCATCCGTGGCTGCTGCAAGGCGGCCATCGTATGGGGCGGCGTCCATCCCAGCTTGCTCCCTGAGCAGACCGTCCGGCACCGCCTTGTCGACTATGTGGTTGCCGGGGAAGGGGAGTACGCCTTTGCGGACTTGGTGGAATGCGTCGACCAAAACGAAGATGCGGGGGATATTCCCGGCGTCTATCTCGCGCGAGGCGCCAAAGTCATCGGCTCACGGCAGGAGATCTTCGTCGATCTTGCGAGTCTGCCTGAACTCCCGTATCACCTTGCCGATCCGGAGCGGTATATCCGCCGCCGGCCCGACCTCGGCGTCGAACGATACTTCGAGATCTGCACCAGCCGCGGCTGTCCCCACCATTGCGGCTTCTGCTACATCGATTCCGTCCATAGAAGCTGTTGGCGCGGCATGACCGCGGATACTGCCGTGGAGCGCATTAAATCGCTGGTCAAACGATTCAATCTTGACTGTGTGCTCTTCCGAGAAGACAACTTCTTTGTCGAACGGAAGCGCGTTGAGCAAATCGCTCAGCGTCTGATCGACGACGGAGCCGGCGTCAAGTGGGCGGCAAGTTGCCGGATCAACTACTTCGCGAACTACTCGGCCGAGTTCATCGACCTGCTGAAGCGAAGCGGGTGTGTGCAGCTCACCTTCGGCGTCGAGTCCGGCTCGGATCGCGTGCTCGAGTTCATAGGGAAGGGCATTACGGCCGGCCAGGTGCTCGCGGCCGCGCGCAAGGTCAAAGACAGCGGCATCCGCGGGACCTATCATTTCATGGGGGGTTTCCCGAATGAGAGTGTCGAGGAATTCCTCGAGACCTGCCGCCTGATTGACAACCTGATGCAGATTGCTCCGGACGCGGTTGTGCGCGAGCTGTCGGTGTTCGCCCCGTATCCCGGAGTAGGGCTCATCCCGGAATGCGTCAAGCTCGGATATCGGGAACCGGCCACCCTCGAAGCATGGGTCGACATGGACTGGGACAACCCGCGCCGGCCGTGGCTTACGGAGGAACAGTCTCGACTGATCAGCGATGCTCAATTCCTGATCGCGCGCCTTGGTCACGAGAACCTCTTCATCCGTTCATGGGTCAGATCTCGCTGGCGGCAGATGCTCCGCAGGAAGAGAGGCATCCGTCTGCGAGAACGCCCGCTCATTGAGATGATGAAGCGGCATCTACGGGCGTGATTTGCCGGCCAGAGGACAAGCGTCGTGCTCGCACTCGTGTGTCGTGCTCGTGCGTCGTGCTCGTGCTCATAATCGTAATCGTCACAAGGGCCAATACGCGATTCCAGTAAGGGTCCCGGCAATTTCCGATATACCGACATCGCAGAGACAAGGGGTTGCAACCCCTTGTCTACAACCGATCA
>Ga0315288_10009702_pt1 | contig 12118 bp, 13 predicted proteins | sample YL17G11_20_MG_FD_203454 | JGI IMG/M metagenome (GOLD analysis project Ga0315288, IMG submission 203454) | Sediment microbial communities from Yellowstone Lake, YNP, Wyoming, USA - YL17G11_20 | ecosystem: Environmental > Aquatic > Freshwater > Lake > Sediment | place: USA: Wyoming | collected...
GCGCACACCCCAACGTACAGCATAACCTAAATTAAACCAGTTTATTTCTTTTACACAACCCTTATCATAAAACTTTGATAAATCAATAGAGCCTAAATTACAAACTCCGTTAGGAGGTAAAGGCTGTTCCGAACAGGGGTTAGTACCAAATATTTCTTGTCCGCTATATTTATATGGAGAATCATCAATTCTTGTTTTGAAAAGCATTCCGGGTTCTCCATTTCTCCACATGCCTTCTACAATAAGTTCAAATACGTCTCTTGCTCTATATTCTTGATATTTTACATCATTAAATTCTGTCCAATACTTTTCATCATTTGCAACTGCATTCATAAATTCATCATCAACAACTACTGAAATATTTGCATTAGCTATACGTCCTTCTTCATGTTTAGCAGTAACAAATTTTAGAATATCCGGATGATAAACAGATTCAGTAAACATAATTGCCATTGCTCTAAAGCCCGATTGTGTAAGTGCATCTGCATCATGAGAAATTGTATCTGCAAACTTTACACCACCACCCGCATAGCCATGTGTACTACCTGCTACTTTAGCGCCTTCTGGTCGTATTTTTGTTAATGAAGTACCACATCCACCACCCTTACGTGCGATAAGGGCAAAATCTAATTTTGTCTTATAAATCCCCTCTATGTTATCTGGAAAATCTACTACGAAACATGCGGCTAAACCTGCACCCGGCTTTCCTGCATTTACAAGGCATGGGGAATTGGGGATAAAATACCCATGCAACATCATTTCTCTTGTAGATTCTTTTCGTTCTTCACTTGCTTCTGGTATAACATAATCAATTACTCTATTAACTACTTCCTCCCATGTAGTTTCCCCCTCCCCGAAATACCTTTGTTTAAGTATCCTCGTGGCTGTTTTCGATACTGGTCTTTTCTGTGGAAACAATATTTTCATCGGTGTTCACCTCTTTCTTTTCTTTTAGTTTTTTATTTATATCAAACATTTGTTTTGTATATTCCTCTATATCTACTTGCATACCTTCTACGGTTGGTATTCCTTGTTGTTCTTCATATAAACAAATAGCAATAACAGCATAATTAGCTAAATCTAATAATGTATCTGTTATAGCTTCTCCTACTTGCTCGTTGTTTGGATTTTTAGTTAAGTTAGCTATCCTAATAAATTTATCTGATAATCTAACCAAGCACCCTTTAAATGCCGGGATTCCAAATAATTCTGAATATCTAAAATTAGCCCAAGCATCATCACAATCTCCCGCATAACCAGCATTTTTTCTTTTATGAATATCCCTCATCACATCTGTTAATTCCATAAAGCGTTTGCTAGGTGGCATATTACATTCCTTTTTCTAAATAAGATTTCATTATTGTTGTGAAATTTTCCCAATTATCTGCCCGATGATACCAAGTATACTTTACATTCCAAGGGGCTTTCATTAAATAACCATAGCCTGTAAAACCACGACAATTATCATAATTATCATCAATCATGTAATCGCCTTTTAATAAGCTTTTATCTCTTATCTCAATATAATCTCTTTCTTTTTTAATAAAATCATATTGTCTGAGCCAATGGAATTTTCTTCCTGCAACTTCTACAGGACACGAAGTAGCAAATAGAACACGATAATTCATTTCACGCAATTTGTTTACCCCTTCCAATGCACCGGGAGTAGGCAATACATTATCATAAATAGTGGGGTCTTTTAGATAATCATATATTTTTAAATTACATTCCGTTTTTGTAAACTTGTGTATATCCCAATCTGTAATATCTTCTTCTGTTAAACGGTCTCCATAATCAACATTATAACGTCCTAACCAAACGGGGGATAGTTTAGCACATACGTCGTCAACATCTACATATACAATTTTCATTCGTTTTTTTCTGGACATTCCTGCCCATCCTCTCTCTTTTTTTGTAATATAATTAGCATGCAAATTAGGATAATCAAAGGTAAAATCATAGTCCATTATAAACCTTTTTTAATTGCATGGTCAGTTACCCCAACAAATATTCCGTTCATGCTTATTTCGTTTAGATTATGAGCGTTCAAGTATGTACCCGCACTTTTAATGCCATAACCAAATTCCCTTACAAATTGTTCTAATGAATATTTTTTTTCTATATCTATGTCAATTCCCTCCACTGATTTGATTTCTGTATTTGTGTTCTTCATATGGGTTCTACTAGCCATCCCATAAACTGTACCTTTATTAGGTGCTTCAAAACATTGTGCATATAACATACCTGCCATACCTAAATCTGCACCTGCTACAATTGCTTTCACAAAATCTCCGGAGTTTTTAAGTCCTCCATCAATAATAAGCTTTACATCCCTATCTGTTATACTACATTCTTCTAAGGCAAATAGATTAGGCACACCTATTCCTGTCTGATTTCTGGTTGAGCATGGTGCACCACCACCAATACCAACTCTGATTAAATCGCAACCAGCATCAGCTAACATATTAACGCCTTCAAGGGTAGCAACATTCCCTGCCATTAAAATAATCGGCATTCTCGACATTAATATTCTAGCTTTTACTTTTTCACAATATTGCAACAGCTTCTTGGTATATCCATTTGCTGTGTCAATTAAAATTACACTAGGGGCGACATCAAAATATTCATCTGTTTCTTTTTCATCTATTCTAATAGAAACACCAAAATTATCATTGTCTCTAATGTTATTTTCAATATCAATAAATAATTCTGTTCTATCTAAATAAAACCTATGTAATATTGCCAAACCACCCAAATCAGAAAGCTTATGTGCAAATTCTCCATTTACTACCCCTACCATTGGGGATGCTATTAGGGGAAATTGAAGCGTTAGGCTATCCGATAACCTAACGCTAATATCAACATCGTCCCTTGAAGATACATCAGAAGGAATGGGACGAAGAAGAACATCATCAAATTCTAAAGCTTTTTCCATTATATCACATTTTCCTATTTTTGTCAAGGGTTAGATTAGTTTTTCACCAATCTCTTCTAATTTTTCGGTAATTCTATATTCAGAAATAGCATAACCGTTTTGCCTTTTTTCAAATTTATTGCAATAAACAATTTGTCCTATTTCTAACTTATTTTTCTTATATGCTTGTTTGTCAATTGCAATTGATTGTCTAACCCCTTTAGCAAGGCAATAAACAATAGCATTCATTGAACGTACCTCAAATGTATCTATATAAACATAACGGGGGTCAAGACCATCTATTTTTTCATTTCCTTCAACAATTTCTTTAATGCGTTTAGCTAACTGGTTTTTCCCTAATTTATTTAATTCACTAGAAGTACTATTTTTTTCTATTTCCGGTGCTTCTTTTTCAGGAGTTGCTATTTTAGTTTTTCTACCTGCATCTTGAAAACTTAAATTAAATAGGGTCATTTGTTTTGGCTCAATTTCATCGATTATTTTCATAACTTCTTTTTCGTAGAAAGACAAATCTACATGATAATCATCGAATAGAGCATTTTTATCGTAATCGTTTAAAATATTTACTTGCCTACCAACATATAAACCAATTCTTCTATTAGAATACATTCCCTTCTTTAAAAGTGCACCACCTTTTGTTGTTATATAAAATCTATTGGTTTTTTGTAACTCATCTGTTTTTTTAGTAGTATGCAATTCCATTATAAAGTCAGGACCTGTTTTCTGAGAGATACAAAATTCCATAATATCCTTACATTCTTCTAAGGTCTTATGTACAGGTATACTATTCACAAAATATGCATGAAGCGCTTTAGCGACAATCGGCATATGATATGCTTTTTTAAGGTCAACTTCTTTTAAGAATGCTCCTTTTTCTTTTGTATCACCATCGTCTTTAACAGTAATATAAGAATTAACATCACGCCTGATATATTTTTTATAGGGAGTAAACTCTAATTCTAGATTTGTTGCTTTTTCCCATGCGTATGCAACTTCATAATATTTGTCTAATTTACTTCTATCAATTCGACATACTACGCCATCAGTATTACAACTGATTACTTCTATACCGTTCATATACATAGCTTCGACCAACATTAACAAACCCATTTGTCCACTAATAGTAGTAGATAAAAACGCCTTGGGGTCATGAAGCCAGAAGTGTTCCGAACCCATTTTACCAAAAATTGAATTGACAGTAATTTTTAAACCGTCCGCTTTTACTTTATCTTTATCTTTTTTAGCTTGTAAACGTTCAGCGGTAATTCTTTTCAGCACTTTGATAAAACTAGGTCCCAAGTGTGCAGGATAAAAATTGTTGTTAATTATAAGATTAGGATAGTAACTAGCAACGTCCATATCCTGTATAAGATACTTATCATCTGTTTCAAATTTTCCTGCTGTATCAACAGTATGCAAACCACCTACTCCTAAAACAAAAGAACAATTAGCAAAAAATACTTTCTCAGAATACGTATACTTATTAAAGCCATATACATATCTTGTTGAGACCCTATCAAGCAATTCGCAAAGTTCAACACTTTCAAACTTAACAAATTTAGCAATACATTCCCCTAATAAAACTTTTTCTCTAGGGGTTCTAAGAGTTCTTACTGTTCTGATATCCATCTTTAACTCATGAGAATAGATATTTTCCAATATCATATTCGCCATACGAGAGTCGGATGCAGATGTAAGGTCAACATTATAAATATTGCTTAAATCTATACGAAGTTCCCTAATAGGGGTAATCTCTTCATACAATCTCTTCGTAATTAAAACATCATTTAAGTTATAACTCAAAACTGATTTTAATTCTTTTTGTTCAACAGAAGAAAAAGGACTGATGGGAATATCTTGGATTTTATACCATTTTAAGTTGATAGCTGTTTGTTTCAAAGAAATTCCAAGCTTATCAAAAGCTAAAATTCTCATTAAGTCAATAGACTTCCAAAGGTATAAGGTTTTCTTTGGATAGCGAAGTTCCATAACTTGCTTATCCATCCTATAGTTATCGTCCATTAATTTCGTGGACGATAGATTATAAGCTTCTGCTGTAAATTTATCCCCTTCATATGACATAAGAAATCTTAACAGGGGGTCGTCAAATGAATGGTTATTATAACCAATTAAAAGCATTTCTTGATTTAAAAATTCTTTTATATCAGAAAAATCTTCTTTGTCTAACCCTGTATAAAAAACATGCTTTTCATTCTCATCGTCTACATTAACAAACGTTGCAGTGAAAAGATTCTTAAAGACTTCTAAATCATACGCATATTTAATCATCTTATACCTCTGGTTTAAATTCGCAAGATTCTCTTACGCTACATAGGTTATTACAAAAATAAGCATTACTATTATTATATAGAAAGTTATCATCTTTTCTTATTTTGCTAACTTCTTTCTTTAACCATTTAATAGCTTTTTCTTCTTCTTCTTCCTTCCATTTTTCAGTAACTTTTCTATCGGGTCTTGTGAACCATAATACAATCTTGTCAATCGGGGTGAACTTGAAATTACGCAAAGCATATGTATAAATATACATTTGTTTATAGTAGCCTTCAAGCTTCTTATTATCTACTGTTTCTTTACCACTACGCTTATCTGTTCTAAATGGTGCAGATGTTTTATAATCTACAAGAATAAAATCACCTGTGTCTTTCTTGAATAGAACTAAATCAGGTTTAGCTACAAACCGTATATTTCCAGCTAATTCATCATCGTCAAATTCAAAATCAATCTTTTCTTCATTTAAAATTATATCAAAATCTTCTTTGTTAAAACTAAAATTATCAAAGAATTCTGTACCTGCCTCTTTATATTTCTCTTCCATACCAGCGGGGTAAAGAGGGGGATATGCTTGTACAACTACATCATAGTTATCCCTAAAATATTGAGATAATTCAAACACATCTAGTTTATCTGAAAAATATTGGTACATTGTATTATGTATTAATGTACCATATTGACCATAAAAATTATCTATTCTCTCACATTTATCTAAATAAGTTAATTTAAAAGAGTAAGGACAAGTAGAATATGTTGTCAAAGATGAATATGAAAAACGTATGTTATCTATGATAAAACCAAAACTACTCATAATTATTTCTTACTTTCAGACCACCAAGGACCAGTTGTTGCTGCGTTAACTGAGTCTTGGAATGGATTTTCACCATGCCCATCATCTTCATTGGTAACTTGAAATACTTCCATATCTTCTGGACGTACAGGGTTTGAGAAAAGCATTCTCTCTCCCACAAACACAACTGCGTATTCAATCTTTGCTCCATTTCTATTTTTCAGAATCTTAACCTTAGATTGCATAATATTACCTTTTTCATCTTTATTGTGTAATATTACCCATACTTGGTCAGCGGGTTTTTCACCTGCTTGGTTCAAGTCGGACAAAAGAGGTTCAGGATTCTTTAAATGCCTATCCATAATGCTCCTGTTTAATTGATGGTTCATTATAATAGGGATTTGAAATTCTTTTGTTAAATTTTTGATATCATAAGCAATTTTATCAAACTGCTCATGCATTTTCATACCTTCATATCCTCTTATCTGCTCTAACTGGTCAATGATAATTAACTCGATATTTTTATCGGTCAGTTTTCTTATTTTAGAACGGATTTCTTGAACTGTCATACCAAAGCCATCGTCAAAGAAAATTGGACTTTCTGAAATTCTATTTGTAGCTTCCATATAAGTTGCCCACTCTTGCTTATTCAAATTTCCTTGATATACATCTTTATAAGGTAAACCTGTTAGTTGGCAAATTAAACGGCAAACAGATTCATGGGTTGACATTTCCAGAGTAAACAATGCAACCCCTTTTCTTTGTTTAATAGCGACATCACTTAATATGCTAAGTGCCATTGCAGATTTACCTTCGCCAGAGCGTGCAGCGAGTACAATTAACTCGTTTGGATATAAACCACCAATCTTACTATCATATACAACAAAACCTGTTTTTAACTGTTGTATCTGACCGTTCATCATTAATTCAGTTCTTTGTCTTACTATTTCTACTGCTTGTTTAGAGTCCAGTACAACGGTAGACCTTGCTCCACCATTTAAAGCAATATCTGAAACATCTTTTTCAAGAATATTAATACTCTCGATAAGATTTCCTTTCATATATTTTTTCTTATTATCAAGTAAAGCTTCCAACCTACGTAAAGACGCTTTTTCTTTAATAATATTAGCATAAGTTACTGCATTATCTACATTAATATAATACTGTGTACTAAGCTTACTAATATCATCTAAGGTTATTTTGTTTGTATCCTTAGCTACTTCATTAGATATTGTAAGATTATCAACTTTCATGCCTGTTGCATACATACCATTTATTGTTTTATAAATGACTTGATTTTTTAATACTCTAAAATCATCAAAGTTTAAAATATCTTGAATAATAGGGATAGTATTATTATCAATCATCATACAAGCTAATATTGCACTTTCCATTACCGCTTGCTCTTCCAGAGTAATCATGCCAGCAACATTCTTACCGCCTTCCATGATTTTCTCTTGAATAGAATCGGGAATAGATGGTGTACGAGGTTTTGAAAAGGCATGTATTAATACCCTTTCCATTTCTGAACTAGAAAATTCAGACCTCTCTTTCGCAAACTTAAGGATTTCCCTTACTTCATCTATACTATAACCACAACCGTATAAATCAGCAGCAGCTTTGAAGAAAGACGTATTACGGTCTCCCGGTAAAGCACCTATTACCATGAAATTCATCGTCCAGTTTGATGGTCTCTTTTTCATTCCATCTATAGCAGGAGTTGCACTGCCACGTACATATTCGGTAGTGCTATCAGGAAACAGTTTTGACATTAAACCATCAGGTATAATTCCGGGTGCATTACCCCAATCATTAAAACGCTTGTATTCTCCTACATATTCACCTTCCAAAACTTTACTTGGGGGTGCAATAAAATAACCACCTTCGCCACGAGTATCAATTCCTGTAATTCTATTGGTACTAGATTTTCCAGTACCAGAAAAAATTATGTGCATACCGCCTGATGGTGTATATGATTTTAAGCCAGCAGAATCATTAACACCCCATTTATCATATGTGTCTAAACCATTAACGTGTTTTTTATCAATATCAATAACAAATAAACCAGACTTACCTGCGTTGATACCAATTAAAGCATCTTTCCAATTGCCAGCCCACCATGCTCTGATTTGGTCCTCATCAATAGACGCATCATCTAAACCATGCGCTGTATATGGAGTTTTTTCATCCGGTATAATGGTCTCATTATTACGAATATAAGGCTTTCCGGGTCTCTCACGACATGGAAAAACCCAAAACCCTCTACGAACATATTCTAGTGCTTCATCTAAAATACTTCCCATAACTAACTCCTTGGTCTAATATAATTTTCTTTTTGTTTTCAATTCTTCTGGCATTGGTGCTTTATCTTTTTTCTCTACAATTTCAGGTTCTTCAACGAAATCTTCTCTTGGTTTATTTTTCGTATCTTCTACAAACGCTTGTGGATATAAAGTTTGCATTTTTTCAGGTGTCCAATAAATAGGATTCCAGCCTGATTTAATTGCCCATGTAATAAATATGCCTATAGGCTCATTGAATTTTACCTGCCTTGTATATACGAAATCAATAAATTTATCCCATTTGCTATTATCGGTATTTACATGCATCAGGTTCTCAATTTGATTCCGTATATTATTCTTAATATCTTCCTTTTTTGCCCCTTCCCCTAAACCGTACTTTAATATACCGTCCATCATATCCCCTTTCTTTTCTAAAGGTTTACGGACAGCGGGGGTTATAACAGGGTCATTCTTATGTAATTCAGGGTTTTGAAAATCTTTTAAACTAAGTGATTTTTCTTGTGTTTCTCTTGTATATTTTCCACTACTTTGTTCCCATAATTCATTTAATTTATCCAGATTTAACCTAAAACGCATGGTGTGGTCTAAACGTTTAAATTCTTCTTCTAATAAACCTAATTCGATTAATATTTTTCTAGCTGTCTGTTGTTCATAAACAGAAAGCCCTGTCTCTTCTTCTAAATCATAATTAGTCTTATAAATCCAACCCTCGTTATCTTTAGTTTTATCACACCAATAGAATAATTGAGAAAAGAGTAAGGTAGCGGTAATAGAACCTGTCACTCTTTTTAAGCCGGGATAAAACGCAACTATCTTTCCTGCGTCCTTGAGAAAATCTGTTAATCTCATATAGACTCCTTTGAATAAAGGAGGGAACACCTATATTTAAAATAGATGTTCCCTCGATTGTTAAGTTACTCTTTTATTAGAATGGAATTTCTTCTGTACTAGTTTCTTCTACTGCTGTTAGTGCAGCATTATCTTTTCCTTTAATGATGCGTACTTCGGTAGCAGTAACTTCGTAAGATGCAGCGTATTCACCGCTTGACAACTTATAAGGTGTTGGTGAACCATTCTCACCGGGGCGTAGCCTTCCAAATACAATAACATGTGAACCCTTGCCACAATATTGATTAACGATTTGCCCAAGTTTACCCCAAGCTGTAATCTTTAGCCAAGTTGTTTCCTTAACTTGATTGCCTTCTGAGTTTTTGTATGCATGTCCTGAACCAATACGGAAGTTTGTTACTTCCTTATTTGTTGTAGGAGTGAAGTGCATTTCGGGGTCTGCTGCGAGATATCCTTCATACTGAATAATTTGAATTTGATTAGCCATTTTTAATTAGTCTCCAATTTTAGTTTGTTTTGTCTCTTGTATTATGCAGGTTGTAACTCTGCTTTGATTTTTAGCATTTCTAACATACCCTTTAACTCAACCAATTTATCTATATCTTTAATGGAGTTTGGATTTGCGTTACCATCAGGGGTATTTTCTCTTAATAGTTCCATTAATTCCAGATTATCCCTTCCTTTAAGGTCTATACAAAGCTGAACTACTTCTGCTTGAAGTGCTTTTAGTGCCTCTGCCGGGTTAGCTTTTTGTATAGACTCAGCAACAACTTCGGTGGGAGTATCGACTCCGGATTCAAGCCATTTCATAATTTCTTTCCCGGTGTCGGGGGTAATACGGAAATATCTCTGGTCGAACATGCTGGTACGGTCTTTTGCACCTTTTGCAGTATGCTCTGCATCGATTTCAAAGAATATGGTAAATTCATACTCCATACCTTTACGTTGCTCAGGTTCCATTCCCAACTTATGTACAGAACTCTTACCAGATTTGTCATCTTTTTCCTGTACATATTCTTGCTTTGCTCTCATGGTTGCAATAATATGCATAGGAGTTTGTAACATTGATGCAACAAAACGATTGTGCTGTGGGGTAATATCACGCCATGCGGTATAACTATTACCAGAACGTTTTGCGGCATTACTTTGCTGTTCTAACAAACCACCTTCACCACTCCAAAGGTGCGTTGTAGAATCTATGATACAGACTTCAATATCAGCCTTTTCACAAAGACTAATTGCTTCTGTATATTTATCTGCTTCAAATGGGGGGTGTAGAATAATGGTGTTATATACACCGATATCCAAACCTGCTACATGAGCACCTACATACAATTGACCAGAACCATTCTCTGTATCAATGATTGCAACGTGCTCCCAAATTTCTGCGTCTTTCCAATTGGGGTGTGCTTGTTTCAACAGTCCATATGCAAGTAAAAGGGAACTGAGAGTTTTTCCACCACCAGAAGGTGCGGACATTCCTAACTTAAGCCATGCTTTAGCTCTTTGTGCTTTAACTAATTGTAGTACCATTTATTATTCTCCTATTCTTTAGTTTAGTCTACTGATATGAGTTGTTCTTGTAATATATTATGCCGATATTGTCTCCTTTTCAAAAGCGTTTACGAGTTCTAAGAACGTATCAACAGGTCTAGCTGAATAATGCTGACTGTTCTTATTGGAACTTAAAGCGAGTATCATTTCTGAACGTTCATCGCCTAATTCTTTAATTATTTTTTCTCTACCAGAGAATTTCCCAAGCATGATTTCGCTGTTGGAGTTAGAAAACTCTTTAATTGCATCTACTAAATTTCTGTATTCGTGGGTTTCATCACAACGTTCTGTAACAATTATGAGTATATCTCTTTCGTCTACTAAGCTTACCATTCTTTCGAAACTCTTGGCATTACTATCTACCAATATTACGAGTTTCATATACATTCCTTTCCTTTATTATACCACATTTTTAATGATTTGTCAAGGGTATTTTTAATGTTTATTACAAATTCTCATTTTTCCTATCTCTGTGACACACACAACCAAAACGACTTTGTACAAGTAAAGGGGTATGTATGTTATCATTTTTATTTAATTCTATTAATGTATTTATAGCATCTAAAATTATGATACCATTTTCTTGAACAATTCCTAGAGCATTACACATACCAACTTCTTTTGTTATTCCAATATAAAAAGCACAAGATGAGCACAATTGTTTCAATTTTCAGTTCCTTCACTATATTAAAATATAATCATTATGTCCCACTCAAAGGCACATTGAGGACATTTACTAATTTCAACTCTATATGGGGTATTAGATGTAAAATAATTTCTTGCCCAAAGAGCAACTTCGTCTGTTAACTTTTCTCTTATTTTAAATACTCCCGGTGCACCTCTTTCTTTAGCTGCATTAACTTCCGCTATTAAAGCGTTGAGATATTCTTCTCTATTCATTTGTTAAACCATATTACATATCTATGCTTCATATCAAACTTAGCTCCTTTAAACCTAATCATATCAGATGGTTTTGCTGGTTCATCATGCCAGTATACTCTACCGTCAGAATAAAATCCTATACCATCATAATCAATAAAGAGTCCTGAACTACAATCTTCAATAAAATCTTGTAAAGTAAATAATGTGCCATAATCAGGTAATAGTTGCTCGTTTTCCATTACTTATCACCATATCTTTCAGAATGTTTTTCCCATACATATCCTTCTGTGGTTTCTTTTTTAATAAAATTGCTACTTTCCATTAAGTCTAGAGCCAAATGACATTGGTCAAGAGGAATTCTATAACCACAAAAAGCATCTTCTTTTGCAACAAAATCTTGTAAACTCTGTGCAGTTACATAATCATCGACTTTCAAAACTTCACCGATTGCTAACAACAAAAAATGGAATTTGATTGTTTCTGTCATTCGGTCTCCTTCTTTAAATTTTCCAT
>Ga0315288_10009707_pt1 | contig 12114 bp, 5 predicted proteins | sample YL17G11_20_MG_FD_203454 | JGI IMG/M metagenome (GOLD analysis project Ga0315288, IMG submission 203454) | Sediment microbial communities from Yellowstone Lake, YNP, Wyoming, USA - YL17G11_20 | ecosystem: Environmental > Aquatic > Freshwater > Lake > Sediment | place: USA: Wyoming | collected...
GCGCGGGAATTGCGGCGCGCCGGAGAGCCCGCCGCGATCCAATGCGGCTGCGCGCGGCACGAGATCGCGCCGGACGGTGGTGTTTCCGGCCACGACTCCACTGAGAGCAAGCTCGTGCGCCAGCCGTCCGACGGCGATCACGTCGTCATCGGCGAGGTCGGGAGCAATCTTCACCAGCAAAGGCTTCGCACCGCGAGCGTGATTGCGCTCCATGAGCGCGCCAAGGAGCGGACGCAGTTTTTCCGCCGCCTGCAAGTCGCGCAAGCCCGGTGTGTTGGGCGAGGATACGTTGACCACGAAAAAGTCGGCGACATCGTGCAGATGATTGAGGACTTCGAGGTAATCGGATGCGGCCTCGTCGCTGGCGGTGTCTTTGTTCTTGCCGATGTTCACGCCCACGGGAACGCGCAGGAGTCCGCTTTCGCGCAAGGAATCGAGGCGCACGCGCATGGCTTCCATACCCTCGCCCGGAAAGCCGAGCGCGTTGACCAGCGCGTCGGCCTCGGGAAATCTCCACAAGCGAGGCCGAGGATTTCCCCCCTGAGGCCGCGGCGTGACGGTTCCCACCTCCACAAAGGCGAAGCCCAGCTCCTGTAACGCAAGCACGCAGCGCGCGTCTTTGTCGAAACCGGCGGCGATTCCCAGCGGATGAGTGAACTCAAGCCCCATCGTTTGCACAGGCGCCGCGCGGACGGTGCCCGCGAGTGCTCGCAGCAGGGCCGATCCGGCGGTAGAATCCTGCAACCCGGAGAGCAGACGCAGAGCGGACTCGTGAGCGATCTCGGGATCGCGCAGAAAGAGGAGCTTCTTGAGCAGCGAATAGAGCATGACTCAGAAATGCACTCCGGTGTTCACGAGGTACTCGATGTTGCCGTCGCGGTCGGCGGCGGCGCTGATCTCGAGAATCTCCACATAGGGGAAGCGGACATAGAGCCCGGCGGCGAATCCGAGCCGCTCCAAGCGGCGGCCGTCCAGAGTCAGTTCTCCGCGCTCCACGCCGAGCACGCCCGAGATTCCCCACGGAAGTCTCCTGCCGTAGCGGCCCAGCCATGACAGGCGGTAGGTGGTTTCGCGCGTGAGCGGAAAGCGCAGTTCGGCGCTGCCCGTCTGAAAGCCGGCGGATTCGCTCTTTTCGGTCGAATAGCCGCGCAGACCGGAATTGAAACCGTGATAGTAATGCGCCCAACTCGGCGTGGCGTTGGAACTGGTGGCGGCGGTGAAGCGCAGAGCGAGCAGCGGCGGGCGCACGCCTTCGCGCAGGGGGAAATAGCCGCGCAGATCGCAACCGGAGCGAACGAAAAAGGTGGAGCCGGTTACCACGTCGGTGCGCGCGGAAATCAGGGCGCCGCGCGAAGGATACCATTCCAGATCGCGGCGGTCGAGGGCGGCGTAGGGCGAGAACCATACGGTGCAGTCGTGCCGGTTTTCAGCGGGCCACACTTTTTCCTGCCGCACGCCTTGGTATTTGACGAGCAATCCCAGCCGTGAGGGCGCGCCTTCGCGGGTGGCCACATCCAGTTCGTAGCGGGCGGTGCGCAGGCTGCGCGAGGAATCGAGAATCGCGGAATGGCGGTCGGAAACGCGTTGATTTCCGGCCTCCAAACGCAGCGAGAGCGGCCAGCGCGCGGAAAGCCAGCGCGTGCGGAAGCCGACTTCGAATCCGTCGGCGGCGCCGAATTGGCCCAGCGCGTAGATTTTCGCTCCGCTGCCCGCGACGTTCAAATGCAGCACACCGGCGTAGACCGTCACCTTGTCGAAGAACGAATCGGGATGACGCAGGACGTCGGTGATCTGTCCCTCGGTGAAATCCATCCACAGGTAGGGAATGATGGGCCACAATTCCGAAAGCTCGACCGAGACGGTGCCGGCGGAATCACTGCTTATCCGCACGTCGCTGAACAGCGAGAGGTTCTGAATGCGCCGCCGCGCCGCCATAAGATCGGCGGAGGTAACGGTGTCACCGGCCACAAGGCGCAACTCGCGCTCCACCACCCAAGTCCGGGTTCGATGAAGGCCGGAGACGCGGATTTCGCGGGCCAGAAATCTCTCGGCGCCCGACGCGCACGATGCGAAGAGCAAGAGCAGCAGGATGGCGAGGCGCAACGTCATCTCCAGTCGAATTGCAGGTAGAGGTCGAAGGCGGAACTCTCGCGGCCGGTCTGCTGCGCACGGAGCTTCAGCCAGTTGACCAAGCGATACTCGATGGAAACTTTCTGACCGGTTTGCGTGGTCTTGATAGGTTGCAACACCTGAACGAAAAGACGATTGGTCACATAGGTTCCGATCTCCAGCGATCCGCCGGCCAAATTGGACAAGCCGCCTTCGCCCGGGCGGAACTCGAACACGTCCAGCCCCGCCAGCCGTCCCACCATGCCGGACAGTTGGCTGCTGGCGGCGGTGGTGAGCACGTTTTTCATTTTTCCGGCGACCGAAACCGAATCGGACTGGAACAGATTCACGCCGCTGGTGACCAGCTTCATCACCACCGAATCGGGAGTCATTTCGTCGCCGGCGCTGGTTCTCCCTCGCAGCTCGATGCGCGTGTGCAGCAGGCTTCCGTAGACGTGAGCGGTGATGGAATCCACCCCTGCCGGCGGCCGGGGAAGATACGCGACGATCTCCACAGCGGGATCATCCATCGGGCCTTCATAGCGAACCGATCCGCTGAGGACTCGCAGCTCGCGGCCGAGGAATTCCACGCCGCCGCCTTCGCGCACGGTGACTTCGCCGTTGACGGTGGGCGGAGATCCGGAGTCCTTGTAGAGCCAGAGGCTGCCCTGCAATTCGAGGTTGACGCCACCGCCGCGCACCCAGCAATTGCCCGGCAAATTGATATTGAGGCGGTGCGACATGGGACGGTAGAAGCGCGAGAGCAGAAAGGGCGCCTGCGTGGTGTCGCCGCGCATGCGGGCGATCTCGGCCTTCAGATCAATTTCTTCCACCTGTTTGCTGCTCGCCTGCGTGATGCGATAGAGAACATTGCTCAGTTCGATGCGGCCGTCGGCGTTCAGTTGACTGAGCGGGCCGTTCACCGTGACGTGACCGCCCGCGCGGCCGCGCATCATCGGGCCGTTGACGGCTTCGAATTGGTCGAAGGTCAAATCCAGATGCAGTTCCGAAGGCAGCGGGAAAGCCATGACCGCCCAGCCGCTGCCGGTGAGCGTGCCCTCGGACTTGGCGTTGAAGCGCGGGATGCGCAACGTGTCGGCGACCACTTCGCCTTGAATGGTGACATCGCGGTAGTCCACACCGTAGCGCGAATCGTGATAGCGGCCGTTCTCCACCGCAAAGACGCCCGACCAGCGAGGTTGGGCGGGAGTGCCGGAAAAGGCGACGTTGGCGGAGATGGTGCCTTCCAGCGTGGTGCCGAACGGCAGATAGCGGTTCAGCTTGCCCAGCGGCTGAGAGAGCAGGCGCACGTGGCCGCGAATGGGAAGGCTGTCGGCGATCAGAAAACCCTGTTGCCCGGAGATGCGCGCAGGCAGCTCGCCTTCGAAAACGGTGAGCGTGTCGCCGAGCCAGATCAAGTGACCGTCCACAATCGTGCGCGTGCCGTTGACGGTGGCATGGAAGACGATTTCGTCGGCCAGCGGCGAGTCGTTCATGACCACGCTGTCGGCGGTGAGGCTGAGCTCGCCGCTGAGAGCCGTATCGGGGCCTGTGAGCTGCAAACGCGCGTTGATCCAGCTCTCAGGCACAGGTTGTTTGAAAACGCGGGCAACTTCACCGGTGCGAAAACCGGAAAGTTCAATGACGAGATCCTGCTCGCCGCCGCGCTCGAGCGTTCCGGCCGCGCGGACTACGCCCACTGGCGAGCGCAGTACGAGGACGTCAATTTCCAGCCGGTTCCCTTGCAGGCGCAGCGCGGTCTCACCTTCAGATTCCCACGGAATTCCATAGGCGGTGGCGGTGAAGCGCGACAGAATGACATCGGCGGTGTGATCGCTCATGCGTGCCGAGACGTCTGCGGATAGAGCGATGGTGTCGGCTTTCGCCCACAGTCCGAGGTGAGCGGCCAATCGTTGCGGGGTGCCGTCGAAGTGAACTTCCACGGAATCCACCTGCTGGCCGGCGGCGGTGAGGTTGCACGCAAACAGAGAGCCTTGCAGCCGCAGGCTGTCGAGATCGGCTCGATCCGCCTGCAAGACGGCATGAGCGACGGAATACTGCCCCATGCGAAACGAGTCAACCCGCACGAGTCCGGCGGCAACAAGATGCGAAAGGGAATCTCCAGTAAGATCGGCTTTTCCTTCAAACTGAGCGCCCACGGAGCCACTCAGGCTGTCGAGAGGGGGTAGCATACCGCGCAGGGAGGATTGCACATAAGCGAGATCGGGGACATTCGCCTGCGCGCGGAAATGCAGCGCGCCGCCGCGCGTGCCTTCGGCCTGAATTCCCAGCCGCGCTCCCATGCCGCGCGCTTCAAGAGTGTCGAGCGTGAGGGTTTGCCCGTGCACGTGTGCTGACACAAAGAGCGTATCGAGTGCAAGATGTCCCAGCGCAAGCGGCGCACAAGCGAGTGAGAGATTGCCGTCGAGCCGTGCGGTGTCCAGCGAGGCCGCGGTGAGGTCCAGCGTGGCCGTGACCGGCGAGAGCGTGTCGGGAATCTGCGGAACAAGCGCGTGCAAATCCAGCGAGCGGGTCTCGACGTGTGCTTGGAGTCGCGCGCTCGCCCAATCGAAGCCGTTCAACTGCGCGTCCACACGTGCCGTGCCGGTTCCGGTGTCGAAGAAACCAGTCAGCGCGGCGGTGGAGTCTTTGGTTTGAGCGCTCAGCGTGGCGCGGCGCAGACGATAAGGCCCGTAGCGGGAATCATGCAAATCGAGAGTTGCGGACCAGCCGTTCAGAGGGGAACGATCCGCGGACTTGGCAATGGTGGCATGACCGCTGAAGCGGGTGTTCACGGAGTCGGGCAGGAAAGGCGAAGCGGAGACATCGGCAAACTCGATTTCGGCGTGCCCGGCCATCTCTTTCGGCGGAAACGGAAAGGTTGCGTCCAGACGAACGCGGCCGAGAGTGTTGCTTTCGAAGTCGCTGCGCACATGCAGGGAATCCGCCTCCATTTCGTACACGGCAGTGAGGCTCACGGCGCCCGATGCGTTGGCCGGAGGAGGAAGTGTGCGGATGAAAGTGGAATCCGCCCTGAGAGTAATTTTGCCCGTCAGTGGACGGGGTTTTTCTCCCAAGAGCGCGGAACCGGAAGCGCTCAGCGCCGCTTGCCCGGGGGACTCGAAGTGCAGGTCGTAGCGCAGAGAATCGTGACCGAAATCGGCGGAAGCGGCGAGCGTCCACGCGTTCGATTCGAAATGCAGCGATTGCGGGCCGCGCAGCGTGGTCTTTTTGCCGGTGATTTCGGCGCGATCCAGCCGGACAACCCACGGCGACGGCGCGGAAGGTTGCTGCGCTCGCGCTGTTGGCATTCCCGCCAAGGCGCGCTGGAGATTCGTTGAGCCGGCGGAATCCATCACCAGATCGAGAGTCAGTCCGCTTGCGCGCAGATCAAGAATATGGAGCGAGTGACGGCGGAGAGCGGCGAGGCGAACGCGCCCCGCGAGGGAATCGAGCGCCAGCACTTCGCGGCCGTTCTCGTCTTGCAGACGGAAGCCGCCCAGAAAAAAGCGTCCGCCGGCGGTGAGGTGAAGGCGTTCGAGAGAGATGTTCCCGGCGATGTTCGCGTTGATGTATTCCAGCGCGTGGCGCGCGGCGGCGGTCTGTACGGCGGGAGAAAGAACCAGCAGCACGGTGAGGGCGATGAACCCGAGAAGAGCGACCGCCGTCCACGCGAGGTATGTTCTTGTCCGCGCCATTAGAACGGAGTTCCCAGAGTCAGATGGATGGCCCAGTTCTTTTCAAGATACCGGTACGCGCGCAGTTGATGTGCATAATCGAGGCGCACGGGGCCGACGGGCGTGGTCAGCAGAAGTCCCGCACCGCCGCTGGGATAGAGATCCAGGGGCCGCCACAGGCGCGGGCGCTCCCACACATTGCCCGCGTCGCAGAAGACGGCGGTGGAGAGCATGCCCCAGAGGTTGTAGCGCACTTCGGCGGTCATGCTGAAGGAGAGATCGCCGCCCATGGGCGTGCGTTCGGCTCCGGGAGCGCGCGGCGAGAGATGATCCTGCCGCCAGCCGCGGACGGTGGTGGGCCCACCCAGATAAAAGCGCTCTTCGATAGGCGTTTGCGGCGCGTCGTAGAGCGGGCCCATGACGCCCAGTTCCGCTTTTCCGGCGAGAATGGTGAGGCGGTTGGCGGGATAGAGCGCGCGGCCCGAGAAGAGCCCCCGCCACCAGCGAAGATCGGTGCGATAGAAGAGCCCGGATTCGGCCAGCGTCATAGCGAGAAAGTGCCCCTTGCGCGGCACCAGCGGATGATCGCGTGTGTCCCAGCCGATGGAGAAACTCTCCACCGATTTCAAGTAATTCTTGGCGTAGTCGGGCGCAGTGCTCGAGGTGTCGCGATCCGTGCGCCGCGCGCTGCCCACTTCGTTGGCGATGGACATGTTCACCAAGTCCAGCGGGGCGGCGGAGAGAATGGTGGTGGCGGTGAGCGTTTCGAGCGTGAAGCCGGGCTTGATTTCCAGCTCCCACTTGGGGGCGAGAGTGACGTCGGTGGCATTCAGAGGAGTGTGGGGCCAGAAGAGGCGGGCTTCGGTGCGGCGGCGGATTTCGGCATAGCTGCCGCTCCAGGTGAAACGCCGGCCGCGGCCGAAGAAGTTCAGGTCGGTGAACTCGGCGGAAGCGCGCGTGCGCACTTCACTGTCGTAGCCGCCGCCCACCCGCATGTGATAGCGCGCCCCTTCCTCGGTGCGAATCCAGACGGGGATGGTGTCGCCGGGAGCGGCCGTGTCGGGCCGGATGTTCACTTGCGTGAAGGTCTCGAGGCGCACCAGATTGCGCCGCGTGGTCTCTAACCGGACGGAAGAGAAGGGCTCGAATTTGCGATAGGCGAGTTCACGGCGGGCGGTGCGTTCCGAGACCTGCTTCAGCCCGGTGATGCGCGTCTGACCGAACCAGCAGTAGTGCCCGGGATAGAGAATGAAGGTCACGCGGGCGGTGTTGCGGAGAGAATCCGTTTCCGCCTCGAACTCCACGCGGGCGCGGGCGTGGCTGATGACCCGCAGTTTGTGGGCGAGCGTGTCGGCCGAGCGCCGCACGTCCGAGAGCGCGAGCCGTTTGCCGACCTTGATGGGAAGAGACTGCGACCAGCGGGCGGAATCCACGCCCGCGCCGCTGTCGCTGCCGAAGATCATGCGCCAGCTTTCGAGAATGAGCGGCGGGCCTTCGCTGACCTCGATCTTGAGCTTGACCTCGTTCTTGTTCTCGTTGGGAAAAACGTAGCCCTTGACGGCGGCGTGGGGGAAGCCTTCGCGGCGGTAGAAGTTGCGCAGGCGGAAGAGATCGGCGGCGAAATCGTCGGCGTAGAACATGGTACGCCGGCCGAGGCGGACATAGCGGCGTATCCACGAGGGATGCTCGGTGGCCATGACGGTCATGAGTTCGCCGCGGGCGAACGCATGAATGCCGGGCAACTCGATGACCCAGATGCGCCAGCCGTTGTAGCTTTGCCAGCGCTCATAGTCTTCGAGAGGGAATTGCGCCCGCGTGCCCGTGGGTAGAGCGAGCACAAAGGCGAGCGCAAGCCCAGCGGCGAATCGCCTGAGGTGGGGAGCGAAATGGCCCGGCATCGCCGTCAATAACGGCAAAATCGGGCAGAAAATCAAGGAGTTGCGGCGGGCCGCACTGTCTCCCCCCGTTCTATGGGGGGATAAGGGGGGTCTCTTCGCAGCGGCACACAGCGCACTGCCGTGCGGCACTACCGCCAAGACAAGAACGCCCTTTTTGCAAAAGGGGGAGAAAGAAGATAGTCGCCATCATGTGCCATTGCCGGTCTGTAGACCGACAACGGCGAGAAGGAATCTACCGGGACTGGTAGAGGGGAATCCAGTGGCTGCCGGCCAGCCGCGAAAGCCATCCGGCGGTGACGGATTCGGGACTGTGCAGGGCCTCGCGCGGGGTGTGGATGGCCTTTTCCAGACGATCCAGACCGCCGGCAGCGGAGCGCAGCGCGTCGGGGTCGGGCAAGCCCCTGTTGGCCAGCGCGGCGGTGAGTTGGATAAGGATATTGCCTTCGACGTTGTTGACCAGAGCGGAACTCCACTCCACGAATTCCTGTTCGAGGAAGAGGAGAGCAGTGCGTGCGGCACGCGAGATTTGGGCGCGCCGTTCGTCCAGCACCTCCTGCTTGCCGCCGGTCAGATTGCGGACCAGGCCGCGGCGCTTGCCGGCCTCGACGGGAAAGATGCGCTTCTCTTTGAGCAGGGCTTCCAGCCGCGCCGCGACGGGACGCAGCGCCCACTGGGTATAGACGTCTCCCAGCGCAATGCGCCGCAGTTCGAGCTTGGCCGAAAGTCCGCTCAGCCCGGCCACCAGCGCGGCCATCTGATCGGTGAGGAATTCGTCCACGCGGCCCTGCATCCCCGGAATGGCCAGAGCCGAGATGAACGTCTCGGCCCGCGGTCCCGGTTTCTGGGCATCGAAGAAGGCGGTGGAGGCGGGAGTGGTGAGACGCGCCTGAACGTATTTCTGCATGAGCGCCCGCAGCCCGCCGCTCCAGTTCTTCTGATACTGCGAGAGCAGATGGCGGGTGGTCGCCATGTAGCTCTCATGGCTGTTCAGTGCCTGCTGGAAAGTCTGCCGGCGCTGGGCGATTTGTTCGAGCAGCCGCACCGCCAGCCAGCGCCACGCCGCCGAGGCGCGCAGCTCGAGGTCCTCGGGAGGATCCTCCAAGACGGTGGCCAGTTCGGTGAACAGCTTGTTTCGCTCATCGGCGGTGGACAAATCCACATAAGCCACTTCCCACAGCTTCTGATTCAGTTCTTCGAGGGCCGTGCGCAACTTGGCGGGAACATCCTCGGTGATGAGCAGCGCGGCCCGCTGCGCCAGCAGGACTTCATTTTCGCGGGGAGCGGCATTCGGCGCATGGTAGTGACGCGGACGCGGCGCCCACACCATGCGCCAGTGGCCCGTGGAGGGAGCCGTCTGTTCGATTTCGAGCAATTCCCCTTCCGGAAGGTCCTGGCCGAGGAGCGTGCTGAGAGTTTGTGCGGAGACCTCGTGTTCGCTGGAACCGTGGCGGAGGATGGTGCGCGCGTCGGGACCGCTTTGCAGCCACCACAACACGGAGCGGTCGGGAATCTGGGGAAACTGAACGTTGAACCCGAGGAGCGCGGCGACTTGGGCCGCCAGCGCGGGATGCGGCCCGCAGAAGAGAAAGGCGGGCGGCTGGTCGAGGACGGCGGAGAAGCTGTCGAGTTCGGGCAGAGTGCAGCCGGTCTCGCGGCAGATGGTCTGCAATTCGAGCAGCGAGGGCATCTGTTCGCTGTACGTCCGACCGCGGGCCGCGGCCAGCCACGCTTCCCAGAGCGCGACCGCCGCCTCGGCGGTGGCCCGGAATGCGGGGGTGGCGCTCACTTGCCGGCTCCCGGTGTCTGCATCAGGTGGAAGAGAATCTGGGCGGCAATGGAGAGTCCGATGAGCCCGGCGACCAAGAGGACGCTCTTCTTGGTGGCGGCGCGCTCCCTATCTTCCCGGTCGGCGAGTCCCTCGCGCAGGCCTTCCTGCCGCTCGTGAAGAGTGTTCTCGATAAACTCGAATTTGGAGGTGAGCAGGCTGGCCAGTTCGCGGCGGAAGGCGGGCAGATGATCTTCCTGCACGGCCGCGAGCTCGGCGCGCAAGCGGGTCAAATCCCCTTGCAGCGCTTCGAAACGCTCGTCGGCGCGGGACTGGAAGGTGCTCACCTCCCCGCGCAGCTCGCGCATCTGGGTGTCCTGTCCTTCGCGATTCTGCGCCAGACTCTGCTGGACGGCGGTCAGCTCCTTGTCCTGCCGCACCTGCGCCTTGCGCGTAAGCTCCATCTCGGCGGACTGCTTTTCCAGCCGCTGATTAAGCAACGGGAAGAACTTCTTCATGCCCGCGTTGTCGTTGAGCAACAGCTCGAACTTCTCGCTGGACAGACTGAGCACGTTCTTGGTGTCGCTGGCGATGGTCTGCATGGTGAGCTGATCGCCCTGACTAATGGACTGCACGAGCTGGGCCACGCGTTCGAGGGATTGGGGAACGGAAGTGGTCTGCTTGACGTACTGGTCGTAGACGGATTCCACCACTTCCTTCAGGCGGGCGGCGTTTTCGTCGTAGTTGGCGCGGATGGCTTCCTTGAGCACGGCCAACGACTGATCCTGCTTGGAGCGCAGGCCGGCCACCTCGCCGGAGACGGCCTTGATGTGCGTCTCGATGGCCGAGACGAAGGCGTCGGTGTCGGACTTGAGAGCCTGCACGCGCTCGTCGAAGACAGCGCCGGCGCGCTTGATTTCGCTCTGCAGTTCGCGCTGCACGTTGCCGCTGGACTGACCGGATTCGCTGAGGCGGGCTTCGATGCCTTCCAGCCGGGCGAGAATGGAATCGGTGCGGCCGGCCACGGTCTTGGAGACGAAATCGCGCAGCGTTTCCAGAGCTTCGGTCCACGACTCGGCGATCTGGCGCAGCATCTCGCTGGTGCGCTCGGAGTCGGTGGTGAGGCCGCGTTCGAGGCGTTCGCGCAGGTCTTTGACCCCGGCTTCGATGCGGTCGCGCTGGGCGCGGCTGTCGGCCAGAGCCAGTTCGGTGGCCGAGGTGGCGGCCTGCTCGACGCGCGTGAAGGCGGTGGAAAGCTGCTGGAAGAGCAGGCGCTCCTCTTCGGCCTGCTGTTCCAGCGACCGGGACTGGGAATCGAGACGGCTGAGCGCGGCGCGGAACTGTTCGTCGAACAGATGCCCCTGTTCGCGCTGGCCCTTGACCAGCGCGTCGAGGTTTCCGGTCATGAGGGTGATCTGTTCGCGGTTCTGCTGGTCGGTCTCGCGCAGGGGCGAGATCATGCGCTGCAGGGCGGTCAGCGAGTCGCGGATTTTCTGCGTCTCTGCGACCAACCGCTCGGCATACTTCTCGCCGGCGGACTCCATTCCCGCGGCCAGTTCCTTGAGGATGCGGTCGGAGGCGGCCTCGCCGCGCGAGGACTTCTGCAGCGTGGAAATCTCGCGCAGAATGCGCGTCTCACTGGCCGTGAGCGCGGCGTTAAACTCGGCGGGCGCGGCTTCAGCGGTGGAACCGTCGGCGGGAGGCAGCACGCGGGTTTCGATCTCGGCCAGAATGAGAGCCTGAATCTGATCGCGCAGACGGGTGACGGCCTGATCGAGTTCCTCCTGCACGTGCGGGCCGAGGGAAGCCACGGCCTCGCTCAACCGGTGGTCGAGCTTGGAGAATTTTTCGGCGTCGTCGCTGCGGCCCCGGCCCAGAAGTTCGGCGATCTCTTCCTGATGGCGTGTCAGCTCTTCGCGCACCGCCTGCTCGCTGCGCGACATCAGCGAGCGCAGTTCCTCGGGCCATTCGGCGGGCAGCACGGCGGCGGACGCTGCGTGCGCAGTGCCGGCAACGGCGGCGCCCACGGGCGCACCCTCTAAGGTCAGCTTCTCATTTTCCAGCCGCCGCGTGATGGCGTCCATGTGAGACGTCAGCACGGTGAGCCGCTGCTCGATGTCGGCGGTGGCGCGGGTCAGGGCCTCGCGGCCCGCGGCGGTCTGATCCTTCAAAAGACCGGCTTCGCTGCGCAGCGAGCCTTCGAGGTGCTCGTGAGTCTGCAGCAGATCGCGAAGTACCGCCTCGGCCTGCTCCTTGATCTGGTCGGCGTGACCATGCAGAACGGCCTCGATGTCCTTCACGCTCTCGATCAACCGGCTGCCGGCGGGAGCGAACGCCTCTCGGAGGTGCTCGACGCCGCGCGCAATCTGCTGCAGGCTGTCTTCCGACTGCTGCAGATTCTCCAGAGCGCCCAGAAGCCTCTTCAGTTCGTCCCGAAAGGCCGGGACAAACTTCTGTTCCGTAAGCTCTTGGGTGAAAGTCTCCAGAAAGCTCTGCAGGGGCTCGATGAGCTCGTGGCCGGTGGTCTTAGATGGCATTAGGGAGTATCCGTCTCATGCGCTTGGGCTACAGTGATCGAGCCGATTCGGTGCAAGGGTAATACCAACGCCGTGGCGGCCCCGAAAGTGTTGGAAATAGCGGGTGAGAGCCCCAATTCAAGATGCCA